>Ga0172382_10007593_pt1 | contig 15358 bp, 13 predicted proteins | sample Leawel138RmetaG_FD_122245 | JGI IMG/M metagenome (GOLD analysis project Ga0172382, IMG submission 122245) | Leachate microbial communities from a municipal landfill in Southern Ontario, Canada - Leachate well 138R metaG | ecosystem: Engineered > Solid waste > Landfill > Unclassified | place...
GAGCTGATGATCGTGTCTGATGTTTATGATCATCAATTACGCCTGCAATCGTACCAAGGCATTGCCGACATCATGAAAAGCCTGGCAGCATAATTCTGTCCGGACGATTTTGACGAATCGGGTCACCTGACCCTGGACAACTGTCTATATGAACCCCGATGATCTTGAAAAACTGGTGTCCTGGCCGATGCCGTTCGGCAAGTACAAAGGCCGGCTTTTGGCCGACCTTCCCGGACACTACCTGAACTGGTTCGCCCGCACCGGGTTCCCTCCTGGCGAACTGGGGCGCCTGCTGGCTTTGCTGCAGGAAATTGACCACAACGGCCTGAAACCGTTGCTTGTACCTTTACGCAAACCAGGCCACTCAAGCCCATCGCTCAGATAACCCTCGGCAAACGGGCCACAGACCATCTTCACGGGCTTCGCGACACCACAGCATCTGCCCTGAATACAAAAAACCCCGGTTGGCCATGGAACCAACCGGGGTTTTTTGCTGAACTTGACTGCTGACGTCTACATTAACCGTTGACGCCTGCCAGCATCGACAGCCTACTGGCTTTCGAGGAAGCTTTTCAGTTTGTCGGCACGGCTGGGGTGGCGCAATTTGCGCAACGCCTTGGCCTCTATTTGACGGATACGCTCGCGCGTGACGTCAAATTGCTTGCCCACTTCTTCGAGCGTTTGGTCGGTGCTCATTTCAATACCGAAACGCATGCGCAACACTTTGGCCTCACGCGGTGTCAATGAGTCAAGCACCTCTTTGACGACATCACGCATGGACCCCTGCAGCGCCGATTCAGACGGTGACAGGTTGGCCAGGTCTTCAATGAAGTCACCCAGATGGGAATCGTCGTCGTCACCAATGGGCGTTTCCATGGAAATAGGCTCTTTGGCGATTTTCAGGATCTTGCGAACCTTGTCTTCGGGCATGTCCATTTTTTGCGCCAGCGTTGCCGGATCGGGTTCAGCCCCGGTTTCCTGCAGAATCTGGCGGTTGATCCGGTTCATTTTGTTGATCGTTTCGATCATGTGAACCGGAATACGAATGGTACGGGCCTGATCGGCAATAGAACGCGTGATGGCCTGACGAATCCACCAGGTAGCATAGGTCGAGAACTTGTAACCGCGACGGTACTCGAACTTGTCAACTGCCTTCATGAGGCCAATATTGCCTTCCTGGATCAGGTCAAGGAACTGCAGACCGCGGTTGGTGTATTTCTTGGCAATGGAAATTACCAGACGCAGGTTGGCCTCGGTCATTTCGCGCTTGGCCTTGCGGGCCTTGGCCTCGCCGGTTGCCATGCGCTTGTTGACATCTTTAAGGTCTTTCAGGGGCAATACCACGCTGGCCTGAAGATCCAGAAGTTTTTGCTGTGTTTCCTGAACGGCAGGGACATGGCGCTCGAGGGTTTCAGAATAATCGCGACCTGCAGCCACCTCGGACAAAACCCAGTCAAGGTTGGTTTCATTACCGGGGAACACCTTGATGAAATGCGCACGCGGCATACCGGCGCGATCAACGCAGATCGACAGCACCTCGCGTTCCAGCTTGCGCACGACAGCAACCTGCTCGCGCAGTGTATCGGCCAGTTTTTCAACCATTTTCGCCGTAAAGCGAATACCCATGAATTCGTTGAGAATCGATTCTTGTGCCTGCTGGTAGGCCTCGGAATGGTAGCCTTCGGTTTCAAAGGCGCCACGCATTTTCGCAAAACACTGACCAACCAGATCAAATTTCTTGAGCGACTTGGTGCGCAACAGTTCGAGCTGCTTGCTGCTCATGCCACCTGCAGGGCCGTCGTCGTCATCGCCCGACACCCCCGAACCGGCGTATTCTTCGCCCTCTTCGTCGATCAGGCCGTCAACGACCTCGTCGATTTGTGCCTGGCCATCGCGCACACGCTGAATGTGACCCAGAATTTCATTGACGGTTGTCGGACACGCGGCAATCGCCATGACCATGTGCTTGAGGCCGTCTTCGATGCGCTTGGCGATTTCAATCTCGCCCTCACGCGTCAGCAGCTCTACCGTACCCATTTCACGCATATACATGCGCACCGGGTCGGTGGTACGGCCAAAGTCGGAATCTACCGTGGTCAGCGCAGCTTCGGCTTCGTCTTCGACGTCGTCATCGCTGGACGCAACGGGCGCGTTATCGTTAAGCAGCAACGATTCGGCATCGGGTGCCTGGTCATAAACAGAAATGCCCATGTCGCTGAACGTGCTGATAATGCCGTCAATGGCTTCAGCGTCGACCAGGTCATCGGGCAGGTGGTCGTTGATTTCACCGTAGGTAAGATAACCACGCTCTTTGCCCAGTTTGATCAGAACCTTGAGCCGGTTGCGACGGGCTTCTTGCTCTTCGGGTGTCAGCTGGCTGCGGGTCGGTACGTCTTTATCGCCTTTGCCACGCTTGCCGCCACGCTTTGCAATGGGCTTGAGCTCGGGAATGACTTCGGCTTCGATGTCGATATCACCGTCGTCGAAGGGCGAACTGTCGTTGTTGGCCGCTTTGGCCGGACGACCAGGACGACGCCCGGTGGGTGTGCGTGCCTTGCGCTTTTTCGGCTCGGGCGCAAGATCATCGTCCAAATCGAAATCGTCGGATGGTTCAGCCTTGGCCGCGGTCTTGCGTGCCGTTGTTTTTTTGGCCGCCTTTTTGACAGCCCCTGTCGCTACAGACGTTTTGGCGGCAGTTTTGGTCGCTGCCATTGTTTTCGTCTTTTTGACAGAGTCTTCTGCCGCGTTCAGGGTCTGATCAGTCGCTTTTGTCATAGTCGCTTCCGTAGACGCAATCAAGCCCGCTGGCAAAATTTACCAACGGGAATTGCAGGGAAAAACCATATCTTCAAGGCAAGAACTGGCCATGGCTGGCCGCCGCCGCAGGTTTGGTGCCAAAAAAAGATTTCCCTGACCAGGCTAGGGTTACAGGGTACGAAAGGCCACCAACCGTCGGGGCAACAAAACCCGGGGTTCAGTTTATGCAATTAAAGACGATATAAAACCTTTTATTTTACAACAGTTAAGTATTTTCAACAGCGTTGTTTTACTACCGGGCCTTAACCACGCCCAAGTTGCGCCAAACGCTTGCCCAGTAACTGATAGCGCTCGCGCGATGCCGCATCTTTCAGCCCAAGTGCCACAAGCTGGGACTGCTCGGTTTTGATCAGATCAAGTTCGACCTTGTGCAGTGCATCGTTCCATTCGGCCTGCGGATCGGGCAAGTCGTCGTGCCCCAAAACATCGGCAGCAAGGTCGGTTAGCACGGCAGCAAGGTCGGACTCGGGCTCAGCGGCCTCGAGCAATGCCCCGGCATGCCGTGCCCCGGAATCACTGACCAACGCAATCAGGTCCCGTACAAGACTTAGATGGGGAACACGCGCCAAAGTTTCAAGCTGCTGATCACCGAGAATATCGACAAGCTCCGGGTGCGCAACCAGCAATCGCAACAAACGTTTGGCCATGGAGGTGACCGTGCGATTCCCGGAGCGACCCGCAACTGGCCCACGGCCTTTGCCACGCCTCCGCCCTTTTGACTGCCAGGGCGGCTTGAACGCAGGCTGCTGTGCAGGCGCGGCAACATCAGGAAAAAACACATCTGAACCGCCATGCCAGTTGTCGTCCCCCAGGTCGGGCAACCACTGCCCGTCAAAACCGGGGTCGAAATCTACCGGCTCATGAAACGACCCGCCGTCATCAGCCCCCTGCACAGTAACCCGCCCCTCCGGGGTGGTTGCAGCAACAGCAGCACGCCGCGCGGGCACGTCTGGCGACACCAGCATGGCAGAGAGCTCTTCGGGCGTCAGCAACACCCGACGTGCGAACTCGCGCTCGATTTGAACCTTGAGCGTCGTTTCTTGAGGCAACTGGGCCAGCAAGGGCCGGGCCTCGTGTACGCACGCAGAACGACCTTCGGCTTCGGCCATATTGTGATGCGACGCGAGTTCATCGAGCATGAACGTCGACAAGGCCGGCGCCTGACCCATAAGATCACGAAACGCCTGTGCCCCGTGCGCCCGAACGTAAGAATCGGGGTCATGGTCGTCGGGCAGGAATAAAAACCGGATGGACACATCGTCGCGCAGCAACGGCAGGCAATTTTGCAACGCACGCCAGGCCGCCCGGCGCCCGGCCTTGTCGCCGTCGAAGCTGAAAATGACCCGGTCGCTGGCCCGCAACAATTTCTGCACGTGCTGTGGCGTAGTCGAAGTACCCAGCGTAGCCACCGCATTGCACAAACCAGACTGTGCAAGGCCAACGACGTCCATGTACCCTTCAACCACAAGAACACAGCCTTCGGCACGAATACCGGTGCGCCCTTCCCACAACCCATAGAGCTCAAGCCCTTTGGAAAAAACAGGGGTGTCAGGCGAGTTCAGGTATTTTGGTTCACCCTTGCCAATAATTCGACCACCGAAACCTACCAGGTTACCGCGTGCATTTCGGATCGGGAACATGACCCGCTCGCGAAAACGGTCGTAGCGACGGCCATCTTCGGCCTCTATGACCAGGCCGGCCTCGACAAGCAGCGGGTCTTCGTAATGACTGAACACCGTCGCCAGCCCGCGCCGGTCGGAACCTGACCAGCCCAGCCCGAAACGGGCAGCAATTTCACCGGTAAGCCCCCGGTTTTTCAAGTAATCGGTAGCCAGCGGCGTGGCCTTGAGGAGCTTCTGGTAATGCTGCTGCGCGGTATCAAGCAACTGCTGATGGCGCGACACTTCTTCTTTACGACGCCGCGATGCCGCCTGGGCCTTTGGCGAGCGTTGCTCTTCGGGAACCGCCAGACCGGCGCTGGACGCAAGCGTGCGAACCGCTTCAGGGAAGCTGGCCCCGGTGTGCTCGATAAGGAAGGAAATTGCGGTGCCGTGCGCACCACAGCCGAAGCAATGGTAAAACTGCTTGGTGGGGCTTACGGTAAAGGAAGGAGATTTTTCGTTGTGAAAAGGGCAGAGGCCAAGCAAGTTGGCCCCACCTTTTCGCAACTGCACATACTGCCCGACTACATCAACAATATCTACCCGGGCAAGCAGGTCTTGTACAAATGACTCAGGGATCAATACAGACGCGGGGGCAGTTGCTGGCTACGAATGCGCTTGTAGTGACGCTTTACAGCAGCAGCAGCTTTACGCTTGCGCTCGGCTGTGGGCTTTTCGTAGAATTCGCGTGAACGCAATTCGGTCAGCAGACCGTTTTTTTCAATGGTGCGCTTGAAGCGACGCAGTGCGGCTTCGAAGGGCTCGTTTTCTTTAAGACGAACGGTAGGCATGTATTCGGTAGCCTTTCTGTTAAAAAGTTAAAAATCTATAGAACCAAATCGGTTAGCCTAAGACTATAGCACGAATCAGTTGTTTCTGACACCCTTTCGAACCCATGCCTCAAGCTGATGAGGGCGCAGGCTGTCATAATCTTCAAACGGCTGGTGAATCCAGGGGTTACTGGGCAGCTTTTCAACGTAATAGTCGGGGGTGGCCTGGGCATGGCCTTTCCACCACAACACGGCGCTACGCAATTCGGTAATTGCGGGGAACTGCTGGCGCAAATGCTCGCCAACACGGATAAAGGTCATGCCGGTATCGACCATGTCGTCAACAAGCAACACTTTGCCGTCAAGGGTGCCGCGGGTGATGGTGATGAACTGCGCGATATCCAGTGAGCCTTGCTGGGTTCCAGCGGCCTCACGGTAACTGCTGGTTGCCAGAATACCCAACGGCACATCGAAAATGCGAGACAAGATATCGCCAACCCGCATGCCGCCCCGGGCCAGACAAACGATTTTTTCGAATTCCCAGCCCGACTCGTGGATGTTCAGGGCCAGACGATCGATGTGGGCGTGGTAGTCATCCCAGGAAACCCAAAGATCGCGGTCGGTGCTTGGGGGCAAAGTCATGGCAAAAACCTGTCTGTTTAAAAGGAACGTAATAATAAACCGCTATTGCAGCGACGAAAAGCGGCCAGGGCAAAAAAAAGCCCCGGAAAAACAGTACCCGGGGCCAGTGGTGTGGGCGACTAACCGTTGAACGGATGACGCAACACAATGGTTTCAAGCCGGTCAGGGCCGGTGGAAACCATGTCGATCGGCACATCGCACACTTCAGCAATGCGCTCGAGATAGCGACGCGCGTTTACCGGCAACTTGTCGTATTCGGTGATGCCGACGGTAGATTCTGTCCAGCCGGGCATTTCTTCAAGTACGGGTTCGGCTTCTGCAACGTTGTTGGCACCACAGGGCAGCACATCAAGGAACTGGCCCTTGTAACGATAACCGACACCAATCTTGAGCGTTTCGATACCATCGAGCACATCAAGCTTTGTAATGCACAAGCCAGAAATACCATTAATCATGACCGAACGCTTCATGGCCGCGCCGTCGAACCAGCCGCAACGACGCGGACGCCCGGTAACAGAGCCAAACTCTTTACCTACCTTGGCCAGGTGCGCACCAATATCATCGTGCAGTTCAGTCGGGAACGGACCTGACCCCACACGCGTGGTATAGGCCTTTGCAATACCCAATACATATTCAAGCGCCTGGGGGCCAACGCCCGCACCCGCGGCGGCAGCGCCCGCCACACAATTGCTGCTGGTTACGAACGGGTATGTGCCGTGATCGATATCGAGCAAAGCACCCTGTGCGCCCTCGAACAACAAACGACCACCGGCTTTACGGACCAGATTCAGGTTATGCGAGACATCGGCCACCATGGGCTCGATCTGGGCGGCGAGCGCCAGGGCCTGTTCACGCACCTGGTCGGCAGAAACAGCTTCGGCGCCAAGATACTGGGTAAGCACAAAGTTGTGATAATCAAGGGCTTCGGCGAGCTTTTCGTCAAATACCGCAGGGTTGTACAAGTCTTGAACCCGAATGGCGCGACGGGCAACCTTGTCTTCGTAGGCAGGCCCGATACCACGGCCGGTTGTGCCGATTTTGCCATCGCCCTTGCGACGCTCGCGTGCCTGATCAACCGCAATGTGGTATGGAAGAATAAGCGGGCAAGATGCGGAAATTTGCAAGCGCGACCGGACATCAAGGCCGGCGGCTTCAAGCTCGACGATTTCTTTAAGCAGGGCCTCGGGTGACAGCACCACGCCGTTACCGATGTAACAGGTCAGTTCGGGATGCATGATACCCGACGGAATAAGGCGCAAAATTGTCTTGGTGCCGTTGATCCAGAGCGTGTGGCCGGCATTATGCCCGCCCTGAAAACGCACGACGCCCTGGGCAGACTCAGCCAGCCAGTCAACGATCTTGCCCTTGCCTTCGTCACCCCATTGGGTGCCGATAACCACGATATTCTTGCTCATGTTGCGAATTGGAAAAAGCTAGTCTGTACAACAACTATTTGGTTAACCCATGCGACCCGGCAGGCTACGCCCCGGCCTAAATCGCTCGAATGACCCACTGCCCCTCGTGCAGCACCAGTTCTCGATCGACCTGGAACTCGTCAAGGGCGTGCGGTTGGCCCGGAAGCACTTGCACAACAATTTCGCCAGCCTGACGCAACTGACGAATGGCCTGAACCAGCCCGTCTTCGGTGCCCCATGGCGCCTGGATGGCACGGGCCAGTGGCGCGGCCCCCAACCCGGATGAAAGCTTGCGAAGATCGAGACTGAAACCCGTAGCCGGACGGGCGCGGCCAAACACTTTGCCAACGCCATCGTAGCGGCCGCCACGCACCAGGGCATCGTGCCAGCCCTGGGCATAAATGGAAAACACAACACCCGAATGATAGGCATACCCTGCGCCGGCATCAGCCAGATCTATGCTGAATTCGTACTCGGGCAATGCACCGACCAAAGCTTTGAGATCGGCGATTGCCTTGAACACAGCAGGCAGACGCGGCAACTTGCCCACTGCAGTATCGAGCACATCGACGCTACCGTAAAGGCGAGGTAATTCAAGCAAGGCCTGAACCGTGTCGGGACGCACGCCATCCAGGGCAGCACACAGACGCTGTATACCCGAGACATCTTTTGAGGCCATCATGTCGGACAGTTCGGCCTGCAGATCGGGGTCGGCCAGCGCCGGATCGGCATCGATAACAGCCCTGAACACGCCTGGGTGGTTAAGGTCGATGCGGGCCCCCTTGACGCCGGCCATATTCACAGACTCGACAGCCAGCTGAATTACCTGGATATCGGCCTCGACGCCTTCATGGCCAAACACTTCGGCCCCGATTTGCAAGAGCTCGCGACCAGAAAGGAGATCGGCTGGACGGGCATGCAGCACCGTGCCGCAGTAGCAAAGACGCGTAACACCGGCACGATTCAACAAATGGGCATCAATGCGGGAAACCTGGGGGGTGATGTCGGGGCGAACGCCCAAGGTACGGCCCGACAGCTGATCAACCAGCTTGCAGGTGCGCAAATTGAGATCACTGCCCGAGCCCGAGAGCAGGGAATCAAGGTATTCGACCAAGGGCGGCGCAACGAGCTCGAAGCCGTGCGTGCGGTAAAGGTCGAGTAACTGACGTCGCAACTCTTCGATGCGACGCGCTTCGGCGGGCAGGATATCGGCCAGATGCTCTGGCAATAACCATTTGGACATGCGACAGACCTGAAAACTGTTTACAAGCGAACAAACAAAAAGCGACTTGGGGCGTAAGCCCGCCAAGTCGCTTGCGGAAGTATTTCAACTTACGGGGTATTGTAGCGCGTTTTACCCGACGCGTCAGACCAGAACCTGAAGAAGTCTGACTTGGGGCTTAACACCAATGTGTCGTTGGTATTGGCGAACGCCGCCTGATAGCCTTCGAGACTTTTGTAGAAAGAATAGAAGTCCGGGTTGCGGCCATAGGCTTTGGCGTACAGGTCTGCCGCCTGGGCATCGCCCTGCCCTTTGATCTGTTGCGCGTCGGCATACGCCCTGGCGACAATTTCCTGACGTTCGCGATCGGCTTGTGCACGGATACGTTCGCTATCGGCGGCACCGGTTGCACGCAGGCGATTGGCCTCTTCCTTGCGTTCGGCTTCCATACGGCGATAAACCGATTCGGAAATTTCCGGCGCGAAGTCAATACGGATAAGACGAACGTCAACAACCTGAACGCCCAATGGCTGGGCACGGCGATCGACGTTGACCAGTACCTCGCGCATGATGTCGCTGCGTTCACTGGACACCACCTGCTTGACTGTACGCACGTTGACCGCGGCATTCAGGGCATCGCGAATCTGCGCACTAAGACGCTCTTCGGCCGCACGACGGTTCAGTCCAAATGTAACGTAGTACAGCCGCGGGTCATCAATGCGCCATTTGACGTAAGAGTCGATAAGAAGATTTTTCTTTTCGGCGGTCTGGATACGTTCGGGGTCTCGCGATTCTATGGTTTGCAAACGGCGATCAAGCTTGACGACATTTTCAAACGGTGGCGGCAGCTTGAAGTACAGCCCTGGTTCTACCAGGGTTTCACGTACTTCACCCAGCGCAAACACCAGTGCGGCGTCGCGCTCACGCACAACAAAAACACTCGAAGAGGCAATGGCCAGCAAAATGACCAGGCCAACAAGATAAGGAAAAAAACGTTGCATAATGGTTAGCCCCTGTTAGCGCGAATAAGGATTCGTCAGAAGCGAACCCGAGGTTCCGCCATACGGACTGTTGTTAGTGCTGGAATTGCTTGACGAGGGGGCACGCGTCGACGCAGCCGGCGTTGCAGGCGATGCAGACGCCGCTGCCGACTGGGTTGCGGCATCTGGCCCACGGGCGGCCTGCTGCATGATCTTGTCGAGCGGCAAATAAAGCATGTTGCTGCTGGCTTCACTGTCGATGAAGACCTTGCCAGATTTCTCGTAGATGGATTGCATTGCGGTCAGGTACATGCGCTCACGTGTTACGGCAGGTGCCTTGGCATATTCGGCTTCTACGCTGCTAAAGCGGGCACTTTCACCTTCGGCACGACTGACAACGGCAACACGGTAACCTTCAGCCTCCTGAATCAGACGGGCAGCCTGGCCCTGAGCTTGCGGGATGACCCCGCTGGCATAGGCGTTACCTTCGTTGATCTGGCGTTCACGGTCTTGACCGGCCTTGACTGCATCGTCAAAGGCTGCCTGAACCTGCTCTGGGGGCTGTACGTTCTGGATGGCTACGGTACTGACCTGAATGCCGGTTTGGTAGCGATCGAGGATTTCTTGCGCAATACGCTGAACACTGGCCGCGATTTCGGTACGCGCTGAATACAGCACGGAGTCCATCGGTTGGCCACCCACCACTTCGCGCATGGCTGTTTCAGCCGCCTGGCGCACGGATTCGTCAGGGTCGCTGGTTTTAAACAGGTAATCGGGGGCACCGTTGGCCATGAGGCGATACTGCACAACGTACTGCACATCGACGATATTTTCGTCGGTCGTCAGCATGAGTGATTCGGGCAAGACCTTGTTGCGGGCAGAACCACGAAAACCGACTTCGAAGGTACGCAATTGCGAAATGTTGACAACCTGATGCTCTTCAATGGGATACGGCATGTGCCATTGCAAGCCGGGATTGAGGGTTTTTGTGTATTTGCCGAACTTGGTGACAACAGCCACCTGCCCTTCCTGCACAATGACAAAGCCGCTGGCCAGCCACAACAGCACCAGAACCACCAGACCACCGATGAACAGCTTGGGCGAACCCTTGGGCATCTGAACGGGTGAACCACCACTGCCGCCACCGTCAAAACCGCCGCCGCGACGGCCTTTCTTGCCGAACAACGACCCCACGCGATTGTTGAAATCGCGCCAGACCTCGTCGAGATCGGGAGGGCCACCGTTATTGTTGCCCTGGTTATCATTGGGTTGACGTGGCGGCTCGGAGCCCCCTTTGCCACGACCCCAGCCGGGATCATTCAAGTTATATATTTTCGACATTAAACGCATTATTCCCTGCGACCTGACCTGATTCAACAATAGCCTGACGCACACCATCAAGGCCTGCACGCGTCAGCGCGCTAACGAACACGCGCACAATGGTACCATGTTCGTCGCGCTCTACCCGGGGCTCGTAGCCTGCCTCATCTATTTTGTTATAGACCATTATCCGGGGGGTGTCCCCCGCCCCGATATCGGCCAAAACCTTGTGCACTTCCAGAATCTGCTCGTCGCGCTGGGGGCTAGAGGCATCGACCACATGCAGCAGCAAATCGGCCTGGACAGTTTCCTCAAGGGTAGCCCTGAATGCGGCAATCAGGGTGGGCGGCAAGTCGCGAATAAAACCCACGGTATCGGAAATGACAACCTGCCCCGCCCCATCGATCCAGAGTTTGCGGGTGGTGGTATCAAGCGTTGCAAACAACTGGTCGGCCGCGTAGGCACCCGCCCGGGTCAAGGCATTGAACAAGGTTGACTTGCCTGCATTGGTATACCCGACCAGCGAAACCGACATAATGCCGCCCCGCATGCGCGAACGCCGCTGCGTGGTGCGCTGGCGCTGGGCCTTTTCAAGACGTTCACGCAGCAGTTTGACCTTGGCCCCGATCATGCGGCGGTCCATTTCAAGCTGTGATTCGCCGGGGCCGCGCATGCCAATACCGCCGCGTTGGCGTTCAAGGTGGGTCCAGAGCCGGGTCAGGCGTGTTGACAAGTGCTGTAACTGCGCCAATTCAACCTGCAGCTTGCCTTCGTGGCTTTTGGCCCGAAGCGCAAAAATATCCAGAATAAGCGCCACACGGTCTACCACACGGCGACCAAGTTGACGCTCGATGTTGCGTTGTTGCGCCGGTGACAAGGGCTGGTCGAACAATATGATGTCGACGTCGTGCTCGTCGACAATAAGTTTGGCCTCTTCGAGCTTGCCCTTGCCAATGAAATAGGCCGCATCGGGGCGCTGGCGCCGCGCCACAAGGTGCGCGACAATTTCTGCGCCGGCCCCTTCTGCCAGCATGATGAATTCGCTGGAGTGAGCCTGAAAATCGGGGTTACCCAGATCGACGCTTATAACTAAAGCTTTCATGAATACCTGAAAAACGAACTGCCCGCCGGCGCACTAGGCGCGGCGGGCAGCACTAAGACAAAACCGGGGCAGAATCAGTCGGACGATGAGTCATCAAGCTGGAGATTGACCGGACGCGCTGGAACAACGGTTGAAATAGCGTGCTTGTAAACCATTTGAGTAACGGTATTGCGCAGCAGCACAACGTACTGGTCGAAGGATTCGACCTGCCCTTGTAACTTGATACCATTTACAAGGTAAATGGATACGGGGACGTGCTCTTTACGCAGTGCGTTAAGGAACGGGTCTTGTAATGTTTGCCCTTTATTGCTCATTGGCTTAGCTCCAATTGTGTTGTTCTGGATAAAAAACTGCAAGCAGCTACTTTACAGGGTTTCCCCGTATTTCGCCACGGCAGCACTATAAATTTGTGGAAATTACGCGTTTAAAGCAAAGTGGCCAGAACCTGACACAGGCGTTGGCCTGCTTCAGGTGTGCCCACGGTAATGCGAAGGAACTCGTTAACCCGCGGCTGGCTGAAATGACGCACCAGAATATGACTGTCACGCAGGCCACGTGCCAGTTCGGCGGCATCGTGGTCTGGATGGCGGGCGAAAACAAAATTGGCCTGGCTGGGCAAAACCTCAAACCCCAACGCAACAAGGTCGGCAACCAGCATCTCGCGGGCGTCAATAATGGCCTGACACGCGCGACGGAAATAATCGTTGTCTTCAATTGACGCAATAGCGCCCGCCTGCGCGATGGCGTCAAGTGGATACGAATTGAAGCTGTCTTTAACCCGCACCAGCGCCTCGATGACGTCGACGCTGCCAATAGCGTAACCCACGCGCAACCCCGCCAGCGAGCGCGACTTCGAGAAGGTGTGAATAACAAGAATATTTTCGTGCCCGGCCAGCAGGCTGACCGCAGAATCGGCACCGAAATCGACATAGGCCTCATCGACAACAACGACAACGTCAGGGTTGGCTTGCGCAATGTCTTTGATGCGTTCAAGCCCCATGCCTATGCCGGTTGGCGCATTCGGGTTAGCGAAAATAATGCCCGCCGGCAGCGTATCTCGCTGACGGGTGTAATCGGCGACATCAATCGAAAAATCTTGCGCCAATGGCTGCAGTTCTACGGGAACGTCGAACAAACGACAATAGGTTTTGTAAAAGCTGTAGGTAATGTCTGGCATCAGTAACGGCCGTCCGGCATGACGGAACAAGCCGTTAAACACATGGGCCAGCACTTCATCAGACCCGTTGCCAACAAAAACCTGCCGGGGCTGAACGCCGTGGTGCCTTGCCAGCGCTTCGCGCAGCGCGGTTGACCCGGGGTCGGGATAAAGACGCAAATGCTCGTTGGCCGCATCGTGCATGGCCTTGATGGCCAGTGGCGACGGCCCCCACGGATGCTCGTTGGTATTGAGCTTGAGCAGGTCAAGAATTTTGGGCTGCTCGCCGGGCACATACGGTGCCAGGCCAACGACATGATCACTCCAGAAACGGCTCAATCAGGCCCCCTTCTGAATAAACGGGTTGGTAGACGATTTGAACTCAATTCGCAACGGTGTCCCTTCAAGCTTGAAGGCCGAACGAAAGCGTGTTTCAAGATAACGACGATATGAATCGGGAATGGCATCAAGCGCATTGCCGTGAATGATGATGAGCGGAGGATTTTGCCCGCCCTGGTGCGCGTAGCGCATCTTGGGGCGGAAAATGCCTTTTCGTGGCGGCTGTTGCTGTTCGACGGCAGCCATCAGGACACGCGTCAGTTTCGGTGTCGACAACCGTGCAAACGCGGCGGCGTGGGCCGCACGAATTGACTTGATCAGCGGCTGGATACCCTTGCCCTTGAGCGCGGAAATGGTGTGCATGTTGGCAAACGACAGGAAACGCAATTTACGATCAAAATCGCGCTTGATGCGATCGCGTTGCTCGGCGTTCAGGCCATCCCATTTGTTGACGGCGACCACCAGTGCCCTACCGGTTTCCACCACGAAACCCGCAATATGCGCGTCCTGGTCGGAAATTTCGGCGTGGGCATCCAGCATCAGTACAACCACGTTACAGGCCTCGATGGCCTGAAGTGTCTTGATGACAGAAAACTTTTCAATGGCCTCAAACACCTTGCCGCGACGGCGCAATCCCGCAGTATCTATCAGGGTGTACGGAACGCCGTCGTGCTCAAACTCTATTTCAATAGCATCACGCGTGGTACCGGGCATGTCAAAGGCAATGACACGCTCTTCACCCAGCAACGTATTGATCAGGGTTGACTTGCCTACGTTCGGTCGGCCCACAATCGCAAGTTTGATGCGATGCTTGACCGGATCTTCTGCGGGCGCCTCAACGTCGTCAGTTTCTGGCCCGGCCAGATCGGGCTCGTTGATATCGCCTTCAAACGACACGACGTCGGTAGTGTCATCGTCCGGGGCCTGATCATCAAGAAATGACAGGGCGTGCTCGATGAGATCGACTACGCCGTCGCCATGCGACGCCGAAATGGGATGCGGCTCGCCCAGACCCAGTTCGTGAAACTCGGCCATGGCACCGCTGCTACGCATGCCTTCTGCCTTGTTCACCGCCAAAAACACCCGCTGCCCGGAGCGCCGCAACAGACGGGCAATTTCGTGATCGTGGGCGTTGACGCCGGCACGCGCATCAACCAGAAAAATAACCACATCGGATTCAGCAATGGCCTGCTGCGTTTGCCGGGCCATTTCTGCCACAATGCCCTCTTTGGCCACAGGCTCGAAACCGCCCGTATCAACCGCCAGAAAGGGATACTTGCCGATACGACCTTCACCATAATGGCGGTCTCGGGTCAGACCCGAAAAATCGGCAACGAGCGCTGCTCGTGAACGGGTAAGCCGGTTGAACAGGGTTGACTTACCCACGTTCGCACGGCCAACCAGGGCCACAACAGGCTTGAAAGAAACTGTTTTCAATTGACACCAACCAATACCAGGTTACCGTTACCCGTCTGTACGAGTACACCGCGGGGGGTGGCAACCAGGGGAGAAACTATCGCACCGCCACCGGTCTGGATACGACCCAGCAAACGGCCATCAGAGCGCGACAGGAAATGAACGAAACCATCGTAATCCCCAAAGGCAACTGCCTGGGGCACTACAGCCGGTGCTGAAAGGCGCCGGTTGCGAAGACCATCTTGACGCCAGCGCGCCTCGCCATCAACCAGCGCGAAGGCATGCACCTGATCACGAACGCCGGCGCCATAAACCTGACTGCTGTCGGTTGCGATGCCCGCGGTCGTTGAGAAGGGCTGATCCCAGACCGGCACCCCACCCTGGGCAATATCAAAGCAAACAATGCGCCCCTGGTAGGAGGCCCCGCACAGCAATGACCCCTGGGTTTGCGGCATGCCAACCACATCGTTGATGCGCTCAAGATCGGTAGCGCCACGGGAACTGGACACTGTGCCCTC
>Ga0172382_10007595_pt1 | contig 15355 bp, 12 predicted proteins | sample Leawel138RmetaG_FD_122245 | JGI IMG/M metagenome (GOLD analysis project Ga0172382, IMG submission 122245) | Leachate microbial communities from a municipal landfill in Southern Ontario, Canada - Leachate well 138R metaG | ecosystem: Engineered > Solid waste > Landfill > Unclassified | place...
GCAATGCCATTAATTACGAAGCGGCCCATGAACTGGCGGATGCGCTCGACCGGCTCGATGCCGACGATAATATTGCGATTGGCATCCTGACCGGTGCGGGTAATACTTTCTGTTCCGGCATGGACCTCAAAGCCTTTGCTGCCACCGGCCAGCGGCCCTATGTGGGTGACCGCGGCTTTGCCGGGATGTGCGAACGCCCGCCTCGCAAGCCGCTCATTGCCGCTGTTGAAGGGTACGCATTGGCCGGCGGCTGTGAACTGGTCCTGGCATGTGACCTTATCGTGGCCGCCGAAGATGCCACTTTCGGCCTGCCCGAAGTCAAACGCGGCCTGGTGCCCGGTTCTGGTGGCATGTTGCGCTTGCCGGCACGGGTTCCGTATCACATTGCCATGGAAGCCGTCCTCACCGGCGAAATGTTCAGCGCCAGCCGTTTCTACGAGCACGGCCTGATCAATCGTCTGGTTGGTTCAGGCCAGGCCCTCGAAGCGGCCCTCGAAATGGGGGCCCAGATTGCCGGCAACGGCCCACTGGCGGTGCAGACAGCCAAGGGCATTATTGCGGAGTCGCGCAATTGGCGCCCGGCAGATATGTTCGACATGCAGCGCCCGCGTATTGCGCACATCTTTACTTCGGCCGATGCCAAGGAAGGCGCTACGGCGTTTGCAGAAAAGCGCGAGCCGGTGTGGACCGGTAAGTAAATAAGCGCCTCATTCATCGTTACAGGCGGGTCAAGCCCGCCCTTCATTCCCGGCTCTTGCACTATGACTACCCTGATCAAAGAAGAAGACTTCATCCAATCCATTGCCGATGCCGTGCAGTTCATCAGCTATTACCACCCGGCGGACTACATCCAGCATCTGGCGCGCGCCTATGAGCGCGAGCAGAATCCCGCGGCCAAGGACGCCATCGCCCAGATTCTGACCAATTCCCGCATGTGTGCGGAAGGCAAGCGCCCCATCTGCCAGGACACCGGTATCGTGAATGTGTTCCTGAAGGTCGGGATGAACGTCCGTTTCGATACCGCTCTGGGTCTGCAGGAACTCTGTGACGAAGGGGTGCGGCGCGGTTATCTCAGCCCCGACAATCCGTTGCGGGCGTCCGTGCTGACAGACCCTCTTTTTACACGCAAGAACACACGCGACAACACGCCCTGTATTGTCAACGTCGAACTGGTCCCCGGAGACCGGGTCGACGTGCAGGTGGCTGCGAAGGGCGGCGGCTCCGAGAACAAGACCAAATTCGTCATGCTCAATCCCAGCGACTCGCTGGTCGACTGGGTGCTCAAGACGGTTCCAACCATGGGTGCCGGCTGGTGTCCGCCCGGCATGCTGGGCATTGGAGTGGGGGGCACTGCGGAAAAAGCCATGACGATGGCCAAGCAGGCCTTGATGGAAGACATCGACATGTTCGAACTGCTGCAGCGGGGCCCGCAGAACAAGCTTGAAGAACTGCGTGTCGAACTGTATGAAAAGGTCAATGCGCTAGGCATAGGGGCCCAGGGCCTGGGCGGGCTCACTACGGTGCTTGATGTCAAGATCAACACCTTCCCGACGCATGCGGCATCCAAGCCCGTCGCCATGATCCCCAATTGTGCCGCCACCCGCCATGTTCATTTCGAACTCGACGGGTCAGGGCCTGCCGTGCTGACGCCCCCAGCCATGTCGAACTGGCCGGATGTGCAGTGGGCGCCCGATTACAACAAATCCACGCAGGTGAACCTGGATACCCTGACGGCAGAAGAAGTCGCCAGCTGGAAGCCGGGCCAGACCTTGCTGCTGTCCGGCAAGATGCTGACTGGTCGCGATGCCGCTCATAAGCGTATCCAGGAAATGCTGGATGCTGGCGAGCCATTGCCGGTGGATTTCACGAACCGCATCATTTATTACGTCGGCCCGGTCGACCCTGTGCGAGACGAGGTGGTTGGCCCGGCTGGCCCCACTACCGCGACGCGCATGGACAAGTTCACCGACATGATGCTCGAAAAGACGGGGCTGATCGCCATGGTGGGCAAGGCCGAGCGCGGCCCGGTGGCCATCGATTCGATTCGCAAACACAAATCCGCCTATCTGATGGCCGTGGGCGGGTCGGCCTATCTGGTGTCGAAGGCCATACGCCATGCACGTGTGGCCGCTTTCGAGGACCTCGGTATGGAAGCCATTTACGAGTTCGACGTGAAGGACATGCCGGTGACGGTAGCCGTCGATGCGTCGGGCGAGTCTGTGCACCAGACGGGGCCGGCCAAATGGAAGGCGCGCATTTCCGAGATGGTTCCCATTATTGCTGCAAATTAGTCCAAGGGGCGCCTTTAGCGTCCCACGCTGACTTCCGGCACGACAATGCGGCGCCTGTCGTGCCTGGAATGGCTGGAAATCCCGATAGCAGTTTCGCCGTGGTCTGGTAATCTTGCCGGGCAAGTCGGTCTGACCCACGCGCCGACAGAAAAGGATAAAGGAGACACAGCATGCTGACTCATGCCAGTACCTATGCCGAACTGTGTGAACGGTTTTCCTGGCAAGTGCCGGGCCGCTACAACATGGGCGTGGACGTCTGCGACAAATGGGCGCAGCAGGATCCCGACCGTTTGGCCCTGATCTATGTCAATGCAGTAGGCGATGTCAGCGAATACAGCTTCGGCCGCATGCGCGAGCTTTCCAACCGTCTTGCCAACCTTCTGCGCCAGAACGGGGTGGAACGTGGTGATCGCGTGGCGGTTCTGCTGCCGCAGTGTCCGGAAGCCGCTTTGGGGCACATTGCCGCGCATAAGCTGGGTGCCATTTCCATCCCCTTGTTCACCTTGTTCGGTGCCGAAGCCCTGCAATACCGTTTGCAGGATTCGGGTGCATGCAGTGTCATTACCGATGCCCGTGGGGCCGAGCGGCTGGCCGGGCTGCGCAATTCCTTGCCCAACCTCAAGCATATATTCTGTATCGACGGGCCCTGCCCGGAAGGGCGCGATCTGGCTGCCGAGATGGCAGCCAGTTCCGATGTGTTCGAACCGGTGGCCACCTCGGCTGATGACCCCGCCGTCATTATCTATACCTCGGGCACCACCGGGCAGCCCAAGGGGGCCTTGCACGCTCATCGCGTGCTGCTGGGGCATTTGCCGGGTGTGGAAATGAGTCATGACCTTTTCCCCCGGGAAGGTGACCGTATCTGGACGCCGGCCGATTGGGCCTGGATAGGCGGCCTGCTTGACGTCCTGATGCCAGCCCTGCATCACGGCGTAACCGTAGTGGCCCGCCGTTTCGAAAAGTTCGACCCTGAAGCCGCACTCCAGTTCATGCAGGACTTCGGCGTGCGCAATGCCTTCATCCCGCCCACGGCGCTCAAGATGCTGCGCAGCGTGCCAGAACCTGAAAAACGCTGGAAGCTCCGCTTGCGCAGCATTGCCAGCGGTGGCGAGTCGCTGGGCACCGAATTGCTCGAATGGGGCCGTCGCAGCCTCGGCGTGACCATCAACGAATTCTACGGTCAGACCGAATGCAATATGGTCGTGTCCGGTTGCGGCCTGCTGGAACCCCCGGTCGAAGGCGTGATGGGCTGGCCAGTGCCGGGGCACGATGTGGCCATCGTCGACGACCATGGAAACCCGCTGAGCGATGGTGAGCAGGGGAATATTGCCGTCAAGTCGCCCGACCCAGTCATGTTCCTGGGTTATTGGAACAATCCCGCGGCCACACAGGCCAAGTTTGCCGGCGACTGGCTGTTGACCGGGGATGTGGGCTATCGTCGTCCGGATGGCCGGTTGTGCTTCGTCGGGCGCAACGATGATGTCATTACGTCGTCCGGTTATCGTATCGGGCCGGGTGAAATCGAAGACTGCCTGCTACGCCACCCCGCCGTTCAGATGGCGGCGGTGATCGGCAAGCCTGATCCTCTGCGCACCGAGATTGTCATGGCCTATGTGGTTCTCAAGGCTGGCCATGAAGCTCAGCCTGAGCTGGCAACCGAACTCAAGGAATGGGTGCGCAGCCGCCTGGCGGCGCATGAGTACCCGCGCGAACTGGAATTCGTTGACAGCTTGCCCATGACAACGACCGGCAAAGTGATTCGTCAGGAACTCCGTCGCCGCGCGACCGAAGCAAAGGATTGACCCCACCCAAAATGGGGTCAGACCACGATTTCTCCAGCTTTAGGCGTCATCCAGTACATCTGCTTTCGCTTGCCTTAACAGGGTCTTGTGAAGAAACGAATTCAAATCTTCCGCCCTTGCGGGCAATATGTAGCCTCGCGCGCGGGAATCGCGCTCATGCCTTCATGCTGGAAACCTTATGACTACACAGGATTATTCGAACTGGATCGGTCGCACTGAAACATGCACCGACAATCTGGACATCGGCCATGTTCGCCAAACTGCACTTGCCCTGAATCGTGCCGCCCCTGCGGTCGGGGATACGCTGCCGCATCTGTGGGTATGGGCGCACTTCGTCAGAGGCCAGCCATACGAAGAATTGGGGCGTGATGGTCATCCCAATAAAGGCAGCTTCCTGCCGCCCCTGGGTGAGCGTAATCGTATGTGGGCAGGTGGTCGTGTCCGTTTCAATAAGCCCTTACGTGTGGGGACGCCTGCCGAACGCCGGTCAACCATCCTCAAAATAGAGGAAAAACATGGCCGCACTGGCAGCCTGCTGTTCTTCACCGTACAACATGATTATGTGCAGGATGGCGAGGTCTGCATTTCTGAAGAGCAGGACATCGTCTATCGTGCACCGACTCCACCCAAGCTGGAAGGCAGCATCGAAGCCCCGCAGCGAGAATGGGGCCAGACCATAGAACCCAGCCCGGTAATGCTGTTCCGCTATTCGGCCGTCACTTTCAACGGTCACCGTATCCATTATGACCTTGATTACGTTACCAACCAGGAAGGCTATCCGGGGCTGGTGGTCCATGGCCCGCTGATCGCCACAACCATCCTGCAGGCTTTTGTCGACGCTCATCCTGACCGTGAAGTGGAAACCTTCCACTACCGTGGCTTGCGCCCCCTGATTTCGCCCCGGCCCTTCGAAGTGGCGGGCGCCCTGACAGGCGATGGCAAGGCGAAGCTCTGGGCAGAACAGGATGGCACCCTGGCGCACCAGGCCGACCTCACTTTCAAATCCTGAAATATTCAACGTCATCGGCATGCAAGGCGCTTTCGACGGCGTCCTGCGTGCCGATGACATAGGCATACCAACTAGGAGAAAACTCATGCAGCAAACGATGCGCACCGCGCTATTCGTGCCGGGCAACAGGCCCGAACGTTTCGCCAAGGCCCTGGCCGCCGGTGCTGATGCGGTCATCATCGACCTCGAAGATGCTGTGCAGGTCGACGCCAAGGAAGCCGCGCGCGAGCATATCGCGCAGTTTGCGGCCGATAATCCGCAAGAACGCTTCTGGGTTCGCGTCAATGCGGCGGACAGCTCGTGGTTTGAAGCCGATCTGGACTTGTGTCGTGCCCACGCCGGTATTGTTGGCGTCGTGCTCCCCAAGGCGGAAACCGCTGCCCAGTTGCAGCGTGTGCGCGAAGTTGCCGGCAAGCCAGTGATTCCCATCGTGGAAAGTGCCCTGGGCGTCGTCAATCTTGATGAACTGGCCGTGGCCGAAGGCGTTGATCGCCTGGCTTTTGGCTATCTTGATCTGATGCTCGATACCGGCACCCGACCCGAAACCCCGGGCGCGCGTCTGTTGCTCGATCACATCCGCTGCCGCATGTTGCTGTGCAGCACCGTAGCCGGCATCAACCCGCCGATCGATGGCGTGCATCCTGATTTCCGTGATACCCAGGCCTTGTCCAGCATTGCCATTCAGGTGCGCGACATGGGCTTTACCGGTGTGCTTTGCATACACCCGGCACAGGTAACCGTGGTGCATGCGGCGTTCGCCCCTTCCGCACAAGAGCGCGATTGGGCCCAGCGCGTCGTGGCTGAATTCGAACGCACGGGTTCGGCCGCCTTCCAGCTTGACGGCGCCATGATAGACGCGCCAGTGATTGAGCGTGCCAAGCGCATTCTGGCGGAAACCGTCTGAACGTCGCTGCCAGCCGCCTACCGATGGGGGCGGTAAGCAGCCAGGGTGGGGCTGCGCGGGCTGGGTAGCCCGCTACACTGTGCCTCAACCTGGGTCAACCCAGGCCTGCCAGCTGTTCCAGGCGTTGGCCGCTGCAGGCGGCCAACAGCATAGGCAGGCTGCCCTGCGGCAGCATCAAGTCAGGCGAAAGATCCTGCAAGGGTCGCAGTACGAACGCCCGTTCGTGCATGCGCGGGTGGGGCAATGTCAGAAATGGTGTGGCCCGTGTGCTATTGCCATGCAACAGCAAGTCAAGATCCAGGCTGCGCGGTGCATTGCGATAGGGCCGCAGCCGGCCATGGTGGTTTTCGATGTCCAGCAGCGCCTGCAGCAAGGCTTCAGGCCCCGTCCAGGTTTCCACCAACAGCACTGCGTTCACATAGTCGGGCCCACCGGCGTCCACCGGGGCACTGCGGTAGAACGGCGACAGCTGGGTAGAGAGGGTGCCGGGAAGCGCCGCAATGTCGGCGGCGGCAAGCATCAGGTTCTTGCGAGCGTCACCGAGATTGGCGCCCATGCCGACATAGGCCCGGGCAGGGCTTGCAGCGCCCATCGATCAGGACGCCGGTACGTCCGCTGCCGGCTTGCGGCGCGGTGAGCGCCGGCGCCTTTTGCGTATGGCGGGTGCGCGATCCCGCTGGGACCCCTGACGCGCTTCTATCATGGGACCACGATCATCAGGTGCCGCATCGGCGAGATCCATCCACCACTGGGCCATGACACTGTCGACTTCACGAGCTTCGGCACGTAATTGCAGAAAGTCGACGGCGGCACGGAAGCGGGGCTGTTCTATCATGCGCCAGATGGCCTTGGCATTCACGCGCTCGAAGCGTGCCTGCATGAACCAGATATCCCGAATATCAGCAACGTATCTACGTTGTATAGATATTTTCCGAGATTGTTCTTGAAGTACGGAATCGGTGGCTTCCAGCAAGGTCTGGGTGGGATGGCCGCCGCCCTGAGCGAGCGATTGCCAGCGCTGGTAGACCAGCTTCCATAGCAATGCCGCGAACAGAAAGCTGGGGCTGATGGGCTTGCCGGCCCTGACGCGGGCATCGGTCCGCGCCAGCGCAAGGTCGACGAATTCCTCGCCGTCAGGCACATTGAAGACGATGTCCAGCAAGGGCAGAATGTCCTGGTGCAGGCCCACATCGCGCAGTTTGCGCAAGCAATCCATGGCATGCCCGCAGGTCAGCAGCTTGAGTGTTTCGTCTGACAGGCGGGAGGCGGGTACATGTTCGATCAGCGGTGCCAGCTGGCGGATGGGCTGCAAGGTGGCCGGCTCTATCGTCGCCGACAGCTTGGATGCGAAACGCACTGCCCGCAGCATACGGACAGGGTCTTCACGATATCGGGTTTCAGGGTCGCCTATCATGCGTACGATGCGTTTCTGAAGATCGCTCAGGCCGCGATGAAAATCGATGACTTCTTCGGTGATCGGGTCGTAGTAAAGCGCGTTCAGTGTGAAGTCGCGGCGGGCTGCATCGTCTTCATGCGTACCGAATTCATTGTCACGCAGTATGCGGCCATGCTCATCAGTGTGTTCTGTGCCGTTAGCCGAAGCGGTGCGGAAGGTTGAGGTTTCGATGATTTCTGGCCCGAACACCACATGCACGAGACGAAAGCGCCGCCCGATGATGCGCGCCCGCCGGAACAGCGGCTTGATCTGTTCGGGTGTGGCATTGGTGGCCACATCGAAATCCTTGGGCTGAAGACCGACAATCAGATCACGCACCGCACCGCCCACGATATAAGCCTCATAGCCGTGCTGGTGCAGGACTTCACAGACCTTGATCGCATGACGGGATACGTTGCGGCGGTCGATGCCGTGTTTTTCGACAGGCAGGCGCTCTGGCCCGCGGCGTGCACCGTTAAAAAGGCGTGCAACGAAGTTCTTTATTGTTTCAGGCAGCATGTGCGTATTTTATGGCCACTTTCCCAAGCGCAGACCCCGGTTGTCATGATGGCTCAGGGCACCTGCGGCGACAACAGGGTCGCCGTGTGCCTGGCCGGGCCCGGGCCGGCACTCAGGCCGGCATTCCTCCCTTTGCGTCCTGCATTTCCTTGAACAGATCCAGCACCTGCCAGCCGCGCTCCAGGGCGACTTCACGCAGGGCCGGGCTGGGGTTGGTGGCGATGGGATGGGTAACAACTTCAAGCAAGGGCAGATCGTTGGGGGAGTCGCTATAGAAGTGGGTTTCCTGGAAGGAATCCCGTGTCAGGCCCATGCCGGCAAGCCATTCATCAACACGCACGATTTTTCCTGCCTGGAAGCTGGGCACGCCCAGAATGCGACCAGTGTAGCGGCCCCGATGCGTTTCGGCGATCGTGGCAATCAGGTGTGGAATACCGAAGGCGCGGGCGATGGGGGCCGTCACGAAATCATTGGTGGCCGTGACAATTGCGCACAAGTCCCCCTGTTCCATGTGTTGTTGCACCAGCTCGATGGCATTGTCGCGGATGGCCGGGCGTATCACTTCGGCCATGAATGTTTCGTGCCACAGGGCCAATTCCGGAACGGAGGCGCGCGCCAGCAGGCCCAGCATGAATTCTGCGGACTGCTCTGCCGAGAGCTGGCCCGCGTTGTAGCGATCCATCAGCTCTTCGTTGCGGCGCTGCGCTTCGGCCGGATCGCCGGCCCTGCCAGTGCGGGCAAGGTAATCCGCCCATTGGTAGTCGCTGTCCAGCGGCAGCAGGGTGTGGTCCAGGTCGAACAGGGCAAGACGGGTGGGTGTGGTCATGAATCTCTTTCTTCAGGGCTGATCGCTTGCAAGCAAGTCTTTCAGCAAGGGCAGGGTGATGGGCCGGTGGCGGGCGAGAGAATAGCGATCCAGCGCATCCACCACGGCGGCCAGGCGGCTCATGTCGCGTTCCTGATGCGTCAAAAGCCAGGTGATGACATCGGTTGACAGGTCCAACCCTCGTTCGGCCGCACGGCTATGCAGCGCACGAGCCCGCTCGTCGTCAGATAACTGTTCCAGGCGGAAAACAAGATCCCAGCCCAGACGGGTACGCAGGTCTTCGCGCACATTCATGCTGAGCGGGGAGCCGTCGCCGGCCAGCACCAGCGCGAAGGCTTCCTGGGTGGCTGCACTTTCGCGCCATCGATTGTATAGCGCGAAGAGCGCTGCTTGGCCATCGGTATCAAGCGTCTGCACGTCATCCACGGCAATGAGCCTGAGACCCATGGTTTCGCCCGTGGCAATTTCCCTCAGGCGGCCTGCCGCTCCGTGGGCAGGCTGGTAGTGACCGCCAGGGTAATGGCTGGCGCCGCGCAGCAAGTGAGTACGCCCTACGCCTTGTGGCCCCCACAGGTAGATGGCACGCCCAGGCTGGCATTCTCGCAGGGCAGCAAGCGCCGGTGCGTTGCGGCCCACCACGAAATTTTCCAGCGTGGGCGGCGGGGCGGGAAGCAGGTCGAGGATCAGTTGTTGTGTCATCTCAGTGTGGCCGGCCCGACGGCTTCAGGCCGTTGGGCTGGGCCCGCGTCGTCAAACCCACACGGCCTCAAACTCAAAAGTGTGGTTCATCGTAAAATCGGATGTGATAAACAGTTCAACCCGCAATTCTTGCACATCCCACGGCTTTTCTCATGACTGACAAACATTCTGCATCTCTCACCTATCGCGACGCTGGTGTCGATATCGATGCCGGCGAGGCTCTGGTGGACCGCATCAAGCCCATGGCGGCCCGGACCATGCGCGCGGGGGTCATGGCAGGTATAGGCGGCTTCGGGGCGCTGTTTGAGGTGCCGCGCCACCTGAAAGAGCCTGTGCTGGTGTCCGGGACGGACGGCGTGGGTACCAAGCTGCGTCTGGCATTCGAATGGGGCCGCCACGATACAGTGGGCGTCGATCTGGTCGCAATGAGCGTGAACGATATCCTGGTGCAGGGTGCCGAACCGCTGTTCTTCCTTGACTACTTCGCCTGCGGCAAGCTGTCGGTCGATACCGCGGCCAGTGTCGTGCAAGGCATTGCCCAAGGTTGTGAACAGGCGGGCTGCGCCCTGATAGGCGGCGAAACCGCCGAAATGCCGGGCATGTATCCGGATGGCGAATACGACCTGGCCGGCTTTGCGGTCGGTGCTGTCGAAAAATCCGCCATCATCGACGGCAAGCAAATCGTGCCGGGTGATGTGGTGTTGGGGCTGGCTTCCAGCGGGGCGCACTCGAACGGCTATTCGCTGCTGCGCAAGATCCTCAAGCATGCGAATGCCCACCCCGACCAGGAATTGGGCGGCCGCCCCCTGCAGGACGTTGTCATGGCGCCCACCCGCATCTATGTCAAATCCATCTTGCAGGCACTGGCCACCCACGGTCGGTCCATCAAGGGGTTGGCTCATATCACCGGGGGCGGCCTGCTGGATAATGTCCCGCGTATTCTGCAGGCGAACATGGCGGCCCGCTTGCATCGTGACGCCTGGGCGCTGCCACCCCTGTTCCAGTGGCTGCAGCAGAACGGTAACGTGGCCGACGAAGAAATGCACCGCGTTTTCAATTGCGGCATCGGCATGGTGGTCATCGTGCCAGCGGCCGAGGCTGATGCCATTGCTGCAACCTTGCGCACCCATGGCGAAACCGTCCATGCATTGGGCGAAATCACCGAGCGCGAAGGTGCCGAAGCCCCTCAGGTGACAGTGGTCTGAGCCGGCTGGCCGGTCACAGGGGCACTCGCCCGGGTAGCGCTATTTGGCCAGATTTTTCCAGGCCCCATGCGCCAGGTCGACAATGCGGTCGACGGCATGGGGCGAAAGACAGTCCACAATATGGCGTTCCGGGTCTGAGCGCAGCCAGGTAAGCTGGCGTTTGGCCAGCTGGCGGGTGGCCGCAATCGCTTGCTCCACCGCTACTGCCAGCGTGATCTTCCCATCCAGGTGATCCCAGAGCTGCCGGTATCCGACACAGCGGATCGACGGCAGCCCGGGGTGCAGGTCATCGCGAGCATACAGCCTGGCGATTTCTTCCATCAGGCCTTGATCCAGCATGGCCCGATAGCGTTGTGCAATACGCCCATGCAGTACCAGGCGATCGCTGGGTTCCAGGCTCAGAGTCAGGTACTGAAAGGGGGATGGCGCCGGGCGTTCACCTTGCGCCAACCAGGTTGACATGGGTATGCCGGTGCCACGGTAGATTTCTATGGCGCGCTGCAGGCGCTGGCTGTCGTTGGGCGCCAGCCGTGCTGCCGTGATCGGGTCGTGTTGGGCCAGTTCTGCATGGAGTGCCGGCCACCCGCGCTGTCGGGCTTCTTCGTCGATACGCGCCCGTAGCGCCGGGTCTGCCTGCGGGAGTTCGGCAATGCCCTCGCGCAATACCTTGTAGTACATCATAGTGCCCCCGCATATCAGCGGCAGGCGCCCGCGGGCGCGTATGGCTTGGATCAGCGTCAGCGCATCATGGCGGAATTCGGCGGCGGAATAGGTTGCAGCGGGGTCGCGGATATCAATCAGGTGGTGGGGGACCCGGGCCTGTTCATCGGCGCTGGGCTTGGCTGTGCCGATATCCATCCCGCGATAGATCGTGGCCGAATCCATGATAATGATTTCCACAGGCCAGCGCTCGGCCAGGGCAAGGCTCGCGGCACTTTTACCGGAAGCCGTCGGCCCGGCCAGGCAAAGCACAGGAAAGCCGGCGAGGTCGGGGTTGCCAGTGGGGCCCGCTTCTGGGTGCGCAATCATGGCGTGTTCATTGCCCGCGCAGAAACATGCGGTCCAGTTCCGCAACCGACCATTGCAGCCAGGTAGGCCGGCCGTGATTGCACTGGTCAGCGCGTTCAGTTCGTTCCATCTGCCGCAATAGCGCGTTCATCTCGTCGAGTGTGAGCCGGCGGTTGGCCCGCACAGAGCCATGGCAGGCCATGGTCGAGAGCAGTTCGTTGCGTTGTTCGGTCAGCAGGTTGGAACGGCCGACATTACCCAGATCCTGCAACACCCCACGCGCCAGTGACTCGATGTCACCATGTGCGAGCAAGGCGGGCACGGCCCTGACTGCAATGGCGGACGGGCCAGCCGGAGTCAGGATGAGCCCCAGGGTTGCAAGGGTTTCGCCGTATTCCTCAAGCAGCCCGAGGTCGCGCGGGTCGGCGTTGAACACCACCGGTACGAGCAGCTCTTGACGCGGCAGGTCGCGCTCGTCCAGCGCCCGCTTGAGTGTTTCGTAGACTACGCGTTCGTGTGCCGCATGCATGTCCACCAGCACCAGGCCACGGCGGTTTTGCGCCAGTATATAAATACCATGCACTTGCGCCAGCGCCTGCCCCAGGGGCTGGGAATCCGGCCCGTCGTTTTCGACGTTGTCGGCTTGCTCGGGAGCCTTGGCGGATTGCGGCAAGGCGGTGCCCTGCTCGCCCGCGGACGGTGGATAGGCTTCAAGGGGGCGGTATAGTGATTTCCAGGTGTCGGTGGGGGTGTCGCGATCGCGCAGGCTGAAGGCTGCCTGGCGGGTCGGCATGCTGCCCGCGTAAGGAGCCTGGAATGCCGGGTCGGGCGCGTGCACGGATGAAGGCAGGCCGGCACCGGGCGGGGCGCTGGCTGCAAGGCGGTTTTCCACCGCAGGGTTGCTGTCGGCCCCGGCGTCAGACGGGGAGCGGCCCGACGCCGGCGCGTCATGCATGCCGGGTGTGCTGGCCAGGACTTCTTCGAGTGCCTGCGAAACGAAACGATGGATGGCACCGCTGTCGCGGAATCTGACCTCATGCTTGGCCGGATGCACGTTGACATCCACGACAGCCGGGTCCACGTCCAGAAACAGTACATAAGCGGGGTGACGGTCGCCATGCAGCACATCGGCGTAGGCCTGGCGCACGGCATGAGACACGCTGCGATCGCGCACATAGCGGCCATTGACATACAGATACTGCCGGTCCGCCCTATGTCTTGCGAGGGTGGGCCGGGTGATCAGACCGCGCAGGGATATCAGGCCGTGATCGTGTTCAACCAGCATGCCCTGTTCGGTTAATTCAGCGCCCAGGACATCCCGCAGGCGCTGTGCCATGCTGCCCGCGCGCCAGTGGCGCTGCGGTTTCTCGTTGTGAAACAGGCGAAAGGCAACGCCAGGATGAGCCAGTGCAATGCGCTCCAGCGCATCCAGGCTGTGGCCGTACTCGGTGGTTTCAGAGCGCAGGAACTTGCGCCTCGCCGGCACGGCATCGAACAACTGCCTGACGTCCACCGTTGTACCGGCAGGACCGGCAGCTGCGGAAATTTCCAGTGTGGCGCCATCGATCTGCCAGGCATGGTCGGCATCGGGCCCGCGCGAGGTGATGGTCAGGCGTGCGACCGAGGCAATGGAAGCCAGGGCTTCGCCCCGAAAACCCATGGATGCCACGTGTTCGAGATCGTCCAGTGAGGCAATCTTGCTGGTGGCATGGCGCCGCAGGGCCAGAGGAAGTTCTTCATGAGGAATACCGCCGCCATCGTCGATGACGGCAATGCGGCGGATACCCCCGCCGTCGAGCCGAACCTCAATGGCCCTGGCGCCCGCGTCCAGCGCGTTTTCCAATAGTTCCTTCAGAACCGATGCGGGCCGGTCTATGACTTCCCCGGCAGCAATCTGGCTGATGAGGAGATCGGGCAGGGGGGAAATGGAGCGTCTGTCGGTCATCCGTCTGTGGCTGGTCGTGCAAATCCTTAGATTCTACCCGCCACGGCAAGTCGTGCCGAGCCAGCGTGGGCTGGCACGAATCCGTCTTCAGGACTTAGGGATCCTCTGATCAAGTCCCCGCGCTTCCTGCTCGACTTGATCAGAGGATCCTTAGCCCTACGCTGGCAGGCAACATCTGCCAGCCGTCAATCTTACAAAATCAACTGCGTTGCGCCAGCGCAGGGCTATCACTGAAATAGCCCTGGATACCGTCCAACATGGCGCGCGCCACCTGATCCTGATACTGACTGCTGCGCAGCATTTTTTCTTCGGTCGGGTTGCTGATGAAAGCGGTCTCGACCAGGATGGAAGGGATGTCCGGGGCCTTCAATACCGCAAAACCGGCCCGTTCCACCTGCCGTTTGTGCAGGCGGTTGATCTTGCCGATCGCGCCAAGCACCTTGCGCCCCACACGTATCGAATCATTGATCTGTGCGGCGGTGGACAGATCCAGCAGCACCTTTGCCACCTGGGCGTTGTGCGTGCCCAGATTCACGCCTCCGACCAGGTCGGCTTCGTTCTCGCGCTGCGCCATCATGCGTGCCATGGTGCTGGTTGCGCCGTTCTGCGACAGCGCATAAACGGACGAGCCGCGCGCTGTGGGCTTGATCCATGCGTCGGCGTGTATCGAGACGAAAAGGTCGGCCTTGACCCGCCTGGCCTTCTGTACCCGTACATGCAACGGTACGAAGAAATCGCCGTCGCGGGTCATGTAGGCCTTCATGCCTGGTGTGCGATCAATCAAGCGCTTAAGCCGTTGAGCAATGGCCAGCACGATATCCTTTTCCCGCGTACCCCCGCGACCGATGGCGCCGGGGTCCTCGCCGCCATGGCCAGGGTCCAGCGCAATAAGCACATTGCCGCGTCTGGGCGCCGGGGTAGGGGCCGGCGTGGGCCTGGGTTGCGGCTTGCTGCTGCCGGCCGGGGGCGAGGGCAGGTCGGGCTTGCTCGCAGTCGGCGGCAAGGTCTGGCCTTGCACCGAGGGAATAGGCGCTTCCCCGCCCTGTTGGGCCAACTGTTCCAGGACATCTGCGAGAGGGTCAGGATCCCTGCTGTCCATGATGGCCAGCAGAGGGTCTTGCGCGACCTTGGGATACAGGTCGACCACCAAACGGTACTTGTATTCCCCGATGGGTTTGAGTGTGAAGATCTGCGGTGCCACCGGCTGTTTCAGATCCAGCACCAAGCGCACCACATCGGGCCGGTTCTGCCCCACACGTACGGTCGCAATATACGGGTCGTTGGGCCGCACTTTGGAAACCAGTTCATTGAGTGTGCTGTTCAGCGTCAAGCCTTCGATATCGACCACCAGACGGTCGGGCCCGTCAAGAGTGAAGTGTTCTGCCTTCAGCTCGGAATCCATTTCGAGGGTGACGCGGGTGTATTCGTCGGCCGGCCAGGTACGCACGGCAACAATGCTGGCAGCGTGGGCCAACCGGGGAATAACCGGGAAAACGAGCAGGGTGGTGGCGCCCGCGATCAGTCTCCGCCGACCTAAGTCGGTGGCGGGGGTGCCGGCGATGGGGGAAATAGAGTCGTCAGCCATAATGATCCTTTGTCGCTGTGCGCGGTGAGCACAGCGGTGCGCCCTTTGTCCTCATGCTCGAGCCGGATGTCCAGGTCGGGTGGGGGCAAAAGCGAGCCCGCCTGTTCCGGCCATTCGATCAGGACGA
>Ga0172382_10007596_pt1 | contig 15353 bp, 17 predicted proteins | sample Leawel138RmetaG_FD_122245 | JGI IMG/M metagenome (GOLD analysis project Ga0172382, IMG submission 122245) | Leachate microbial communities from a municipal landfill in Southern Ontario, Canada - Leachate well 138R metaG | ecosystem: Engineered > Solid waste > Landfill > Unclassified | place...
CGAGAGTAGGATCATGGCCGGAACGATTCGCGGACTCATCGAACAGAACATCAGCAACGTGGGCGTGTCGCGTATTGAGCGCGCCAGCGTGATCTTTACGAACCTCTACAACCTGTTCGTGAGTCATCCTGGTGTCACCATCGTCGCGCTGTCCTACGGATCCGGCGGAACCGGTACCGACTACTACGACGGGGCTGCGCCCTTCGGCGACAACGCGTTCTTCGTGGCGCGGATGGAGCCCAATGCGGGGCGTGCCTGGCCCTACTACATCTTCGTGAAGGTCGGCGGCACGCTGACCAGCGCAGCACTGACCGGTCTGAATCTGGCGTCCACCGGCGGCGGCGTGCCAGCGGCCGGGGCTGGCGCGGTCCTGTTTCAGACTGCGGTCGGGATCGGAGGCGATCTGAATCCGTGGAACGGGACGACGAACGCCGACGGTTCGGACACTCACCCGGCACAGATCTGGAAGATTCCGGTCGGAGGGTCCAACGTGATCGTCCTCCCGTCACGCAACCGAGGAGGGGGAGCGGACGGGGTCAACAAGAACAGCGCTCACGAGATCTACTATTTCCACTCCGGGATGTCGGACAGCAGCCATCGGTATCACTTCCTGATGGACGACGACAACTTCATCGTGGCCTACAACCTGGGCAACCCGAACTACTACCAGACAGCGTTCATCTTGGCGTTCGAGCCAAACCCCAACATCTCGGTATACCCGACACCTCTACTCGAACTCTCGATCTCACTTAGCGGGAGCTTCAACCCGAATGGTTTCGATAGACAGGGGGGCCTCGCCAATCCGAATACGAGCGACATGGTCAGACAATCGCTCGAAGTAGAGTGGAACAACCCGCCTGGATTTAGCGCTAGTTTCCAGCCGAATGTGCTGGCCGGCGGGGCGTTCGACGCCTACCCGTACTCGTGTTGGTCGGGAACATCAGGTTTGATGGGTCTCGCCGGGCACAGCGACTTTATCGGCACGGTAATGGGGATTCCTACGCACGGCACCGATCTCGCGATGAACTGGACCGTGATCGGGTCCCCCAACACCGGGGACTCGAAGTTGGTTGTCCCGTGGGACGGCGCGACCCTCCCTGGCTCTGGCCTGACCCGGGAGGGGATCGCGTTCACGAGGGCGCCGTAATGGCTGCTCACCCGATCGGTTTTGTCGACACCGAGCGACCGGTCGCCGGGCCCGCGATCCTGCGCGTCCCGTTTATCCAGGTGTACTCCGTTGGAGCGGGGGCGTCCGCCGTGTTCCGTAACCGTGTCTGGGACACGGTGCTCGGCGGGCACGTTCGATGGGAGACGCCTGCGGCCGACGTGGCAGGGGGTTCGTACCCAGGCCCAGGCGTGTTCGGGGCGCAGACGTCCGCCTACTGCGTCGAGTCGATCGGATCGTCCGCATAATGTAATGTCTCGGGAGGAGGCTCCCCATTCCCGGCTTTGGCAGCGGACCCTTTGGACACGGACCCTTCGGCCGGCATGACTGGTCGAAGCATGTCCTGTTCCGCGACCTGCCCGAGATCGATCGTCGGCTCGACGCGAACGAGGGCGGTGGTCGGCTGGAGAGATTCGTCGACTCGATCCGGCCGAGCTTCGACCTTCTTCTCCTCAAGGCGATCGGATTCGGCGCCTTGCGGGACCCGGACGAGGTCCGCACCCAGTTCAACGACCGGCTGAACGTCACGGTCGTTAGCTCGGTTGCCGAGGGCCGCATTATCAGGGTCCAGCTCGTGGACCCCGATCCAAGCGACCCGTTCGTTCCTCTGGATGACGCGAGCGTTGGATGGGTCCTGCGGGACGCCGCCGGTCGCGAGTACACGGTCAACGCGGTCCACAAGGTCAACTCGGACAGCGAGAACGTCATCGACGTCACCGGTATCGCGGAGCTTCCGATGCCAGGGGCCGCGATCCTCAGGGCGCCGAGCCTCATCGAGAACCTGGGTGCCGACTACGGGATCGAGGTGGACTTTCACGAGCCGGAGGCATTCCAGCGCAGCTCCGTGAGGAACGCGGTCCAGTGGTTCGATCTCAAGGGAAGCGAGAAGAGCTACGACATCCTGGGGAAGATCTCCGGGTACCGTGTGACCCCCTCGGCACTCTGGAGCCTCGACGGGCCACCGTTCCCGTCGGCCCTCGACCCGGACCGCATCTACGAGCTGCCTGTGGGGAGCGGACGGTTCTACACCGACGTCGCGCCGTACCGGCCCATGCTCGACGATGTTGCGGCCGACGTCGTACCGCTCGACGTCTTCTGCTGGGAGACGTCGGGCACCGGCTCGGGCGGGACCTGGGACCCGCCGCCGCCCGCTGGTCTCCCGGCCGGCACGACGCTCGGTAAGGCCATCGGTTTCACGATGGACGCCACGTCGATCGCCATGACCACCGACCTTGGCGACGGGCGATGGCGGATCAGGGTCGGGCCGGCCGCGGATCTCTCGCCCATCGCCAGCATTGGGCAGTGGCACGCGGTGCCCGTGGGGATGCCTGACGCGAAGCTCTACCTGGAGACCCTGCCGGTCGAGACATCGCCGGGGGTGTGGGAGTTCGAGGTGCTGGCGGGGACGGCGCCCACCTTCGGCGCTGCCGTGGATCTGGCGTACGACTGCCGCCCCACCCTCGGCTGTGGGTTCTGCGCAGCTTCCGCGATTAGGATCGAGGTGGTCCCGGCCGAGGTGCTCACCGACCCCGACGCGCTGCTGGAGGGGGTCCTGACGCGGCTGGTTCGCAAGGTCCTCCAGGTGGTACCTGCCCACGTTAGGATCACCGACATCGTCCACGTCGTGGGCCCGGTCCAGGTTCCGCTGGACATTCGAGTCGTGCCCGCGACGTCGTTGACGGCGACGGCCTACGCACCCGTGGGCTACCACTTCGACCTGGTGCCGGCGGATGAACTGGAGCTGGACCCCGATCACGTGGTAGTGAACGGTACGGCCTTCACGATCCCCTAGTAGAAGCAGGCAGGAGAGCGGAAGTGGCGATCCAGGGTGTCGCAGCCAACGTCTGGCGAACGGTCCTCGCGCGCGTTGTCGCGCGTGACGTGGCGGACACCTACGCCGACATCGTCCGCTTCAAGATCGGCGAGGGAGGTTTCATCGACGTCCCGCCGAAGCAGCCGGTCACCCCTGTGGGCACGGTCGAGGATCTGGTGTCCGAGGGAGCCAAGCTCTCGGGCGGCGGTACGGCCACGTTTACGAACGGGTCGGCCATCGTGAGCGGCGCCGGCACCACCTTCCTGACCGATCTGGCCGGCGGCAAGTGGATCAAGCCCGGACCCACGTACCCTATCGCTGTTGGCTCGGCCGGCGACGCGGGCACGGAGTACGACACCTGGGGCGAGATCCAGTCGGTGGACTCGGATACCCAGGTCACTCTGACGGCGCCCTTTGCTGGGGCGACCGTCGCCGGTCGGGAGGTGCGCGTGGCCGACGAGCCGCTCTACACCTTCCGCAAGACGCTGAACGCGGGCGATGTGACCCTACTTTCGTCGGTCCCCGCCATCGTCGAGGTGGACGCCATCGTTCTCGCGGGCGAGGCCAACGCCGACCAGTTGGGCAACAATCCCGAGTTCTTCGAGTTGGGCCTCTATGACTCGAACGGCGTCATGGTCGCCTACCTGACCTTCGACCTGGAAACGAAGTCCGGCGGAGTACAGCTCAACCACATCCAGCAGGTGGTCTTCTGATGTCGACGACGATCGCCAGTCCCTCCGCCGACGGTGCCTCGATCCGGTGGCAGGAGCCCTACGTCTCGGACGGCCTCAACCGGAAGCTCGGTGGGGTGGCGCCGGCCGGCGTCATCCGGGGCGGCGTGCTTGTTACGTCGGGAGCGGGGCTCAACGTCCGGGTCGACCCCGATCCGGACACGGGAGACTCGGTCTACTCGTACATCAACGCCAACGGTCGCCAGGTCACCTTCCGGCAGGCCGGCCCGGTCACGTTGAACCTGACGCCCGTGGCGGGGACTACGGTCTACGTCGCGCTGTACATCAACTACCTGATCTCGACGGCGACGACGGTCGAGTGGCGCGCCTACACCGAAGCGGAGCTTTTCGGGGGCGCCCCGGTCGTCGAGGCTGGCGAGGTGATCATCGTGGGGATGGTGGTCGTGCCCGCGGTGGGCCCGATCGCGTCGTCGGATGTGTCCCCGAGCAAGCTGCGGTTTGGCTCGATGAGCCTCTCGCAGGGTATGCGTCCGTGGACCCAGATCATCAAGAACGGCTCGTTCGACCTGGCGAAGGCCGGCGCGCTGACGGGGGACCACATCCCGTCGTGGGACGGCGGTCCGCGGCCACCGGGGTTCACCTGGTCGGTCGTGTCGACGGCGCCCAGGGGGTCTCGGGGGTACGAGCTACAGGTGGCGGGGACGGGGGTCGCCGCGGACGTGGGCATGCGCGCGCAGGTGTTGCCCGCGGTTCGGCCTGGCCAGAGGGTCTACGGTCGGGTCTGGACCAGGGGTGACTCGTGGACTGGTGCGCCCTCCACCGGCTACCAGGGCCTCAGGATCCAGTTCTTCGACCGCGACGCGAACGTCCTGTCGACGCACTTCGTCACCAGCACGCTGTCTGGAACCTTCGACTACACCCTTGCCGATGGGGTGTTCGAGGCGCCTGCGCTCGCCGAGTTCGCGATGATCGAGGTGGGGGTCGACTCCGACGCCGTCGCGATGAACGGGTCCATTTTCTTCGATGACGTGACGGTGTGGCTGGAGAACGCGGCGGACGCTTCTGACGAGGATGCGGCCCAGCGGGCGATCCCGTACATCGGTCACGGTCCCGTCGTCCCCCCGGGCAGTTTCGGTGACATCGATGAGTACGTCGCGAAGACGCTGCTCCTCAAGAACACTTTCCCGGCCGGCACCGTGTACCAGTGGTTGCACAGGACCACTGGGCTCAAGTGGCTGATGCAGCTCGTCGAGGGGACGCTCGAAATCGGAGCGAACCTCGACACGAGCGACGCGGATCGAGAGACGCCGCGGATCAAGACGGCGCTGTCTGGGTCCGCCAAGCGAATCCTGGTGTGGGAGGCCGCGATCGCGACAGAGGAGGCGATCCGGATCTACGCGTCCAGGCTCGCGGGCGGCCAGGTGTTCGAGCTGACCGTCAACGCGCGGTGGGACCACAGCACGTCGCGGTGGATCTCGGACACCACGAACAACGCCTACATGTTTGCGCTCGACGCCGCGGCGACGTTCAAGGGGGTCTACTTTTGCCACGAAAACAGCGCGGGCGCAGGTCGATCGTGGCTTGGGACCACCGGTCCTGGCGGCTGGACTTCGTATCAGGTTCAGACGACCAACGTCGGGCTCGGCACGGCCGCCGTACAGATCCTCAAGAACGGCACGGTCTCGTTCGTGTCGCCGACCAGCGGCAACGGGAGCGACGAGTCGAACATCGGGCCGAGCGGAGCGCCCGCGATCAACACGGTCTACTCCAAGAACATCGCCAAGAGCTGGGGTCTACTCGACACGGACGGCCTCGGCGCCGTAACGGTGTCCGGCGGATTCAACTGCACGGCGTCCATCGTCGGAACCGACATCCGCGTGGTGTTTCCCACGGCGCTGGCCAACACCAACTACGCCGTAACCTACGGCACGGAGGGGTATCTGCACTGTCGCACGCTGAACAAGTTGACGACCGGCTTCGACATCTCCGTGACCAGCATTCTCACCGACGCGAATGTGGACCTCTCGATCGGCGTCGCGTCGCTGAGCTTCCACGTGGACGGCACCCAGAGCTAATCGTCATGGTGGCGGCGCCGCAGAACATCCTCACTCAGGCGCTCAACGTCCCGCACGAGACGCGCCTGGCGCAGGCCATCATCGGAGCGCTCGATCTCTCCCAAGATGAGACGGTACCGTGGGCCGTCGACAACCCGGATCCGGCGACAAGTCCGGCCGAGCTGGCCGGTGGTGCGATCAGCGATCTGGCTGTCACCAAGTCCTTCCTGGCATTGCAATACTGGCCCGAGTCGCTGACCGACTCGCGGGGTGCCGAGTGGAACCCGCGCAACATCCCTGGCGGTTCGCATCCGATCTACCAGTGGACACACGGCGCCGAGCGACGGTTGTCGTTCACGACGATCTTCTCGACCGACACGGCGCCCCCGGACGAGACCGCCGGGCGTGACGATCCCTACGCTGACTTCTCGCTCTCGAACGGCATCCAGAAGGGCACCCGGGACATGGACATCCGGGCCGCCATCAGCTGGCTGCGGTACTTCACGTACCCGATGTACGGGAGGGGGGCCGATTTCCGAGCCTTCGAGCCGCCGAAGGTCATCCTCGTCTTCCCGAACACCGCGCTGGGCCACGACGGATCCGACTACGTCGTGTGCGTCATGACGCAGTGCGACGTCACCTACGAGGCGTGGTTTCCCAACGGGGTGCCGCGCCTCGTCGAGGTGCAGCTAGAGTTCGCGGAGGTGGTCCAGTACGGGGGGCGCGTCCGGTTCCACGATCGGTCCAGCATGCGGAGGTCGGCGCACCTGTCGAGCTACCTCAAGCCCAAGGGCAGGGCCGGCGGCTTCCGGTGATCTCGTAGACCGGAGGGTCCGCATCCGGTAGATTCTGGGCGTGGCACGCGCCCAGGCCGTCATCGATCCGCTGGAGGAGGAGATCGCTCATGCCGGCGACGCTATGATGATGTTGGTGTCCCGCTCGGTGTGGGACACACTTCGTCTCCAGGCGACGTCGGAGGGGGTGGAGCCCGGGGCGGTGCTCTCTCGGGCCCTCTCGGAGTACATCACCCACCATGGGTCCGACGAGGCGCGGACCTTCCTCGCCAAGCTCGCTCAGGAGGTTCGACGTGCCCCTCGATAAGTCTTGCTCGCTGGACGCCTTCAAGGCGAACGTCCGGGCCTCCTACAAGGAGGGCAAGACGGCGAAGGGCACTCAGCATGTCGCTATTGCCCTGAGCACGCTCAAGCGCGCGTGCGGGGTGAAGGACGACGACCGGAGGATGAGCCCGAAGGACATCGTTGCTGTTGGCCAGAAGGGCGAGTCCATGGTGAGGGTCGACGCGATCGTCTCCCGCGCGACCGAGCCGGTCCTGGAGATCTTCTCCGACGCCTGGATCCGCCACGTGGGCGAGCTGGCCGAGGCAGCGCTCAGGGAGGCGGTCGACCATCGCCGCGGGCCCGCGACCGATCGCCTCCTGGGCTGGATCAACGGCTACGTGGTCCGCCGGAGCACGCCGACCTTCGAGAGCCGGAACCCGGGTTCCGAGTGGGGGCCGTGGCGTGGCTGGCTCTCCAGGCTGGAGATGTCGGCGGCCAACGAGGCGGTGTTCGAGCTGGGGGCGGCCGTTCGGGATTACCGGCTGGGCCAGATCGCCGTTCCGAACCGGCACTCCTCGCTCTTCGGGGAGGGCCGTGGCCGGCGCGGGCCGGACTTCGCGGTGCGCACGAGCGCTCGGGGGGTGGGCACGAGCCCGAGCGCGGCGCCTCCGGACGCCAACAACAGGACGAATAGCGGGACTTTCCGGGCCTTCGTGGACGACGGTGAGGTCAAGAGCGGCGACGGTAGGGCACCCAGGCCCAGGAGGCGAGCGTGATGCGGGAAGGGATGTTCGGCTCGATGATGCGCCTGATCGAGCAGCAGCAGGTGGACGGCGCCGTCCGGCGACCGGAGTTCGAGCCGCCTCCCGACAGCGAGGCATCGCTCTCCGATGAGGAGAGGGGGCGCCTGATCGCGTTCCTCGCCTCCACAACGCCGGACAGGCACAAGTTCGTGGCCGCTGGCGGCCGGGTCGGCGTCGTCTACTTCGACACGCGTGGGCGCGCCGTGTCGGCGGTGCTCGACGACCTCGACGACGACACGCTCCAGTGGATCGCCCAGTCCAAAAACATGGACGGAACGCCCATGGCAACGTCCGATCCCGGCTACACGCCTCCCGTTCAAGAGGAGGTCGGGGCGGCGAAGTTCTGGAAGTCCAAGAGCCAGGGGCTCTGGTTCGTTCCTCTGGCGAAGCAGAAGAACGGCGGATGGTCGGGCCTCATGCTGGACCTGTCGTTCAGCAAGAAGCCGAAGAAGAAGTCGGTCGGCAAGGTCGAGCAGCCGTACGGGCGGCACGAGTGGTGGGTCGAGGCTGACCCGAGCGACGAGATCCGCGGCTACTTCCAGGCGCACCCCGACTTCTCGGGCAAGGTCGTCGAGGAGGTCGGCTTCCGGCTCACCCCCAAGAGCCGGACCGTCATCGAGCGGTTCGTCTACTCCGAGTTCCCGCCCGACTCGAAGATGAAGAAGGGGGGCAGGATGTACGTGATGCTCACCGGAGACGCGGCGAAGCTCCTTGGCGAACAGCGGTACACGTCCGTCTACCTCGATGCCGTCCCGTGTTCGCGCCTGGTCGATCTGGCGAAGGCGCTGGGTTACTCGGGCGCCATCCAGAAGGTCGAGGAGCGCTCTCCGATGCTCACCGACCAGCTCGAAGATCTCGCGTGAAGGAGGCCACCATGAAGTGCAGCAAGTGCGGATCCGGCAGCGTGCTGGTCGAGTCCCTGGGGGGCGGCTCGTCGCGTCGGACGTGCCAGGAGTGCGGGCACGCCGACGTCGTCAACCCCGGCGGCCAGCGGCTTCTGACCGACGACCTGGCCAGCCGGCCGCGGTACCCTGGCGGGCCGCGGACCCTGGTCGAGGGCTGAGCCATGCTCGCGGAGATGCTGGCCAGAGCGATGGGTGACGGCACCCCGTGGGACCTCCACGAGGCCAGGCGCCGCCGTCACATGTACACCGGCCTCTGGGGGCCCGATCACAAGGCCGCGCTCGCCAAGGGGTACGTGGATCTCGGGCTGGTCGATCCCGAAATCATCCTGAACCCCGAAAACTCGTGGGAGCGGCGGTTCGCGGGCACGATCGCCGGGCACCTCGCTTACATTCTCATCCGCGAAGGGGTCGCGTGGGTGCGCGATCCCGAGGGTCTCGTGGAGAAGCTCCACATCGACCCCCAGCGGGTGGCGACCCTCGCGCGTGGCGAGATCGGAGCGATCTATCATGACCAGTCCACCTACGACGCCGAGGCGGAGGACTGGGATTCCGAGACGTACAGGCTCAAGGTCGCAGATGCCGTGCGCAACGCGAGGGTCGTTGGCGTGCCCGTCCAGGGACGAACGGGCCCCGGCTACAAGTTCGTGATGAAGCCGTCGGTCCAAGAGATCGAGAAGAGCCTCGGGCCACGGCGTCGGTCGCGGCCATGACCCAGGTCTGGCGCACGGTCAGGAAGTGGTGGTGGGTCCTCGTCGCGGTGGCGGCGGGGATCTTCCTGATCGCATGGCGGCTCATGGCCAAGCCAGGCGGTCCGGATCAACCGGTACCTCCTCAGGTGCCAACGCTGGCCGATCGTGCGCGCCAGGAGGTTGAGCGGGTGCGCCTGGAGGGGGAGGTCGAGAAGGCACGCGCCAAGGCGGCGGCCGACGCTCAGCGATCCGAGATCGATCGTATCGAGGAGCTGGGACAGTCCAAGCCGGTCGAGGCGCGCCGTCAGCTCGCGGAGTGGCTCCAGAGGAACCTCTGAGGCGTGGGCCTCGTCGCGCAGATCGGGAGGTCCGGTTTTTCTCACCGGATCGACCCCCTCGGATGACGATTCCGCTAGACTCCGGGTGACCGTGGGCTGGTCGGCGTCTCGATGATCGGAGTAGGCATGCGACTGAGCGAAGAACTTCTGGCATCCGCCACCGAGGCAGTGGACTACGATCGTGCGAACGCCAGGCTCGCAAAGAGCCTCAGTGGGCTGGGTGGGCAGGTCAAGGAGCCCAGGCGGACGAACATCAGGCTCGCGGCCCAGAGCATGGCGGCCAGCGCCCACGCCAAGGGCGAGCGGTTTCACGCCGGCAACGCCACCATCTACCCCAAGAAACACTACTCCAAGCTGGAGAAGATGTTCGGGGTGATGAGTGCGCCCGAGTTGGTCCTTTTCGACAATGCCTACGAGGCATACATGGCCTGGCACTCCGAGATCGCTGAGGATCTCGACCTGGCCGAGGTCGACCTCGATGACTTCGAGGGGTACCTGCCGGATGCCGCCGGGCTCGCCGAGTCCCTGAGCGTGGCCCTTACCGAAAAGGCCGCGCGCGTAGGCGAGAAGCGCGAGCGCAAGGACGGCACCTGGGTGAAGGTCGCTCCGAACCGCTGGGTCAAGGAGAAGACCTGGCGCGGCGGCGCATCGAAGATCGACCCGGTGGCCCTCGAAAAGGCCAAGAAGGCGCAAGCGAGCGGTTCGGCCGCGAAGGAGATGAGCGAACAGCCTCTCCCCACAGGTCGCGCCTGGATCGATCATGCGCCGGGACTTCCCGAGCAGACCGTGCACGAGCAACGGGTCAGCGGCGAGGGGCCGAGCGCGGTCTACAAGCCGGAGAGGGCGAAGCTCCACAACACGATCATCGACGCCTTCCTCAAGGAGGCGAAGCCGGTGCCCCCCGACCAGAAGCCCGTGGCCCTGTTCATGATGGGGATCCCGGCGTCTGGGAAGTCGTCGGCCCGGAACAAGGTCTCGATCGACCCCTTCGACAATCTGGGGGCCGTGCCCGTGGATCCGGACGCGTGCAAGGAGGCGCTGCCGGAGTACCAGGACGCCATCGCCAACTCGGCGAAGGACGCAGCCTGGATGGCCCACGAGGAGTCGTCCGACATCTCGGAGAAGGTGGGTGCCGAGGCCGTGAGGCAGCGGAAAAATGTGATCTTCGACGGCACCGGCAAGAACCTGGCGAAGATGAAGGCCAGGATTGCGGCGGCGAAGGCTGCCGGCTACCACGTGATGGCCATCATGCCCCACGTCGACCTGGACGAGGCCAAGAAGCGTGCGGGGGACAGGGCCGAGAAGGTCGGCCGCTTCGTGCCCCACTCCATCATCGAGGGCGCCTTCAAGAAGGTCCCGGGCAACTTCCTCCAGCTGGCGGAGGACTTCGACGAGTTCTCCCTCTTCGACAACAACGGCGGGGGCCCCAGGCTCATGATGAGCAAGAGGGCAGGGGGCGAGACCAAGGTCGAGGACGAGGAGCTGTTCCGCAAGTTCAGGGGTGTGGCCGAGTCCGTGGGCTTGACTGACGCAGGTTATGCGGTTAGCTTCTGGTCCGGAGGCTACAGCATGACGGAGAAGAAGGGTCGAGCGGCCAACGGTCCGCCGGGGGGCAAGAAGCCGGCGGCCAGCATGGACGTCCTGGAGAAGTGGTACCGCGAGACCGACAAGGCCGATCGGGGCAAGCTCGCCAAGATGCCCAAGAAGTTCAAGAAGGGCGAGGGCATCGAGACGCCCCTGTCCGACTGACGGTGGGCACTACGCACCAGTGGCGCACGGGGTGGCCGAGCACGTTCTGTGCTCGGTGCGGTATCGACGACCCGCGCGAGGAGTGCCGCGCGACCAACCCGGAGTGTCGTTGTCCGCCGGTGGGTACGGTCCCCTTTCTGGGCCCCCCCACCGATCGGTACCCCGGGTGCACGGTTCAGATGCCCGCCTGTGTGGTATCCTCCAAGGACCAGGAGGGTGACCATGGAGTTCTGGACCGACATCATCACGTCTCCGCCGGTCGTCATCGCTGCGCTGATCATCGGGACGCTGGGCGAGGTGACGAAGCGGATCGTCCTGGGGTCCGACAAGACCAGGCGGCAGGCGAGTAGGAGTCAGGGCCCGTACCGGACTCCAAAGGCCAGGAAGGTCAGCGAGAAGTCCGCCCTCTGGCGGCGGATCTACTACGTGACCCTGCCCGCTCACCCGGTGATCGCCGGGTGCCTGCTCGGCCTGATCCCATGGCTACCGTCAGCCTCTCCGCTGGAGAAGGAGGGGTTCGAGTTCGCCTCGCGCCTGGGTACGTACGCCCTGGCCGGAGTGCTCTGCAAGGTGGGCTACGACACGATGGTGGCCACCATCAGGCGCTTCATCGTGCAGCGCGCGGGGGTGGACGACGCCGGTGGATCCAGCGAGTCAGCGTCGATTTCGCCCGAGGACCCGGCCAGCGAGGCCGACGAGGCCGTCAAGAGCTGACCACACCACCCACCTGGGGTAGATTTACCGTGTCCAGGGGGCGTCACCCCCCGCACCAGGAGGAACACGCACCATGCTCGCGACCGTCACGAACCTGTCCTCGACCGACTCCGTGGACGTCCCCTTCCCGTTCAACCGCACCATCGCGGCGTCCGGCAACGTCGTCCTCGGCGTGAACATGGCCGACCTGAACGCCCGGTCCGAGACCGGCAACCCGCCGTGGAGGGTGCTGAACGACATGATCAAGAAGGGCCAGATCACCGTCGCCTACGCGGACGACGCCGTCACCAGCGACACCTACGATCGCGCGCGCAACGCCTGATCTGGGTCCACTGCGGCAGTGGAACGCCCGCTCGTGGCATATCCCGAGCGGGCGTTCTCGTATCGGAGGGTCATGCGCGTCGAGGTGCTGCTCTTGGTCATGGTCGGCTGTGCCTCAACGGCTCAGCCGGCGGCGACCGCACGTACCCTCCCCCCTCCGCTGGCCTTCTCGGATCTGCCCCCCGACGTCACCCGCGATCCGTTGCCGCCAGACCAGGACTGGGTCCTTCCGGTCGAGGATGTCGAGGTGGCTCCAGGGGATCGCCGGGATGGGGTCCTGCTTTCCGACGCGAGAGCGGCGCGCGCCGCCAGGCTTCGGATCGCGTACGACGAGCTGCGCGGTCTCTACGGGATCGATCTCCGTACCTGGGCCCGCGAGCGGGAGGTCTACGAGCGCTACCTCCAACTCGGCGACGAGGAGATCGCTGTCTGGCGCCAGAGGGCGCAGCGCTCGTGGTGGGAGGAGAACGGCGACGAGGTCTCTCTCTTCCTCGGTCTCGGACTAGGGATCGTTCTTTCCGTCGCAGTAGGCGCTATCATCGCGGAGCTGGCACCATGACGACCCTGATCGAAGAGCTGCACACGGTTCTTTCCGACGCCCCCCTGGCCGAAGCGACCATCTCGTGGGACAGGAAGGGGGACAACCTCTACTCCGCCCGGGTGAAGGTCGAGCTGGACGATGGCCGGTCGCGCGACGCGCGAACCACGACGGTCATGCTCCGCATCGATGGTCGCGGCGACACCTTCCGCGTCGACATGCACAACGTCACGAACTGGGAGCCCATCGACAACGGTCGTGGCTTCCCCGACCTACCCAAGGCCAAGGCGTTCGTTCAGCGCTGGGTCGACGCGGCCAACGAGAAGGGCACGCTCGACGTGTCGCTTCGCGAGGGGTTCGAGTTGGACGAGGCGCGCTACGCGTTCGGCGGACCGGACCCGCAAGCAGCGTACGAGGAGAGCTTCGCCGGTCTTCTGGCGGCGCGCGACGCGGCGAAGAAGTTGGGCGCTCCTGGCTTCCGAACCCTCATGTCCGGGATCGCGAACTGGGGGTACAGGTACGGCGGCGAGATGCGCAGGCAGGGTGCGCGCAACAGCTTCGCCAACCCCGGGTCGCCGGCTGACCTCTACAACATGCTGGTGGCCATTCAGGTTGGGCTGCGCGCGGCGGCACTCGGCTTCGTGGAGCGGAAGCGGCTGCGGATGCCCGGCGACGAGCACGCCGACTTCGACAAGATGGCCGACGGTATGCACTTCCTTATGGACGTCGTGAAGAAGGCGCTCGCCGAGATGGAGGGGTGGGTTCGCCAGCGCAACGAGGACGTCAGACTCGACGAGGGTGCGACGCCGGGAGCCCGCTCGAAGGGCACCGGGTACAGCCCGGGCGAGAAGAGCGCGGCCAAGGAGTTCTGGTCGCGAGGTCCGACCGGCGGGAAGGACGAGCGCAAGAACTTCAACCGGACGCAGCGTCGGGGGAAGAAGAAGCACATCGACGCGCAGCTGCGTGGCGAGGGTATCGCCGCCGAGCTGGAGTTCATTCTTTCCGAGGAGTGACCTCGGAGAGGCCCGTGAGGAGGAAGATGAAGATGGTGGCGACGAGGACGACGAAGAAGAAGACGACGAAGAAGAAGGGCAGCGCCACGGCCGCCGACCAGACCATCGCCGGTCTCCGAGAGGAGATCGCCACCATTCTCACGGAGAACGAGCGGCTCAGGGTGGTCAACCGCATTCTGCTCGAAGGCTGCGCGATCATTCGCGAGGAGGCGATCAACCGCGCGCAGTCGGTCGGGTACGCCACGCGCTTGACGGAGACCATCTTCAAGGTCATGCGTTCCGACGAGGCGATGGAGGCCGAGGTCGACCGTCGCCTGGCCGATCCGCGGAGAAGCTGGTGGAGCGAGAAGGACAAGGAGATGTTCCCCGAGCCCAACGCAAGGTCGCAGTCCGGGGGCTGACGTCGCCCGCGCGGTGCGCCGTGATTGGGTGCGGCGACGTGATCGAGCCTGGGTGCATCTACTGCCGCGCGCACCGCCGGAACCGCCAGTCCCGACCAGATCTATCGGGTCCGGCACCGGATCACGAGCTGGACATCCGCTCGTACCGTCTCGCCGAACGCCTCGCCGGCCAGGAGGTCGAGCGGGGCGTGTACGTCTGCGCCTTCGACGACTGCGGGCAGCCGTGCCTTGCCGGCAGGCTCTACTGCTCCGATCGGTGTCGCGCGCGCGCGCGCCGGGAGCCAGCGCTCTTCACCATCGACGGTGTGACCGCGACCCTCCCCCAGCACGCCAAGATGCGTGGGGTGGACATCGGGACCGTGTACTGTCGCATGAAGTTGGGTCTGGCTCCCGAGGAGGCGGTCACGCGAGCACTCGACGACCTCCAGCACCAGCGGCGGACTGGGGGGCGGGCGTGACCAGGGCGCCAAAGTATTAGTTGACCTCCCCTCGTTATGCTGTAGCCTTGGCTTTTCAAGCCGGGAGACAGACTGCCGATGAAGCTCTACGAACTGGGGGAGGCGTACCGCCTCATCTCGAAGCGGATCGAGGAGACCGAGGACAGCGACACGGCCGAGGACGTGGTCCTCAAGGCGGCGCTCGACTCGATCGAGGATGCGGTCGAGAACAAGGCCCAGGCCATCATCGTCATGGCCAAGGAGTGGGAGGCCGAGGCGGCGGCCCTCAAGGAGGAGGAGGGCCGGCTCTCCAAGAGGCGCAAGGCGCTGGAGAACCGTGCCGAGCGGATCAAGGGGTACCTCCTTGTCCAGCTCGTGGCGGCCGGGCTCTCCAAGCTCCGCACCAAGCTCTTCTCCATCACCGTGAACAAGCCCAAGTCCAGGGTGGTCGTGGGCGACGCCTCGATGCTCCCGCCGGAGTTCCTTCGCGTGAAGGACCCCGAGCCCGACAAGAACGCCATCAAGAAGGCGCTGGAGGAGGGCAGGCAGGTCCCGGGGGCCCACATCGAAGAGGGCGATCACTCCCTCACGGTGCGGTGATGGCGAACCCTTCCGAGGTCGACCACGGCCACATCCACGGCAAGCTCGTCCGGGTCTACCCCG
>Ga0172382_10007600_pt1 | contig 15351 bp, 14 predicted proteins | sample Leawel138RmetaG_FD_122245 | JGI IMG/M metagenome (GOLD analysis project Ga0172382, IMG submission 122245) | Leachate microbial communities from a municipal landfill in Southern Ontario, Canada - Leachate well 138R metaG | ecosystem: Engineered > Solid waste > Landfill > Unclassified | place...
CTGCACTTCGCCGCCCACACCATCGTGCCGGAATCGGTCGCCGACCCCCTGAAGTACTACGGCAACAACACCTGCTGCACACGCAACCTGCTGAGCTGCTGTCAGGCTGCGGGTGTGCGGCATTTCATCTTCTCGTCGACGGCCGCGGTCTACGGTATTCCGGACGGGCCGCTGGCCGACGAGGATACGCCGAATGCACCCATCAACCCCTACGGCACCTCCAAGCTGATGAGCGAGTGGATGCTGCGCGATCTGTCGGCCGCGACCGACCTGCGCCATGTGGCGTTGCGCTATTTCAACGTTGCCGGTTGCAGCCCGGACGGCCGCATCGGTCAGTCCACCCGCAAGGCCACGCTGCTCATCAAGGTCGCCTGTGAGGTCGCGGTGGGTCGGCGTGAGAAGCTGCTGGTGTTCGGTACCGACTACCCGACGCCCGACGGCACCGGTGTGCGCGACTACATCCACGTCGAGGATCTGGCCGACGCACACCTGAAGGCACTCGATTATCTGCGCCAGGGCGGTGCCTCGACCACACTCAACTGCGGCTACGGCCACGGCTACAGCGTGAAGGAGGTCATCGACGCGGTCGAACGCGTCGCCGGCCACAAGATCAAGGTGGAGGACGTCGCGCGCCGCGCCGGCGACCCGCCCTCGCTGGTCGCCACGTCCGACAAGGCCCGCAGCGTACTCGGCTGGACGCCGCGTTTCGACGACCTGGATCTGATCGTGAAGACATCACTGGAATGGGAAAGGAAACTCGCCAACGGCGAGGTGTATGGCTGAACCACGCAGGCGCACGCAGAAAACCAATAAAAACCTATTGGCCACGGAAACACACGGAATAACACGGAAGAAAACCTGATTTGATCACTGCGGTCCCATAAATTCCGCAACATGGTTCCGAGCGTCCACCGGCAAGACCGTCGGCCGCAGGGATGCGGCCGTCGAGCCTACAGGGACAAGGTGAGACCGCACAGCGGTCGAGAAGGTGCCCTGGGGCAAGTATTCACGGCGGGTCTTGCCGGTGGCCGCTCGGAACCATATCCCCGCAGCTGCCAACCATGCCAATGACCACGCCAGGACTCGCCGCCTATCACGCTATGTAGAACATTTATGGGACAGCAGTGTGATTTGATTATTTCCGTGTAGTTCCGTGTGTTTCCGTGGCCAATATGTTTTTTGGTTTCCCCGCATGCGCCTGCGTGCTGGACAGGATTCTCAGACCTTGAAGTATTCCCGGTACCAGGCCACGAAGCGCGCGATGCCGTCCTCGACCGAGGTGGCCGGCTGGTAGCCGACATCCTGCACCAGATCCTCGACATCGGCGTAGGTGTCGGGTACGTCGCCGAGTTGCAGCGGCAGCAGGTTCATCTCGGCCTTTTTCCCCAGACAATCCTCCAGTACCTGGATGTAGTGCATCAGCTCCACCGGCTGGTTGTTGCCAATGTTGTAGAGCCTGTAGGGCGCGTTGCTGGTCGCCGAATCCGGGGCATCACTGCGCCAGTCGGGGTTGGGTGCGGGGATACGGTCGAGTGTGCGGATCACGCCTTCGACGATGTCGTCGATGTAGGTGAAATCACGACGGTGCTTGCCATAGTTGAACACGTCGATGGGTTTGCCGGCGAGGATGTTGCGCGTAAACATGAACAACGCCATATCCGGACGGCCCCACGGCCCATAGACGGTGAAGAAGCGCAGGCCGGTGGTCGGCAGACGGAACAGGTGACTGTAGGTGTGCGCCATCAGCTCGTTGGCCTTCTTGCTGGCCGCGTACAGGCTCACCGGGTGATCGACGTTGTGGTGCACCGAAAACGGCATCGTGGTGTTGGCACCGTACACCGAGCTGCTGGAGGCGTACACCAGGTGCTCCACGCCCTGGTGGCGGCAACCCTCGAGGATATTCACGAAGCCGACCAGGTTGGTGTCGACATAGGCGTGCGGGTTCTCCAGCGAATAGCGCACACCGGCCTGGGCGGCAAGGTTCACCACCCGGTGCGGCTGGTGCTGCGCGAACACCGCGGCGATGGCGGCACGATCCTCGAGGTTCACGCGCACATCGGTGAACCCGGGATACCGGGCGACCCGCGCCAGGCGTGCCTGCTTCAGCTCGACGTCATAATAGTCATTGAGGTTATCGATGCCGATGACCTCGTCACCGCGTTCCAACAGGCGCATGGCCAGGTTCGAGCCGATGAATCCGGCTGTGCCGGTGATCAGTACCTTCATGTGGATCCTCGTGATGTGCGGTCGATGCCGGTTACAGACGGCCGTCCACCTGCTCGGGTGGCAGCACGTACTTCACGTCGAACAGGACGCAGGTGGGTTTACCGAAGGCGCGGATGCGCGCTGCGCCCAACTCCACGAACTGCCGGTGCGCCACGGCCAGGATGACCGCGTCGTAGTGCCCGCTCGCGGGCTCGGCAGTCATGGCCAGACCATATTCGTGCAACGCCTCCTGCGGATCCACCCAGGGATCGTAGACGTCGACGTCGGCGTTGAAGCCCTGGAATGCCTCGATCACGTCGACGACCCGGGTGTTGCGCAGATCGGGGCAGTTCTCCTTGAAGGTCAGCCCCATGATCAGCACGCGGGAACCGCCGATGAGGATATGCCGCCGGGTCATGAGCTTCACCACGCGTTCGGCGACGTGCGCGCCCATGCCGTCGTTGATGCGCCGACCGGCCAGGATCACCTCCGGGTGGTAGCCGATCTCCTGGGCCTTGTGCGTCAGATAGTAGGGATCGACACCGATGCAGTGCCCGCCCACCAGGCCGGGCCGGAAGGGCAGGAAATTCCACTTGGTGCCGGCGGCCTTGAGGACCTCTTCGGTATCGATGCCCAGGCGCTCGAAGATCAGCGCCAGCTCGTTGATGAGGGCGATGTTGACGTCGCGCTGGGTGTTCTCGATGACCTTGGCGGCCTCGGCAACACGGATGCTGCTGGCCTTGTGGGTACCGGCGGTGATGATCCTGCGGTACAGCGCATCGACGAAGTCGGCCGTCTCCGGCGTCGAGCCCGAGGTGACCTTGAGGATGGTGCTGACGCGGTGTTCGTGATCGCCCGGGTTGATACGTTCCGGGCTGTAGCCGACGAAGAAGTCCCGATTGAATTGCAGCCCCGACTCGCGCTCCATAATGGGCACGCAGACCTCTTCCGTGGCGCCAGGATAAACGGTCGATTCGAAGATGGCGACGTCACCTTGCTTGAGTACGCGGCCAATGCTGCGGCTGGCGCTCTCGAGGGGTGTCAGGTCCGGACGTTTGTAGCGGTCGATGGGCGTCGGCACGGTGGCGATATAGACGTTGCAGCCAGCGATGTCGTCGAGATTGTCGGCATAGTCCAGCCGGGTCGCGGCCGCCAGTTCCTCCGGCGAGACCTCCAGGGTGCCGTCGTGCCCGGTCCGCAGTTCGGCAATGCGTTCGGCCTGGATATCGAAACCCATGGTCGGAAAGCATTTACCGAACTCCACCGCCAGCGGCAGGCCGACATAGCCCAGACCCACCACCGCAATCTTCGCGTCTTCCACCTTCAGCATGTTGCTATCCTTCTCGCGGCGTCTTTAGTTGTTTGTGAACCCCGGCACTGCGCCCATACCGGCGCCCGGCAGGCCCATGCATGGCCGCAAATGGCGCGTAGTCTACCGTAGTCCACCGGCCGGCGGCGACTGTTGGCCAGCCGTTTTGGCGCCCTGCGCTGTCAGGCTTTTCCGCAGCCGATCCTGGGCTTACGCCCACAGTCCGGCCAGCGGGGTCCGGTGCGCACGGCCGGCCGGTCCGTCTATCGAATTAACCGATTGGTTGGACAGGGATCTTGCAGTAGCATCAAGAGCGCTGTCCCTGAAAAAAAGACAGTGCAGGCTTTCATCGGGCTCTAGGGAAGGCATCACGATGGATTCCAAAAACTATTACACCCCCAATGAGGTGGCCCAGCTGTTCATGGTGTCACCCGTCACCGTCCGGCAATGGGCACAGAAGGGGCTGCTGCACGCAGCACTGACCGCGGGCGGCCACCGCCGGTTCCTGCATCAGGAACTGATCCGCTTCGCCGAGGAGCGCGGGCTGACGCCGAATTGGCCGGTAAATGGCGGCAAGCATGTCCTGATCGTCGAGGACGACCTCCACTTCGGTGAATTCCTCCAGGCCTTTCTCGGCGGACGCCCCGGCGTCGATGGCGTCGAGATCGCAACCAACGGCTTCGAGGCCGGGCGCCGGGTCGAGACCCTGCACCCCGATATCGTGCTGCTCGACCTGACCATGCCCGGACTGGACGGCTTCACGATCTGTCACCGGCTCAAGGGCGATCGCGGCACCCGCGACATCCGCGTGATCGCCATGAGCGGCGCGCCGACGACGGATAATGTCCAGCGCATCCTGGCGGCCGGTGCGGAGGCGTGCCTGCCAAAGCCGATCGATACCTATCGGCTGCTGGAACTGCTGCACCTCGATGAACCGGGTGTCGCCGCGCACTGAGCGGCGGGTGCACGACGGGGGTAGGGCTGGGGTGCGGGTGGTGTGCGGTCAGTACCCCGGGCAGATGGCTGGCGGGCGTCAGTCCCGGCCAGGCGACTGCCCGTCTGCGGCCATCCGCCGCCAGATGCAGCGCCCGTCGCTGGCCGCGTCGATCGCCTGCAGGCGCGCGGCATGTGCCTGCTCCTCGGCGCGGCTGGCGCGGATCACGCGCAGCGGCGGACGCGTCGCGCTCAACCGGCGGATGACCGCACCACCTGCGGCCGTCGTGTCCGCCTGCGCGCCTTCCAGCGACAGGCTGCTCTGCCCGCCCGTCATCGCGAGATAGACGTCGGCGAGGATCTCCGCGTCCAGCAGGGCACCGTGCAGCTCGCGCCGCGTATTGTCGACGGCGTAGCGCTTGCAGAGGGCGTCGAGATTGTTCTTCTGTCCCGGGTGCAGGCGCCGCGCCAGGGCCAGTGTATCGAGCACAGCGCAGTAGCTGCCGATGTCGCCGTGGTCTGCGCCCAGCAGCTTCAGCTCATGGTTGAGGAACCCCACGTCGAAAGGCGCGTTGTGGATGACGAGCTCGGCATCGCGCACGAATTCCAGGAAATCCTCGACGATGTCGGCGAAGCGCGGCTTGTCGGCCAGGGACGCGTCGGTGATGCCGTGGACCTCGACGGCCCCGGGATCGATCAGCCGGTCGGGCTGCAGATACTGATGGAAACTGCGGCCAGTGTGCCGGCGGTTGACCAGTTCCACGCAGCCAATCTCGATAATGCGATGCCCGTCGGCCGGTTCCAGGCCGGTGGTCTCGGTATCCAGCACGATCTGACGCATCTTCTCATTCCTCCCCTACCCAGGTTCACTCAGACCCTGACAGCGCATACGGAAGCCGATTTCTTGGAAATATGGCCACGGAAGCACACGGAACAACACGGAAATGATTGCTCGCAGGGCGCATCGAGGCGTAGCCTGACGCACCAGAACAGGTAGCAACCGCGCGGCTTGTTCGCTGGGCTTTTACATGCAAGTAGTTTCGACTTGATCTGACACCTGCCGCACCGAAATCCCGCGCCACGGTGCGTCGCTTACGCCGACGCACCCTACCCGGGACTTTGCCATAAGCATTCTTTCCGTGTTGTTCCATGTGCTTCCGTGGCCAAGCGGGTGTACGTACCTGCCGTTCCACTCAGTCCCGTTGCAGCAATTCGTCGATACCCCGGTTGGCCAGTTGATCGGCACGTTCATTCTCCGGATGTCCGGCATGACCCTTTACCCAGTGCCAGGTGATGTCGTGCTGCGCCGCGAGCCGGTCCAGCTCCTGCCACAGATCGACGTTCTTTACCGGCTGACGCGCGGAATTCTTCCAGTCCCTGCGTTTCCAGCCGGGCAGCCATTCGGTGATGCCCTGCTGCACGTACTTGGAATCGGTCGTCAACCGCACCCGACAACGCCGCGTGAGCGATTCCAGGGCGCGGATCGCGGCCGTCAGTTCCATGCGGTTGTTGGTGGTGTGCACCTCGCCACCATGGAGTTCCTTCTCGGTGCCGTTGAAGCGCAGCACGGCGCCCCAGCCGCCCGGGCCCGGATTGCCGCGACAGGCGCCATCGGTAAAGATCTCCACGACTTTGGTACTCATGACAGTCGGTCCCGGCGGCTCGGTTCGACCAGCCCCCCGAGCAGACTGCGGCGGGGACGCCAACGCGGCCGGATGGGCGTCAGCCCCACCACGCGCTTACGCGCCAGCAGCTGATAGCCGGCCGCCGGTATGGGCCAGCCGCGCCGGGCCAACCGGTCCAGGACCTCCAGGCGTTGCAGCGCGAATCCGCCCTGCAGCGGCGGCCGGAAGAACAGCGGTGTGCAGGCGACGGTATCGAAACCCAGCAACGCCAGCCAGTCCCGCACCCGGGTCTGGCTGATGAAGCGGCCGGTCCAGGGCGCCCGGCGCCGCCAGCCGTACAGCAGGCGCCACAGACCCCACAACCCGTACGGATTGAAGCCAAGGATCAGTACATGCCCCTCCGGGATCAGGCAGCGATCGACCTCGCGCAGCACCTCGTGCGGCTGCTCCACGAATTCGAGGGTATGCGGCAGGATCACCACGTCCAGGGCGTCGGTGCTGATCGGCAGGGCCTGGGCGGCCCCGACGAGGCCGGCTGTATCCTGTTGCGTGCGGGGCATCACAATCCGGTGGCTGATCCGACTGGCGCCCAGGGGCGATGCCCCCCAGGGTGGAGACACCAGCAGCAGATGAAAGCCAAAAAGAGTAGAAATTACTTCACGAACGGATGGTAACTCCACGTTTTCGTATGCTTTTCCTAATGGTGTCTCATACCATTCGCTAAGCCCTGCCAGACCATCGGCATCACTCAGGGGGGGGCTGGGGCGGCGCGGCTTCATGGTCGTGCATCATACCCGAACTCCAGTGATGCGCGCAGACGCCGAAACCACGATGTAGTCGGTTGACCCATCCACCCGCGGCTGTCAGCATGCCGGCCGGACCATTGGGGGAAAGTAACGATGCCGGGAAGGATTTTCAAAATCGGGGCGCGTTGCGGCCTGTACGCCGTGCTCTGCACCTGCCTCGGCTGCAGCCTGCAGGCCGTCAGCCACCAGACACCCGAACAAGAACACCTACCGGCCACCGCGATGCTGCCGGTGACGGCGGATCAGGATCGGATCTCCGTGGCAACCGGCATCCCGGACGGCAGCACGGAGGACCCGCTGGAATCCGTTTCCGGTACGAGGCACCTGTTGGCCTGGGAGCGCATGCGCGAGGAGTTCCGCCTGCCCGAACAGCAGCATCGGCGCCTGGATGTCCACATCGACTGGTTCCAGCGCAACCCCGCCTACCTCGACCGGGTCTTCGACCGCGCCGACCCCTTCCTCGCCTGGATCCTCGACCGGCTCGAGGAACACGACATGCCGGCCGAGATCGCACTGCTGCCGATCGTCGAGAGTGGCTTTCAACCCTTCGCCTATTCGCACGGCCGCGCCGCGGGGCTGTGGCAATTCATTCCGGGAACCGGCGACCGCTTCGGTCTGAAGCGGAACTGGTGGTACGACGGCCGCCGCGACGTGGTCGACTCCACCCAGGCCGCGATCGAATATCTGTCCTATCTGCATCGCTACTTCGACGGCGACTGGCTGCTGGCACTGGCCGCCTACAATTCGGGGGAAGGGACGGTCAAACGGGCCGTGGAGCGCAATCGCGCGCAGGGCAAGCCCACCGACTTCTGGCATCTCGACCTGCCGCGTGAGACCCGCGAGTACGTACCCAAGCTGCTCGCCCTGCGCGACATCGTCGCCGACCCCGACCGCTATGCCATCGAACTGCCGGACCTGGATGCCGAGGCACAGATCACGCTGGTGGACACCGCCGGCCAGATCGACCTGGCCCTGGCCGCCGACCTCGCCGATCTGAACATCACCGAACTCTACCGCCTCAATCCGGGCTTCAATCGCTGGGCCACCGACCCGAACGGGCCGCACCGCCTGGTAATCCCGGTGGCTGCGGCGGAGGGCTTCGCTGCCAATCTCGCCGGGCTGCCCGACGAGCAACGCATCACCTGGAAGCGCCATCAGATCAAACGCGGTGAGACCCTGGTGCAGATCGCGCAGCGCTATCACACGACCGTGGCATTGCTGCAGAAGACCAACGAACTGAAGGGCCACACTATCCGCGTCGGCGATCATCTGTTGATCCCGGTCGCGCAACGCGAACTGACCGCGTATACGCTCAGTGCGCCCCAGCGCGAACGTGCGCGGGTCGAGACCAAGGTCAGCCAGGGTGCTGGCACCTATACTGTCGGCAGCGGCGATACCCTCTGGGAGATCGCCCGCCGCCACCAGCTATCCGTCGCCCAGCTGGCCCGCATGAATGGCATGGCCCCGCGTGACCTGCTGCGACCCGGCCGCACGCTGGTCGTCGGCAAGGGCGCCAAGGCCACCACCGTCTCGGCGCACCCGGTCGCGCCCCGTCAGAAAGTCCACTACACCGTCCGCCAGGGCGATTCGCTGGCGCGCATATCGCAGCGTTTCCGCGTCTCGGTCGCCGACCTGCGCAGCTGGAACAAATTGAACACCCAGGCCTATCTGCAACCCGGTCAGCACCTGGTTCTGTACGTGGACGTCACCCGCCAGGCGGGTAACAGCTGACGGGCGGGGAAGAAGACAGGTTTTACCAAAACCTGCATCAACAAAGCCTCACGCCGTGTTCACCCCGCATGTCGCCGGCAACCAGCCCCTGCCCGGCACCCGCGCGCCTTCGCATTGAACGCCGTTCGAGTGTTCAGCCGCCGTAGGCCGCCATCGCCGCGCGGACGGCGGCACCGGACTGGATCGGCGCCTGCATGTCGGTCAGCACGGCATCCAGGGCACCGAGGCAGAACAGGACATTGCGCTGACTGGCCGCGTGGCCCATCAGACCGATGCGCCAGATCCGCCCGGCCATCGCACCGAGCCCCGCACCGATCTCGAGGCTGTATTCCTGCAGCAGACGGGCGCGCACCACGGCCTCGTCAATGCCGTCGGGCACGCCGATGGCGTTCAGCTGCGGCAGGCGCGCCGCGGGTTCGACCACGAAGCCGAGTCCCATGGCCTCGATACCGGCACGCAGCGCCTCGTGATGCCCACGATGGCGTGCCCAGGCGTTCTCCAGCCCCTCTTCCTTCAACATCACCAGCGCCTCGTGCAGCGCGTACAGGGTGTTGACGGGCGCGGTGTGGTGGTAGGTGCGCTGCGTACCGCCGCCCCAGTAGCCGAGCACCAAGTTCAGGTCCATGAACCAGCTCTGCACCCGTGTCACCCGGCCCTTCACCTTCTCCAGCGCGCGCTCGCTGAAGGTCACGGGTGACAGCCCCGGTACGCAGGACAGGCATTTCTGCGTGCCCGAGTACACCGCATCCAGCCCCCAGGCATCGACGCGCAGCGGCGTGCCGCCGAGCGAGGTGACGGTATCGACGAGGGTAAGACAGTCGTAGCGCCGCGCGATCCCGGCCAGTGCCCTGGCGTCCGACTGCGCGCCGGTAGAGGTCTCGGCATGGACGAAGGCGAGGATCCTTGCATCCGGATGGGCCTTGAGCGTGTCCTCGACCTTGTCCGGGTCGACGGGTTCACCCCAGGTGTCCTCGATCATCACGGCCGTGCCGCCAGCGCGTTCGACATTCTCCTGCATGCGCCCGCCGAACACACCGTTGCGGCAGACGACCACCTTGTCGCCCGGCTCGACCAGATTCACGAAGGCCGTCTCCATCCCCGCCGAACCTGGCGCCGAGACCGGCATGGTCAGGGCATTCTCGGTCTGGAAGGCGTAGCGCAGCAGGTCCTTCAACTCGTCCATCATGGCCACGAACAGGGGATCGAGATGACCGATGGTCGGTCGGCCCAGGGCCTCGAGGATGCGCGGCGGCACATCCGAGGGCCCGGGGCCCATCAGGGTGCGGTGCGGGGGGTGGAAGGATTTCGCGGTCATGGGATTCCTCTCGTGGCGGCGGGCGCAGGCCCGCAACGGATAAGTCTAACAACCTCAGTAAAATCAAGACAGAATCGAGTGTGCTGGCAGCTATTGCGGCGTGCTATCCAGGCCCACCCAGCCCCTCCAGCCGGTCCCGAGAACTCACCCTGGACAGTTGTTTTACTGACAAATATCAAGCATGTGTACGGCCTGTTGCAATTTGTTTCGAGGGTTGATATAGAATCGAACGATCACCTGATCGACAGGTCATGTGATTAACCGATCATAAACTATTGGGAGATGTATTTATGGCCCTGAAGTCCTCTGTGAAGACCCTCAGCCTCGGTCTGGCGGCTGCCCTCAGCGTGGCCCTGGCCATCGGCACCCAGGCGGCGCCCCAGCAGCCGGTGCCCGCCGACCAGCAGATGCAGAAGATGCTGCAGATGTACACGCCGGAACTGCGCGAAAAAGTGAAGGCGCTGTCGCCCGAAACCCGCAAGCAGCTGCTGGAAATGCTCAGCATACACACCAACCGCAGCACCAAGGCGACCTTCCGTCAGGTCATGCAGGAGGTCCTGAACGACTACCAGGCGATCACCGCCGGCATCGCCACCGACAATGCGGAGATGACCGCCGATGCCGCCCGGCGCCTGGCCAACCACCGCCTGCCCAAGGGCGGCCTGTACCCCTACTTCGCCCTGGACAACATCAACGATGCGGACATGACCATTCTGCCGGCCATGAATGCGGCCGTGGAAGGCAGCGCCCTGAAGCTCGCCGAGGCCGCCGACCGCGGCGATATGGCCACCGCGGCGACCCACCTGAGCGAGATCATGACCGGTTGCGTCGGCTGCCATGCGAAGTTCCGCGGCCAGCCCGGTGTATCCGACCGGCTGCTCAGCGCGGGTCAGTGAAGCCTGTCCGATAAAAACCGCCCGATGAGAACTGCCCAATGAGAACTGCCCAATGAGAACTGCTAAGACGGTTCAATCACCAGAGAGGAACGACATGAAGAAAACCATCGCAATCGTAGCGGCGGGCTCGGCCCTGAGCCTGTCCCCGGCGGTCTTCGCCACCAACGGCGACCAGATGCTGGGCGTGACGGCAACCCAGTGGGGCCGTGCCGGGGCCGTGATCGCACAGCCCGAGGACGCCGGCACGGTCCTCACCAACCCGGCGGCGCTGGCCAACCTGGATATCGAGGAGGTCCGGGTCGACATGGGCTTCGGCATCCTGAACCCGCCGCGCAAGGCCAACGGCGTGGACAGCGATTCCGACGCCTATCTCATCCCTTCCGGCGCCTTGGCCCTGCGGGTGAATCCGCGATTGGTGTTCGGCATGGGCATGGCCGGGCTGTCGGGCATGGGTGTGGACTTCGACGATATCCGGCCCACCCTGGCCGGCAATCAGACTGTGGTCACCACCAAGCAGTTCTACAAGATCGCCCCGGGCTTCGGTTTCAAGGTCAACGACAAGCTGAGCCTCGGCGCGGCCTTCAACCTGGACTACCAGAGCCTGGCCATCCACAACAACATGTTCACCCTGCCGCAGACCCAGGTCTACGGTTGGGGCGGCACCTTCGGTCTGACCTATGACATCAACGACAAGGTACGTCTGGGTGCAGCCTATGCCACCAAGCAATGGATGAGCGAGTTCGAATGGAACACGACGGCCGGCAGGTACAGCATGGACATGGATGCGCCACCCACGCTCACCCTGGGCGTGGCGGTGAAACCCATGCCCGGTCTGGTGATCGAGGCCGACGTCAAGCAGATCTGGTTTTCCGATGTGCTCGACCGCGTGTCCTTCAATACCCCGGCGGGCCCGAGCAGTATGAACTTCGGCTGGGATGATCAGACGGTCTTTGCCCTGGGCGTGACCAAGCAGATCAACAAGAGGATGCTGGTGCGGGCCGGCTACAACTACGGCGAGAGCCCCATCGGCCCCGAGGACGTGGACAACAACATCGGCTCGCTGGCGATCACCGAGCATCACCTGTCGCTGGGTCTGACCCGCTATTTCAGCGACAAGGTGGCGGGCTCGCTGTCCTATGTGCACGCCTTCCAGAATGACATCACCAGCTCGACGCCCAGTGGCAACAAGATCGAACTCGAGCAGAACATCGTCAATCTGCAAATCACCTACCAATTCTGATCAGGAGGTAACAACGTGACTGTCGACAACATCGTCCATATCTTCGCCGGCATCGCCATCCTCGCCGGCATCGCACTGAGCCATTTCGTACACCCCAACTGGATCTGGCTGGTGGTGTTCGTGGGCGCCAATCTGCTCCAGAGCGGCTTCACGAAGTTCTGCCCACTGGCCTTCATGCTGAAGAAGGGCGGCGTGCGCGAAGGCAGCTGCTGTTGACGGACGGTGGGCCGGGTGGATCGCCGCCCGGCCCACCTTTCTCCAGTCCGATCGGGCTGTTAAAGTACAACCCCGCCGCGGCACCGATCCTGCCCGGCTGCGGTACAAGAGAGCAGGTATGGACACCCCCAGAAGGCGCAGACGCAAATCCGCCGAGGTGCGCCGTCACGACATCATCATGGCGGCGATGGAGCTGCTGCGGACCCAGAGCGTCGCCCAGCTCACGACCCGCGCACTGGCCCAGGCCGTCGGCATCGCCCAACCCACGCTGTTCCTGCATTTCGGCAGCCGGACGCAGGTGCTGCTGGCACTGGTCGACCATGTCCAGGAACAGCTGCAACAGGGATTGCAGAGTCAGAACCTGCAGCAACTCACGCCCCTGGAGCGGCTGCGGAAGGTGATCGGATTCCACCTGAAATTCATCCAACGCCAGCCCGGCATCCCGCGGCTGCTGTTCTCCGAAGAACTCCAATCCGGTGACCCGGCGCTGCGTGAACGCATGCACGGTCTGATCGGGTTCTTCCTGGACTTCCTGCGTGCCCAGATCCGCGAGGGTCAGGCGCGCGGTGAGTTGCGCGCCGATCTGGACCCGCAACAGTCGGCCTGCCTGCTGGTGGCATCGGTGCAGGGGCTGGCCTTCCGCTGGGTCCTGTCCGAGTTCCGTTTCGTGCTGGAGGAACAGGCCGATCTGATGGTTTCCACCTTTCTCGACGGCTGGCAACCACGCCACGGCGGCGACTGACGGACGCATGCCGGCAGCGACCCTATGAAGCCGCGCGCCGCCTGGGCCGCGCTCACCGCCGAGCCCTACCGGATCCTGCTGACCCTCGGCACACTCCAGCTGCTCACCGCTCTGCTCGTCTGGTCCATCGAACTGATCGGACGCCCACGCGGCCTGCCGCTAGCGATGGCCGGACCACTGCCACCCGGCAGCCTCCATGCGCTGCTCATGCTCTATACGGTCTTCCCGTTCTTCATCTTCGGCTTTCTGATGACGACCTACCCGCGCTGGCTGGACGCACCGCCGCTGCCGCGGTCGCGCTATCTGCCGGCGGCACTGCTGCTCGGCACCGGCGTGCTGCTGTTCTACACCGGTGTGTATGCGTCCGCCGGGTGGATGGCCATCGGCCTGCTGGTGTTCCTGGGCGGCTATCTGCTGGCCATGCTGGGCCTGTGGGAGACGCAGCGCCGCGGCCGCATCCATGGCCGGCTGTACGAGCGCTATCTGCACATCGCCCTGCTGCTGGGGGCGATCGGTATCTTGCTCGCGGCCGCGGCACTGCACGGGCACGCATCGCTCTGGCCGGCGGCGCGTACGTTCGGACTGTGGGGGTTCCTGCTGCCCGTCCTGGTGACCATGAGCCATCGCATGCTGCCCTTCCTCACCAGCTGCGTCCCCGGCACCGACCCCATCAGTCAACCGCGCGGCGGGCCGCATGCCCTGCTCGGCCTCATCGCCCTCCACGGGCTCCTGGAATGGACCGGGCAGCCGCGCTGGCTGTGGCTCGCCGACCTGCCGCTGGCATTGATCGCCGCCCACCACCTGCGCTGCTGGGCCTTCGCCCGCTGCCGGCGCGCGCGGCTGCTGGCGATGCTCCATAGCGCCTTCGCCTGGTTCGTCGCCGGCATGCTGCTCTCCGGCAGTGCCAGCCTGCTGCTGTTCTTCGGCCAGCCCGATCACCTGGGTCGCGCGCCACTGCATGCCCTGGGCATGGGCTTCGCCCTGGGCATGACACTGGCCATGGTCACGCGGATCGCGCAGGCCCATATCGGGCTGGCACCGGTGGCCGGCACGTCCGTCTGGCTGGCCTTCTGGGCCCTGAACGGTGCCGTGCTGTTGCGCATTCTGGGAGAACTGATGCCGCCAAGCGCGCTGACGCCCGTCTCCGGGATACTGCTGGTCGTGGCGCTGCTGCCCTGGGCGGCGCATTGCCTGCCCCTGCTGCTGAAACACCGAGACACCGGCAGAGACTAGCGCCCGCCGCGCGTTTGTGCCATGTCGGCGAGCAGTGCCCGTGCCCCGTCGGCATAGTCGCCCTCCGTGCTCACTGTCAGTTGGCGCAACAGATGGGTGCGGGCGAGACCCGGCCTGCCGAGCGCATGATAGACGGCCCCCAGGTGGTAATGGATGCAGACCATGTCCGGCTGGCCCGCGAAGGCCCGCAGGAGAGGATCGAGGGCCTCTTCGTACCGGCCGGCGCGGTACAGCGCCCAGCCGTGGGTATCGAGGAAGCCGGCGTTGTCCGGCTCGGCTGCCACGGCCAGGGCCGAATGCCACAGGGCCGTCGCAGGGTCGGCATCGAGGCGCTCGAGTTCGAGCCAGGCCAGTTCGTTGTAGAGTGCCGGCGTCGCGTAACCACGGGCGATGCCCTCCAGGAACGAGCGCTGGGCGCCAACCAGATCGCCGGCATGGATCTGCAGCAGGCCGGTACTGTAGTACCGGCCCGAGGCGTAGGCATGAACCAGTATGGCACCGAGCATGCCCACCGGCAGCAGCATCCAGACCAGGTTGCGTCGAGCGGTGGACTGCCGCGCGGCCAGGAGCAAGGCGCCGGTGGTCGTGCCGCAGACATTTGCGAGCAGGTCGAGCAGGTCGAACTCACGCCCGGCGACGAACGCCTGCTGGGTCTCGTCCACCAGCCCCAGCAGCAGTGATGCCACTACCGCGATGGCCAGCAGGGTAGCGCGCCCCAGCCCCTTCCAGGACCGGCGTGCGATCCCGTAGATGCCCAGCGTCAGGGTCAGGTGGGTGAGAAAGTGGGCCAGCTTATCGATGCCCGGGTAGCGCAGGCTGAGGCGCTGAATATCGTAGCCGTGCCCATCGGCGATGAACATCGCAATGCCGGCCAGCAACAATACCGCCCCCAACGCCAGCACGCCGGGCCAGTATGATTTTGCCGCTTTCCACACCACCATCTGCCCTCCCTGCAACGACACTACGACGGCGGCCCGCACCCACAACTGCTGCAATGAAAAGATCGACGGGCGCGCAGCCGGGCGTCCCGGTCGCGGCGCTAGGGGCCTGTCGGACTTGGGCGATACAACACGCAGCTCACCTCGCGGTGCTCGTCAACC
>Ga0172382_10007601_pt1 | contig 15346 bp, 12 predicted proteins | sample Leawel138RmetaG_FD_122245 | JGI IMG/M metagenome (GOLD analysis project Ga0172382, IMG submission 122245) | Leachate microbial communities from a municipal landfill in Southern Ontario, Canada - Leachate well 138R metaG | ecosystem: Engineered > Solid waste > Landfill > Unclassified | place...
GCTTTTGCTGGAGTTAAAGCAATTAAATCTTCAATTTTGCTAACTGGTAATTGTTTAACTGTTACTTCAACAGTTCCAGTTTTTTCTTTTTCACCAATAGTTACAGTAATTGTAAGAGTCACTTTTGTATCATCATTAGGTACAGTTACTGTACCATCGTTTGCTAAAACATCAACATTACTTGATTCCCAAACAATAGTAGCTTCTCTATCAGTATTTTCAACTGGTAAATCTAAGTCCTCAGTAACAATAGCATCTTTAAAGTCTGCAAGTAACTCATTTAAAGTTCTAATAGCATTCTTTTCATCATCATACTCATAAGTAGTTCCAGCAGGGAATGTATCAGGTAATAATAATGTAAATGTATCATCTCTATTATCATATAAAACAGCATTAACAGTAATAAACTTATCTAAGTTTGCATTAATTGTTTCAACTGATTTTGCAGATGTATATTTATTAATAAACACTTTAACTCTCGCATCAAGAGGGTCTTGGATTACCCAAGGCTTGTTTGAATCTGAAGTTTTAACTAGTAATCCTTCAAGTTTAACTAATTTAGAATAAAAACTCTTGTCTGTATTTGAATGAGCATTAACCTCAGCAAGAGTCATTGCATCAGCTTCAGCGTTAACATCAAATTGTACTTGATCAATTTTTTCAAAAGCACTATTTGCTAATTGAGGCATTTTTTGATATTCTGCAGTTTCACCACGAACGACAACAACATCACCAACTTTAACGCCAGTTCCTCTATAAACAAAATATTGATCTGATCTATCTTCATTAACAACAATATATCCAGAATCTCCTGTATATGATACAGTACCTTCTATTTTAACTAATGATTTTAAAGCCATAGCTTTAGCTTCACTAATTGTTTTTTCAGTATATAAATCCGCAACTAAAGTTACAGGGAACTTAACAGTTGCTTTATCCTTGCCAACTGTTACGACTGCAGTCAATTCTAATTTAACCTCTTCAGCGGCTAAAGTAACTTTAGCATTAACAAATTTGCTATGATCAAAAGCATCGTCCCAATCAGCAAACTCTTCTATACTAACTGCTGTGGTATTACTACTAGTCCATTCAATTGGAGCTGTTTCTTCACCTTGAACAAACTTAGGTAAAGCAAAAGATCCATTAACTTCGTCTTTACTTCCTATATAAATAAGCTCAGCTTTTTCCTCTGCTAAGTTCTTAGAATCACATCCAACAACTAAAACAGCGACTAAAAGTAAAACCGTAATAGAAAAGAATTTCTTTATACTTTTATGAAAAGTCATTTAATTATATCCTCCTATAGATTAATCTACCTTCACAATATCATTAACTCTTACTACATCAAGTGGATTTAATACACCTTGACTATATCTAGGCGCATCACCCATTGAAATTTGATAACCACCATTCGCAAATTCATAATATCTTACACCACCAGTGACATTGATTATATCTCCAACATTAAATATTGAAGTAACATCATATGGTGTAATTAATGAGTTGCCAAAATAAATATCAAATATTTTACCACTATTATTCTTTGTTTCAACAACAAAATAATCGTTGCCACTAGCAGATGTTTTATCTTTAATAGCAGTAACTTCTAAATTATAAAGTTTGATTACAACACCATCATATTCTTCCAGTGCTTCACCGCCATCAATATCATTTGCATCAACTTCAACTATTGAAGCTTCTCCATTTTCAATAACACGGCTTGCTTTTGACAAGTCAGTAAGTTGTGTTCCAAAATTTCCACCATACTCAAACTTAGCTTGTATTGTAAATACATCGCCAATTGTATATGCTAAGTAATATTGAACAGCATATCCTGAGAATGCATAAACATTCCCAAATCCTGTAATAACTTCACCTTCTTGATCATAACTAACTTCATAAGCATCTTGAAGATACATATTATTGCCTTCAGTTCTAACTAATCTAACTGTTAAATCAAATTTAGTACCAGTCATAAACTCTTCAGGATTATTAACTAGGTATAAAATTGAAGTAGCAATAACTTCTTTTGAATAATTAAAGTCAGGATCTCTTTCTCCCCACACTCTTTTTTGAGCTAAACTTGCTTTTTGATTAGCATCATACATAGTTTGGAAATATTTAGAAGTATTAATTATCATATACTTACTATATGCAAGTTCAATTTCTTCCAAATTAAGTAATCTATAATCAGAATTAGCATCAGATTTATACCATATCCAAGCAAGGTATCTTCTTCCTGTAGAATCAACTCTATCTCCTTCAGCTTCAAGGACGATTGAATGCGCATCATTTAATTTATCTTTAACAAATTGACTTGCTGATTTACCCCAAGGCTCAACTTTTGCTGTTGATTCTGGTGTATCAATTCCTAAAAACCTAATAGTTGTACTTTGTGATCCTGTATAAACAGTTATCGTATCTCCGTCAACAACACGATTAAGTTGAACTTCACCAATACCATCATTGATAAATTCTTTTCCAGAAAAAGAAGCTTCTAGCTTTAAGTTGTCTGTTAAATTAGTATTTAGTTCAATTGGACCTTCTTCAATATCATTTTTACATCCTGCAACAAGGACTGCAAGAAGTAAAACGACTATTAGTCCCAGTATTTTTTTTGCTTTAAACATTATATTTAATTAGAACCAGCATATCTATTTCTTGCATCATTAAATGCTGTTTGTACAGCTTTTTTATTAACAAGAATTTCGATAACTGCAGTACCTACTTCGTTACGTACAGCAGAAGAACCACTCCAAGCTGGGTCAACGAAATAGTTCCAACCATTTTCAGAATATTCTTTAGTAGCATTGTGAACAAGTGAGAATGATGCATCTGCTGGAGCTGGATTTTCTAAGAATTCTATATACTCGTCTAATTCATAAGCAGATTGACGAACAGGCATATAACCAGTTCTCATCGCAAATTCTGCTGTATTTTCAGGAGTTAATGCATGCTTAATAAATAGCCATGCAGCTAATTTTTGTAAATCAGTTGATTTAGCAAAAATCGCAACGTTTGTTCCTTGTTGAATTACATATTTATGATCTTCATCATGGTAAGGAATCGGAGCAACGCCTAATCTACTTTTTGCTGAAGAATAGTGGCTTACACCTGCAGTTGAACCTACGTTCATTACGATTTTACCATCAATAAAGAAAGCAGAACCATATGAACCTTCCCAATAATCAGGAATATTTAATACTTTATTGTTAGCTAAAGTTTGCATATATGTTAATGCTTCGTTAGCTTTTGCATCATCAACAAAACTTAAAATACCTTGTTGTAAATTGATTGCACCATCACCTCTATAAACTTGTGAAGTGTATTTACCATCAAATTGATGAATAGCTGTAGTAAAGAAGTTTCCAGTTGAGTCAATCATCATTGGTAAGAAGTTATCTGAAGTATAATTTGTTTTAGCATTTGGTAACCAACTATGAGTATTATCTTCTAGACCTGCCATAATCTCTTTAATTTGAACAGATAATGTTTCAAGTTCAGCCCAAGTTTCAGGAAGTTCTAATTCATAATGTTCAAAGAAATCTTTATTATAGAATAAAGCTTCTGTAGACTTATTGAATGGTAAACCTCTAAATGCTTGGTTGCTATCAAATTGTCTGTTTTCACTTAAGTAACCTGGTAAGAAATCTGCTATTTCATCAGCAGAGTATCCTATAATTGGATCTTCAGCATTAATAAAATTATCTAATGCAATAATAGATCCTGAGATTAAATATTCAGAGAAGTGATCTGGGTAACCAACAATCATAGTTGGTGTTTGACCACCGTTAATATCATAAATTGTTGCATCTTTCATTTCATCATAACCACCGATAACATCAAGAGTGATATTAACGTTTGGATATTCAACATTGAAATCATCAATCAAATCTTGAATAACTTCTTGAATATTAGCCCCAAATGGAATTCTGAAAGTAACGTCGACATTAGATGCCGCTTTTAATTCGCTAATAGATAGCACTTCATAAGTTCTTGAAACGGGTTTGTTTCCACAACCTACCAATCCTACTGTAACTACCATCAACAAAACAAATAATAAAATCTTTTTCATTCTAATTTCCTTTCCTTAATAAGATTTTTTATCCTTTTATTCCACTACGAGAAACGCCTCGCATAATATATTTCTTTAATAATAGGAAGACAATAAGCAATGGAGCAGTTATCAAAGTTGCAGCCGCCATTTGGAAATGCGATTGAACTTGTGAAGTATCTACAGCAGTATATGCCTTCATTAATCCGTTACTTACTAACTGTAACTCCGGTCCAGTAGTAACTAAATTTGGCCAAACATAAGCATTCCAAGTACCCATCATACTTAAAATTAAGATAGTTGTTAAAGTCGCTTTAGCCATAGGTATCATTATTTTCCAAAGATATTTAAAATCTCCGGTACCATCGACCTTTGCAGCAAGATACAACTCATTTGGAATTTGCATAAATGTTTGTCTCAAAAAGAATATGTAGAAAATACTTACCATAAATGGCAACACCAATGCTTGGTATGTATTTTTCCACTCTAATGCTGAAATAGTTGTATAATTTGTAATTACAAATATTTCACCCGGAATCATCATTGTAGCTAAGAACAGCGAGAAAATGAAATTTTTCCCTTTAAATTTAAGTCTAGCAAAAGCAAAACTTGCTAAGACCGTTGTAACCATAGTACCAATAGTACTTAATAATCCTACTAAAATAGTATTAAAGTAAAACCTCATAAAGTTGTATCCTCTATCAGCAGCATATTGAATCGCTCCTGCGAAGTTACCCCATTGTGGATCTGCCGGGAAAAAAGTAATCGTTGAACTACCTATTTCCTGCGTTGTCCTCAGTGCCGTTGCAACCATCCAATAGAATGGTATTATAATAAATAAAGCAACTAAAACTAGGAAAGTATAAATACCGATATTTATAAATAATTTTTTTATCTTATAACGGCGGATTTGTTCTTCTGACATAAATAATTCATTATTCATAATCCACCTCCTAATAATGTACTTTCTTCTTACTTACCCACAATTGCACAACTGTTATCAGCATGATAATTGCGAATAATGTAAGAGCCGAAGCGGAAGCTTGAGCAAGTTGGTTACGTTCCATCATACGATTAAGTTTATCGTATGTGTAAGCAACAACTGTAATTAAAGCTTGTGAATCATTAGATGGTCCATATCGACCGTTAAACACAGCCACAACGCTAGAATATGCTTTAAACGCACCTATAAATGATGTAATAGTTATATAAGCAATCATTGGTGATAATAAAGGAACAGTAATCTTAGTAAATACTCTCCATTTAGGAGCAGCATCTACTTGAGCTGCTTGATAATACTGTTTATCTATGCTTTGCATTCCTGATAAGAATACAAGAATCTTAAATGCTAAACTATCCCAAATAGTATATGCCATTAACACAGTTAAAGCCGTCAAATAAGTTGGCTGTGTATCACCCAATCGGTTAATCCAAGCAACTGGCTCACCGCCAAATGCTGAGATAGCTGAGTTTACAATACCTGCACTCGAACCGAATAAAACTGAGAACACCATACCTAAAGCAATAGTGTTTGTAACATAAGGTAAAAAGTAAATAGTTTGGAATACTCCTTGCATTTTCTTAATACCATTAAGAGCTACAGCAATAAATAATGAAATAATTACAGAAATCGGAACAGAAATGATAACCATTAGAGCTGTATTTCCTAAAGCTTTAATAAATACAGGGTCCTTAAATACAGATACAAAGTTACCAAACCCAACTCCGAAATAAACTTCAGTCTGGCTTATTATATTTCCAGAGCCATCAGTTTGAACATCAATAAGGGTTTTCCCGAAGTTGCTTAACCATCCCTCGGTTACCAACTCCCCAAATTCATTAGTGACGTCATACCAAACTCCAAATGTATACCCCTCCATAAATGCGGTAATAAGAGTATTCACTATTGGATAGAAGGTAAAAATCGCCATTAGGAGTAATGTGGGGCCTAAAGCAATCGCCGCTTTCCATTTATCGTTCTTAAATTCTAACATTTATAGCCTCTCTCCTGTTTCCTTATCAAACATGAAATATCTACTAATTGAGAATTTAACTTTTTGATCTACTTCTAAATTACTGTAAGTTGAAACAATAGCTCTAATTGGTTTTTCATAGCCTGGAAGTAAGCAAATTGCCATAGTATCTCTACCAATATGCTCTACTAATTCAACCTCTACTTGAATATTACCTTTGTCATCTAGTTCAAAGAACTCAGGGCGAATACCGAGTAAAACTTCCCTATTCTCTAAATTAGTTTCTCCTAAAACAACACCATTATTAAGTAATACTTTATTGTTTTCTACTTTACCCTCAATTACGTTAATTGGTGGATTTCCTAAGAACTTAGCAACAAATAAATTCACTGGCTCTTTATAAACAATTTGTGGATGATCAATTTGTTGTCTAACTCCAAAGTTCATAACAACAATTTGGTCCGAAATACTCATCGCTTCTTCTTGGTCATGAGTAACAAAGATAGTTGTGATTCCTGTTTCTCTTTGAATTCTCTTTATTTCTTCACGAGTTTGAAGTCTTAAACGAGCATCTAAATTAGATAATGGTTCATCTAATAATAAAACTCTAGGTTTCTTAACTAATGCACGAGCAATAGCAACACGTTGCTGCTGGCCACCTGATAATTGTGATGGTTTACGCTCCATTAAATCTCCAATATGAACAAGTTCAGCCATTTCTTGAGCTAGTTTTAACGCCTCATCTTTAGGCATTTTAATGTTTTCCAAAGGAAACATAATGTTTTGACGCACAGTCATTTGAGGATATAAAGCATAGTTTTGGAAAACTAAACCTATTCCTCTTTTTTCTGGTGGCATAAATGTAACATCTTCTTCACCAAAGAATATTTGACCTGATGTTGGTTTGTGTAAACCTGCAATCATGTAAAGAGTAGTACTCTTTCCGCATCCAGAAGGCCCAAGTAAACCAATAAGTTTACCAGCTGGAATAGTTACTGTAAAATCATCTACAGCTCTTGTTTCTTTACCAGTTTTATCGGTAAATACTTTTGTAAGATTTTGCATTCTTACTTCTACGCTATCTAGAACAGCTTTCTTTGAAGTAGGCTTTAAAACCTCTACAACATTTGAAGGTTCATTACCTACTTTTGTATCCTCGCTGGGAATACTTTTCTTAACATCATCTTTATTTTTCATATATAACTCCTTGTTGAAATTAAGATTTTTATAAATACCCATCTAACGGGCAAAAAGAACTGGAAAATCCAGTTTCTATTTGACAAAGAAATACCATAGTGCTACAACTAAACCTAATAGAATAAGCACTAAAAAGAAAAACTTTGGAGCTTTGCGTAAAATTGCAAATAAACCAGCCACTACTAAAATAACTAAAAGAATTGAAATTGCCGCGTAGACAACATAATAATCTTTACTTACAAACGAAACAACCTTATTCCATAAAGGCTCAATAAAACTACTAACTTTATCGTTTAAATCAACAAAAAATTCTTTCATTAGCTGATTTCCTCCATTTACACATATATTATACTATATTTTCTTTTTTCCTTCAAGTGCTTTAGTTAATGTTATTTCATCTAAATACCCAATATCAGCCCCAGCAGGCAATCCATACCCTATTCTATTAACCTCAACACCTGAATTTTCAAGCATTTTAGCAATATATAACGAAGTCATTTCTCCGGAAATTGTTGATGATAAGGATAAAATTATTTCTTTGGTTTCTTCTTTAGATATTCTTGTAAATAAGGAGTTAATATTTATGTCTTCCGGTCCAACACCATTTATTGGTGAAATAGTACCATTTAAAACATGATATCTTCCTCTATATATGTTTGTTTTTTCAAAAGAAATAACGTCGCGACTGCTTTCAACAACCATTATTGTATTTTCTCTAGATTCATCCAAACAAATATCACATAAGTCATGATCTGTTATGTTTCCACAGTTGTCACATTCTTTAATGACAGTTGTAACATCAATAAGACTTTGACTAAACCTCATTACATTTTCTTCTGAAAGTTTTGAGATTGTAAATAATGCCATCCTTTCAGCAGATTTTGGCCCCACTCCTGGATACATTTCAAAACATTTTATTAACTTTTCAATACTCTCTGGATATTTCATATACTAAAATAATCCGCCCATTCCACCAAGTAATGAATTATACTTATCCATTCTTTCTTTTGTAGTCTTGTCTATCTCTTTGTAGCATGCTTGGCTCGCAGCTACAATCATTTCAGCTAACATTTCTAAATCTTCCTTAGATTCAACTTCGAAATCTTCATTAATTGTTATGAAATCTAACTCTTTTGTCCCAAGTACATCTACTGTTACAACTCCACCAGCGCTTGATGTAAATACTGTCTCCTCAATATCTTTTTGAGTCTCCATCATTTCATCTTGCATTTTTTTAAACTTTTTAAGTAACGCTTGTTGATTCACATTTCCACCTCCTTATTCAATATTTACTAAATCCTGTCCAAAGAAATCAATAGTCTTATCAACAACTTTTTCAGCAGGATCTTTGAAATCATTATTTGCATCGATAACTATTAAATCGGTATCACTAATAGGTGTTAATTTTGGATACTTAACTCCCATTTGGTATTGAGAGACGTATTCTAGCCTCTTATCATACCAAACTTTTTCTGGTAATGCCATATAATTATAGGTGTCATTTAATGCATCTTGAATAATTTTAAGAGCAACATTTTTAAACTTAGGCCTCATAACTTGATTACATAATGCTGCATTAGGATAAACTATAACTAATTCTTTATCCCCAACCGCCGCTACACGTCCATCTTTAAGCAATTCAGCTGTTCCTCTTAGGTCTTGTCTTGTTGTATTAACTAGATGCATCCACAATTGACTAATCCTTTTCGCATCATTTCTACACTCATCTTTTCTAGAATCATGTAAAATAGTTTCTACAACTTTAATATTGTAACTAGAAAACTTATCAATTAAATCAACGGATTCTTGATCAATTGGTTCGTTTCTTTGGAAGATTTCAAGTTTCTTCTTTTCTTCTTCCATAAGTTTTCTCTCTTCTTCAAACAATTTTTCTTCTTTCGTTTTGACAACCAATGAAGACTTATCGCTGACTTTTGACTTTAGTTCAGTTATTACTTCCGCTTCATCGGCTGACTCAACTTCAGTTGTTACAACTTCATCAAAGCTATCCTCATCAGTAGTTTGATTTATTAAAGGAATATCTTCATCTTCTTGATCATCTTCATTCTCAAATGGCTCTTCATCATAATCATCTTCTGCAGCATATGAATCTTCATCTTCGAAATCATCATTTGCAATAGATAACTCTTCAAAATCAACTTCTTCCTTTTCAACAATAAAATCTTTTAACGGCGTTAAATTGTCATCAAATAAAGCAATTTGATCTGATTTTTTCTTCTTTTGTGTAGAAGTTTTTTTAGATAATTCTTTAGAAAACAAATCATAAAACTGTTTCTCTAGTTGAAGGATACGTCCATTTAGATCTTGTGAATTCGTATCGGCAACTTCATTAGTTATCTCTAATAATTCTTTTTCATTTGGATCGTTTATATTATGAATATTGTTTAAAACTTCCTCAATGTGAACTACTTTAGCTTTTAAATCGTCAACTTTGTTATTAATTCTAGTAATTTCTAAATCGTCAGTTTTAAGTTGGACTTGACCATTATTAGAGTTTAGTATCAAAATGTCTTTTTTTATAGCATCTAAATCATCTTTAAAATTGAATGTTTTTGATTCTAAACTATCATTTATATCATTAATTATTTGGTTAATATCATATTCTGTAGTTAAATTTGTATCAGCTTTAGTTGCTATCTGATTTTTTAAATTTTCAATACTTTCATTGATGTTTTTAATTTCTAAATCTATATTGGTATTATTACCAACAGATTGCATATTTGTTTCTAGAATTAAGACTTTATCAACCACTTCTTGAAGATTCAATCTATTTAGTTCCGCTACAACCCTATTAATCTTCATTTCAAGTATATCAACTTTTTCTTTATCTACCCCATCGTAACCCAACTCACCAGGGATATTTAAATTATCTATTTTTTCTTCTAGTTGATTGACTTTTTTAAGCAAGTTCAAATCATCAGAAGTTGTGTTTATCATTTTAATAATTGCAACCTCTAAATAAATTCTTGGAGATTGAGAGTATTTCATTTTAGCTTGGATGTCACTTAAAACATCAATAAAGTAGAAAATATATTCAAGTGTAACCTCTTCAGCCAAACTTTTAAATCTCTCTTTTTCAAATATGTACTTAGAATAAACAGGCGTTGTAACACTCTTATATAGTAACATATCACGATAAAACTGAATAATACTATTAGCAAGTTTACTAACCTCTTTACCAGAATTAATCAAACTATCAATTATTTCTAAAGCAATATTACTATCTTGATTTTTAAAAGAATAACCTAACTCAATTAAATTATCAAAATTTAAATTTCCTGTAACTAAGTTAACTTCTTCAATGGTAACTTTGTCATCAGAATACGATATAGCTTGGTCCAAAATACTTAGCGCATCTCTTAGACCACCCTCTGCCGCTTCGCTTATTCCATTTAAAGCCTCTTCATTGATATCAACTTCTTGATCAGCACAAACTATTCTTAGTTTATTGGAAATCTCAGTAACAGACAATGATTTAAAATCAAATCTTTGACATCTAGAAATAATTGTTGCTGGTAGTTTATGCGGTTCAGTAGTGGCAAGAATAAACACAACATGTTGTGGTGGTTCCTCTAATGTTTTAAGTAGAGCGTTGAAAGCTCCAGTACTCAACATATGAACTTCATCAATAATATATACTTTATACTTGGCCCCTGCTGGTAAAAATTTTACCTTATCTCTAATGTCTCTAATTTCATCAACACCATTATTACTAGCTGCATCAATTTCAATAACATCCGGACTAATTACATCGCTAATTTCATGACATGAATTACACTTATTACAAGGTTCCAATAAAACGGGGTTCTCACAATTTAGTGCTTTTGCAAAAATCCTTGCAATTGTAGTCTTCCCTGTTCCCCTAGGACCGGAGAATAAATAGGCATGAGATATCTTCTTATTGGAAATTGCGTTTTGCAAAGTTTTTACAACTACATCTTGACCAACAACTTCACGAAAGAATTGTGGGCGATAAGTTCTATACAAAGCTTTATATGCCATAAGATCCTCCTCCTATTTATAATCATTATATTTAATTATACCATACTAATAAGTTTTTTTAAAGTTGTTTATACAATTTTATAAAATGTTTTTTATAAAATAATCAATATCTTTGAGCAACTTCAAAATAGAAATTATTTAACTACCTAACTATAGAAAAAACCACTCAAAAGAGTGGTTTTTAGCGGTTTATTTTACAATGTTAACATTTGATGCTTGTAAACCACGGTTGCCTTGTACTTCTTCAAAAGTCACTTTTTGACCTTCTTCTAAAGTTCTTAAACCTGTAGTTTGAATAGCAGAGAAATGTACGAAGATATCTTCTCCGCCTTCTGTCTTAATAAAACCAAAGCCTTTTTCGGTATTAAACCATTTAACTGTTCCTGTTTTCATGTGGAACCTCCTTAAAAATTTTTGTAATAATAAAAAAATAAAATAATCATAGTATAATAACCAAAAAAAGGAAATGTGATACTTACTAATAAAATACTTTTACAATTACTCCCTTATGATACCACGTTTTAATCAATTAGTCAATGGATATTAATTATATTATTTATAATTTATTCAAATCTACAATCATATAAATTTTTCTAGATAATTCTAAATTGTTTAATTGACATTATTTTGCTTTATGATATAATAGTTATATAAATAAGCGATGATGAGAAAAGTATTTAAGTCATTTTTTTTCAGTGACATAAGGATAGTGTGAACTTATGATAAACCTTAAAGAAAGAACACTCGGAGCTGTTAGAAGAATTTTAGTAGAACTAACTGTAAGCTTGCATTAAAAGCATTGAGTGCACTATTATATACAATAGTGAATTAAGGTGGTACCGCGGACTTTCGCCCTTAGGATTTTTTCTTAAGGGTTTTTATTATTTTAGGAGGATTATTATGAAAACTAACATTAAACATTTATCTCTTTTTTATAAAGATTTAGAAAATCAAGAAATTACCGTTCAAGGGTGGATAAAGACTAATAGAAATCAGAAAGAATTTGGTTTCATAAATTTTAATGACGGATCCACACTATCAAATTTACAGATAGTTTATGACAAGTCTTTATCTAATTTTGATCAGGTATCAAAATTGCGTGTAGGATGCAGCATAACTGTTTCTGGAATTCTAGTTCTAACAGCAAACGCGAAGCAAGCTTATGAGTTAAAAGCCAAGTCTTTAGTATTAGAAGGAGACTCACCCGAAAACTTTCCTATCCAACCTAAACGACATACAAGAGAGTTTTTAAGAGAACAAGCGCACCTTCGTCCTAGAACAAATCTATTTAATGCTGTGTTTCGAACAAGAAGTTTACTAGCATTTGCAATTCATGATTTCTTTAGAAAAAATGAATTTATTTATGTTCATACACCAATAATAACAGCAAGCGACGCCGAAGGTGCAGGTGATATGTTCCAAGTAACAACGATCGACTTTGAAAAAATGCTTAAAGAAGGCATAAAGGAAGTAAATTACTCTAATGATTTTTTTGGAAAAAAAGCCAACCTTACTGTATCAGGCCAACTCGAAGCAGAAACTTTCGCTTTAGCTTTTAAAAATGTATATACATTTGGTCCTACCTTTAGAGCTGAAAATTCAAACACGACAAGACATGCATCTGAATTTTGGATGATTGAACCAGAAATGGCTTTTGCAGATTTAAATCTTGATATGGATGTTATTGAAGCAATGCTTAAACATGTTATAAATTATGTATTAGAACATGGAAAAGAAGAATTAGCCTTCTTTGATGAGTTTGTATCAAAAGGTAAAACACAACAATTAGTAGATCTAGTTAATTCTACTATCGTTAGATGTGAATATACTAAAGCTGTAGAAATTATTAAGAGTAGTGGTAAAAAGTTTGAAAACAGGCTTGAATATGGTGATGACCTAGCAACTGAACATGAAAAATATCTAACAGACGAACATTTTAAAGCCCCTGTTTTTATTACAAATTGGCCAAAAGAAATCAAAGCTTTTTATATGCGCCTAAATGATGATCAAAAAACAGTTGCTGCTGTAGATTTACTTGTTCCTGGAAGTGGAGAACTTGTAGGTGGTAGTCAAAGAGAAGAAAGACTTGATTATTTAGAAAAACGTATGGAGGAAATGAACATACCAAAAGAATCAATGGAATGGTATCTAGATTTAAGAAGATATGGTGGAGTTTACCATTCAGGATTTGGATTAGGTTTCGAAAGATTAATTATGTATGTAACCGGAGTTGAAAACATTAGAGATGTTATTCCATTCCCTAGAACACCAAACAATTGTGAATTCTAAAAATAAAACACATCAGTTCATTTGAACTGGTGTGTCAGACCGTTGACAAACTCATTTTTTTGTTAGCGAATAAATCAAATAAAAATCACAAATTGTGGATATCTCCATTATTTGTGATTTTTTTAGTAAAACCATAAAAAAATGCATATTCTTACTTAGGAATACTGCATATTTATTTGCTTATTTGCTCTTCTATTTAACAGAAGGGCTAATTTCTTAAGATTCATGCATGCATAAAGAAGAGACCTTAGGTCTCGATTTTTTTGCAGCCCTATATACCTAGTATATCTTAGACCATGTCTTTCTTTTCCTTCAGCAAACTTTCTTTCAATTGTTTGCTTTCTAAGTTTATATATCTTTTTACCTTCATCAGATAAACGATATTCTTTAGCTAGTTCAACACAGTCTTCATAGATATGTCTACGAATAGTTTTTTTGGTATAATTTTTTAGGCACTCTCTACTAAACTTGCAACTTCCGCATTCTTTCTTTGTGATTGTATATTCAATGTATCCGTCACGATTAATGTTTGTTGGTTCAAGTATTTTTTTGTTTGGACATAAGTATGCATCAATTTCCATTTGATATGAAAATAATTTTTTACTAAATTCGGTTTCTCTTCCACGTGGTCTTACATATGGAACCAAAAACTTAATCCCTTTATATTGAACGTTTTTAGTTATTAAAGCATTTGCGTATCCTGCATCTGCACATATTATTTTAGGATTATATTTAAGTAGTTGGTTTTCAAAAAATGGTAAAAAAGCTTTTGAATCATGCATATTAGCAGGGTTAACGTCGAATCCAAGTATCCATCCGTTCTTATCACAAGCAACTTGATCTACATAAGCAAATGATCTTTCATGCTCCCCTTTAACAAACATCCCTGAATCAGGGTCTACAGAACTTACAGTAATCTCGCGAACTTGATTATCATCCTTTTTTTCAATCTCACCAGTGTCTTCATTAATTGTATAGTTATCCGGATTATCATCTTCATCATTATATTTATCTCTACCATTATATTCTCTAAATTCATCAATTTCTGAATTTAATTCTTGATGATATTTATCAGCAACAACTTTTACTGCTTTTTTGATTGATTTATGTTTGTTCGCATTTGCTTTAATATGTGTTCCATCAACAAATACAGTAGAAGTATCAATTAAGTTTAGTTCGATTAACTTAGTAATAATCACAGTAAATATTTTCTCAAAAACATCGGTATCTTTATATCTTCTAATATAATTTTGAGAGAAAGTTGAATAGTTAGGAATTTTATCATTAAGGCCTAAATTTAGAAACCATCTATAAGCCATATTAACTTTAGCTTCCTCTAAAGTCTTTCTTATACTGTTTTTTCCTTCAATAAAATTTAAAAATGCGATTTTAAATAAAACAATTGTATCTAAACATGGTCTACCAAAATCTGAATAATATTCTTTCGTAAGTTTATATATAAAATCAAAATCAATTGCGTTTTCTATTAATCTTAAAATGTGATCAAGAGGTACTAATTGATCTAAACTTACAAATTCAAGTTGATTCTTATTAAAATAAATCTGACTTTTATCTTTTTCATAATACATAAATAGCACCTCATTAATTAGAATATATATATTTATATTATAACATTTTTAAGGTCATTTTACCAGAGCAAATTAAAAGACTGTTGCACTTTGTCAACAGTCTGAGTCTTACATATGTAAGACTTTTTTCTAAGGGGGATCTATGAAAATATTATTTTCACCAGCAAAAACATTTAAAGAGGGAATTATAGACTCAAATATATTTCCTTTTAAAGATAAAA
>Ga0172382_10007602_pt1 | contig 15346 bp, 8 predicted proteins | sample Leawel138RmetaG_FD_122245 | JGI IMG/M metagenome (GOLD analysis project Ga0172382, IMG submission 122245) | Leachate microbial communities from a municipal landfill in Southern Ontario, Canada - Leachate well 138R metaG | ecosystem: Engineered > Solid waste > Landfill > Unclassified | place...
ATCGGCGCCTCGGCCGACGGCGTCGTCGTCGGCACGGCCATCGTCAACGCGGTCGCCAATGTGATAGACGCCGAGGGCCGTCCGACGGCCGACCCGGCCGAGGCGGTGGCGACGCTGGTCGAGGGCCTCGCCCACGGCGTGCGCCGCGCCCGCCTTGCCCATGTTTGAGAAGAACCCCATCTGAGCCGGACGGAAGAAGCGGAGACCGCCGATGAACTGGATCACCAACTATGTCCGCCCGAAGATCAACTCGATCCTCGGCCGCCGCGAGATGCCGGAGAACCTCTGGATCAAGGACCCGGAAACCGGCGAGATGGTGTTCCACAAGGACCTGGAGGAGAACCAGTGGGTGATCCCGTCCTCCGGCCACCACATGAAGATTTCGGCGAAGGAGCGGCTGAAGTTCTTCTTCGACGACGGCGCCTATGAGACGATCGAGAACCCGAAGGTCGCGACCGATCCGCTGAAGTTCCGCGACGAGAAGCGCTATATCGACCGGCTCAAGGACAACCGCGCCAAGACCGGCATGGACGACGCCATCGTCGCCGCCACCGGCGCCATCGAGGGGCTACCCATCGTCGCGGTGGTGCAGGACTTCGCCTTCATGGGCGGCTCGCTCGGCATGGCCGCGGGCGAGGCCATCATCAAGGGCTTCGAGACGGCGGTGGCGCTGAAGCGGCCGCTGGTGCTGTTCTCGGCCTCGGGCGGCGCGCGCATGCAGGAAGGGATTCTCTCGCTGATGCAGCTTGCCCGCACCACCGTCGCCGTCGACCGGCTGAAGGAGGCGGGCCTGCCCTATATCGTCGTCCTGACCAACCCCACGACCGGCGGCGTCACCGCCTCCTACGCCATGCTGGGCGACGTTCACATCGCCGAGCCGGGCGCGGTGATCGGCTTCGCCGGCGCCCGCGTCATCGAGCAGACCATCCGCGAGAAGCTGCCCGAGGGCTTCCAGCGCTCCGAATATCTGATGGAGCACGGCATGGTCGATATGGTCGTCTCGCGCCTCCAGATGAAGGAGACGGTGGCGCGGCTGCTCAAGATATTCGTCGGCGAGACGCCGGCCGGGGACGAAAAGCCGGCCGAGCCGCTGCCCGAACCGGCGGCGGACGACGCCGTCGAGAGCCTGCCGGCGGCCTGACGACGCGACAAGCCCTTCCTCCAGCCCGATCGGACGGGTCGCCATGACCTTCAGCACCAGCGAGGCCGACGCCGCCATCGAGCGGCTGATGGCGCTGCACCCCAAGGGATACGACCTGTCGCTCGGGCGCGTGACGCGCCTGCTCGTGCGGCTTGGCGACCCGCACGAGCACATGCCGCCGGTGATCCACATCGCCGGCACCAACGGCAAGGGCTCGGCCGCCGCGTTCTCGCGCGCGCTGCTGGAGGCCTCGGGCCGCACCTGCCACGTCCACACCTCGCCGCATCTCGTCCACTGGCACGAACGCTTCCGGCTCGCTGCCGAAGGCGGCGGCAGGCTGGTCGAGGACGCGGTGCTGGCCGAGGCCGTCGAGCGCGTGGCGCAGGCCAATCAGGGCGAGGCCATCACCGTTTTCGAGATCCTGACGGCGGCGATGTTCGTGCTGTTTTCCGAGCACCCGGCCGACGCGGCCATCGTCGAGGTCGGCCTCGGCGGCCGCTTCGACGCCACCAACGTCGTCGCCCGGCCGGCCGCCAGCCTGATCATGCCGATTTCGCTCGACCACGAGGCGCATCTCGGCGACCGGGTCGAGCTGATCGCCGCCGAGAAGGCCGGCATCATCAAGCCCGGCCGCCCGGTGGTGATCGGCGCACAGGCGCACGACGCCGCGCGCGAGGTGCTGATCGACACGGCGGAACGGCTTTCCTGCCCGCTCTTCGTCTACGGGCAGGATTTCGTCGCCTATGAGGAGCGCGGTCGTCTCGTCTACCAGGACGAGGACGGGCTGTTCGACCTTCCGCTGCCGCGCCTGCCCGGCCGCCACCAATATGCCAACGCGGCAGCAGCAATCGCCACCGTCAAGGCGGCGGGCTTTCCCCTCGGCCAGCAGGACGCCGAGCGCGCCGTGGCGCGGGTGGACTGGCCCGGCCGGATGCAGAAGCTCACCGAGGGCGCGCTGGTCGATCTCGCCCCGAAAGACGCGGAAATCTGGATCGACGGCGGGCACAATCCCGGCGCCGGCGCGGTCGTCGCCGAGGCGCTGGCCAATGAGGAGGACCGGCGGCCGCGACCGCTGGTGCTGATCGCCGGCATGATCAACACCAAGGACCAGACCGGCTATTTCCGCAACTTCGCCGGGATAGCGCGCCACGTCTTCACCGTGCCGGTCCATGACAGCGACGCCGGCGTGCCCAATGACGAGCTGGCGGCGCGGGCGGCGGAAGCGGGACTTGTCGCCGAGCCGGTCGCCTCGGTGGAGAATGCGCTGATGCTGCTGCGCGACGGCTGGGCCGGTGTAGGCGCGCCGCCGCGCATCCTCATCTGCGGCTCGCTCTACCTCATCGGCGAGGTGCTGCGCCGGAACGGCACGCCGCCGACCTGAAACAAAAAAAGCCCGGCGCGAGGCCGGGCTTCTTGATTCCGTATCGGAAACGGCGGTCAGGCGACCGCGCCGCCGATCCACGAGGCGAGCGCGGTCTTGGGTGCCGCGCCCACCTTGGTGTCGGCGACCGCGCCATCCTTGAACAGCATCAGCGTCGGGATCGAGCGCACGCCGTACTGGGCGGCAAGCTCGGGGTTCTCGTCGATGTTGAGCTTGGCGATCTTCACCTTGCCGGCATACTGGGCCGAGATCTCCTCGAGCGCCGGGGCGATCATCTTGCACGGGCCGCACCACTCAGCCCAGAAGTCCACCACCACGGGTTCGGCCGAGTCGAGCACGTCGGCCTGAAAGCTGCTCTTGGTTACGGTGACGGTGGCCATATCGAAAACTCCCTAAAAAAGCGGTTCGGCCGCGCATGTGGGACAGGCGGGCGGCAAGTTCAAGCATCCGTTCTGTCACGTCGCCGTGAGTCGGGCAAGCCGAGCGATGCGAGCGCGGCGGCCAGCGCCGCGCCATCGAGCGGCACCAGCAGCGGGACTTCGGTGTAGACGAGCGCCGCGCGGATTTCGCGGCCGGGATAGAGCGGCCGCAGGAGCGCGCCATAGAGCGCCATCTGCGCCACATGGGCGGGCGGCAGCGCGTCCGCCGCGATGGAGCGCGGCGCGCGGCCGGTCTTGAAATCGACGATCAGCACCGCCTCGTCGGTCACGGCCAGCCGGTCGATCTTGCCGGAGACGGCGCGGGGTAGGCCGGCGACCTCGACCGTGCCCATCACCGCCGCCTCGGCGCGCGAGCCGGGCGCGAAGAGGGCGCCGAAGGCGGGATCGCCGAGCACGCGCGCGACCGAGCGCCACAGCGCCTCGCGCTCGCCCTCGGGCCAACCCGCGCCGGTCCGCGCCAGATAGGCGAGGGCGGCTTCCTCGCGCCGCTCCGTCGAAACCTCGGGCAGCATCTGGAGCAGGCGGTGGAGCGCCGTGCCGCGTTCGAGCGCGAGCGAGGACGCCGTCTCCGCGTCGAGCACCGGCGAGCCGGCGAAGAAGCCGGCATCCGCCTCCGGCTCGATCGCGGCGGCCGCGCCAGAAGGCGCGAGCGGGCGCGGCAGGACGGGCGGCGGCGGCAGCGGCGAAGACAACGCGGCCGGAGGAGGAGGCGTCACGGTTTCAGGCCGCGCTTCGTCGGCTTGCGACGGCGCAGCCGCGCCTTGCGGCGTCACCCGGTAGACCAACATCTCGCCGCCGATAGCTGGATGGATTTCGCGCGCGGTCGCGGGTGCTGCGGCGAGCGCGGCCTCGACCATGGAGTGCCAGGTGCCGTCATTGCGGCCGCGCGCGCCATGATAGCCGCAGACGATGAGCCGGTCCTCGGCCCGCGTCATGCCGACATAGAGCAGGCGGCGATATTCCTGCTCGGCCTTGCGCCGCGCCTCGGCTTCCAGCCCGGCGCAGAAGCGGTTGGCGGTGTCCGCGCCGGCACGCCAGAGAAAACCCTTGCCGCGCCACGCCCCGCCCGGCGCGTCGAACGGCATCAGCCGCGGCAGATGACCGGCCGAGAAGGGTGCCGCGCCGCCATCGACAAGAAATACCACCGGCGCCTCCAGCCCCTTGGCGGCGTGGGCGGTCATGATCCGCACCTCGCCGCGCGTCTGGTCCATCTCGCGCTTGACCTCCGGCCCGCCGCGATCGAGCAGCGCGACCAGCGCCTCGAGCTCGGTGGTGCCGGTCCTTTCCGCCGCGAGGCAGAAGTTGAGGAACTCGTCGACCACGTCGCCCGCTTCCGGGCCGAGCCGGGCGATGAAGGCCCGGCGCAGGCCGTCGCGGGCGAGCAGGCCGGAAAAGAACGCGAAGGACGAGCCATAGCCGGCTTCGTTTCTCCAGCGCGCGATCGCCTGCCACGCCGCGCCCGCCTTGCCGCCGCCTTTCGCCGCGTCGCGCAAGGCCGCCACCAGCGAACCCGGCCGGCCGGCGGCGAGCGCGAAAAGCTCGTCCTCGTCGAAGCCGAAGGCCGGGCTTTTCAGGAGCGCGGCGAGCGAGAGGTCGTCGTCGGGCTGGAGCGCGATGCGGGCGGCGGCCAGCAGGTCCTGCACGGCGATATGGTCGGTGAGCAGCAGCCTGTCGGCGCCGGCGACCGGGACGCCGAGATTCTTCAACTCGCGCGACAGCGCATGGATGAAGCGGTCGCGCTTCCTGACCAGCACCATGACGTCGCCGGCGGTGAGCAGACGCCGCGTCTCGCCGATGCGCTCGCCGGTCGCCAGCCAGTGGCGGATCGTCGCCGCGATCTGCCCGGCGAGCCGCACCGCCGGGGCCGAGGCGTGGTCGATGCTTTGCGTCCAGTCGTCCGGCTCCTCGACCGAGACCGGCGACAGCGACGGCCAGACCTCGACATGGCCGGGCGCGTTGTCGCGGATGGCCAGATGCTCGACCGGCTCGGGGTCGCGGGTGAGGCCGTCGCGGTTGGCCTCGTCGGCGAAGACGAGATCGACGGCCGAGAGCACGTCCCACGTCGAGCGGAAGGAGCGGGCAAGCCGCACATGGCGGAAGCGAGCCTTCGCCTGCTCGACCCGTTCGCGGAAGAAACGGCCGCCGAGCGCGAAGGATTCCGGCTCCGCGCCCTGGAACGAATAGATCGACTGCTTCTCGTCGCCGACGGCGAAGACGGTGCGGGTGCCGGCCCCGCGCGCGCCATGGCCGGCGAAGAACTCGGCGGCCAGCGCCTTCACCACCGCCCATTGCTCGGGGCTGGTGTCCTGCGCCTCGTCGAGCAGAATGTGGTCGATGCCCTTGTCGAGCTTGTACTGCACCCACGGGCCGGCGTCGCGCCGCGACAGAAGCGCCACCGTGCGGGTGATCAGATCGTTGAAGTCGAGGAAGCCGCGCGCGCTCTTCAGCCGCTCGTAGCGGGCGATCAGCCAGTCGGCGACCACGAGCGTGGCCTGCGTGCCCTGAAGCATCGACAACAGCGCGATGCGGTCGCCGGCCTCGTTTATTTCGTTGGCGAAACGAATGAATTCATCGGGCAGATCGGGAAAATGCTCGCCCACCCCCTTGGCCATGATGTTGCGGGTCGACTTCGCGGCCAGGCCCTCGCTGCCCTTTTTCGTCAGGAACAGGGCGCGCAGGGCGGAGAGCCGTTCCAGCGGATCGGCGAGGCGCGCGGCCGCGGTAAGATCGGCGGCGAAATCCTGCGCTTTCACCTTGCCGGCCGCGGCGGCGTGGCGGCCGATCTCGGCGGCGATGGCGGGTGTGAACCAGCGGTCGGGCCAGAGATGGGCTGCGATTTCCGCCGGCGTCTCGCCGCCGGAAAAGCCGAAGGCGCGATAAAGGGCGAGGAAACGCGGCGTCTCCTCGCCGCCGACCTCGGCGATGAAGCCACGCAGCGCGTCGCGCCGCGAGACGATTGCCGCGAGAAGCTGCTCCAGCCCGGCCTCGCCGCCGAGCGACAGCACGGCGGCGAAGGCGTCGGCCAGCTCGGAGTTGCCGGAAGCGGCGGTGGCGATCATCTCGCGCCGCGCCTCGGCCAGCAGCGCCGCCTCCATCTGCCCGTCCAGCATCTCGAAATGGCCGGCGATGTTGGCTTCGAGCGGGAACTGGTGCAGCACCGCCTCGCAGAAGGCGTGGATGGTCTGGATCTTCAATCCGCCCGGCGTTTCGAGCGCGCGGGCGAACAGCCGGCGGGCGAAGGCCATGCGCTCGGCATCCGGCATGCTGCCTTCGAGGTCGGCGATCTCGGCGGCCAACACATCGTCGGGCAGGGTCGCCCAGCGCGACAGGTTCCTGAACACGCGGCCGGCCATGTTGGCGGCGGCCGCACGGGTGTAGGTCAGGCACAATATGCGCGACGGGTCGGCCCCGCCGAGCAGAAGACGGATGACGCGCTGCGCCAGCACATGCGTCTTGCCGGAGCCGGCATTGGCCGACACCCAGGCCGACAGCGACGGCTCGGCGGCGAGGGCCTGCGCCTCAAGCGTATCGGGCGGGACGACGAAGCCGCTCACGTGCCGTCTCCTCCCGCCTCGTCTGCGTCGCCGCCGGCCGACCATTCGCGCACGCGGGCGAGATGGTCGTAGTCGCCGCCGGTGTCGCCTTCGCGGAAGGGCAAGGCGCGTGAGAGATAGCCGTTCGTTTCGTTTGCGTAATGATCAACCAGCCGCTCCAGCCGCGCCCATGCTTCCTGCGACAGCTCGACCGCCGATTTCGCCTCCTGCTTGTAGGCGAGGATGGATTCGTCCTCCACCTCGCCATTGGCCTTCATGCGGACATAAAGAAGCTCGGCCGGCGTACACCGTCCGGCATCCGTGAACGCGCCGCGCAGCAGCAGCGCGCCTTCGAGCGCGAGCTGCGGGCTGAGCAGCGTGTGCGCCTGCGCCTTCGACGGCGACGAGCCGGTCTTGAAGTCGATGATGTCGGCCATGCCGGCGGGCAGAAGGTCGATGCGGTCGGCGCGACCCGACAGCGTGGCTCCGGTGGCGCCGACCGGAGTAGCTTGCGCCCGCGCCTCGGCCAGACGCCGGACCACGCCGAGGCGCTTGCGCTCCCAGCCGATGAACTCTCCCGCCATGCGCGCGAAGCGCGGCCACCACACGGCGTCGATGTCAGGCGGCAGGCCGCAGGCGTCGAAGGTCGCACGGCCGATCTCCAGCAGACGCGCCTCGGCCTCCGGCGCGGCGGGGTCGATGCCGGCGAGCGCGAAGCCGTGGACGATGTCGTGAAACAACGTGCCGCGCTCGGCAGCACCCGGATCGCGCTTCAGCGGCTCCAACGGCTCCAGCCGCAGGATGCGCCGCGCATAGACCGCGTATGGATCGCGGCGCAGCGTCTCGACCTCGGTGACGGAAAAGGATTTCGGCCGCAGGTCGAGCGGCGGCTTCGGCTGCGGCCGGGGCGCGAAGGAAACGGACGCGGCGCTGTCGAGCCCGCGCGCCCAGTCGAGAAGGGCCGCGCCCCGCGCCCGGGCGTCCCCGAGCGCCGCGTCGCCGCCCAGCGTCTGCAACCGTTGCAGCCAGCGCGAGGGCAGGGCCGGCGCATCGCCGGCGCGCGCGGCGCGCGTCAGCACCAGCTTTTCCGCGCCGAGCGCCATAAAGAAGTCGTGCGCGGCCTGTCCGATGCGGCGCTCGGGCGGCTCGAGCTCCATCCCCGCCTTCATGAAACGCGACATGAAGCGGTCGGGCTCGGCCTTGCGCGGCCACGAGCCCTCGTTCAGCCCGCCGAGCACCAGCGTGTCGACCGATTGCAGCCGCGCCTCGAGCGCGCCCCAGATGGCGATGCGCGGATCGCCGGCCTGCGAAGGCTTGACCGTCTCGCCGGCGACGAGCGCGGCGAAGACATCCGGCCATTCGCGCGCCTCGACCTCGAGATTGCCGGCCGCCGCCAGCAGGGCGCGCAGGAAGGCGGCGAGCGCCTCGCCGGCATCGCCGCGATAGAGATCGCGCAGATTTGCTGCCGCGTCGCGGCCGAGCGCCTCGAAGGCGGCGACCGTGGCATGCGCGATGTCCTGAAGCCGGGCTTTCCTGCCGCGCAGCGCGGCGAGAGGGCCGAGCGCGACCTCGACGGCGGCGAGCAGGGCGCGCGCGTCGTCGATGCGCCGTTCGCTGAGCCGCTTCCACCAGAACGGCCGGCGCGGGGCCTCGGCAAAAGCGGCGAGGTGGCTGTCGAAGGCGATGCCGAGGGCGGCGATGTCGGGCCGGCCGGCGCCACCCCTTAATGCGACGAGATCGACGGTCTCGGCGGCGGCGCGGGCTTGCGTGCGGTCCATGCCGGCGCAAAGCAGCGGGTGCTTGAGCAGGGCCAGAATCGGCACCGCGTCACCCGGCCGGAAGACGCTTTCCAGCATCAGCCGCAGCAGCGTCGCCGGCGGCGTGGCGTCGAGCGGCGTGCCGCCGGAATCGTCGGCCTCGATGCCGAAGCGGCGCAGCTCGGCCGCCACACGGCGCGCCAGTGCACGGTCAGCGGTGACGAGGGCGGCCGTGCCGTCCTCCAGCGCCAGCCTGAGCGCGACCGCGATGGCGAGCGCCTCCTCGCGCTCGTTGGCCGCCTCGACCAGCGTGACGCCGGCAAGCACGCCCGGCCCGGCCGGGGCGGGCAGCGCGGCCCAGGCATGGGTGGTCTCGGCCGGGCGCAGCGCCTCGGCGACGAGGTCCATGCGCCGGGCGATGTGCGGCGGTGGCGCGGCAAGCTCCGCCACGTCGCCGCGCGCGACGCCGAGCAGGCCAAGCAGCTTCTTCAGCCCGGCCTGCGGATGGCCGAAGCCGGCGGTGGTGGCGTCGTGGCTGGCGATTGCCGTCCAGCTTTCCTCGTCCATGGCGCGGTCGAGGCCGGGCAGGACGACCGCGCCCGCCGGCAGGCGCGAGATCGCCGCCAGCAGGCGGGCCGTCGCCGGAATCGAGCCGGTCGAGCCGGCGGCGATGACCGGACCGGAGGGTGGATTGCGGGCGAGACGCTCCGCCTCGGCCAATATGCCGGCATTGCGGTGGGCGGCCGGATTGGAGCGCGCGGCTTCCGCCAGCAGCGCCGGCCAGGCATGGGTGACGATCTCCAGGAACTCCAGCGTCACCTGCCACCAGTTGGCGAGGTCGTCGGGCACCAGCGCGGCGAGCCGCGCCCAGTCGGCGCCGCCGGTCTCGACCTCGTCCATCAGCGCGGCGAGGTCGCGCGCGAGCCAGAGCGCGTCGGCCAGCGAGGCCGGCACCACCACGTCCTCGCCGAACAAGGCGGCGAGATGGGCCGGCAGCCGCTTCTTCCACGCCTGCACGAGCGGGCCGAGCAGGAGGATGCGGTCGAGCTTGCCGATAGGCGGGCTAAGCGCCAGCGTGTCGAGGCCGGAGCCGTCGAAGATCGCCGCGTCGTCGTCGAACTCGCCGAGCGGGCGGATCGTCGGCAGGATGGCGGAAGCCCCGCCCATCCGCTCGACGAAGACGGAGCGCAGGGCGCGGGCCGCGCGGCGCGTCGGCACGTAGATCGTCGCCTCGGCCAGCTTCAGCGGGTCGCCACTATCAGAAAAACCCGGCACGAGCCGGCCCGAAAGCAACGCGTCGGCAAGGGTAGGCAGGAAGGGCGCGCCGGCCGGTATCGACAGGACGCGTGGATTCATGACCCCGAAAACCGGGCGATCGCCGCCTCGGCGGGCGCAATGGCTTCCGGCGTGCCGACCGTGACCCAGTGGCCGCGCATGACCTGACCATAAAGCTGCCCGGCGGCGATGGCGCGGTCGAAATAGAGGTTGAGCGAGTGCGGCTCCGCTTTCGCGCCGGCGAAGATGCGCGGATGGAGGATGCCAACCCCGGCATAGATCAGCCCGTCGGCCGCGCCGCGCGCGCGGGCGAGGCGGCCGTCCGGCCCGATCAGGAAATCGGTCGAGTCGCTGTGTCCGGTGGCGTGGTCGGTCGGGGCGAGCATCAGCAGACTATCCATCTGCGCGCCGTCCCATGCAAGGGCGAGCCGTTCGAGGTCCGAGCCATCGCGGTCGATCCAGAACGTGTCGGCGTTGAGGATGAGGAAGGGCTCGCCGCCCAGCTGCGGCAGCGCCTTGACGATGCCGCCGGCGGAATCGAGGAGCCGGTCGCGCTCGTCGGAAATGACGATCGACGGGCTGGCGCGGCCCTTTACATGCTCGACGATCTGGTTGCCGAGATAGTGGACGTTGATCACCGCCTTCTCGACCCCGGCCGAACCCAGCACGTCGAGGCCGCGGTCGAGCAGCGTCCTGCCGGCGATTTCGATCAGCGGCTTGGGCGTCGCGTCGGTCAGCGGGCGCATGCGCTTGCCGAGCCCGGCGGCGAGCACCATCGCGGTCTTCGGCACGCCGGTCACGACAGGCCCGCCTCATCATAGAAGGCGCGCAAGGCCCCCAGCGCCGGGTGGGCGAGCGCGCGGGAAAGATAGTCGCGGATGCGCGGCAGGTGGTTCATATAGGCCGGCTTGCCGTCGCGCAGGTTCAGCCGCACGAAGATGCCGAGGATCTTGGAGTTGCGCTGCGCGGCCATCGCCGCATAGGCGACGTCGAAGCCGGCGCGGTCGAAATCGTCCTTTTTCGCACGGGCGGCGCAATATGCCTCGACCACCGCGCGCTCCAGTTCGGGCGGGACGTCGACGCGAGCATCCATGGCCAAGGAGGCGACGTCATAGGCGGCCGGGCCGATCACCGCGTCCTGGAAGTCGATCAGGCCGAGGCGGTCGTGGCCCTGTCGGTCCGCGCGCCAGATCAGGTTGGGCGAATGATAGTCACGCAGCACCAGCGTCTTTTCCGCATCGTCCAGCAGGTCGAAGACCTGTCCCCACGCGGCGGCATAGGCTGCGCGCAGCGCCTCGTCCGGCCGGCTGCCGGTCCGGTGCGGCAGATACCAGTCGGTCAGAAGCTCGGTCTCGATGGCGAGCGCGCCGCGATCGTAGAGGGGAATCTCATGCATCACACCGGCCGCGACCTCGATGCGGCGCGGCCATGTCCTCGTGTGCATCTCGGCCAGAAGCTCGGCAGCGGCGATGTAGCGTTCGGGGATCGGCTGGCGGCCGGCGTCGATCACGCCTTCGGTTCCCAGATTCTCGACCAGAAGGAGGCCCTGATCGAGATCGGCGGCATAGATTTCAGGCGCGCAGAAACCTTCGGCGCGCAGCGCCCGGGCGATGGCGACGAAGGGCGTGACCGATTCGGCGAGATGGGCGATGCGGCTGTAGGGCAGGCCGTCGCGGATCGGCGGGCCGTCGGGCCGGCGCGGCGCATCCATCAGGATCACCGGCGGCTGGCCGGGGGTGGTGGCGGTTTCGTAGGCGCGGGCCGACGCGTCGCCGGTGAGGAAACGGCGCGCGGCCTTGTCGCGGCCGGAGGCGTCGAGAAAGGCGCGGATGGCGAGGGAGCGCGAGAGCCGGGCAAGGAAGGCGGCGGGGCCGTCGATTTCGGCATCGCGGCCATCGCCGGCCTCGGACAAGGTAAGCCGCACCGCGTCGGCGGGCAGGGCGCCCGCGGCGCGCTCGGGCCATTCGACAAGGGCGACACCTTCCTCCAGCGCCTCGCGCAAGCCCAGCTCCTCCAGCTCGTCGGCGGAGGCGAGGCGGTAGAGGTCGAAATGATGCACCGGCACGCGGCCCGCATAGGGCTGGACCATGGTGAAGGTGGGGCTCGGCACGTCGAGGCCGTCGTCGCCGGCGAGCGCGCGGATCAGCGCGCGCGCCAGCGTGGTCTTGCCCATGCCGAGATCGCCGGAAAGCAGGATCGCGTCACCCGGCGCGAGGATGGCGGCGATGTCCTCGCCCAGCCTCGCGGTCGCCGCCTCGTCGGCGAGGTGAACCCGCACCGGGCCGCCGCTCATGAAGCTCACTCCGCGGCCGCGCGAAAACCGGCCGGCGCGAGCGGGAACCGGCAGACGACCATGGTGCCGCGGCCCTCGCCGGTCTCGATGACGACCCGGCCGCCATGAAGCTCGACGAAGCTCTTGACGATGGAAAGGCCGAGACCCGCGCCGCGCCGCCTGCCGCCATTGGCGTGCGGCTCGAAGCGGCGGAAGATGCCGTCGAGCACGTCGGCGGGGATGCCCGGCCCGTCGTCATGGACGCTGAAGGCGATGCCCTGCTCGTCGCCGGCGCAGGCTAGCCGCACGGTCGAGCCTTCGGGCGCATAGTTGGCGGCGTTGGAAAGCAGGTTGAACAGGATCTGCCGCACGCGGTTCTCGTCGGCCTGGAACGACGCCGGCGCGCCGGCAAGGTCGATCGACAGCCGGATGTCATGCTCGCGCAGCCGCTCGGCGACGAGGTCGGCGGCGGAGCGCACGGTGCGCTCGACCGGCACCTCGGCGATGTCCAGCTCCATGACGCCGGCATCGACCGTGGCGAGGTCGAGAATGTCGTCGACGATGGTTTCGAGCTGGCCTGACGACGTGGCGATGTGGTCGACATAGTCGCGCTGGCGCGGGTTCAGTGGTCCGGTCACTTCCTGCGCTAGCAACTCGGTGAAGCCGATGATGTTGGTCAGCGGCGAGCGCAGTTCGTAGGAGACGTGCTGGATGAAGTCGTTCTTCAGCTGGTCGGCGCGCTCCAGCGCCTCGTTCTTGTCCTTGAGCATGCGCTCGGCGTTGACGCTGTCGGTGACGTCGATGAAGGTGGTCATCATCTGGCCGTTGGGCAGGTGGACGAGCGCGTAGCGCAGCACGGTGCCGTCGTTCAGCTCGACCTGGCCGCCGCCGTCGCGGCGCTCCTCGTCGAAGCCGGTCGCGGCCGCCGCCATCGTGCCCCACGGACTGACGCGGGCGAGGCTGTCGCAGGCGGCGCGGATGGCCGAGATGTGGGTGCCCGGCTGCACCAGCCCCGTCGGCATGCCCCACAGCGCGGTGAAGGCCGGGTTCGACAGGCGCACCCGCCCGTCGGAGCCGAACACGGCGACGCCCTCGGCCAGATTGTCGAGCGTCACGCCCTGCACGCGCAGCGCGGTGTTGTAGCGGCTTTCGAGGCTGATCTTCTCGGTCAGGTTCTCGTAGAGCCAGGTGACGCCGCCTTCGGGCTGCGGGTTGGCGACGACCCGCAGCGTGCGCCCGTCCGGCAGGTGCCACAGATGCTCCTGCGGCTCGGGGGAGCGGTGGACGCCGAGGAGGTTTTCCTTCCAGCGCCGCCATTCCGGCTGCTCGGCGAGCTTGCCCTCGCTGCGCAGCCGGTCGAGCAGCAGCGTGTGGTCGGGGCGGCTGCCGAGGAAGCCGTGGTCGAGCTCCCACAGCTTCTGAAACGCCTGGTTGAAGAACAGCAGCTTCTCGTCGCCGTCGAAGATGGCGACGGCGGTGTTGAGCCGGTCGAGCGTGTCGGCATGGCTGCGCACGGTGCGCTCGTAGCGGGCGCGCACCGCCTCGATCTCGGAAACGTCGCAGGCGAAGCCGGCCGAGCCGTCCTCGCCGGCATAATCGGTGACGGCGAAGACCCGGCGGTCGCCGCCGATCACGGTCGACAGGTTCTGCGCGACGACGCGGCGCGTCAGATGAGCCTGCGCCACCTGCTCGCGCGCGGCGGTGCCGAGGAATTCGCGGCCCTCGCGCACCGAGGCGACGGCGTCCGGCGCCTCGACCGCAGCCGCATAGGCGGCGTTGACCCAGGTGAGGCGGCCGTCGGCGGCGCGCAGCCATGCCGGCATATCGAGCGCGTCGACAAGGCCGGCGAGGTTGGCGTGGTCGCTTTCCAGGCGGCGGTGGCGAAGCTGCAATTCGGCATGGTCGCGTCGCTCCTGCGACAGGGACAGGAAGCGCACCGCGACATGGCCGGGGCCGACGCGCCCCTGCGCCTCGAGCGGCATGCCGCGCGCCGTCTCGACGACGAGGTCGAAGCCGTGGCGCTCGCCGCGCAGGGCCGCGATCGCGCGCTCCAGCGCCGCCGCGCTCGCCGGCGCCAGCCAGCGGCCGAAGGCGAGGAAGGTGGCGCGGTCGTCCGGCACGCTCGCGTCGTCGAGCGTGCCGACGAGGTCGGGCCTGCGGCTGTCGTCGGACCAGACGAGGATGCGCTGGTCGCGCAGATTGAGCAGCGCCTCGGCGCGGTGAAGCGCGGTGTCCAGCTCGGCGACGCGGCCACGGAACTCGGCATTCTCGGCCGCCATGCGGCCGCGCTCGCGGATCAGCAATATCGCCGACAGCATCGCCGCGCCGGTGACGCCGACGAACAGGGCGAGCTGGATCACCTCCATCGTGCCGAAGCCGAGGGGCAGGCTCACATCCGCGCGCGCTATGTCTTGGGCCGCGTCCTGGGCGCGGGCGACCGCCGGCCATATGATGGGCAGGGCGACGGTGGCGAGCGCGAGGGCGGAAAGCCGGGACAGCGGACCGGGCCGGGAACGCGCGCCGCCTCGGCGACGAAAGCCGTCCGCGTCCTGTCGGTCCTGCCCTGCCATGTCCAATGTCCTCTCCGCCGCCAAGGGCGAAACCGCCCAGAAAGGACGCGCCCCATGGTGGCCGGATGAGAGGCCGGCCTGCCGGGGGCGTCGCGAATCACGTCACTCTACCGTGCGGCCGATTCGCCGTGAAGGCGACGCGGACGCAAAAAGGGGGCCGGACGGCTTTCCCGCCCGGCCCCCGATCTAACGCGCGCGATGGTTAACAATCAGTAGCGATAGTGATCCGGCTTGAACGGCCCCTGCGGCGAGATGCCGATATAGGCCGCCTGTTCGCCGCTCAACTCGGTCAGCTTTGCGCCGACCTTGGCCAGATGCAGCCGCGCCACCTTCTCGTCGAGGTGCTTGGGCAGGACGTAGACCTCGTTGGCGTACTCGCCGCCCTTGGTGAAGAGCTCGATCTGGGCCAGCACCTGGTTGGTGAAGGAGGCCGACATGACGAAGGAGGGATGGCCGGTGGCGTTGCCGAGATTGAGCAGCCGCCCTTCGGACAGAAGGATGATGCGCTTGCCGTCGGAGAACTCGATCAGGTCGACCTGCGGCTTGACGTTGATCCATTTCAGGTTGCGCAGCGCATCGACCTGAATCTCGTTGTCGAAATGGCCGATATTGCCGACGATGGCCATGTCCTTCATCGCCCGCATGTGGTCGAGGGTGATGACGTCCTTGTTGCCGGTCGTGGTGATGACGATATCGGCGGACGGCGCGGCGTCGTCGAGGGTGACCACCTCGAAGCCGTCCATCGCCGCCTGAAGGGCGCAGATGGGATCGACCTCGGTGACCTTGACGCGGGCGCCGGCGCCGGCGAGCGAGGCGGCCGAGCCCTTGCCGACGTCGCCATAGCCGCAGACGATCGCGACCTTGCCGGCCATCATCGTGTCGGTGGCGCGGCGGATGCCGTCGACCAGCGATTCCTTGCAGCCATACTTGTTGTCGAATTTCGACTTGGTGACCGAGTCGTTGACGTTGATCGCCGG
>Ga0172382_10007604_pt1 | contig 15345 bp, 15 predicted proteins | sample Leawel138RmetaG_FD_122245 | JGI IMG/M metagenome (GOLD analysis project Ga0172382, IMG submission 122245) | Leachate microbial communities from a municipal landfill in Southern Ontario, Canada - Leachate well 138R metaG | ecosystem: Engineered > Solid waste > Landfill > Unclassified | place...
CCGAGAACGACAGGGCCGAGGCGATTATCGCCAACGGCGACCTGCTGGCTCATGCCCACCTGGCGACCCTGCCCAACCGCAGTGCACCGGGCGTCGAGCCGTACGACTTCGGGCCGCTTTTCGATGCCCTCGCCGCAGCCGGTTACGATGGACGAATTTCGATTGAGGGACGTTTCGAGCGCACGCCGGAAGTGCTCGGCAAGGCACTCGAAGTCATGCGCACAGCCGCCGGATAATCAAGTAGACCTGACAGGGAGGAACAGACATGACCAGAAACAAACAACCCAATGTGCTGTTGGTCTTTTGTGACCAACTGCGCCACGATACCATCCGCCATCTGGGCAATCCGCTCATCCGGACCCCCAATCTCGACCGTCTGGCACGGCAGGCCACAGCCTTCACTAGCACCTATACGCCCAACCCGGTTTCGGTGCCGGCCCGCGCCAGCCTGATCTTCGGACAGTATCCTTGGACGACCGGCTGTTACGAAAACAACTATGCCATGCCGCAGGACGGACGCCCGACTTTCATGCAGAGTCTGACCGATGCCGGCTACCGTACGCATGGCATCGGCAAGTGCCACTTCATGCCCGATCGGCAGGCTTTGCGCGGTTTTCAGACGCGCGAGACGCAGGAGGAGATCGTCAACCGGATCGAGGACGACGATTACATGCAGTTTCTGCATGCCAACGGCGGAGCCCATATCACCGATCCGCACGGGGTGCGGGGCGAGATGTACTACCTGCCGCAACCGGCGCAGATGCCGGCCGCGCTGCACCCGACCCAGTGGGTCGGCGACCGTTCGGTGGCCTTCATCAACGATCCGGCAAGGTGCGATCAGCCCTGGTTTCTCTTCAGCAGCATCGTGCACCCGCATCCGCCCTTTGCGCCGCCTGCCCCCTGGCACAAGCTCTACCGCGGCCCCCTGATGCCGCTGCCCAAGCTGCCGCCGGATTACGAAAGTCTCTGGACCCATATCAACCGCTCCCAGAATCGCTACAAATACCGCGACCAGGGGTTGGATCTCAATCTGCTGCGCCAGATGCGGGCCTATTACTATGCCTGTGTCTCCTTTATCGACTACCAGCTCGGGCGTCTGCTCGACGCGCTCGAGGCGACGCAACAGCTCGACCGGACGCTGATCATCTTCACGTCTGATCATGGCGAACATCTGGGCGACTACGGCTGCTTCGGCAAACGCAGTTATCACGACAGTTGCAGCCGCATCCCGCTGCTGGTGCGCTGGCCGGGTGCCGACGGAGCGACGGAGCGACGCTGCGAACGCCCCGCCAGTCTGGTCGATATCGGTCAGACAATCCTGACAGCCGCCGGAGTACAGGCGGACACATTCAGGACAGACGGTGTTGATCTGGCCGAGCTGGCGACCGGTGCAATCGGGCGTGAGGCGGTTTTTATACAGTACGAACGTGGGGCCCGCGGGATATTTTCACGCGTCACGGAGCGTCACAAGTTCACCTACAGTGCCGGCGATCAGCGCGAGTACTTTTTCGACCGCCTGACTGATCCGGCCGAAACCCGCAATCTCGACGGGGTGGGCTTTGCCCGTGCGCAGCAGGATGCCGCCAGGTCAGCCCTGATGGAGACCCTCCGGTCGGCCGACGAAGCCGATGTGGTCGATGGCACCCACTGGCAGACCCGCGAGCCGGTCCGTATGCCCGCGAATCCCGATGCCGGCCTGATGATGCGGGATCACCCCTGGGCCAGGCAGGATATTGCCGGCTATGATTACTGAATCCTTGATCATGGGGACCAAGCCCATGCGCGTGTCAGAGTGGTGTCTGAGAACGCGCATGGTCTCGCTGGAGCGGCCGCTCGTCATGGGCATCCTCAATGTGACGCCCGATTCCTTTTCGGACGGCGGGCGTTATGTCGCGACGGAGCAGGCACTGGCGCGAGGCGTGCAGATGGTCGCCGAGGGAGCCGACATGCTCGATATCGGCGGCGAATCGACGCGTCCGGGAGCGGGCGAAGTTTCGGCCGCCGGGGAGTGGGATAGAGTGGGGGAGGTCATCCGCGGCCTGCGGGAGCGTTTTCCGGATCTGATTCTCTCGATTGATACCTGGAAAGCCGATGTGGCGGAGCGGGCGCTGGCGGCGGGGGTCGAGATTGTCAACGACATCACGGCACTGCGCGATCCGCGGATGGCGGCGGTGGTGGCCGAAGCGCGAGCAGGCGTGGTGCTGATGCACACGCGCGGGAGTCCGGCGGACATGTCGCAGCAGAATCACTATGGTTACGACATCGCCGGCGCAGTGGCAGGGGAACTCGACCAGCGCGTGCAGGTGGCGCTGGCGGCCGGGATCGCGCGCGAGCGGATCTGTCTCGATCCCGGTTTCGGTTTTGCCAAAATCGACTACCAGAATTACGAACTGCTGCTGGAAATGAATCGGCTGGGCGGGGGAGTTTTTCCGCTGCTGGCGGGAGCCTCGCGCAAGAGCTTTATCGGCACGACGATCTCACGGGACTGGGATATGCCTTGCACCGATGGTTGCCTTTTGGCCGAGGTCAGGCCGCCCGCGCAACGGCTGGCGGGGAGTCTGGCTTTTGCTCTGGCGGCCGTCCTGCGCGGTGCCGGGATTCTGCGCGTACACGATGTGCAGGAGACTTGCGACATTCTAAAGGTTGCGATAGAATGCGATTTGTTCTGAATGCATCTGCCTGTGAGGCCGCAACGTGATGTTTTTAACCACTCTACTACAGGACGGGATCCAGATTCTGATCCTGGCTGTGGCAATTTATTATCTTCTGGCGTTTTTCCGTGGGACACGCGCTTTTCAGACCCTGCTGGGGCTGGTGGTGGTGTTGGCGGGTTTCAGATTTGTCACCACTCTGATCCATATGGACGAGCTGGGCTGGCTGCTGAACGCCCTGATGCCGGCGCTGCCGATCGCGCTGATTGTGGTTTTTCATCCCGAACTGCGGCGGGCACTGGCGGTGATCGGCGAACATACCGGCAGCAGTACGGCCGCCTCGGAAAACACCGTCAGCGAGGTCGTGCGGGCGGTCGATGAGCTTTCCAAACAACGTATCGGAGCACTGGTCGCGATCGAGCGCAGCGCCTCGCTGCGGCAATATCAGCAGCATGGTCACGAGCTCAATGCGCCGCTGATCTGGGAGTTGCTGGCAACCCTCTTTTATCCCCACACCCCCACGCATGATGGCGGCGTGATCGTCCACGGCACGACTATCGTCGCCGCCGGTTGTGTTTTTCCGCTCTCAACCGGGCGGGCCGACCTGCGTTCCTACGGCACCCGGCACCGGGCGGCGGTCGGGCTGAGCGAGGAGACCGATGCGCTGGTGATCGTGGTTTCCGAGGAGACGGGGCTGATCTCGGTGGCCTATCGCGGACGTCTGACGCGGGGACTCGATGTCGTCAGTCTGCGTGAAATCCTGACCAAAACTCTGATGCCGGAAAAAGAAGAACCGCAGCGTCGCTGGCGGCGCCAGCCCGCGGATACAGCCGCCAGCCCGGCGGCAGACAAGCAGGTCGCTGTGGTGGACCAGGTGGCCGAGGCAATTGCGGCGGTGGAGGAGGAGCGCGAGTGAAAGGTCTGCTGCAGCGGTTGGACAAGTTTTTGAACGGCACTAACGGTACGCGTGTCGTGGCGCTCGTGATTGCAATTTTCACCTTTTATTCGATCAAGAAACTGATCAGCAAAGAGGTTGATTTCTGGGTGGAGGTTCTGCCGATGGCTTCCGACATTGCCGAGGGCAAAACCTTTGTCCAGTCAGATCCGACCGAGGTGCGTGTGACGCTGCAGGGCTCGCCGGAACAGCTTGCCAGCGTAAACAAAGAGGATGTCAAGCTGATGTCACGGATCAGGGAAGGTACCGAAGGCACCAACGTGCTTGTGACCCTTGAGAGGAGCTGGATATCGGGTCATGGCAAAACCCGCGTGCGGAAAATCGAACCCAATCAGGCGACTCTGTTGTTTGATGAAAAGGGTGAAGTGGAACTGCCGATCGCCCGGCCGGAAATCATCGGCAAGCCGCTGATCGGGGAGGCCGAGGTGATCTGGTCGGAAACCAACATCGTCGCGCGCGGTCTGAAGACAACTCTGCGGGATTTGCAGGCCAATGCGATCCAGGTGGCTACCGAGCCGATCGATGTCGACGGGCGGGTTCAGAGCTTCAAACGCCGGGTCAAAATCCTCTGGCCTCAGAATATCACCGGTGCGGTCAGTGAACTTGAAGTGCCAGTCCAGGTCAATGTCAAAACGGGAAACAAGAGCTTTGAACGCCAACCGGTGCTGCTGACAATTATTTCGGGTAGCGGTGCTTCCTATACCAGCGATCCCGACTGGGTCACGGTAAAAGTGAGCGGTAGTGAAGACGCGCTTGAGAAGCTCGATGCCGGCAAATTTGCCGTGATCGCCACCTGCACCCGCATTGACGACGGGGGCGCGAAAATTCCCCTCAAGATTATTTTTGACAGCGGGCTCGAAGGACTTAGCGGGGAGGCTGATCCGCCTGAAGTTGACATAACAGTCCATTATAAACACTCTCTCAAGCAGCTCGTTGCCGATCAGGAAGACCCTCCCGCACAGTCTGAGCAGGAGCAGGCTGACTGAAAAATTCCGGCAGTGGCAGCCTGAGCTGCGCTGTCAGGCGAGGGCTTTGAGGTACTTCTCCTCGAGACGCTGAAGTTCGCTCAATTGATCGTCGCTCAGGGCGGGCGGACGTTCCGCGGCCATCAGTTGCTCGGCCGTTTCGTGGGCGCGCTCTTCGAGCGTATGCGATCCCTCGGCTTCCCAGTTGAGGCGGCGGTTGCGGTAGAGGAGCTGCGGCTCCCAGATCGCTTCGCGGAAATTCAGCATAGTGTGGTCGCTCTCGAGGAATGATCCGGCAATCCCGACTTCGCGGATGGTCTCGAGCGCCAGCGCATTGTCGTCTGTCGCCACGCCGCAGTCGAGTCGGCGGCAGTGAGCCAGAATTTCGTTGTCGACAACCGCCATGGCAGGCGAGAAGGTCATTTCGCTCTCCAGTTGACCAACACCCCAGACGAGCGAGACACCGCCGCTGAGCTGGGTGCGGAAAGCCAGCGCCTTTTCGAGTGCGGCCTGGGTGTCGAGCGAGAGGGAGTCGGTCGAAGCCCAGCCGCAGGAGGGCAGTCCGAGACGGCGCCCCAGCGCGGCACCGACCAGGGCAAAGGCGCCGTTTTCGGGACCGCCCGTGACGGCATCGGCCGTGCGCATGTCGAGTACGTGACTCAGGCCGAGGGTGTGGATGCAGGGGCGCCCCGGTTCGAGGAGCTGGTTGACGACGATGCCGGCCAGGATTTCGGCATTGCCGACGGCCGACGAACCGGCCACAGTCACCGGGCCGGAGACTCCGGCGGTGGGCTCGCCGTTGAGGGTCACGGGGATGCCGTGCCCGGCGGTGCGGGCGAAGATGTCGAGTGCCTGGTGTGTCCAGCGCAGCGGGCCGTGCGCCGTGAAGCCCATGCTGAACCAGGCATTCTGTCCGACGACGGGGTGCATGGCCATCAGGACATCGGCTCCGGCCGGGGTGAAGGAGAGGACGCGGATATGTTTGCGGGTATTGGCAGCCATGATGCGCAGGCCGACGACATCCTGGGCGGCGCTGGGCACATCGGAGAGCGCCAGACCGAAAACGCCATCGACCTCGTCGAGCTGGTCGAGCAGACGGGCGCAGCGCGCCATGTCGTCGCTGGTGTAGGGACGTTGTTGGCCACGGTGCCAATAGTAGAGACCGGGAACCGACCAGGCGCGGGAGGGGGAGTCGGGGGTGAGGCTGTAGCCACCGTCGCTGCGGTTGGCCAGATGGATGGTTGAAGGCGCCTGAGCCACCAGCTCCAGCACCATCCGGCGCGGCAGACGCAGCACCTGCGAGGTGTGACCCGGGCGGGCTCCGGCCTTGAGAAGTGTGTCACAGATGACATCGTGCTCAAAACGGATACCGGGATCCTCCAGCAATGCGAGCGAAGCGTCGAGAATCGTTTCAGCGATTTCGGGGGTCATGAATTATCCTCAAATGCACAGTAGCAATGCGGACCAGATTACAGTCCGTGGCAAGATTCAGACTGTTAAGTTTGTTCTGTACGAAAAATGGCCATATGGTATGACTTTTAACGAAGCATGAATCAGACATCACTGGTGTCGGGCTGGCAGGCTTCCCAGGCGATGCCGCGGTTTTCGAGGGGCAGGTCGAGATGGTAGCGCATGAAGAGTCCCAGAAAGCGCCGCAGGGCGAGACGGGCGGCGGCTGAAAAGGGGGCGAAGAGCGCACGGGGCGGCTCGGCACTTCCTGCCGCCCGCCGCAAGGCTGCAGCACCGGCCGGGGCTATGCCGAAGGTGACACCCTGGCGTTCGCCGGAGAGACAGCGCTGACAGGCGACCCGACCCTCGGCCACCACAAAGCGCAGCGTTGCCGATCCGTTATCGAGACAGTGCGGACAGCCGTTGAGATCCGGTTCGAGTCCCAACAGGAGCAGGAGGCGCATCTCGAACCAGAGCAGCAGGCCGGCATCGGCACCTTCCTCGGACAGCCTTGCCAGGGCACTCTGCAGCAGTTGGTAGAGGTCTCCGGCGGCTGGTCCGCTTTCGGCGACACGCGCCAGCAGGTCGCAGCAGTAGAGAGCCGCGAGACAGGCGCGCCAGTCGCTGCGCAGCCGGTCGTGACGTTCGAGCGGGGTGCATTCGCGTGCGATGTGGATGCCGTCCCGCTCGCGGGCATAGTAGAGCAGCTCGCAGGTATAGCCGAGATCGTACTGACCGAGAAAGGCGCTCTTGGTACGACAGGCTCCCCGGATGCTGGTCGTCAGCAGACCCCGCTCCGGCACGAGCCAGGTGACGATATGCGAGGTGTTGGCGAAGGGACGGATTTGCAGAGCCACGGCCTCGGTTTTCAGGATGACACTGCCACTGTTGCCGGGGGTCATGGTGCTAGGGCTCCTCGCACCAGCGCAGAAAGCGTGTGTTGCGTCCGTCGAAATGCACGATGCCCCAGACCCGCCGCTCGACCCGGCCGATGCGGCCGACCGAGGTGATGCGGTAGTACTCCGAATGGACGGTGATGCGGTCGTTCAGCGAGTAACTCAGCCCCGGCACACGGGCGAAGACATCCTCGACCGAGCTGAAAGCCTCGCGGGCGGCATCGTCATTGGGGTCGTCGAAATCGCCGCGCTCCTCAATCAGAGCCATGGCGGCAATTTCATCGATCTCGGGCAGGGTCATGAGAACCTCGGCACTGGCGGATTGCACATTGACCTTGCCATCGCCGTAGGTCGTCAGCAGATCCTCGATACCGGCCACGGTCACGACATTGGTATCGGAAAAGCGGGTTGTGCGGTTGAAGCGCGAAGCCGAGGCCAGCGGATCCATATCTTCGACAATCAGCGGCCCGCCGCTGAGGATCGGCTCGGTAAAGCCGCGGATCAGCAGGAGTTCGCGCACCGTATCGAGCGGGCCGTTTTTGGCTGTATAGGGCGGGTCGAGCTTGTTGTAGTAGTCTTCGGTTTCGGCACCGTCCTGGCGCGGACTGTCGTCGGGATCGATCCAGTCGAAAAAAGAGTCGATTAGTATGGCCCAGTTTTCTTCCGGCACACCGGCATTTTCGAGAATCCGCTCCCAGTCGTCCGCCAGCAGCAGATTGACATTGCGTCGTCCCGGTTCGGGGACGATATCGAGGATAATTTCGCCGTCGCCCAGAGGTTCGACGAGACCCTGGATCGGCTGGCCGCGGGCGAGGCGCTGGGCGGCATCGAACCAGCGGTCATCATCGGCTCCCAGGTCGTTGACACCGACACCGCGCTGTTTTTCCATCAGCATGGTGGCGATAGCGACGCCGGAGGAGGCCAGGTGCTCGCACTGGCGGCGGCGGCGCAGCACCGAGGCATACTTGAGTTCCACCTGGGCATCGACAGCGGCCGACCAGACCAGCACGGCCAGCACAACCACCAGCAGGAGGACGATCACCAGAGCCGAACCGGAGCGGCGGCGGGCGCAGCTTGCAATCATCGCCCCCTCCCGCTGTTACCGCCGCTCTGCGGCAGTTGGCCCGATCTGGTATTGCCGCCTTGTCCCCGGCCGGTCGGCACCTGCCGTTGCGGCTGTTGTCCGCCTCCCTGGAAGCCATCGCCACGGGAAGAAGTGCCGCCGTTGCCGGGGCGGTTGCTGCCGGAAGATGTGCCACCCGTTCCGGGGCGGACGCGTGATCCCCCGGGCTGGTTGCCACCGGAATCGGTGCGGATACCTTCGCCTGTGATGACCCGATTACCCTGACCAGCTTGTCCGGTCTGGCTGCCGCGTCTGCTGCCGCGTCCGCCCCGTTGATTGTCGCTGCCGGTGACGGTGGGGTTCCAGGACATTTCGGCCATCGGGATATCGGCAAAGCGCTCGACGACGAGCGGCTCCGCTTTGGGGCCGGAGGGTGCCATGACGAGGGCAAAGCGTACCGCCTGAGGGACGCGGTTGGTGGGCTCCCATTCGTCGAGCCACTCGATCGGGTCGGAGTGGGTCATGGGGCTTGCGTCGGGATCCTGCATCTGACAGTTGAGACCGATGACGGCACTTGAAAGCAGCAGGGGAGCGACATCGACATCGGGATCGAAATCCTCCGGCTGGCCGTCGAGCCGCCAGGAACGAACGTAGAGCCCCGGGCCCTGCGGGGCGCTTTTGTCGAGCACCTCCAGCACCACCCGGTGCGGCACACCGGCATAGGGCGAGTCTTCGCCGATCAGGGCATCGCCGATTTTGACCCACGAGAATGAGTCGCGCGAATTGGGCGGGTCGCCATCGTCGGTATGGGAGAAGCCGTATTTGTCGAGCGGTGAATTGCTCTCGGGATAGTAGGCCGAGCGCAGCGCCATGTAGATTTGTTCGCTGGCGGCGGCGGCATAGTGACCGGTATCGGCGACATTGGCACTGGTGCGCCAGGAGGTGACGGCCGTGTGGAAGGTGGCGGCCACGACACCGATAATCACGCCCATGATGGCGATCGCAAGCAGCAGCTCGACCAGCGTCAAGCCCTGGCGTTTATTCGCTGTAATGCACATAACGGACGGTTTCGAATTGAGCCCCCGGGCCGCCGCGGCCGTAGGTGACCAGAGTTTTGACGATATAGAGGCCTTCCTCATCGTCGCTTTCCTCGCAACTGCGCTCGAAGGTGTAGCCGCGGCTGATGTTGCTGTCGCGCGCGACTTCGAGATCCGACTCAGGGTCGCTGTCGATCACCAGCGGATGGGCAATCTCGCCGAGATCGAAGACCGCCTGCATGGCCTGCACGCGGCGTGCCAGCGAAAAAGCCGCCAGGCACTGCGAGAGCCCCTGCATCAGACCGACCAGGGCAGTGCCGAGGATCACAGTCGCCATCAGCACTTCGATCAGAGTCAGACCCCGGCGGCTTTTCATCGTCTGCGCCTCCGCTGCTGCAGCTCGTGTTCGTCGCGCACCAGAACGGGGGTGCCGACAGAATCGATATCGACAATCAGCTTTTCCTCGGTGCGCGGTGCGGTAACCGCGATCCGGTGGGGACGGCAGGTGCCGTTGGTGCGGTAGCGGATGCGGATTGTGCCGTTGGTGCTGGCATCGGCTCCCTTGAGATCGGTACGGTCAAAATAACCCTCGAATGAAAGCAGGACATCCTCCAGCTTCTTCTGCATCGCCAGCTCGTCGGCCAGACTGCCGTTATCCTCCTCTTCCTCTGCGGTGTCCTTTTTGGCCGAACTCTGGGTGCGGAAGCCCAGACGACGCTCGGCGGCATGACGGTCGTCACGCGAGATAGCCTTGCCAAAACTGCCGCCGCCCCCCGTGCCGCTGTCCCAGAGGTCGGTCTCGATCTGGCGGCGCGTGGTCACGGCTTCGACCGAGATGGTGGCATTGTCGAGGTTGAGCACCAGCTCGACCGGCATCTGGTTGAGCAGCGCCATGGTGCGGGCGTAGCGGCCAACCCGGGTGACAGCCCGCGCGGCGATGGCCGACTTGCTGCCTTCGAGCAGCCCGCCCAGACGCGGCATGACGGCAGCCGTCAGAATCCCGATAATGGCCACAACCAGCAACAGCTCCACCAGCGTGAAGCCACTGCTGGCGGCACTCAGGCAGCCAGTGACGGGTTTCCTGCGAAAGACTGCCGGCACCACAGGCACCTCAGTTGGTCAGGTCGTCGGCAGTGCCCATCGATTTGTCGGGGCCGGCCGAGCGCAGCTCGAAGCTGGTTTTGCTGGTTTTCTTGTATTGAAAGCCCGTACCCCAGGAATCGTTGAGGTTTTCCTTCTTGAGCGGTGCCGCGACATCATCCATGGCGACGGTCAACTGATCGAGCGAATCCGGGAAGGTACCGTTGGAAACTTCGTACATGCGGATGGCGGTTTCGATATTGGCGATACTCTGGCGCGTCGCGGCGATACGGGCACGGTCGCCATGACCGGCCACGTTGACAGCCACCACGCCCGCCAGAATGCCCAGAATGGCCACGACCAGCAGCAGCTCCACCAGCGTAAAACCGGTACGCGCCGCCCGACGGCGGGTAAATTTCTGTAGTTCAGGCATTGTAATTCCTCCTCGGCGGGCAGGTTCCCCACCCATCAAGACGGCCATAATCTACCAGAAAACGCACAGATAAACCACCCCAAACTGCACTTCTTAGCACTTGGCCGTCATTTGAAGTCTCTGCTAACATAGGATACATGCAGCAGCCAACCGATAAAAAATACGACGAAGGTTTCATCGAAATTCTCTTTGCCGATATCGATGATACCATGACCACCGACGGCCTGATTCCGGCTGAAACTTTTACCGCCCTCTGGGAGGCCCGCCGCACCGGCCTGCGCGTAGTGCCCGTCACAGGCCGTCCGGCCGGCTGGTGCGACCATATCGTCCGCATGTGGCCGGTCGATGGCGTGATCGGCGAAAACGGTGCCTTCTATTTCCGCAAGACAGAGCAGGGCATCCGGCGCGAACATGTGCAGACCGAAGAGCAGCGCGCCGCCAACCGCCGGAAGCTCGAACAGATCCGGCGCGAAGTGCTGGCCGGGGTACCCGGCTGCGGCATTGCCTCTGACCAGGCCTGGCGCGAGTACGATCTGGCCGTCGATTTCTGCGAAGATGTCCCGCAGCTCGACTGGGAGGCCGTGCAGCGCATCGTCGATATCTTCGAGCGCCACGGTGCCGTGGCCAAGGTCAGCTCGATCCATGTCAACGGCTGGTTCGGCGATTTCGACAAGCTTTCGATGACCCGGCGCTACATCCGTGAGGTCGATGGACGCGACTTCGCCACCCACCCCCAATACTACGCCTTCGTCGGCGACTCGCCCAACGACGAGCCGATGTTTGCCGCCTTTGCGCACTCCTTCGGCGTGGCCAATATCCGCACTTTTCTCGACCGTCTCACGCACCAGCCGCGCACAATCGTACCCTCCGTCGGCGGCGCCGGTTTCGCCGAAGTCGTCGCCAGGATCGTGGCGGCCCGCCAGCGTCGCAAAAACGGCACAACCTCCGACAACTGACCAAGGGGTGGCACATGACTGATTTGCAGAACTCGAAAAGTAAAAAGCGGCAGTTTGTAACGGCGCTGACCTTCGGCCGCGCGCCGTTGATTCTGCTGGCGGCAGTGTCCGCACTCTGCCACAGCTACCGTCCCGCCACCGGCAAACTGGCGGCCGTGATTCTGCTGATGGCGCTCTCGGCCCTGACAGATCTCTTCGACGGCCTGCTGGCGCGTCGCTGGGAAGTGGTCAGCCGCTTCGGCGCCCTGGCTGATCCGCTGATGGACAAAATCTTTTACGTGGCGACCCTGCCCGTGGCGGTTTTTCTGGCGGCACGGCTGGGCGACTGGCAACATGCCGCGCTTTTGCTGGTGCTCGATGTCGTCTCAATGCTGCGCGACCAGTGGGTTTCTTTTCTGCGTTCGATCGGCACGCTTTACGGTGCCGACGTGCGTGCCAACTGGTCCGGCAAGCTGCGCACGGCGCTGGGATTTCCGGTCATTTTGGCCGTCTATCTCTACCTCGGCCTGGCGGCGCTCGGGATCGAAATGGCGGCGGTCTGGCACCACCTGGTGCTGGGCGCCGAAGTGGTGCTGGTGGTTATCACGCTGCTTTCAGCCGCCATCTACAGCCGCGACTACTGGCCGCATCTGCGGCGTTCGCTCAACGACTGACGCGTGAGCGGTCGCGATGGAGCGGCCGCCTTCTGAGAAAGAAGGCGGCCGTTCAAGCCGTTTTAATCTTGCGCAAGGCCTTACAGCAGCGCTTCACCCTCGAAGTATTCGATCAGATCTGCGGCCAGTGGCGGCACATCGCGCGGCGTGCCGTTGTCGCGCAGCGACTCCGTCGCCAGATAGCCCGCGGCGACACTGTTGCGGGCCGCGATGGGCGATGTCAGGACTTTGCCACCGTCGCGCGCAAAGCGCACAAACTCCCGCACGATGTTGGGGTCGGCGCCGCCGTGACCACCCTCGACCTGGGGGATCGGAAACTCCTGATCACCATCCGGCTTGTAGTAGCCGCGACTGTTCCAGAGCTTGATGACGCCGCCGGGGCCGTCATTGAAGTTTTCGATGCGTCCTTCAGTACCGATGACAGTGTAGTTGCGCCAGGCATCGGGGGTATAGTGGCACTGCTGGTAGGTGGCCAGCACCCCATTGTCGAGCTGCATCAGCACGTTACTGACATCCTCGACATCGATCACGGGATTGAGCTGCTTCTGGGTCAGCGGCGGCCAGTTTTCCTTGTGCCATGAGGCATCGCCCCGCTCGCTGGGATCGTGGCGGTCGCTGATCCGGTCATAGAGCGAGAGTGCGCCCTGTGCGACGACACGGCGGGTATAGCCGCCGCAGAGCCAGTGCAGGACATCGATGTCTTGGGCACCTTTCTGCAGCAGCAGGCCTGTGCCGAGACGCCGTTCGGCATGCCAGTCCTTGAAGTAGGCATCGCCGCCGTAGGAGATAAAATGGCGGCACCAGGCGACCTTGACCTCACCGATGGCGCCGGCATCGATCAGCTCCTTCATCTTGAGGACGAAGGTCATGTGGCGCATGTTGTGTCCGAGGTAGAGACGGCGGCGATGATCGCGGGCGGCCTGCAGGATCCTGTCGCAACCGGCCAGCGTGATTGCCATCGGCTTTTCCAGATAGACGTGCTTGCCGGCACTGAGTGCGGCGATGGCCTGTTCCTCGTGCAGGTAATCGGGGGTGGTCACGAAAACTGCATCCACGTCCGGGCGTGCCAGCAGTTCGCGGTAGTCGGCCGTGGTAAAAATGTCTGCGCCGAACTTTTCGCGGTACTCGGCGAGGGGTCTCGGGTCGGTATCGCAGGCGGCCACGATACGGCTGCCGATTTCCGGACTATGGGAGTGGTACGAAAGTTTGCCACGGCCGCCGGCACCGATCACGCCGATTCGCAGGGTAGAATTGTTGCTCATTTTGTCTCCAGGGGTTCAATAAAGAAAGTATGTGGTTACTCTGTCAGAGTGTCGATAATGTTCAAGAGGTGGTCTTTCATGCGTCGGTAAGCCACGAGAACATCCGAGAAAAAGACGCTGTGTTTGGAAGAAATCTCATCCGTCACGATACGGGCCAGGTGATGGTCGCGGATGTCCTTGATCTGGCGCACCAGTTCGGCATTCATCTTGCGGGCGGCCGGCACCTGCGACACATCGCGCTCGCGGACGATATCGTTGACCTTTGCGGCGAAAGCGGTTGTGCGCTCATGCAACTGCTTCAGCTCCTCGATGGCGCAATCGGAGAAGGAGCCCTCTTCCTTGCGCAGCCGGTTGCGGATTTTGGCGGCGTGGCGGATATAGTCGCTGACCGACTCATACTCGTCGGCCCGCCGCAACTGGCGCCGTGCTTCGGTGGCGAAGGCAGGCGAAATGTTGTAGGAGATCAGCCGCGAAAGGAAGTTGATAATAAAGTGCTGCGCCTCGTCGAGCCGCGCTTCCTCCATCTTGATGCGCTCCTCGGCTTCGGGGTGGCGCTCGTTGGTCGTCATGACCGGCAACAGGTCGGCCAACATGCGCATGTTGGCATCGCCCATGGCGAGAATTTCCTTGTGCGTCTGTTCGATCGCCAGGCTGGGTGTCTCGAGCATCAGCCGGTCGATGTAGATCGGTCGGTAATGCTCGCTGATATCCTCGGTCTCGGAGGGGTGCAGGGGGATCATCCAGGTGACGGCCTTGGCCAGGCTGCCCATGAAGGGGATGAACATGAGGGTATTGACGACGTTGAAGAGGGTATGTGCCATGGCGATACCCAGACGTGGATAGGCAAAGTCATAGATCTGCGCACCATTGGAGACAAGCGGCTTGAGCTTGAGCATGGCGGCCAGACCGGTGGCCGATCCGCGCACCAGATGTATGAAAAAGATGTGAAAAGCCGCCGTGATCCAGAGCACGCCGCAGAGGTTGAAGACCACGTGCGCCAGCGCGGCGCGGCGGGCGTTGCGCGATGTGCCGGCCGAGGCGATGATCGCCGTGATGGTGGTGCCGAGGTTTTCGCCCAGCACCAGTGCCACGGCTGAGTCGAACGAGACCAGCCCCGCCTGCGCCAGACCGATGGTCAGTGCGACGGTGGCGTGGGAGGACTGGACGACCATCGTCACGACACAGCCGACCAGGGCGCACTTCATCACCGACAGATAAGTGTCGGCCTGGAAAGAGCGGAACCAGGCCTCGATCACCTGCGATTCGCGCAGCGGCACAAAGCCGCGGCTCATCAGCTCGAGCCCGAAGAGTAGCATGCCGACACCCAGCAGAGCCATCGAGATATGGCGCACCCGCTCACGCACGGCAAACAGATAAACCAGCGCCGAGGCTCCCAGCAGCAGCGAGCCGAACTGGCTGACATCGAGCGTCATGATCCAGACCGAGACTGTCGTGCCGACATTGGCGCCGAAGATCACGCCGATCGCCTGCATCAGTGTCATCAGACCGCTGTTGACGAAGCCGACCACCATGACCGTAGTCGCGGAACTCGACTGGATGATACAGGTCACGCCCGTGCCGGCCACGACGGCCATCAGGCGGTTGTCGGTAACTGTGGCGATCCAGCGGTTCAGGCGCGAGCCAGCCAGAGCCTGCATGCCTTCCGACATCATCTTCATGCCGAGCAGAAAAATGCCGAGGCCGCCCACGACATTTTTAATCATATCCAGAATCACAATTTTCTCCCGGCAACCAGGTTGCCCAAGTATTTGTCCGCCCGTTTCAAGGCATCATTTCCATCTGGCTCTCGCAAACCACCATTATGCCCCCCGCCAGCCAGTAGCTAGCGCAACGCGCTAGCTACTGGCTGGCGGGATCGCGCACCCCTTCGTGTGAAGTGCGGTCATTATGGCACAGAAAGGCTAGCGGGGCAAGCGAAGGGCGC
>Ga0172382_10007605_pt1 | contig 15345 bp, 16 predicted proteins | sample Leawel138RmetaG_FD_122245 | JGI IMG/M metagenome (GOLD analysis project Ga0172382, IMG submission 122245) | Leachate microbial communities from a municipal landfill in Southern Ontario, Canada - Leachate well 138R metaG | ecosystem: Engineered > Solid waste > Landfill > Unclassified | place...
TTCTTTATCTAAATCAACTTCTTTCAAGGATCCCCAATGAGTACCGATCTTAACCTCCGCAGTAATAGGTACATTAATAGAAGAAAAAGGAGGATGGGACATTTCATAGTAAACTAACTTAGACACTCTCTCTAACTCTTCATCAGGAATATTAAAAATTAATGAATCGTAAACAGTCAATATCAATCTCGACTTTAACCCTTCTTTCCAAATAGTTTTAAATATTCTTCCTGCTGTATACAGTACTAAATCAGAAGCACCACCTTGAATAGGGCTATTATGAATAGCTATACCAACACCTAAAAACAGTTGATCTTTAGACGCAACTTGAATGTCATACATTTCTTCCACATCAGAAGTGTATGTTATAGATTTTATTTTTAAATAATCTAAATTTAAAGTTTTATATTTTTTAAGATTTAATTTATCCACGTATTTTCTCAAATTTCGTAAACTAACTTCTCCGTTCTTAATATCCTCCCTCATATTACGAACTTTTATCTCAGGTCCAATGTTATTAATTAATTCTTGATATACTTTTAAAATTGGATATGGTGCTCTTTCGCTAAATCCGGGATGTCGTTGAGTTAAAAATTTTTCTTTTAATCTATTTATGCTTTCCTGTTTGTAATGAATAGAAGAAGTAATATGCTCTAAAAATTCTTTCTTATCTATTATAGTTACTAAACTATGTATATGTTTCTTAGTTTTATGCCTACCTTTTTTACTTTTAATTCCCATACCTAAAAGAAGCTGTAAAAAATCCTGCGCTAAATCTTCATTATAACAACCAAATACTATTTCATCAGAATACCCTCCATCTGTATCAATTAATCCTTTAATAAAAGCCCATTTTACTTTTAAGGGAGATTGAAATACGATATCGGGAATTCTTTTGGTTTTATAAGTACCCTTTATACCAATAAATTCCAAATATTTTTTTATTTTAGAAGAACAAACTTCTATTTTATAATTTGTATAAAATTTTCCTGTTTCAGGAAGAAAACATTTATCCAATTTTTCTTTCGCACTATAATTAAATAAACTATTTAATAAATATTTACACCTTTCTACAAATTCAGGAACGTGATGTCCAATAGAAATATCAAAACTATTTTGAGTATTCACCATACAACCGTCCCCTATCAATATCCCACACAATTCAGCCAGCTGTTCCGAAAATACAGAAGGAAGAGGATAATCATTAATCCAATACCTCGCACCATTTTCCGTAGTTTTATAGGGATATTCAAATAAAATTGGCTGATATATATAACTCTCATAATCCTTTCTGTGGGTAGTAGATACTACATAATCCGTTAATAATAAATCTTTAACTGCCACTTCTTTTATATGTATTCCATTATTATCTAATATAAAAAATGAATGATCTTCACTACACTTAAAAACATATCCGTTTTGAAATGTTACTTCTACCACTTGTTTTGGTTTTGATTTAGCTGTATTAATAACAGAAGTTGTAGAAGTTAGATTATATACAATATCTCCAGATTGAATATTCTCAATGGGTATAATACCCTTTGTAGTTAATATTCTTGTACCTTTTGTTAAACAATTTATTGCCTGTCGTTCCGCTTCCGCTCTGTAACTGTCTTCGCTAGAACCTATATCGGGTAATCTTCTTCTTCTGTTGAAGAAATTGGTTACATATCCTGTTTGTCGAGCAAAATTTTGAGTATTTATAATCCATTGCTTTGCTTGTTTATATCTCTTAAAAAATTGATCAATTATAGTCTGTGCTTGTTCAACGGATATTCCCAATTGTTCTGCAACGCTTCTGGCTCCTCTACCATACATTATTCCAAACACTACTAACTTAGCATCCTGTCTTTCTGCTTTTGTAACATCACTTATTAATGATTGATATTGTTCCCATGTGATACTTCCGTGTGGAATAACTCTTCCTTTTCCTGCTGCTGCCATTAGTTTATGAATATCTATTCCCATTCTCAAATCGTATAATGCTTGCGGATCCTGAGAATATTGAATCCAAAATCTAAATTCTGCTTGACCCAAATCAGCTTCCATTACCCAATCTCCCCAATTATTAGGGGTTTCGTCTTTTTTATCTGCGCAAAATATATCTTTTATATCTATTGCTGTTCCCGTGCGAGGTATATTGTTCAAATTCGGATTCCTACTAGAAATTCTTCCTGTTGCAGTACCATGAAGTAAGAAATCTGTATGAATCTTTCCGTCGATCTTAGATATTCTCTCCTCTATACCATCTAGGAATGTGCCTTTTAGGTGTGCTAGCGTTCGGTATTTCTGGATTTTCTCACAGAACTTATTAGTCTTGGCATATTCTGTCAGCACATCATCATTTACGGAAATACCTCCTTTATCTGTGTATCTAAGTATGGGCATTCCCATTCTTTCTACGAGTAATTCTTTTAGATGGTCGGGAGAATTAATATTTAAAGAAAATTCTATGATATCAGGTCTCTTTTCCTGTCTACTTTTTAGGTAATCTATAAACTCCGGGAATTTCTTAGATAGCGTTTTAGAATTAGACCAATGAGATCTTAAATCGTTAACTAATTTATCCTTTTTATATAATTCATAGTCTCTTACTTGCTTTACATTCCTTACCTCATTATAAACACTTTCCATTTTCTCTTCGTATTTCTTTTGTGTACTTTTTAAATAAGGAAGATCAATCGACACACCTTTGTACTCAGTCACTGCTAATACTTTTTGAGCGGGTATAGTTACATTATGTAACAACCAATCTAATTTTTGAGCCTGTATCTCAGGATACATACTTTCAAAACTTCTCCATGTTACTTCACCATCTTTTGCACCATATTCTTCAATCATATCTCTAGGAAAATCCTTATAATTATCTATTTTATGTTTTTCCTTATATTCTTGCAAAGGAGCATCATACCCTCCCATTTCAGTAAATTCTGCAGCTAATATCTCTAACCCGTGTGTTCTTGTATTTTCATCTAATAAATGATGCATTAAAAGAGTATCAGCAAAGTAATTATTCACATAAATATCGTATTTAAATAAGCATTGAATATCAAATCCACCATTTTGAAATATTTTTTTACTATTATTTTCATAAACTTCTTTCATCTTAGAAAGTAAGTAATCATAATCTTCCTTACTTATAAAATCTCTCGTATCTACAGTAACTGCTGTGTCACTTCTCCAAGAAAATATAAACATAAATACTTCTGCCTCTAAAGGATCTAAAGAAGTAGTTTCTGTATCTGATGCCCATAAAGGTTGTTTATGCAAGTGTTCTACCAACCAGTCTAACTGTATTCTATTTCTTACGTGAAAGTATTGTTTTTTTCTTTGTTCTGGAGCTACAGGTTTACCTTGTAAAAAATCGGACACTACTTGTAGATCACGGATAAATGTATTCTTTTCGAAAATATTTCTTAATATATATGCAGGATGCCAGGTGGGATACACATAACAATTATATTCAGGGTGTATAAAAAACTTCCCTCTACAATTAGTAATTCCTCCTGCTGTAGGAAGAAGTAACTTAAGAGGAGTAGAGCCTAAAGCTACTATTATGGAAGGGTTTAATAATTTAATTTCTTTATCGAGAAATTCCCCACAAGCTTCCATTTCTTTTTTGCTAGGAGCTTTGTTATTAGGAGGCCTGCAACTAACAACATTAGAAATAGCAATATCATTTCTATTTATTCCAACTATTTCTAATGATTGATTTAATAATTGTCCTGCTTGTCCAACAAAAGGTATTCCTTGTTGATTTTCTTCTGCTCCTGGCGCTTCTCCTATAAAAAAAGCCTTTGCGTGAGCAGGAAGAACAGAATGTACTACATTAGTGTCTTCTTGTAATCCTAATTTGCAATTTTTACACTCTTCGGGGTGTTGACATTGGAGAAAGGAATTCGTCATTACGATGGATTAAATATTTTAAATAATTAATATTAGATTGAATTAAGGCTATCGCACCCGTAGAAATATTAGATAAATTAATATCTAATCTACTTCTTTGAAATTCACCTCGATTAAAATTGCATCTAGCCAACCCAGAAACTACGGGAAGGGATGTATCGATGGATTCAATTATGCTACCGAATTTTGTTAATTCTACTACTTCCCAAGGATTTGGAAGTCCTAAGATGTGGATTACAAATGCATTTTCGCGGCAAAACTTAATTATATTATTTTTTTCTATAAAAAGGGGTCTATAAAAAACGTGATAAGGAATGCCTATTATATCAATACTATCATTAGAAGCATATGCTTCTAAGCACTTCATATAATCGCAAATTGACTGACCTTGAAGTACCCCCATTAAATGATATGCATCAAGCATATCATATTTATCAAAAAATTCGTTAGTTCTTTTAATTGTTTCTTTTGCGTCGTTTATTACATCTGGTAATACAAGGGTATTAGGATTTAATTCTAACACTAAATCTTTGTAGGCGGAAGAATCCATTGCTTTTCCTTCCTCAAATGCTCCATTATCTACTATCATTCTTCTATCCTTAGCTCTTGCTTTCTTAAGGTAAAATTCTTTATACTTCGGATGAGTCAGACAATAAGAACCTATTACAAAATCGTAGTCTGTATATGGAGAAATATCTTCTAAAATAGATATGGGAATTTCACAGGCGAGTTTCATCTATCTCCTTTTATTTTAAATAAATACACGTAAATAAAAAAAGCCTCTAAAAGTTAAATTTTTCAGAGGCTCTTATTTGTTTGATGAAGGAAAAAAACTATGAGGATGATTTATCCTGGTTAACTTCTTCTACTGCTTTACTATTATTATTGTTGTTATCAAATTTTTCCGGATATTTCTTTTTCAGGTCGTAAGTTCTAGGACCTTTTATATCTACGATTAATTCCTTCCTTTTATCAGCTTTTTCCGGAAATTGAGCTATAACTGCATCCGCTATTTCTTCTGGATCCCTACCTTCAAAAATCATTGGATTCATTATGTGACTCATTTTCAATTTTTTAATTTTCCGATTTGGATTCATAGGATCAGGTCTTTCTTCTATACTGTGCCCCACTTTTTCCTGTTTCTCTGCGGAGGGGGCTACTGTTTGTTGAGGAGATGAAGGTTGACCTGCTTGTGCTTGGGGTTGTTCCTCTTCTTTATATAAAGTAGTGGCTCCTGAAATGCCGATTGTGTTACCATTAGGTTGTTCTACAGAAACAGATGTAACTACCCCGTCGATTTTGTGAATTTTCTTCACTTTAACTTTTTTATTCATCTCAGTAAAGTATGATTCACCTTCCTGAGCAAATTGGGCCTGAATGGGCGCTCTATTGATTTCCATATGGAACTCCTTTTTTTATCATCTTAACATTTTTATTTAAAAAAATATTTTTGTTTAATTTTTAATATACACAAACTTAAAGTAAAGTTTGCAATTGTTCCTTTAATTCTTTTCGAGACATATTTATTTCCGGGAGTGAAGAAATATCAAATAAAGTCTTACCTTTTAAAACCAAATCTACAATTTCTTTCATGTCATCAGGAACAGTTGCTAAAAATTCTATTTCTTTATAAGAATTGTTTTCTTCATCTTCAAACATATTTATTATACTAGTACCTTCATCATCGTCAGTTTCCACCATAATGTTTTTAAAAAGTGAAACTGTTTGATAATTAATTTTAGAAGCAAAGGAGGGAATTCCTTTTCTAACATAATCACCATTTTCATTTAAAGTAAGATTTTTCTTTCCCTTAGCCATTAAATCTTCCGCTTCTTCTTTTGTATATACTTTATCTTTAGAACCATATCTCTTTACAAAAGAGTTAGTCATAGTATTTTTACAAATTAAAGGGAAGAAAGAACTAAAGGATGATCCATTAGGAGTGGGACCAAAAAATCGTAAAATTTCAAATGTTTGATATTTAATATCATAAAAATCTTCTAAACCTTCATCATCAAACATTTTATTTGCGAAGTAGAATTTATCTACTACTTTTTTAGCATAGTTGCTCAACAATTTCCAAAGTTCATTAAAACCTTGCCCATTAATCTCATAAACATCTTTCTCTTCCCCTTTTCTTTTTCCTTTATAGTAAGTTCTACCTGAAAAGTATTTTTTCTTCATTAAACCGGAATTCCACCGATCTTCTTGATAAGTAAAAAATACTTCCTTTTCTTCAGGAGTCATCATGCGACAAATTTCTATCGCTTTTTGATCGATTTTTCTACAAAGAACTTCTTTATTCAATTTTTCCTCCACTCAAAAAGTTTATTTAATATTTATTATTTTGATAATTTAAAAAATTCCTTACGGAATTCTCAGAAAGCTTTCTTTGCATTCTTTCTTTCTTCTGTAATTTCCACAAGGGAAGATATATCCTCCAAATAACTAAAATAACAAGTATGAAAGAAATTAAATACACCAATAATGAATTATTTAAGATAACTATGGGTAGTACAAATATTATTAAAAATATTCCAAATAGTATTAAACGAAAGCGAGTGTTAAAAATTGCGTTTTGTTTTAAAATTTCAAAAGGAACTGAATTATCTCGTTCTTGAATTGCGGGAGGGTTACAAATACATTCTTTTTTATTTTTGAAACTAAAATAAAAAAGTAATAATAAAATAATTAATTCCATCTTACTTATCTTTTCATTTTTTTTACCTAAGGTTAAATTAAAAAAGATTTTGCAAAAAATCAATAGATTTTGCAAAAAATTTAAAAAAAAAATTTAACCTCTTATTTTACAACAACTTATAATTAAAATAATTTTATGGTTGTTGTAGTTTCCATTCATCACAAACATTTTTTACATGCTCTTTTACAAGTTCCCAACTAACAATCTCTCCGTTTTTAGAAGCATATATCAAAGGATCATCCACACCTAAATTTAAAAATGCCTCTACTCTTTCAATGCTAGACCCGGATTCGTAATCACTATACCAATTATTATCAATCTCAATAGGATCATAACTTGTATTTGTACGGGAATAAATTTCTTTATAATCTAAATGCAGTTTTTGACAACAAGCTAAACCATCTTTAAGAACTTCCGTTTTATCCCTATCATTATACGGAGCATAATAATTTACTTTATCGGAATCCCAATTACCGATTTTAAACGCATGCTCAATGGCATTTCTAAATTCTTCTGAGCAATCAGGATAAATACCCTGTTTTTTATTATTATTAAAATCCCCCATATGAGTAGCAAGTGCAATTATACATTCTTCTCCCGTACGTTTAACAACAGATAGTGCTACAGCATATGAAATAGCAGATAAAATTGCATTTCTATTGGGCACAACACTTGTTAGGGCATTTTCGTGAGCATAATGACCCTTCTTTAATTCCATAGAATTATTATTAACCAATCCACTAACTAATAAAGAAGACAACCCTTTTAACTCTATTACATCATAAGTAATCTTAAATCCCAATGTTTGTAGATAATCTACAAGTGCTTTGGCTCTTTGCAACTCAATCTTGTGTTTTTGACCATAATCAATACCTATAGCAGTAATTTCGCATCCTCTTACTAATAAATGTAATGCTAGAGTGGTAGAATCCATACCCCCGCTAAGAGAAAGAACTGCTCTCATAAAAAAACTCTCCTATATTAGTTATTACTTATTCCAAAAAATTGTTCAAACATATTGATAGACTTTCCATCGGCCAATACATCAACTTCCTTAAATTTTTTAATTATTCTTTCCGTACTCTCTTCATTAATCATTAAAATTCCAGAATATTTAGTATTAGGTAACACAAAAACCTTCTTATAAAGAACCTCAAATTCTTCCATGCAAATAAGAAAGTCTATTTGACCGCTAGGGAGTAAATAAAGCAAAGTTATTTTTTCTTTCAAATATTAATTTCTTTCAAATGTAAATTTTGAATTTGTTATTTTTGATTTATCTAAATGGTATCTAATCGTAGAAGGGGGAATGCTAGTTAGCTCAAACGCTTCTTGTATACTGCTAACTTCACAACAAAAAGAGTCTTTATAAAAAATCTTTACAGTTACCCCCAATCGTCTTTGTATAGGAATGACTATATCATGGGTTGCCCCATTTTTAAAACGCCAGTAATAACCTCCAGATGTACCTTTTCGCATTATGGCTTTAGTTATGGAACTTTTATTTACGTTGATTCTCCTGGCTGCGGCAGATACACTAGTAAAAGATCTTTTATACACCCCTTTCTTATCGTATTGTAGTACTGACTTAGAAGGATAACTCATAAAATCAACTCTAAATTTTATTCCCTTAAAAAATGCAGGTATTTATAAATAACACGATAAAGCCACAATTTTTAAGCATTTAAAAAAATATTTTTTTACAAATTATATTTCCAATTATTGGAATGTGTATATGATATGCAATCATAAGGATGTATACTCTCTTCATTCCGCACTTTTACACTAAATTCAGCTATTTTTTCATCGCTTTGTAAAGCCAGATGCAAATCTCTCGCTATATCTTCTGAGAATTTTGCGTTATTGTAAGCTTGTTCTGTAACAAATTTTTCATCAGGTCTTTTCAATATAGGGTATGCAGGGGCTGATGCTTGCTCTTCAATTAAGTCTACTAAATCTTCTATCCAGATAAATTCCCCTTCTTTTGCAATTACCTGTACTCTGATTTGAGATCTTTGATTATGTGCCCCCATTCCAACTTTATTTTTTATGTAATCATATGCCTTACTTTCTTTGATATCTAAAGTTTTAAAAACATCAATACCATTTTCGTTTAATTCCCCGTGATCTAATTGCTCAAGCAAACTCATTCCTCTAGAGCATGGACAAAGAGATGCGGCAATTACATTTACTTCTAAAACAAAATCTGTTGTGCCGTTTCTTTTTAATCCCGTAAATGCACAACGATAAGCCATAGGCGCTACTTTTTTAGAAACAGGTGCTGCTTTATCTATAAAGTAATCAAATTCTACTCTGGCATATGCATCTTTTGATTTTAATTTTTCTTGAAGTAATTTTAACAAATCCGGCATTGAATTAAGAGATATAGTTCTATGAGAAAATTCTGTGAGGCATTCCATAAACCTACTCATATTAACACCTTTGTAATTATGGGGCAACCCCACAAAAAGTTTTACATCTGCAGATACTTCATCATATTTAGGTTCTTTACCTTCAATAGGTTTTCTTTTTATTTTAATAGGAAATAAAACGTTAGTTATACCAACTCTATCTATTTCTATGCCTCTTATATCTTCGGAATTTTGAAGATCTGGCAAGGATTGCGTACTACTCATGTAAGATTCTCCTGATTATTAAGTTCTGAAAAAAATGAAGTGTAAAATTGAAGATTTTGTTTATCATCTTGTTTGTTATGCATTAAATAAACACACACTTTGTACCATTTATTATAAAATTGTGGTGAGTATTTTCTATAAATAAAAGCATCTAGAAATTTATGTACTATTACAACTGAGGTTTTAGAATCCTTCGAAGTATTTTGAAGTCTCTTTTCTGCTCTTTGAAATTGTGATTCGAGTCTTTTTAAATCGTATGTATTATCATTAAAATTAGATTCAATAAGTTTTTTAGCATCCTTGAACTCACAATTTTCCAATAACATTACGAATTTATAAGCATTTCCACCTACTTTACAACTAAAGCAATTCCATTCTGTAGTGGTTTCGTTAAATAGAGCGCTGCCAAAGTTGTGATCGTTATGAAAGGGACATAATATATATAGTTCATCAGAATTTTTTTTCTCTGTATAAGAAATATTATAATGATCTAAGATCTGACGAACATCAATCGTAAACATCTTAATTTTTCACAAATTGTTGATTATTTTGCTGCTCAGCAGGAGGAGTAAATGGAGAAACACTAGGAGAAATTATATGAATTTTTCTATCCCCTATGTAATTATAGGGAGCATTAGCAAATACAGAAAAGTTAACATGCTTTTCTCCATATCTATTTTTCTTAAAAGAAACGTGTAACTGATTACTTGCTGCATCTACTCCCTCCTCATCCTGATAAAGATATGCCACTACGTGACAAACGTTTTGGAAATAATGAGACTCCGACATATGTTCTGTACCTACTTTAGTTTTATCCTTTATTTTTTTTCCTTCTCTATTTTCTTGAAAGCTTGTTACAAAACCAAATCCATAGGATCTAGTTATTTGTCGTATCTCCACTCCTAAATTTTTAAACTTTTCACCGGAATTATTATAGGGTTTTACACAAGACATTTCATTAGCGTAGTCTACTAATACAACATCAGGATATTTTCCAAACTTCGCATAATAAATTTCTGCTTCCGCTGCGATATCCATAGAAGTAGCTTCTCCTGGAATATCTACCATATATAAACTGGGTTTAGATTTATATATGTCTATTAGTGCTTTTCTATATTGCTCTTTATGAATTCCTAACCCACCTCTTTGAATTTCGTTAAAATCTAACAAAGCGTGTCTGCTGTCTATTACAACAGAATAGTCTTCTATGGGTACTTCTAGCGTAATAACCATTACATCTTTCTTATTCAAAAAAGAAAAATTATAGGCTAAATTTGCCTTAAGCTTGGTTTTATAACCTCCTGATCCAGCAAAAAAACATATAATATGACTTTTTCGCAATCCACCATTTGTATATTTATCAAATTCCTCTATATTGTACGGGATTACATCGGGTTGAATAGGATTTCTTTCTCTTTCTCTATATTTTTCCCACCTAGAAGTAGCATCATCATAAATAAACCTTCTTTGACGCAGTCCTACTTCAAAAGGATTAACTAATTCCGATAATTCTGTAATTTTTTTTCGTACTAATTCTTCTGCTTTTCCTACGCCAGTTAATTCATTAAGCATATTTTTTGCTAAATCGTATAATTTTCTATTAGCGTACATTTGGTATAAATCATAAACTTTAGCATGAGACAAACTTTTATCTACTTTAATAGAAGAGAGTTCAGCGATAAATAATTTAACATCTACATTTTCACACTTTTCCAACGCTAAGTCTCGAGAAGGATAGGAAGAATATGGGGGTTCTAAAAATTTCTTCAACTCTAAATATGTTAACTTAGTTATGTCGTGATGCAACCAAGATTCTGGAATGGCCTTCCAATAATCAGGCCCCTCCAAACAAGAGGCTATGTAGTATCTTTCAGTATCTATATCTTCAAATTTTACTATCGACATTATTCAAATAATTTTTTTAGTGCTTGATCTTGTCTTCTATAACTATTACCTGTAAACACAACGTCTATTAACTCTTCCAATCTATCTACAATATTGGCTGGATGGCTTTGTCTTAGCCCCTCTTTTGAAACATTAGAAGTTACAATTAATGATTTCTTTTTTTCATATAACATTCCAAAAAAATCATTAGCTTGAATTGCTGCAAATTGGCTCAAATCATTTAATTTGTAATCTTTTTCAATTTCATCTATTAATAAAAGTTGCACTTCTTTTTTTATCCACTCCATTTGCATTTTAGATTCAGGCTCTTTCAAAGAATCAAATATTAACTTAGTCAATTGAGACATTCTAACACTATATGCTACCACATCTTTTCTTATAGCATATTTTAACAAATATGATGAAAGTGCGCTTTTAGCAAGACCAACATCCCCTTGCACATATAAACCTATACCATCTTTTACTGCCACATCAATCTTATCTCGAAATTGCTGAATTATTAATAAACTATTCTTATTTTCTTTGACAAACTCTTCTGTTAGATATCTTAAATCAAAATCCCAGTACTTTTTTGGTATATTTGCTATTAATAGTTTAACTTTATTTTGAAACTCTTTTTGACAACTGCAATCTAAGAAAACATTCTCTGATAGAATAACACCAGTCTTGTTACAAGAATTTTTACAAGCAATTCCTATAATAGAATTTTTTAATTCTTCAACATCATTCTTATCTATGAAAAAGTTTTTTAGGCCGTACAAAGTAACTTTTGGATTAAAATTTAATCTGCGTTTAGATTTAATTGGAGATTATTTAAGAAGGATTCTTGATTTAATTCTTTCTTTAGTTCTTTAAAATCGTCATTGGTAAATACCGTCAAACCCTTCAAGTTTCTTATTAAATATAAGACCCTCTTTGACACTATACAACCGAATGTAACTTCGTATTTCATCTTAGAAAATTCTATAAAAACATCATCAATAAATCTCTTATATTCTATATTAGTTAACCTCTCCCCTTTTATAAAATTCTTCATTCTACTAGTAAACCCTGCCCAAGCTTCCTTAGGTATTTCTAAATAATTTCCGGTAGATTCATTTAACTTACGGGAGAAATAAATTAAAAAATCTTTAGTAGACCATTTATCTACTGATTTCTCTTTTTTTACTTTTATTGTTATTTCAGGCATTAATATAATCTTGAATTGTCTTTTTACTCACGTCTCTTATATGTACTTCAAATTCTGGTTCAGATTTATATACTTTTAATCTTTTATTGCTATGCGTTCTTAAATAATCACATTGGTGCAAGAAATCAATAACCCCGCAAACAGTTTTCCCCTCCGAAGCAGTTAATGACCTCATCCTTTGAATTGTAGCAATTTGACTTTTTTGTCCACAAAGATTTATAGAATAATTTAAAGAAGGTACATCTATTCCTTGTTCTATAACAGTAGACACCAAACACATTATTTTCTTTTCTCTTAACTCATCGAGTATCTTTGCACGTTTATCTCCAGATTCATTACCCATCAAATAAGGAACTCCTAAAAATTTAGCTAACTTCTCTGTGTGGTTTCTATATTCCGTTTGTACAACTACTGAATGCCCCGCGTTGTTTAGTGTAGTTGTTAATTTCTTAACAAGGTAATTTAAAAATTGATTTTCTGTAACAGCCTTCTTATAAATTTGTAAATAATTTCCTTCCAAAGTTAATTTTGGTAACTTGTACATATAAATAATAGGTTTTAGTAAAAACCCTTCTTTTATTAATTCAGAATATCCTATTTTATAAATAACGGGGCCTATATTTTCTTCTAATCTTATATCTTCTTCTGATCCTTCTTCTGGTGTAGCAGTTAATCCTATTTTAATAATAGGACCTTTTGATTTTCCTAAAATGAATCTACTGCTCTTACCTTGTATTTCATGTACCTCATCAAAAAATATAACTTTTGCATTTTCAATTAACTTTTTTAATTCTTCTTTATTTTGAACCTCTTGCTCTTTATAATTAGTCTTTTCTTCAAATTTTTGATTGTATGCGGAGTAAGCACTTTGAATTGTGCAAATAGTTATATCACCTAACTCCCAGTTACCATCCCCTACCATTCCTATGGAATACAAATCCCCTAAATATTCTTTAAATCTATTCTTAGTTTGGATAGCCAAATCAATAGATCTACAATAAAATATTGAAGGAAATGTTCTAACTGAATCAAATACGGATGCGGAAATTAATGTTTTTCCACTTCTAGGGGGTGCAACAATAACACCATATCTATACAAATGAATTGCATTTACTAAGCGTTTTTGATAGTCTCTTAATTTATAATTTTGAGAATGTTGCTCGAAGCTAAGAGGGGGAGGATAATCTATTATCGAAACAGAATGTCCTTGACTATAAAGATAGTCAGCTACCTTTAATAAAAAACCAGATCTGAAAGATTGTGTCTTTAAGCTATACATTCTGGTTACACCATCCCATGTTCTGTTTTGAAACTTAGGAGAGAAATAATAACCTTCTTGCTTATAACTCAAAAGCTCGTATAAACCTAAATGTAAATCATCAGGTAAAGAAGTTGTTATTTGCGATCGTATAGGAGTAAACTGAATTGAAATATCCAAAAACTACCAAAACTTTTTATGTAAATTTTTTATTACGATTTTTTAACGACCAGCCAACCCTCATGTAGGAGTTGCTTTAACAATTGCTCCCCATAAACATCAGATTCATCTATATCCTGTGCAACATTTTGGGAAACTATTCTTTGGAAATCCGTTATAAATTCTGATGAAATAGATATTTGTTGTGGTAAAATTATAAATTGCAAATCCTGAAGCACTTGTACAAAAGTTTGTTTTATATCAGAAAAAGTCGCTTTACCCGGTTCAATATTAGATTTGATTCTAAACTCTACTTCGCTAAAAATTTGTTGTAAGAATTCTTCAGATACCATTTACTTTCTATAAAAATATCCAACATTTCATTCTACACACCTCTTTTATTCCCCCAAATTAAACATTGCAATCTAGGTGTTAAATTCCAATGCCTTCTTTTTACCTCTTCTACAAAATCTTGCATTTTCTTAATTAATTCTGTGGGAGATGTGCCCTCTGGCATTATCCAAACTTTTCTTGGGGGGATGTCTACTTCTCTACATACTGCATCTATCTCATCAAAATCTTTTAAGGAAGTAACTACGAATTTAAAATTTGAATTTTGATGAGAATTGATTTTTTTTAAAAAAGAGGGGTAGATAGTTTTTTTAGTATTTCCTGATGAAGAAAGTTTTGGGGAACAATTAATTTGATAATGTATTTTATAAAAATAGTTATCTAATGGTAACGACCCGTTGGTCTCTATTTCAACTTGAAAATGGGGATATCTACTAAGAAATTCTTTTATCAAATGTTGTTGTAATAAAGGTTCTCCTCCTGTAAAAATGAGCCTTCTTGGATAAAGTTTTGTAATTTCCTTATACAAGTCTTCAAAAGAAATTCTTCTATGTTCTGTCCAGTACTCTCGAGAATCTTTTTTCCATGTATATGCAGCATCACAAATTTCGCCATTTTCAAAAACACACTCTAAATTACACATATGTAATCTTATAAAAGTAGCGGGCTTTCCTACAGAAGGGCCTTCTCCTTGTAAGGTAAAAAAGATTCCATCCCCGCTTAAGAGAAACTCATCTTTTTGAGGAAGTTTTGGAGGATTGTTTTTTAAGCTACTTTCGACCAATCTGCTATTTCCTTTCTTAATCTTTTTTTAGTTTTATTTTTTAACATCTTATAAACTAAATTTCCGTGATTTCTTATACTTTCTTGAGGAGTTTCAGAAAAGTGTTTCCATTCATTAATTTCGTCTTTTATAATAAACAAAACATCAAGATAATAACCAGAAGATAGTGCCAAATCTCCAATAATTTCTTTACTTAGTTTATCACAAAATTCTTGGTATTTCATTTGTACTTCTGCTCCTTATATAATAGTTCTTATATTATAATGTATCAATGTCGTAAAAGCAATAAACTGGGGCTTTTATTATGTCAATAAAGGTAATAAATTGTCGAAAAATGTCTAAAAAGAAAAAGAAATAATACGGGAAAAAGATTTTTCTTGTTTTATGGAAAAATTCATCCCATGACCTATATGTTGCCGTTTTGTGGCACTATTAATTAATCTTTTTTATCGCCAA
>Ga0172382_10007607_pt1 | contig 15341 bp, 13 predicted proteins | sample Leawel138RmetaG_FD_122245 | JGI IMG/M metagenome (GOLD analysis project Ga0172382, IMG submission 122245) | Leachate microbial communities from a municipal landfill in Southern Ontario, Canada - Leachate well 138R metaG | ecosystem: Engineered > Solid waste > Landfill > Unclassified | place...
CGCAGGAAAGCCCCACCGCTGCCGGGGAGGCGCCCGCGGAGCCGGATGCCGCCGACAAGGCCTTGCGCGAGGCGCTGGCCCGGCTGCAGCGGATCAGCGGCGCCGCCTGAACCGCAAGCCACTCCGTCGCCCTGCAAGAATGGCGGAAAAGCGTGGTTTTTGCACGGAAATCCGCTTCGCGGTTGCAAAAACCGCTTCCTGACGTCATTGGGGAAGATCGCACAGCCCTGTCGCATACAGGGCTCTTGCGATTCGCGCATTTTTGCCGAAAGGGCGCTGCATCGGGGTGCAGCGGCCAGGCCAACGACAGGATAGGAATTTTGATGGGTTACCCGGTGTCCCAGGGCTTATACGATCCGCGCAATGAACACGACGCCTGTGGTGTGGGCTTTGTCGCCCATATCAAGGGAACCAAAAGTCATGCGATCGTTAAACAGGCACTGGAGATACTGGCGAATATCGACCATCGCGGCGCGGTGGGGGCGGACCCGCTGCTGGGCGACGGCGCGGGCATCCTCATGCAGATTCCCGATCCCCTCTATCGCAAGTGGGCGGAAGGCGAAGGGCTGACCCTGCCGCAGCCGGGCGATTATGCGATCGCGATGTGCTTCCTGCCGCGCGACCAGCATTCGCGCGATTATGCCGTCAGCCTGTTCGAGAAGGTGATCGCCAAGGAAGGCCAGAGGGTGATCGGCTGGCGCGATGTGCCCACCTCGCTGGACGGGCTGGGCAAGGCGGTGATCGCCGCGATGCCGGTGATCCGCCAGTGCTTCGTCGCGCGCGGCCAGAATTGCGCGGACCAGGACGCTTTCGAGCGCAAGCTGCTGGCGATCCGCAAGCAGACCCAGAACCCGCTGGAGGAGCAGGCGGTCGAGCTGAACATGCCGGGGCTGGCGGAACTGTACATGCCCAGCTTTTCCAGCCGGACCATCGTCTACAAGGGGCTGCTGCTCGCCAATCAGGTGGACAGCTTCTACGACGATCTGCGCGATCCGGATTGCGTCAGCGCGATCGGCCTGGTGCATCAGCGCTTCTCGACCAATACCTTCCCCAGCTGGAAGCTGGCGCATCCCTATCGCTTCATCGCCCATAATGGCGAGATCAACACGGTTCGCGGCAATGTGAACTGGATGAACGCGCGCCGCCGCACCATGGAATCGCCGCTGCTGGGCGCGGATCTCGACAAGATGTGGCCGCTGATCCCGCACGGCCAGTCGGACACCGCCTGCCTCGACAATGCGTTCGAGCTGCTGGTGGCCGGCGGATTCAGCCTGACCCATGCGATGATGATGCTGATTCCGGAAGCCTGGGCGCGCAATCCGCTGATGGACCCGGCGCGCAGGGCCTTCTACGAATATCACGCCGCCCTGATGGAACCCTGGGACGGGCCGGCCGCCGTCGCCTTCACCGACGGACGCCAGATCGGCGCCACGCTCGACCGGAACGGGCTGCGGCCCGCGCGGTATTGCGTGACGAAGGATGATATCGTCTGCCTTGCCTCGGAGAGCGGCGTATTGCCGTTCAAGGAGGAGGAAATCATCCGCAAGTGGCGGCTCCAGCCGGGCAAGATGCTGCTGATCGACCTGGAGCAGGGCCGCATCATCGAGGATGAGGAGCTGAAGGCCGAACTCGCCAATGCGGAGCCTTACGCGAAGTGGCTGGAGCAGGCGCAATACAAGCTGGAAGACCTGGAAACGGTTGAGACCAACGAGGCCGAATTGCCGGTGGACCGGACCAGCCTGCTCGATCGCCAGCAGGCCTTCGGCTATACCCAGGAAGACGTTTCCAAGTTTCTCGAGCCGATGGCGGTGAATGCCGACGATCCGATCGGGTCGATGGGCACCGACACTCCCATCGCGGTGCTGTCGCAGCGGCCGCGCCTGCTCTACGATTACTTCAAGCAGAACTTCGCCCAGGTCACCAATCCGCCGATCGACCCGATCCGCGAGGAGCTGGTGATGAGCCTGCTGTCGATGATCGGCCCGCGCCCCAATCTGCTGGGGCACGATGCCGGCGCGCACAAGCGGCTGGAAGTGGCGCAGCCCATTCTCACCAATGAGAACCTGCTGAAGATCCGCAGCGCCGAGAAGTCTCTCGACAAGGCGTTCCGCACCGGCACGCTCGACATCTGCTGGGATGCCAGCACTGGCGCCGACGGGCTGGAGCGCGCCCTGCGCGACCTGTGCGTGGCCGCGACCGAAGCGGTGCTGGCCGACAAGAACATCCTGATCCTGTCCGATCGCGCCCAAGGCCCGGACCGCATCGCGATGCCCGCCCTGCTGGCGACCGCGGCGGTGCATCATCACCTCGTCCGGCAGGGCCTGCGGATGCAGACTGGCCTCGTGGTGGAAACCGGCGAGGCCCGCGAAGTGCATCACTTCTGCGCGCTGGCCGGCTATGGGGCGGAAGCGATCAATCCCTATGTCGCATTCCAGACCCTGGAGCAGATCCGGATCGAGAAGGAACTCCCGCTCAGCACCGAGCAGGTCCAGCAGAACTATATCAAGGCGATCGGCAAGGGCATCCTGAAGGTCATGTCCAAGATGGGCATATCGACCTACCAGTCCTATTGCGGCGCGCAGATCTTCGATGCGGTCGGGCTCAACAGCTCGTTCATCGCCCAGTATTTCACGGGCACCGCGACGACGATCGAGGGCATCGGCCTCAAGGAGGTGGCCGAAGAGACGGTGCGCCGCCATGCCGCTGCCTATGGCGACAATCCGATCTATCGCAAGATGCTCGACGTGGGCGGGATCTACCAATACCGCATCCGCGGCGAAGACCATGCCTGGACCCCGGGCAGCATCGCCAGTCTCCAGCACGCGGTGCGCGGCAACGATCCGAAGAATTACGAGGAATTCGCCCGTTCGATCAACGAGCAGTCGGAACGGCTGCTGACCATTCGCGGGCTGATGGAGCTGAAGAAGGCCGACAGGCCGCTCCCGCTTGATGAGGTCGAGCCGGCCAGCGAGATCGTGAAGCGCTTCGCCACCGGCGCGATGAGCTTCGGCTCGATCAGCCGGGAAGCGCATACCACCCTGGCGATCGCGATGAACCGGATCGGCGGCCGCTCCAACACCGGCGAGGGCGGCGAGGAAGTGGATCGCTTCACCCCGCTGCCCAATGGCGATTCGATGCGCTCGCGGATCAAGCAGGTCGCATCGGGCCGCTTCGGCGTGACGGCGGAATATCTCGTCAATTCGGACGATATCCAGATCAAGATGGCCCAGGGCGCCAAGCCCGGCGAGGGCGGCCAGCTGCCGGGCCACAAGGTCGACAAGGTGATCGGCAAGGTCCGCCATTCCACCCCCGGCGTGGGCCTGATTTCACCGCCGCCGCACCATGACATCTACTCGATCGAGGATCTGGCCCAGCTGATCCACGATCTGAAGAACGTCAATCCGGTGGCGCGGATCTCGGTCAAGCTGGTGTCCGAAGTGGGCGTCGGCACGGTCGCCGCGGGCGTCTCCAAGGCGCGCGCCGACCATGTGACCATTTCCGGCTATGAAGGCGGCACCGGCGCATCGCCGCTGACCAGCCTGACCCATGCCGGCAGCCCCTGGGAGATCGGCCTGGCCGAAACCCAGCAGACCCTGCTGCTGAACGACCTGCGCAGCCGCATCGCGGTGCAGGCCGATGGCGGCATCCGCACGGGGCGCGACGTCGCCGTGGCCGCGCTGCTGGGCGCGGATGAGTTCGGCTTCGCCACCGCCCCGCTGATCGCGGCGGGCTGCATCATGATGCGCAAGTGCCACCTCAACACCTGCCCGGTCGGCGTCGCCACCCAGGACCCGGTGCTGCGCGCGCGCTTCACTGGCCAGCCCGAGCATGTAATCAACTATTTCTTCTTCGTGGCCGAGGAACTGCGCCGGATCATGGCGGAAATGGGCTTCCGCACGGTGCAGGAAATGGTCGGCCGGGTCGATCGGCTCGATGCGCGCAAGGCGGTCGATCACTGGAAGGCGCATGGGATCGACCTGTCCCGCCTGCTTCATGTGGTGGAGCTGGAGGAAGGCAAGCGGCCCTACTGGACGCAGACCCAGGACCATGGGCTGGAAGCGGCGCTGGATGTCGAGCTGATCGAGGCGGCCCGCCCCGCGATCGAGAATGGCGAAACGCTGGTGCTCGACCGGACCATCCGCAATGTGAACCGCACGGTGGGCGCGATGCTGTCGGGCCGGATCGCGCAGCGGCACGGCCATGGCGGGCTGAAGCCGGAACAGCTCCGGATCAACTTCACCGGAGTCGCCGGGCAGAGCTTCGGCGCATGGCTGGCGCATGGCGTCACGCTCGATCTGGTGGGCGATGCCAACGACTATGTCGGCAAGGGGCTGTCGGGCGGCCGCGTGATCGTCCGCCAGCCGGACGGCCTGGGCCGCGATCCGTCCGAGAACATCATCGTCGGCAACACGGTGCTGTATGGCGCGATCGCGGGCGAGGCCTATTTCAACGGCGTCGCGGGCGAACGCTTCGCGGTCCGCAATTCCGGCGCGATCGCGGTCGTGGAAGGCACGGGCGACCATGGCTGCGAATATATGACCGGCGGCGTGGTATGCGTGCTGGGCAGGACCGGCCGCAATTTCGCCGCGGGCATGTCGGGCGGCATCGCCTATGTCTATGACGAAGACGGCATGTTCGAGCAGCTGTGCAATCCGGCGCAGGTCGATCTGGAACGGATTTCGGCGGAGCCGGACAATGAAGACGGCATGGGCCGCCCGCAACAGCGTGGGTCCAGCGTGCTCGATTACGGCATGGGCGACATGCTGCGCCACGATGCGGAACGGCTGAGGATACTGATCGAAAGGCACAAGCTGCATACGGGCTCGGCGCGCGCGGCCGCGCTGCTGGATGATTGGGGCAATACGCTTGGGAAGTTCGTCAAGGTGATGCCGCGCGATTATTCGCGCGCATTGCGGCAGATCGAGGCGGAGCGCCTCGAAGCCGCCAGCGTTGCCGCTGAATGACTCGGGTCGAATAAGGGTTACGGAATAATGGGCAAGGAAACCGGCTTTCTCGAAGTCGACCGCAAGGATCGCACCTATGCGGACCCCAAGGAACGGCTGAAGCACTACAAGGAATTCGTGATCCCGCATGCGGAGCCGGCGCTGCGCGAGCAGGCGTCGCGCTGCATGAATTGCGGCATTCCCTATTGCCACAACGGCTGTCCGGTGAACAACATCATCCCAGACTGGAACCATCTGGTCTATGAGGGCGACTGGCGCGATGCGCTGGAAATACTGCATTCGACCAATAACTTCCCGGAATTCACCGGCCGCATCTGCCCCGCCCCGTGCGAGGCGAGCTGCACGCTGAACATCATCGACCAGCCGGTGACCATCAAGTCGATCGAATGCGCCATCGTCGATCGCGGCTGGAAGGAAGGCTGGATCGAGCCGCAGGTGCCCGGCCGGCGCACCGGCAAGTCCGTGGCGGTGGTCGGCTCCGGCCCGGCGGGCATGGCCTGCGCCCAGCAGCTTGCGCGGGCCGGCCATTCCGTGACCCTGTTCGAGAAGAACGACCGGGTGGGCGGGCTGATGCGTTACGGCATTCCCGACTTCAAGATGGAAAAGCACCTCATCGACCGCCGCATGAAGCAGATGGAAGCCGAAGGGGTGGCCTTCCGCCCGTCGACCGAAATCGGCGTGGAGGTTTCCTTCAAGGCCTTGAAGGAGAATTTCGACGCGGTGGTGCTGTCGGGCGGCGCGGAAAACCCGCGTCCGCTGCAGATCCCCGGCGCGGAGCTGCCGGGCGTCCACTATGCGATGACCTTCCTGACCCAGCAGAACAAGCGCAATGCCGGGGATGACGAGGCACGCGCCGCGCCCAACGGCACGCTCAGCGCCACCGGCAAGCATGTCATCGTGATCGGCGGCGGCGATACCGGGTCGGACTGCGTCGGCACCTCCAACCGCCAGGGCGCGGCCAGCGTGACCCAGCTGGAAATCATGCCCCGGCCGCCTGAAAAGGAAGACAAGGCGCTGACCTGGCCGGACTGGCCGCTCAAGCTGCGGACGTCCACCAGCCACGACGAGGGCGTGGAGCGCGACTGGGCGGTGCTGACCAAGCGCGTGATCGGCGACAACAAGGTCACGGGCCTGGAATGCGTGCGCGTCGAATGGAACAACGGCCGGATGGAAGAAGTGCCGGGCAGCGAGTTCACGCTGCAGGCCGACCTCATCCTGCTGGCGATGGGCTTCCTTGGCCCGCGCAAGCAGGGGATGCTGGACCAGTCCGGCGTCGCCATGACGGATCGCGGCAATGTCGATGCCAATCTGATCGACTACAGCACGAGCGAGGACATGGTGTTCTCCTGCGGCGACATGCGCCGAGGTCAGTCGCTGGTGGTATGGGCGATCCGCGAAGGCCGCCAATGCGCGCGGGCGGTGGACGAGGCATTGATGGGCGCGAGCGAACTGCCGCGCTGATCCGGAGTGTGGCGGTTAGCGTAAGCAGCCGCTCCTGCCTCTGGCGTTTGCGGGGGATTGCGGGCAATCTCCGCCGATGCTCGCGCGCCTTCTCCTTCCACCCGCCCTGCTGCTGCTGTCCCTTTCGTCCCCGGCATGGGCGCAGGCCCAGGCGCCGGATTTCGCCGGCAGCTATCGCCTGCAAGGCGGCCCCGATGTGGTGTCGGAACTGGTCCTGCGCGGGGATGGAACCTACGCCTATTGGCTGATCGCCGGGGCGCTGGACGAAGCCTCGGAAGGCCGCTGGACCCTGGCCGGCGGCCAGCTTTCGCTGGTCACCGAACCCAGGCCGGTCCCGCCGGAATTCCGGCAGGTCGAACTCTCGCCGGAAGGGGGCGTGCTACGGCTGGACGTGAACTGGCCCAACGGCAGGGGGATCGCCGGCATCGATTTCCGGATCGGCCTGGCCGACGGGCAGGTGCTGGAAGGCTATACCCAGCATGACGGCTGGCAGGGGGCAGGGCAGCTTGCGGCGGAGCCGCAATGGATCGAGCTGGGGGAGCCGGTGAACAATATCCTCTCCGGGCGGATCGCATTGCCGCCGCATATCAGGACGCTGCGCTTCGTTCTGCTGCCGAATGATCTCAGCCGGGTCGACCTGACCGGCGCCACCATCGAAGTGGAGGACAAGGGGCTGACTCTGCACCGCCGGGAAGGCGCGATGCCCTTTGTCAGGGTGTCCTCTGTGCCATAAAGGCAGCGTTAGAGGCCCTGCGCGATCCGTTCCAGCGCGGCGATGTCGGGCGTGCCATGCTGGCCAAGCAGCTGGATGCAGACATGGTCGGCACCGGCATCCCAATGGGCGCGCACCCGATCCCGTATCGCTTCGTCATCGCCCCAGGCGACCATGGCGTCGATCAGCCGGTCGGACCCGCCATTCTCGAAATCCGATTCGTCGAAGCCCTGCCGCAGCCAGGTATTCCGGTAATTCGGCAGGCCGATATAGATGCTCAGGATCGCCCGGCCGAGCTTGCGGCCGGTTTCCGCATCCGGCGCGGGCGCGACCATCTGTTCCACGCAAAGCAGCTTGTCCGGCCCGAGAATGGCGCGCGCCTCGGCGGTGAATTCCGGCGTGACATTGTAGGGATGCGCGCCATCCGCCAGGTCGCGCGAAAGCTCCAGCATTTTCGGCCCGAGGGCGGCCAGCAGGGTGAGCGGCTTGTCCGAGGGTTTCGGCGATTCGTAGACCGCCTTGCCCATTGCTTCGAGATAGGCGCGCATGGTGGCCACCGGCTTGCCGTAATCGTGCCCGCGCAGATCATCCACCAGCGGCGCGTGGGAAACCCCCATGCCGAGGATGAACCGGCCGCCGGATTGCTCGTTCAGGCCATTGCGCGCGGCCACCATCGCCTGCGCATCGCGGGCGTAGATATTGGCGATGCCGGTGGCGACGATCAGCCGCGTGGTGTTGGCGAGCAGCCAGCTCGACGAAACCAGCGAATTGCGGCCCACGGCCTCGGGATGCCACAGGGCGGAAAATCCAGCCTGTTCAACCGCTTGGGCGAAACCGGCCAGTTCGGCCGACGTCATCAGGTCGAGGCTGGCCCAAACGCCCAGCTTGCCGAGTTTTCCTATCATGCCATCTCCCCGCAAGTCAAATCGTTCCGGATCAGCTCCGGGCTATCGCCACCGGGCCGGTTTGGCAAATCCGGCGTCACCAGTCGATCGCGCCCCGGCCATTGGCTTCCAGGAAGGCATTGGCGCGGCTGAAAGGTTTCGATCCGAAAAAGCCGCGATGGGCCGAAAGCGGGCTGGGATGCGGCGAACGGATCACCAGATGGCGGTCGCTGTCGGTCAACTCCGGGATACGCGCGGCCTTGGCCTGCGCATGGCTGCCCCACAGGATGAACACGCTCGGCTCCGGCCGCGCCGCGACCGCAGCGACCGCCGCATCGGTAATGGCTTCCCAGCCCCGGTTCTGGTGCGATCCGGCCTGCCCCGCTTCCACCGTCAGCGCATTGTTGAGCAGGAGCACCCCCTGCTTCGCCCAATGCGACAAATCGCCTTGGTCCGGGGGGCCGATTCCCAGATCGCTTTTCAGCTCCTTGTAGATATTAACGAGGGACGGCGGCGGCGGCACCCCCTGGGGCACGGAAAATGAGAGGCCATGCGCCTGCCCCGGCCCGTGATAGGGGTCCTGCCCCAGGATCACCACCTTGACCTTGTCCAGCGGGGTAAGCTCCAGCGCGGCCAGACGCTGGCCCCGGGGCGGATAGATTCGCTTTCCCGCCGCTTCTTCGGCGCGCAGCCAGCCGCCCAGCCGGCGCGCTTCTTGTGTCGCCAGCACGGGTTGGAGCACCGGGCTCCACGAAGGAGGAAGATTGTCCTGCGCCATCGGGAACTGGTAGCGCGTAGATGCGACTATCGCCAGCCGGGGCTTTCGCTATTCCACGGATGGGCTTAAGGGCAGAAGCATATGGCTGTTCATTTTCACGAAGAAGATCTGCCCGCGGGCGTGCTTGCCCCCGGCCCGGTCGCTGTCGACACCGAAACCATGGGGCTGATAACTCCGCGCGACCGGCTGTGCCTGGTCCAGATCAGCGACGGGCAGGGGGACGAGCATCTCATCCGCTTCAAGCGCGGAAGCAGCTTCGACGCACCGAACCTGAAGGCGGTTCTGGCCGACCCGGCCCGCACTAAGCTCTATCATTTCGCGCGCTTCGATCTGGCGGCGATCGAGCATTATCTCGGCGTGGTCGCGGCCCCGGTGTTCTGCACCAAGATCGCCAGCAAGCTGACCCGCACCTATACCGACCGGCATGGCCTGAAGAACCTGGTCAGCGAGCTGCTGGGCACGGATATTTCCAAGCAGCAGCAGTCGAGCGATTGGGGCGCGCCGGAAATCAACGAGGCGCAGCGCGAATATGCCGCCAGCGACGTGCGCTATCTGCATCGGCTGCGCGATATTCTCGTCGAACGGCTGGAACGCGAAGGGCGCCTGGCGATTGCCCAGGCATGTTTCGATTTCCTGCCCGCCCGGGCGCGGCTGGACCTTGCCGGCTGGGCCGAGAAGGATATCTTCAGCCACGAGTAAGCAAGGCAACGACAGCAGCAGAACCATGAGCGCCGAAGCCGACACCATCCGCAATCACCGCCAGGCCTTTGCGGCCCCGGGCGGTTCGCACGACCGGCTGATTCGCATCCTTTCCCGGGCCTTGCCCGCCGCGATCGGGGTGCTGGCGGCGCTGATGATCCTCAGCCCGCTTTCGCCGCGCGGCGAGATCAGCTTCCTGCTGGATCGCAACGAAGTGCAGGTGGTGCAGGACCGGCTGCGGGTGGACAATGCGATGTATCGCGGCGAGGACAGCCAGGGTCGCCCGTTTTCCCTGACGGCTGGCGAGGCTGTCCAGCGCTCGGTCAGGGAGCCGGTGGTCGTCATGAACGATCTCGTCGCCCGGATCCTGCTGTCGGATGGCCCCGCCACGCTGAGCGCCGGCAAGGGCCGCTACAATTTCCGCGAGGAAATGGTGAATGTGGATGGGCCGGTGCAGTTCACCGCCGCCGACGGCTATCGCATGGTGACGCGCAATGTCGCGATCGACCTGAAGAACCGCAGGCTGGGGGGCAGCGGCCGGGTGGAAGGCTCGATGCCTGCTGGCACTTTCTCGGCCAACCATATAGAGGCCGATCTTTCCGCCCGAACCATCACTCTGGTCGGCGACGCAAGGCTGCGTATGGAGCCGGGCAAGCTGAGGATGCCGCAATGATCGATCTTCGCCGTTTCGCCGCTCCGCTCCGTTATGGCGCGGCCGGTTTCGTGGTGACTCTGGCCGGGCTGGGCGGCATCCAGCTTTCGGCCCAGGCGATCGGCAATCACAACAGCAAGGCGCCGGTCAACTACGCCGCCGACCGGATCGAGCTGCAGGACCGGCAGGACCGGGTGGTGCTGTCGGGCAATGTCGATATCACGCAGGACAATCTGCGCCTGCGCGCCGCGCGCACAACCGTCGATTATACCAATGCGGATTCCCTGAAGATCCAGCGCATCACCGCCACCGGCGGCGTGCTGGTCACCCGCGCCAATGAAACGGCGCGGGGCAATGTCGCCATCTATGATTTCAACCGCCGCATCATCACCATGGCGGGCGATGTCGCTCTGCGCCGCGGCTCGGATGATCTGAACGGGCAGCGGCTGGTGATAGACCTCGATAGCGGGGTGTCGAGCGTGGACGGCCGGGGCGGCGGGAGCGCGGGCAAGGGCGGCCGGGTCAGCGGGACGTTTTCCGTTCCGCAATAATCCTCGCGGCGCGGTCCGTGCGTTTGTTCCAGTCCGGGCTGTTCACCGCCTTGTGGCCAGCGGCAAAACCGCTAAGCAGTTGAACATGCGGCAATCATTAGGGGCAGAAGATGGCAGCGGATAAGGGGCGCAAATGTGCGCTGGTCACCGGGGTCACCGGCCAGGATGGCGCATATCTGGCGGAATTGCTGCTGGAGAAGGGCTATGAGGTCCACGGCATCAAGCGCCGGTCCTCGTCCTTCAACACCGGCCGGATCGAGCACATCTATGAAGATCCGCACAAGTCCGGAAAGAGATTCTCGCTGCATTACGGCGATCTCAACGATGCCACCAACCTGATCCGGATCGTGCAGGAGGTTCAACCCACCGAAATCTACAATCTGGCCGCGCAGAGCCATGTTCAGGTATCGTTTGAGACTCCTGAATACACCGCCAATGCCGATGGCCTCGGCACGCTGCGCCTGCTCGAAGCCATCCGCATCCTCGGCCTCGAGCGGCAGACCCGGTTCTATCAGGCCTCCACGTCCGAGCTTTACGGCCTGGTCCAGGAAGTTCCGCAAAGCGAAACCACTCCCTTCTATCCGCGCAGCCCCTACGCGGCCGCCAAGCTCTATGCCTATTGGATAACCGTGAATTACCGCGAGGCTTATGGGATTCACGCCTCGAACGGGATTCTGTTCAATCATGAAAGCCCCTTGCGCGGGGAAACCTTCGTCACCCGCAAGATCACGCGCGCCGCGGCTGCGATCAGGCTCGGGAGGCAGGACCGGCTCTATATCGGCAATCTCGATGCGAGGCGCGACTGGGGCCATGCGCGGGAATATGTGCGCGGCATGTGGCTGATGCTGCAGCAGGACGAGCCGGACGATTATGTGCTGGCCACGGGTGAGACTACCGAAGTCCGGGAATTCGTCCGCTGGGCCTTCGAGGATGTGGGCATCCCCATCGAATTTCGCGGAAAAGGGGCGGAGGAGAAGGGATATTGCCAGGCGACCGGCAACTGCCTGGTGGAAGTGGACCCGCGCTATTTCCGCCCCACCGAGGTCGATCTGCTGATCGGCGATCCGGCCAAGGCGCAGCGGAAGCTGGGGTGGCGGCACCAGACCCCGGTTCGCGAGCTGGCTCGCGAAATGGTTCAGGCGGATCTTGAAGTGATGCGCCACGCGCCCATCGCGAAGATGGACTGAGCCCGCGCGCTTGCACCGAGGAGGCCCTTTGAACGTGAAGCAGTTCGCCAGCGCGGTCGCCCTGCATCTCGGCTTTGCGGTGAAGCGCAGGATCGACGATGCGCGCGTGCGCCGCCTGCTGGCCCGGCTCCATCCGGTGAGCACCGCCGTTCCGCTCATTCGCATCGGCGGCGCGAACGATGGCGGCTATCTCGTGCCCGACGATCTGGCGGGTGTCACAGCCTGTTTCTCGCCCGGCGTGGACCAGATCGCATCGTTCGAGCAGGATCTTCAGCGGCGCGGCATCCGCTGCTTTCTGGCCGACGCCTCGGTCGAAGGCCCTCCGCCCGGCAGCGGCGACATGGATTTCGAAAAGAAATTCGTGGGCGCCTGGAACGATGACCGCCATGTCACGATGGATCGCTGGATGCGCTCCAAACTGCGCCCCGAAGACGGCGATCTCATTCTGCAGATGGATATCGAAGGGGCGGAATGGCAGGCCCTGCTCAACATTTCCGATGAGATGCTGCAGGCGTTTCGCATATTGGTGATCGAATTCCATTCCCTGCCGCATTGTTTCGATGAGGTGGCGTGGGCATTGTTCGACGCCTGCCTGGGGCGGCTCGCTCAATTCTTCCACGTGGTCCACGCCCATCCGAACAATGTAGCCGCGAATTTCGCTTATGGCGATCTGGAGATACCGCACTTTCTGGAAGTGAGCTTCCTGCGCAAGGATCGCGCGCAGGCGGACGGCTTCGTTACCCGCTTTCCCCATCCGCTCGATCAGCCCTGCTGCCCTGACAGGCGCGATCGGCCTCTGCCGTCCTGCCTTCATGCATCCGCCGCGGCTCCGCATGAAAGGGACGCGCGGTGAAGATCTTCGAATTCTGCATGTTCCATAATGAGCATCCGGCGCTGGCCCTCAAGATGCGGGAGTCGGCGAAATGGGTCGATGAATTGCACCTGTGCGAGTCCAACCGGACCTTCCGCCATGGTGAACGCAGCCCGGCCCTGCCCCCTGAAACAGTGTTCCTGAAACCGCATCTGTTCGATGGGGCCAGCCGCTTCCACCCTGCCTGCCGCTGGGGTTTCAGCCGCTATTTTCCCTTCTTCCGCAAGAAGGAGATGGCGCGCAGGAACGAGACATCGCAATGCAATCACGTTCACGAAGTGCTGGCCCGTCTGTGGTATTGCCGTTAAGGCGGGTTGATGGATTTTCGGGCAAGAATACGGCGCGGATTGGGCATAGCGACGGGCAGGTCGCTTGCCATTTCGGCTGGATTTACAATCCGTGAGAGCGATGTCTTTCTAGTATCTTACCCAAAATCTGGAAATACTTGGGCTAGATTTCTTCTAGCAAATGCACTTTGCGCCGATGGCGTTGATTTTGTGAATATAGATAAAATAATACCAGATATTTATAAGGTTAATCTTTCTTTTATAGAAGGAATTTCGCAAAGAAGGATTATAAAAAGTCACTCTCCATTTAATCCTGCATATCCCAAGGTTATATACATAGTGAGAAATCCGCTTGACGTAGCGGTTTCATATTATTTCTTTAATATAAAAATGGGGTATGTATCGTCTAGCATCACGATGGATGAATATATAGATAGATTCATCTTTGATAGCGGCGAATTTGGAACGTGGGAGCAAAATGTTAAGAGTTGGATATGCGCAATGTCGGGAAAGGATGGCTTCATGTTGGTAAAATATGAGGATATGCTTACTGATACCTTGCCAACGCTCGAAAGAATATTGGATTTTGCCGATTTGAAACCCTGTCGAGACGTTAATGATATTATTCTGTCCAGCTCCTTTGAGAATATGAAATCTCTTGAGAAAAAGCAGCATTTTCAATGGAGATCGACAAAATTTTCCAATCCGAAAATCCCATTTGTCAGAAAGGGTAAAAATGGATCTTGGAGAGAGGAGTTAAGTAGTGATTCAATAGAAAAAATTGTAACTAGCTGGGCGGATTTGATGGATCGTTTAGGTTATAGAATTAATTTTTAATTAGCAAGGGTGGTGCTTTGCGGGGAAATATATTAAACGTATTTATGGCACCTTCATTTGCTCGAATACTTGGGGCGGTGCTAGGTTTTGCAACTGCTTTTTTTTCGTCGGTTCTGCTGGGGGCGAAAGACGCAGGGCAGCTTTATGTATCCATAGCTTGCGCGCTCGGAATTGCGATTCTCGCTCGATGGGGGGTGATTGATCGCATTTTGGTGGAGCAGTCGCCATTGATCGGCGGTTGGAGGGCGGCGGTTTTTCCGGCCCACATAAATCGGGACCTTTTGAAGGGTTTGTTGCGGGCGCTCATTTGGTTGTGCTTGTTCTTGGTGATGTATATGTTTGGTTACGCATCATCACTCTCACTCCCCCTCTTGCTTGCGCTTACCCCTTCTATTGTGATTCTTCAGATTATCTGCGCTGCAGCAAAGGCGGCAGGTTATGTAACGCAGGCATTAATTTATGAGTTTGTTTTACCGCCAGCGCTTATGGCTCTCACAATAGGGCTATGTATTCTAGGCTTACTTAAGCCTAATATATCTATTTTAGGTGGGTCATATTTCGCGGGCACCGTGGCCGGGGCTGCTGGCTGCTTCTTTTGGATATTGCGTCCATTTTGGAACATGCGAATTGCCCGATTCAAGGAAAGTCGATCTCAGAAAAAAGTCCATGACTATGCAATCACAGAAATTGCGAATTATGCGAATAGCTGGTTTGCAATTCTCTTGTTGCCCATTTTCTCTTCAATGCATGATGTAGGAATATTTAATCTCATATATCGCCTATCCAGTGCGATAAATTTAATGGTTTCGGTGGCATACAGCATAATCCTTCCAAAAATATCTGTATATAGGGCAAAGAGAGAAAGGCATTTATGGGATGAGATTTTGCAGAAATCTCGCATTTACATGGTGCTATTAGGAATTGCATTTTCTTGCATTATATTGGTATCTGGCTCAAGTATATTAAGGGCGGCAGGTGAAGATTTTGCGCATGGACTCAGCGGTCTTTACATAATGTCGTTCTGCTTTTCGCTAAGTATGATAGGTGTAGTTAGCTCTTGGGCGCTATTGGCTGCTGGATATACATATGTGTCTAGGAATTTGAATTTATCTTTCGCTGCTTTTTCAATGATTTTATCTATATCTTTTATATACTCATTTGGATTGTTGGGGGCATCTATAGCAACTGGAATTGGTTCATTGTTATTGCGAATGTCATTCGTTCTTTTTGACAGGAAAATTCAAAAATCCCTTGATTGGGGGAAGAGTCGCTAGATTAAGGACATTCGAGCAGAGTAATTTTTCTAGAGGCGCAGCTCGAAGATATGCCACGCCTCCTTGACATTTATAACCATATAGGTTATGTGGTGCAGGCCTTCCCTCGGGACAGGCAGATCGGGAAGAAGGTCACGGCAACCGGAACTGTAGCTTCCTTCCTTCGCTCCGGCCGATCTCTCAG
>Ga0172382_10007608_pt1 | contig 15340 bp, 11 predicted proteins | sample Leawel138RmetaG_FD_122245 | JGI IMG/M metagenome (GOLD analysis project Ga0172382, IMG submission 122245) | Leachate microbial communities from a municipal landfill in Southern Ontario, Canada - Leachate well 138R metaG | ecosystem: Engineered > Solid waste > Landfill > Unclassified | place...
CCCTGAAAAGCTTCATATTTCCCCAGACCAGCACATACAACGGATCGTCTTCCTGTGTTGCAGCAGCCTGAAAACGCTTCATGGCATCCTCCCGGTTAACGGCAAAAAGCTTATCTATTGCATCGGGATTGGGAAAACCCTTTGTTTTAAAATGGTAGCGCTGGTAATCTTTCGTATAAGCTTCTGCAGCAAGCTGACAGGCTTCCAGTCCCCGTGCATCCCACCTGTCGGGTACAATTCCTTCAATTTGAAGCTCATCGGCATACCAGAGCAAATGGATCAGTGACTGCCGGTCATCCGGATCGCCTGCGTCAATGTTTATATCGGTGAATACAAATACCCGGGGACGGGTTTCACCCTTCATGTAAAAGACACAAAAAGCTGTAAGAAGAATAGTGAAAGTATATGGTTTCATTTTTTCTGATAAGTTTTATTGATACGTATTAACTTCTGTGTTCATCAGGTAAAAAAGAATCAACATTACTCCCGGGCCGACAGGAAGGGTTTATAAATCCGGATTTCTTTTATTTTCGATTTATACTTTCCTGTTTTTTTAATTTTCAGGAGATGATTTGTATTTGGAATACCCTGAAACAATACCGGATAATCCGTGCCGGATTTCACGGGCGCTTGATCGGGTGGATAAAAATCCATGCCGATGGAGTAGGTTCTCCATTTTACGATATCTCCCGGATGCACTTCTGCTTTTGATACCTTATATGATCTGTTCAGATGCCAGTCGCCGCCATTTTCGCTGTCGCCTCCTGCAATGATGACCCTGCCTGAGGGAGAGACAAAATCGTGGAGGGAGGTTCCATTACCATCTTTGCCTGTAACAGACCCTTCCACGCTAAATTGAAAATCGGTATAGGGAGGAACCACTTTGGAAAATGTTAAGGTCCATTCTTCGTTTAGCCAGGGTACGTGATGTCTGACCCGGATCATTGCCGGAAGCTGCCATGGCCAGTATCGCCCTGTATCGTTATATGGCCTTGTCATATAGTGAGTTCCAGGGTGAGCTGTTGGTGGTTCCCCGTCAACTGAAATTTCAAGAGGGCGAATTGTTCCGGATTTTTCGTTTTCAATCACGGCAACTGCCCGGTTCCCGGTAAAGGAAAGTGTCAGAGTCTTTCCTCTGAATGTAAAATCCCTTCCTTCCCTGTATATCGTACACAACCCAAAAGGATCAGGTGGATGATGTTGTCTGAAAGTAAAAACGGGTTTGATCAGTTCAGCCATGACCAAATTCCCGTCATCATTCAGGTGAACTCCATCTTTCAGAAGCTTTGCCGGTTCCAGGTTGTTATCTTTCAGATATTTTTTCCAGGGATCCCGGATGTTTATCAGGTCACATTTGTATTTTTCCGCCAATGAAGGGAGCAGGTGATAGGACATCGTGTCACTCCAGTCGTTTTCTTCTGTGTAATGATCATTGGTTATTACTACTTCCGCTGCAGTGCGACTTCTGATCGTATACAGTACCGAATCGTAACAGGCCACATCACCATAAATGTGCAACAGAACAAGATCAGGGTAAAAAGAACATACGTCCATTTCAACAGTTTTGCAAAGAAGCTGGGAAGCAAATCCACCGATTGCCTTATTTTCCATGACAATATTTGCATGGGGATACTGATCTTTTACATATTCCTTTATATGAAGCCACCATTCCTGTTCACTGATGGATTGACCATAAACCAGTATTTTTACCTCATTGGGGTTTTGCGGGTCACTGTTTTTCAACAGGTTTAGTGTTCGGGATGTATACCTGCCAAGGTTTGCAGTATCCAGGAGAACAGGTGGATCAATGAGTTCCGGATTTTTGACAGAGGCCGGGTTGCGGCTGTCGGCCTGATCCCTGGGTTCATCACCCCGGATCTCTTTCACCCTATTCCCATGTGCAAAATGATCTGCTGCATAAAGAATGAAGAATGATAGGAGAATTATTTTTAGGTTATTCATGTAATTGTTAAAGGTAGGTTTGTTCCTTCTGACCATGAGCTCTTCAAATTTAGAGACTGTTTTAAATTTATCCATTTATTCTATTTTGCGCTTTTTTCACTCATACTGCTGCAAAATTTCCTTAAATAGCTATGGCTGTTCGCGTCAATTTTGCCTTGTCTGAGCAAAAAACAGATTAAAAAATTTCTAAAAAACAAAATCAAAACAGTCTCTTAGAATTTCACAAATTTTATTCTCTCAGAAGCATGATTGCTGAATAGTACTTCAACAAAATAAATTCCTTTTTCATAGTTGGAAAGTGGTATTTGCATCACGGGATTTGGGTGAAGAAATTCGTCTGTCAAGTGTCCACTGAGAGTATAAATTCGTAATCTTTCCCCCTGTTCTATTCCTGAAATATTCAGTTTTTGATCTGCCGGATTTGGGTATACCCGAATTGATTTTTTATGCAGGCCAGGAGTTACCGTATTGTTTGTACTTTCTACCCAATCTTTCAGTGCCCTGTACCGGTGTGCATCGGTTAATGACTGGTCGGTAGAAGCTTTTGCTCCCCAGGCTCCGCCACTGGACCAACGGGCAACATGGGTGTAATGACAGGTGAGTTCAAAATAATCTTTAACTGTATTGAGCCATTCCAGGTACATATCGTAACTTTCGGGATTCTGGCTGAATAGATGGGCATTGGTGGTGTAATGCTGTCCTCCTTCGTAGGCAATCAGTTTCATTTCAAATGGGGAAATGGCATCAATCACTTTCGAGAAGTGATCGGTTGACTCGGCCAGTTTAGCTGTCCATTTTGACCGGATATCGGTTGCCGCACCATCGCCGGTATTGATATAGTTGGCAATGGAATAGTAATCGGGGTACAAACCATAAGGATTGAGGTTTTTGTGCGTTCCCTGGCTCCAGGTTTTGTTTTGCAGGGCTAACATTTGTTGCTGTGTTCCCCAGAAAGAGCCATTCTGGCCGGAAATGACCGTCTTCACCCGGTCGGCATCTTCACCAAATACATCCAGAAAAGCTTTTTGCAGCCGCGATGCAGCATACACATGAAAATAGAATTTGGCTGTGTATTTGTCCGGATCGAAACCCAGCTCCAGACCGCGGTCTCCACAATAATCCCCCTGTTGGAAGGATTCACCTCCGCTCCAGGTTTCATTGGAATATTCCACATAAACAATCAGCGAAGTATCCAGTTCCGATTTTATGAGTTTAGCCAGGTTTGTCCAGTAATTATTAATGGAGTCTGCTTCCCACGACTCAATGCTTTTGTGGGGAACAGTAATCCAGATATCGGCACCAATGCGGTTGCAAAGATCAATTTGCCATTCATAAGCCACTGCTCCCCGGGGAGTATTGTAATGGTCATCGGTTTTGAGTGTACGTTCATCCCAGTTCGTAATAGTTGAAGAATTCGTTGGTACCTGATCCATAAACCGAATCACACTGTAAATCTCAATTTCATCGAGAAATTTTTGTCGCCACGGATTGGATACCGTATTCCAGTCGATCCCGGAATTGAAATAATCGACTCGACCATTCCCCCAGGAGAAGTTCCAGAAGTTGGTGCCCAGTTTCATGCTGTTCTGCTGACTTTCTGCATTTAAATATAAAGCCAGGAGCATGGTGATGAAAAGGAGTTGTTTTTTTATCATCTTATTAAAATTGTTTATTTTACATCAATTGTCGTTCGTTGGAAAATGACAGCAAAAGTAAGCAATTAAGTAAAAAATTCTAAGAGACTGTTTTAAATTTATCCATTTATTCTATTTCGCGTCTTTTTCACTCATGCTGCTGTAAATTTCCTTTAATAGCTATGGCTATTCGCGTCAATTTTGCCTTGTCTGAGCAAAAAACAGATCAAAATATTTCTAAAAAACAAAATCAAAACAGTCTCTGATATTCAAGAAATTTTTCATAGGCAGGCAGCCCTCAACAATGCTTATTTCTGGTTTCATTCCTTTTACTAAGATTTTACTTGTCTACATCAACAAATTTATTTTATTTTGAACAATTATGCTTAATCAATTTGTCCGGAAAAAGAAACCGATGGTCCAAAAATAGGGGATTAACAAATTTTTCTGTGATTAAATTTATCGTGTTAACGATTTAGCTCAATTAAATGATTTGAAAGTGTTGTATCGAACACTTACCGGATGGATATGAAACGATAAAATTATGAAGTATTTACAACTGTTTTTTATTGTACTGATTGGTATACTTCCGGGCTGTAATCAGCCAGAACAGACTGACTCCGACCTGGATTCTTCAATAGGTAAACTGAAGGTGTCGGACAACCGGAGGTTTTTGGTTTTCGAAGACGGAACTCCGTTTTTTTACCTTGGCGATACTGCCTGGGAGCTGTTTCACCGGTTGAACAAGGAGGAGACCGGGAAATACTTTGAGAATCGTCGCGAAAGGGGCTTTACCGTGATTCAGGCGGTTGCTCTGGCTGAGCTCGATGGGTTGAACACCCCCAATGCCGAGGGTGAAACACCTTTGATTGACAACCATCCTGAACACCCCAATGAAAAGTATTTTGCTCATGTTGACTGGGTAATCCGGAAAGCAGAGGAGAAAGGTTTATATATTGGATTACTCCCCACCTGGGGCGACAAATGGAATGTAAAATGGGGTGAGGGTCCACTGGTTTTCACTCCGGAGAATGCTGGAGTATTCGGCAGGTTTCTGGGGGAGAGATACAAAGATTTCAAAAACATCATTTGGATCATTGGTGGCGACCGGCCTTTAGAGGAAGATGTTCACCGGGAGATACTGGTTGCCATGGCCAACGGACTGCGTAGTGGCGACGGTGGTGCTCATCTGATCACCTTTCATCCCCAGGGTGGACAGGGATCGGCTCAGTATTTTCACGATGAAGAGTGGCTCGATTTTAACATGCGTCAGAACGGACATAACCAGCGCTTTACCGGAGTTTATGAAAACATATCGAAAGATTATGGTCGTACTCCTGTTAAACCGGTGATGGATGGGGAGCCCATTTATGAAGATCATCCCATAGAGTTCAGACCCGACAACTTTGGCCATTCCATATCGGCCGACGTACGCCGGCCGCTCTACTGGAATCTGTTCAGCGGAGCCTTCGGACACACCTATGGCCATCATTCGGTTTGGCAGATGTGGCAGCCGGGGCGCAATCCGGTTAACCGACCGCTTATGCCCTGGTACGATGCCATTAACCAGCCTGGAGCCGCACAAATGCAATACGGGCGATGGCTTCTGGAATCCAGGCCGTTTCTGTCGCGCATCCCTGATAATTCTATGATCGTAAACCATGAATATCCTTCATCTTTACCTGGTGCCGGTGTATATACCTTTGTTGCCACACGCGATCAGGAGGGGACATACGCCATGATCTATGCTCCTGTGGGTAGATCCTTCCAGGTAAAAATGGACGTGATTAAGGGAGACGATGTCATAGCCTGGTGGTATAACCCACGTAACGGGGAAGCAACAAAAATTGGTTTGTTCCCGAATACCGGAAGCAAAGAGTTTTGCCCTCCGGAAAAAGGTGAGGTGCTCGACTGGGTGCTTGTCCTCGACGATGCATCAAAGAAATATCCCGAACCAGGAAGTAGAAGGAAATAAACCCAGGTGTCAGCTGATACACCTGGGCAGCATATAAGCCGGCAAAATGAAGCAAAGTCATTTTGCTGAAGGAGTTTGATCAGGTTATCTACTCAATCACAAACTCACGGATGCTTTTTACCGGTTCTCCATTATATTCGATTTCAGCTTCCATACTATATTCCCCTTTTTCCTGTGGCATTTTCAGCATAAATGTTTCAACCGAACGGTCCCAGGCTGGAAGAGTAACATTTTTTATCAGAGTTTTCACCTCCTCATTGTTATGGTAGAGGGAGAGTTTCAGCTGTCCGTTCCATATATTCTCCAGGTCATTGATCACATAAACTTCAATTCCTGTATGTACATTCGGCTGAAAGGTTTTGTGCCAGAAATCAATCATGATCCCTACCGGGTTAAAGGCTGGTTTGACATATTTTACGAAGAGGGGATCGTAGGTCAGATTTTTGATGTCGATGAAATTGTCGCTCGTCTGGCCTCTGGGTTCTTCGGGACGTGAATAGCCAAGACCGCAGAAGTGGAGCACTCCTGCGCACATTCGGTTTGCCCTCCAGTATTCTGTAAGCATTCCCAGGTGACGTGTATAAGCATACCGGCGTTGATCAACCGTGAGGTTCTCCCCGAACGCGACTTCATAAACATGATCGGTAAGGGTAGTGGGGGAGCCGTCACGATTCAGCCAGAGCCAGGCATATTCGTTGATGATGATAGGATTCGGATAGCGATCATTGTCCCGGGTGGATCCCAGCCATGTGGGTCATTCAGCGGAACCTGAATATGGTCAGTGAAAAAATCAGCCATAGGGCCTTTGGATGATGGCTCTCCTCCTCTCCTGTACCGGCCGAACAGGTAGGGATGGGATTCAATCGGGTCGCTGTCGGATTGTGGAGCAGACCACCCGTTTTCCCATGGCCGGTTGGAGAGATCCAGATCTCTTACCTGGTTGATAGCTTCCCCGATGGTCTTTGAAACGGATTCATTCTGGGCATCCCAGATGACTACGCACGGATGGTTCCAGTGTTCCCGCATCCAGGTACGGTATTCATTCGCCAACCGCTCTGTTGTCACTCCCGGATAGATCTGATCAAAACCTTCGTGACCGCCGGTCCATACCGGGTATTCATTCTGGATCAGAAAACCCAGACTGTCGGCAATATCGTACCAGATGTCAGGTGGCAGACCAATACAATAGCGGATGGAGTTCCAGTTCATCTCCTTGAACCTCTTGTGCACCTGCGTTACCCAGTCCTTGTTCCAGGGAAGCAGACTACGGTCAGGGTCTTCAAAGAAACGGCCTATTGTCACGTTTGTACCCCTCATAAAATAGGGCTTGCCATTCAGCATCGCCCTGCCCGTTTCCACATCGAATGAAAACGACCGCATGCCAAAACGAACAACCTGGTGGTCTGATCCGGTGGAAAGGGTCAGCTCATATAGAAACGGATTTTCCGGGCTCCAAAGCTGACAGTTGGGAATTTGAACAGAAAAGTCATTGGTTGTTGACTCCCCGGAAGCTATTTTTTTTCCCGTACCTAATTCACAAATCTCATAAGACAAACGAATCGCTTCTGTCTGTTCTCCCAGGTCAAGGTCGGCCACAATCCTGACTTTCTCTTCCTGGATCATGGGAACAGTCTGGATATTCTGTATATATGGGTAACCTGACAAAATGATGTCAACATGATCATAAATGCCGGGTATGTATGTGAGCTTTTCAAAATCATGCCCCCAAACAATGGTGTCAGGCAATTCTTTAACTGTACCCACACCAATTATAATCTCATTTTCTTCTCCAGGAGCATTCAGGAAATTTTTGATATCAAAACAGGCAGCAGTAAAATTATAGTATTGGTCACCAACCAATTTGTCATTGATAATGACTTTTGAATGGTATTTGGATTTACCCACTTTTAGCCGGACAACCTCCGGATAATTCTGATCGACCGTGAACCGGGTTTTATACCAGTACACTCCCTGTTCATAATCGCGGGTAGTATCCAGAGCGGGGTTCGCCAGATCGACCAGGCCAGGTACAGGTACCTGGCTGGTAAATGCAGAAGGAACATCAGTATAGGAATTGGTTTTGGTTATCTCCCATTCGCCATCCAGGCGGATCAGGTTCCTGAAGGTTTCATGTTGCTGGCAGCTGAAAAAAGCCAGTAATACCGGAAATATTAAAAGTTTTATCTTCATAGGTTTATTATTTGAGTATTTTATAAAGGTATTCAAGATTAATTTGAATTCTTAAAAAACAAAATCAAAACAGTCTCATAGTTTGCTGGCATATTCCTTCAGCCATTCCCGCAGGGATTGTCCAATTTCAGCATGCTCCAGTCCATAGATAATATTTGTTTTGATGAAGTCGAGTTTATTTCCTATGTCGTAACGTGTTCCACTAAATTTCAAACCATACATGGCGTACTTTTTAACCATTTCCCGCATGGCATCGGTCAATTGAATTTCATCATTTTTCCCGGGCATTGTTTTATCAAGGTAGTTAAAAATTTCGGGAGTGAAAATATAGCGGCTTGCGATGGCCAGGTTGGAAGGGGCTTCCTGAGCCGATGGTTTTTCAATGAAGTCTTCGGCAATCAGGACATTTTTCTCCAGAATTTTTCCCTTGATAACGCCATATTTATGTACATTTTTCATGGGTACTTTTTCGAGGGCAACCACAGAACTTTTATAGCGCTCATAAACCTGGATGAGCTGTTTGGTGATGGGATCTCCTTTCCCACTGATGAGTGTATCACCCAATAGTACTGCAAAAGGTTCATTTCCAACATGATCTTTAGCATAGCGGATGGCATCTCCCAATCCGTTCATCTCTTTCTGCCAAACGAAATGAATATTGGCAAGGTTTGATATCTTTTTGATTTGGTCGAGCAGTTCGAATTGTTTCTTGGCAATGAGTGACTCCTCGAGTTGGGGACTGCGGTCGAAGTGTTCTTCAATAGCTCTTTTTCCTTTTCCAATAATCATCAGGATATCTGTGATGCCACTTGCAACGGCTTCTTCTACAACATATTGTATTACCGGAGTATCCACGATTGGAATCATCTCTTTGGGTTGCGACTTGGTGATGGGTAAAAATCGTGTTCCCCATCCGGCAGCAGGTATAACAGCTTTTTTTATCATTTAAATCAGTTTACACAATGTTGGGTTTGATAACTACTATATTTTTTCCAGCTAGTGTTTTTTCCAGCTTTTGATACATCTCTTCATTCTGGTAGGTTCCGATAATTGCACCGCCCGATCCGGTAAATTTGGCTGATGCTCCTACTGAACGGGCCGCTTCAACCATTTCAATATTTCCAGCGGCAACAGGGATAAGGCTGCGTCGTAAGTCGAAGTTGGCATTGATCAGTTCGTGCATAGCCGTATAATCGTGATTTTTGAGCGCCTGACAGAAACTTTCAGTATATCCTGCCCAGGTTTCCATTGCTTTCAACACTTTTTCTTCACCTATATTGAAGCGTGCACGAAGGTTATTGTGTAAAACCTCAGTTCCTTCCGACAAGTTTTTACGCAGTGCGATATACATATTGGGGAAGAGCGAAGCATCTAAAATTTCGTAGTTGCCATACCCCTGCTTTCCCATGATCTCCCGGTTGAAGTCCATGTAAACCGGTTTCTCAAAAGCCTGGGCAACCCGGTCCTGTAATCCTGCCGGAATTCCAAGTTCTTTATCCTCCACACTCAGTACCAGGTTGGCCAGAACAGCACGGGGTATTTCTATCTGATAAAAGGATATCAGGGCTTTCATGCACGCTGTGATGATAGCACTTGATCCTGCTAATCCCAACCTTAAAGGAATGTTCGAGTTGTACCTGATGGTGAAATTTCTGTCATCGAGCTGAATGCCACTGGTCATGCAGTAATCAAAAAAAACTTTTATAGTAGCTTTCAGTAACCTGATACCACCGTAATACCCTGAGAAATTTACATTTTCAACCAGTTCCCTGATGCTGTTAAACCGGGTTTTGTCCAGTCGTTGGGGCTGAATATCTAACTCGGGAGTTTGGTAAAGTTGCACTTTCGCCTGAAAATTAGAAAAAAGAAAGGCAATGGTTTTACCAAAATATCCATCTGATGGATTCCCGATTACAGCTGCCCGCGGGTAACAGAATGTTTCAATAATCATATCTGTTTTTTTCTTTTATGTGTTCCATTTTTTTATAACCGACAAATTTACCTCATTTTCAATATTTCGTGCTAATGGAGTATAGAGGAATTCGAGTTGTTCATTAAAATATTCACAAATTTTTCCACGAACCATTTTCATGGTGGTATTCACCAGCCCGTTTTCCTGATTAAATGTTTCCGGCAGAACAACAAATGTAGCTGGCAGCCAGCGTTCAGGAAACATGTTTTCATTTTCTCCTCCTTTTTTAAACTGGTTTATTTCCCGGGAAAGTAGTTGTAATGATTCGCTGTTCCCTTCATCGCTGCCGGGTTTCATCCCCCTCTTTTTTAATTCCCGGTTGATAGCTTCAATATTTGGAACCACCATAGCTGATGTATAAGGATTTTGATTGTTGTACAGCATCATTTGCTGAATAAAAGTTGATTTTTCCACGATGGCTTCTTCGATGCCTTCAGGGCTGTATTTTTCTCCATCATTACCAATAAGCAGGCTTTTAAAACGTCCCAGTACAAACAGGAATTCGTCTTTGTCCATATATCCCATATCTCCCGTGTGAAGCCATCCGTTTTTAATGGTGTCGGCAGTGGCTGCAGGATTATTCCAATACCCCATCATGACGTTATCGCCTTTGATCACAATTTCACCTTTCTGACCGGTAGGCAATTCATTCCCCTCTTCGTCCATAATTTTTAGTTCGAGGTATTTCACCAAACGCCCCGATGAGCCAAGCTTGAGGGCATGCAAGGCATTTGAAGAGATAACAGGTGATGCTTCGGTGAGTCCGTAACCCTGACATACCGGCATGCCAATGGCATAGAAGAACCGCTGCAGTTCAATGTCAAGTAAAGCACCACCTCCGACGAAAAATTTTAACTCCCCGCCAAATCCCTGCCTTATTTTTTTGTACAGGATGATGTCGAATAACCAGATCAATGGTTTTAAAATAATTTTCCAACCCCTTCCACGATTATATCCCAGTCCATTATATAAATAGGAAACCTTCAGGGAGAATTGGAACAGATTAGAAAGAAATTTTCCCTTTTTTTGAATCTGTCCTTCAATATTTTGTCTGAATTTTTTTGAAAAAGCCGGAACACTCATCATCAGTGTAGGCTGTATTTCTTTAATATTTACAGGTATATTTTTTAACGTTTCCAGGGAAGATCTTCCCACCTCAACTGATGCAATACTTGCACCTTTGAACATAAAGGCATACAAACAGCAGGTATGAGCAAAGGCATGATCCCAGGGGAGAATGGCCAGTGTCCTCCATTCAGGATGCAGTTCCATGAGGGTGTTTGACTGTATTACATTGGCGGCGTAATTCAGGTGTGAAAGCATGATGCCTTTGGGATCGGCAGTGGTTCCTGAAGTATAACTGATATTCGCCAGATCATTGGGTTGTATACTTTGCCAGATTTTATCCACCTCATCTCCATGATCTTTCAGGTAATTTTCACCGATGTGAAACAGATCCTTCAGGCTGATGTCATCCTTGCCCGGATTATTTTTCCCGTTGAGGTAGATTATTTTTTCAAGTTCAGGCAGTGCGTCGCGAATGGCTTCCGCTTTTGCCGCATGAGGAGCAGAAACAAATATATATCTGCTCCCACTGTGTTGTAACCGGAACATCAACTCATTTTCATGAAGTCTGATCGAAAGGGGAACATTGACTCCTCCGGCATATAATACGCCTAATTCGCTTATTATCCAGTTGTTACATCCATCTGCCATCAGGCCGGAACGATCTCCCTTCTTCATGCCAATGGCTACCAACCCTGCTGCCAGTCTGATGACCAGCTCCCGGGTTTCTTTATACGTGGTGCCTTCATATTTCCCTTCCCTTTTTTCCCAGAGGTATACATTGTTCGGGTAGTTGGAAACTGTCGTTTCAAAAAGCTCTATAATGGTTTTCATAATTAAAGATCTAGTGAAAATTTGTATGTTGTCGTTTCCTGGAAGGTCTCTCCGGGTTTCAGTAAAGTAGAGGGGAAGTCGGGGTGGTGCACCGAATCGGGATAGTGCTGCGTTTCTAAGGCAACTCCTGAGTAGGAACCAAATTTTTTTTCGCCCTGGATGGTTAGTTCAGGAATATAGTATCCTGTATAAAGCTGGATAGCTGGTTGGGTTGTGTGAACGACTACCATCCGACCGCTGATTTTTTCCCGCAGGGTTCCGGCATAAATGAGTTTCCCTTCGGGATTATCCAGAACAAAATTCGTGTCGTAACCGGTAGGCAGTTGACTTAATCCGCCAGCCAGTTTTTTGAATCGGCTGAATCCGTAAACTGTTCCTTTTACAGGGATTAATTTCCCCGTTGGGATCAGGTCAACCGATTCAGTGATCTGTTTGGCAGCAAGTTTTAATTCATGATTCAGTATATTTCTTTTCCCTCCGGTTAAATTAAAATAGGTGTGATTGGAGAGGTTAATCACCGTTGTCTGGTCCGTCTCTGCCAGATATTCTATGCGTAACTCGTTGTCGTCAGTTACTGTGCATATGCATTTAACCCTTAAATTTCCCGGATAATTTTCTTCCAGATGGGGGCTCAGGTAAGAAAACTCAATTTGAGAATACCCGTCCCGGCAAGAATGTTTAGCATCCCACAGCTGCCGGTCAAATCCCACAGACCCGCCATGCAGATGATTGGGCCCGTTATTTACGACTAACTCATAGGTTTTTCCTTCTATTTCGAGATGACCGTTGGCAATGCGGTTGGCATAGCGGCCAAGAATACATCCAAAATAAGGGTAACCTGCCAGGTAATTCTCACTGAGATAGTCCTCCAAATTGTCGAATCCACAAACAATATTTTCAAAATTACCGTGTCTGTCGGGCATGGAAATACATGTGATGTTCACACCATAGGAGGAGATTTTTATTTCCAGATTGTTCTTGTTCGTCAGGGTGTAAAGGTGAACAACTCTTCCATCCGGAAGCTTGCCGAAATTTTCAATTTTAATGCTCATTTGGTATCAATAATGTTGGTTATGGTTTAAACCCATAAATGTAATAAAATTCTGTACGCTCGCAAAAATGCAAAAATTGATCAAGTGAACTGGTAGGTACTGGTAGTGTTATAGAACATCTTTCATTTTCAGTGTTTATTCTTATTTTTGTTTAAAACTTAAACGAAAAAATTGAAGAAAGTAATCAGGATCAATGAGAAATCGGCACAACCCAAGTACCTTCAAATTATTGAATCGGTATTCAGATCGATTGAAAATGGTTCTTTAAAAAAGGGAGATAAGGTTCCTTCCATCAATCAGATTTGCTCCTGTTATAATCTGAGTCGCGACACTGTTCTATTCGCATTTGGGAAACTGAAATCAAAAGGCGTGTTGAGAAGTCAGCCAGGTAAAGGTTACTATATTGCTGCAGTTGAGGCTCATCGTGATGATGAGAAAGTTTTTGTTTTATTTGATGAGCTGAATGCCTTTAAAGAGGATTTGTACAATTCAATAGTGAATACCCTGAAAGGCAGGGCAGTGGTGGAACTTTATTTTCATCATTTTAATTTCCGTGTTTATAAAAAATTATTGTTTGATTGTATAGGAAATTATACCTCCTATGTGATTATGCCTGCAACTTTCGATAATACCAGCACCCTGATTACAAAACTCCCACGCGACAGAGTCTATATTTTGGATCGACTGAAACCTGATTTGAAGAGTTATCCTGTTGTTTATCAGGATTTCGATAATGATTTTTTCGATGCACTTCAGGCAGGCGCCCCGTTATTGAAAAAATACAGGAAACTTGTTTTTGTTCATCCGGGCGGAAAAGAACCGGATGAAAGGGTTTTGGGTTTTGTTCGGTATTGTAAAATGAATGATATCGTTCACCTGGTCATAAAGTCTGTTGATGAAGTCAGACCGGGACTTTTTGAAGCCTGGTTTCTGACTTCCGACCGGGACCTGGTGCAGCTTGTGAAGATAGCTAAAGAATATAATTATAAACTGGGAAAAAGTTTTGGAATCGTCTCTTTTAATGATACTATGTTGAAAGAAGTGGTTGCGGAAGGGATTACAACTATTTCTTCCGATTTTAAAGAAATGGGTAAAACACTAGCTAACATGCTGATGAATTATTCCAATAAGCAGGTACGCAATCCTTCCAGACTCATCATAAGAAAAAGTTTGTAAATGAAACCACAATTTTATTATCAGCAAAACAATGGGGTAGTTGGAGAAGTTTTTTCTTATTTAAAACTATATTTGTTTTTTTTGATTCCTGTTTTTATGATCAACAGGTTGATATTTAGATATAAAAGAGGAAGTGAATAAATAATTTTAAAGAATAATCTAATCTTATTATTATGGCAGAAATGGATCAGTTAATTGAAAAAATCAACAGTGGGAATCATCCTTTATTCCGGGAATTTTATGGGCCCGATACAAAGGTGCTTCAGGAGCAGGCAGATAGATATTGCCAACTGTTAAAGGATTTCAGGAGTACATATGGAACTGGAGAGGTTGAGCTTTTCAGTTCACCCGGGCGTACAGAAATTGGGGGGAATCACACCGATCATAATTATGGTCGTGTTTTGGCAGGTGCTGTTAACCTGGATAACATTGCAGTTGCTGCGCCTAATGGCAGCAATATTATTCGTGTTAAATCAGCAGGATATCCTGAGTTTCAGGTCGATTTGACACAGCTGAAAATTGATGAATCTCAATTTTACACCTCAGGTTCTCTGGTTCAGGGGATTTGTGCCAAAATGAAAGAAAAAGGGTATAATATTGGCGGATTTGATGCCTGCATTGAAGGCCGGGTTCCCAAGGGATCGGGATTGAGCTCCTCCGCCTCATTTGAAGTACTGATTGGTGCTATCCTGAATGAGCTGTTCAATGATGGGAAGATGTCGGCTGTTGAAAATGCCATCATTGGTCAGTGGGCAGAAAACAACTATTTTGGAAAGCCTTGTGGTTTGATGGATCAAACGGCATGCTCGGTGGGAGGATTGATAACCATTGATTTTAAAGACCCGGCCAGTCCTGTGGTGAAAGAAATAGACTTCGACTTTGTTGCAACAGGCTTTTCACTTGTGATTACCGATGTGGGTGGCGGGCATGACGACGCTGCTTCTCAGGCTGAATATGCTTCATTGCCTACCGAGATGAAATCAGTTGCAGCAGAGCTTGGGGCTAAAGTACTCCGGGAAGTAACCCTGAAACAAATTGTTGAAAATATACCGGATATTCGTAAAAAAACCGGCGACAGGGCTATCCTTCGTGCCTATCATTTTCAGGGTGATAATCAACGGGTGGCAAACCAGGTCGCTGCTCTTGAAAAGAATGATTTTCAGTCGTTCCTTCATATGGTAATCGAATCAGGATATAGCTCATTCATGTATAACCAGAATATTTATGACGTAGTTCATAAACATGAACAGGTCGTTTCACTGGCATTGGCCCTGAGTGAAATGATTCTGAAAGGCAGTGGTGCCTGGAGAATCCACGGAGGTGGGTTCGGTGGAACAATCCAGGCGTTTGTCCCGCAAAATAAACTGGATGAGTATACCAACACGCTGGAAAATGTATATGGGAAGGGCAGTTGCCATAAATTGTTTATCAGAAAGAAAGGAGCCGTTAAGCTTGATCTCTAAAAAGTTTCACTTTTAAG
>Ga0172382_10007612_pt1 | contig 15336 bp, 10 predicted proteins | sample Leawel138RmetaG_FD_122245 | JGI IMG/M metagenome (GOLD analysis project Ga0172382, IMG submission 122245) | Leachate microbial communities from a municipal landfill in Southern Ontario, Canada - Leachate well 138R metaG | ecosystem: Engineered > Solid waste > Landfill > Unclassified | place...
AGCGCTTCGTAACATCCGGCATCAAATCCGGATCGTTCACCAAACCCGTAATGTAAGAGAAAACGCCGTTCATGATGTCCAGCTTCCCGATCCGCTCCGCAAGCTCGGCCATGATGTCAAAACTGTCTCGGCAGGAACCGGCGGGCTTCACAACGGGATGACGGCAGTTCAACCCCTCCGTGATCGGGGGCTCGCACATCAGCAAAGCCCAGGACTCAAGGTAGGTGGTATCGGGAAGAATGATGTCCGCGAAGGTACTCGTCTCGTTGTGGAACAGCTCAATAGAAAAAATAAACTCGAGGTTCCTCAAGATCTCGTACCAGCCTTCCACATTTCCCGGCAGAGACCAGATCGTGTTGGAATGGTAAGTCAGCAGTACCTTCGGCTTCCATTCCATGCCAAACGCCTTCGGATCCTTACAGGTGAAATAGCTCAGCTGGCCGGCATCAACACCTATAGGAAACAGCTCCACCAACTGAACGGTATTTGACGGCCAGGAGAAGGGAACTTCTGGATGCAATTGATGAGGCTTGGGATCCAAAAGACCATCCAACCCAGGCTCATCCGTCCAAGCCATATGGGGAGAGCCAAGAACAACACCCAGCAGGCCGCCCGGCGCATTGTAGCAACCCAGAAGCATATTTATGACAATAAAAACTTGGTTGTCCATGGCACTGCATTTGTGTCCCTGGGCGCCGCGGTACCAGTTAATCGACACGGGGCGATAGGGATAAACTTCTCCATCGATCGTAATCGTCGAACCGATCTGGGCCGCCTCACCCAATTCCTTTGCCAGCCTACGAATTGTTGCGGCGGGAACGGTCGTGATCTTCTCCGCCCATTCGGGCGTGTATTCCTTGTAAGTGTCCTTGATGAACTGAAGGGCCGGGCGGACACGCTCACCCTCAACCTCGTAATTGCCGAAAAGGGCGATGTCCTTGATCGTCGGATCGTCGAAAACCTTGGCCTTGTTGTCAACAGGATCCCAAATCATGGGCTTGTGCTTCTCAAGGTTCCGCTGGGCAAACCAAGACATAGACCCCGCAGGGCGGCCGGCAGGAGGCGTATGGGTCTCTGTCGCCGAACGCTTGAAAAAACCGTTGTCACGAATCAGATAACCGCCGTTCGCGTACCACTTCAGATACTCCGCATCGTAGATCTCGTGATCGTAAAGCAACGAGTGAATCATGCCCAAAACAAACTGACGGTCAGCAGCAGGACGAATCGGAACCCACTCCTCGGATTTCGAAGCACCCGTTGAAAGTCTTGGTTCCACGGTGACCACCCTGCAACCCTGATCCCGGAGGTCGGACATGTAGCCCTGAGCCCCTCCGACGTGCAGATGCGATGAAAAGCCATCACCCGTACCAATATTCATCCAATATTTGCAATACAGGTAGTCACCGGCACCGGCAAATGCGGAATTGTAAATACCCGCAGTAATGTGGTACCCGCCGCCGCAATAAGTACCGACAACGTGAAACTGGTTCGCACTGCCCACACAGGCAGGCCAGGCCCATAGGTAAATCTTGTGGAAGTCTGAAATCGCCGCCATGAACTCCCGAGGATCCTTGTCGACACAGGCCTTGACCTTCTCGGCAACCGTGCTCATCGCCTCCTCCCAGGAAATCTCCACCCAGCCGGGATCCTCGTTCGGACCCTTCCTCGGATTGGTGCGCTTCACGGGATGCGTCAAACGATAGGGATCATACGTACGCAGAATACCAGAGACAGCCTTGACACACACCTTGCCACGGTTTGACGGTGAGGTCGGGTTCCCCTCGATCTTGTTGATAACCCCCTCAGGCGTAACATGGCACCGGATCGCACAGGTGTGAATGCACATCTTGCACGTACTGTTGATCCACTTCCCAGGCTTCATGGAATTGGCCCGAGCCTGGGTTTCCACCCTCAGTTTCTCTTTCAATGTCATACCCTCCTTTTCAACAACATTGGTTCATTACCCCACGGGCATCCAAATACATGCCCGGTTATTCCAAAAATGAGAAAACCCCGCCCATGTTGATCATGGATGGGGTTTTCTGCTTTCAAACCGGCAATAATTTTCCACCAGACTATAAATGAGCCCGATTCCTTGCGAACTCAAACGCCCGCATTCGATGTTCTTGATTTTCGGTTTTACCGCCTCCATCACTCCGCCCCTGCGAATATCTGGCCTTTATGACAACAGTAATTTCAGTTCCTAAAAATTTCGTTCCCATCCTTGCCTCCAAAGATGACAACAACATTTTCTACCCGTACTGAAAGCCGACCTCCTGCTACCAACTTTGTTCAAGCCTGTCAACATAAATTTCGGCTATTGACATGGAGGTGTTCTTAACGGCTTTCCGGTCAACGGTTCCTCTGTCACGACGCCATCAGTCCCCTATATACAGCGGCATATCCGTCTGTTTCCAAGGACCATCTGAAGGTGGTCTGTATTAACTTCTCGGCTTTTTTACACATATCTTCCAGCCGGGCCGGGTTATCGATGGCGTACAGAATTTTTTCGTAAAACTCTTTTCTATTGTCAAATAGCAATCCCGTCTCGCTCGTTAAGAGCGAAGCATTACCGGGAATACGGCGAGCCACAACCGGCTTGCGGTAATAGAACGCCTCCAGCAGGGCGTTGGCTTCCGACTCGGAAGCCGATGTATTCAGCACTACATCGACGCTTTTGAGCAGTGAGGGCATATACTCCCGGGAAACCTGCCCCAGATAACTCACCCAAGGATACCGTTGCATGCGTTTTTGAATTTTCTGATATTCATTCTGCTCCAAAACAAGGCCGGCAATGAAAAGGCGAATTCCGGAGCGATTTTTTTTTGCCTCGGCCAAGCCGTCGATCGCGTAATCAATACGCTTTACACGCCGGATACCGCCTGACATCAGGAAAACCGTTTCATTTGCCCGAACGCCATATTGGGCGCGAAAATCAATCTTTCCCTGCCCCGGCAGAAGGACAGATTGATGGATCACCTTTACCTTGTTGCGAGAGATGCCGCATCCAATAAGAACAGATAAGGCGTGATCGTTAAATACCGTGATCAGGTCGGAAGCCGCCAATACCTCTTTGATGGCCCGGCGTCGCTCCGGGTTTTTCAAATCGATATTCACATCCGTACCGGTCAGCGTTGTAACCAGGGGCGCGCCGAGTTCTTTTTTCAGGAACAGGCTTGACCGGCCTGCTTTATGCGCATGGAAACCATGGATGATATCGGGGCTAAATTCTCGACAAGGGCGGAGCAGATCGGCTCCATCCGTCCTCGACAAATCAATTATCCGGCAGTCCACGCCCACTTGGGCGAGTCCTTGAGAAATGCGGTGGACCGTTACAGCGTTACCGGTCAGTTGAGGAAAATATGTGGGCGTTACAAGAAGGCTTTTTATTGCTTTTTCTCGATCTCTTTGCATGAATTCAGAATCCATGAACACCGCTTTATTTTAAAGCAACAGAAGTATAAAAAAATATGAGCCGCTTGTCAAAGCGCAACCCGCCAACAAAAAAGTGGATATTTAAATGATTTTGTAATAGTCCGATGTATACGCAGGTGATATGCTGCGGTATTCATCACCATGGAAATGGTATGCCCGCGGAATGAGAAGGAGACCGCAGGAATGGAATCCCCAATCGTATGCAATGTCTGTAAAGGTTTCGGCACGCTGTGTAACTGCCTCTGCAAACGGTGCAAAGGTCACGGTCGCATCAACTGTCCCCGTTGCCAGGCCTTGGGGCTGATTGAATGTCCCGATTGCAATGGAACCGGTAAGGGACGCCTCATGATGCGTTGTAAACAATGCCGGGGTACAGGGAAAATTGCCTGCCAACAGTGCGAAGGAACCGGGAAGATGATTTGCCCAACCTGCAAGGGTGACGGTCAGGCGCCTTGCTTTGCCCATTGCCATGGCAGAGGCCGGTTGCCCTGCGCCAAGTGCGGTGGAACGGGTTACCTGCAGGCGGCGTCCTGACGGATCGGAGTGGCTTCCACGCACCGTCCGACATGCCGCCTTCGGAAACGATACGCATAAGCGGACATATGGCCCTCCGGTGCTGTTGCCTCCATCATCCTTTTGCCCCTTACCCGTAAGGGATTTTTTGTACGGATTGACAGACATAAGATCAGAGGCAGCGCTCCAGATCCCCCCGGCCTTGATCGTAAGATCCCTCAACCCTTGGGTTCATTCCTTGACTTCGAATTTGATCTCCTCGATGACCGCTTCATCGCATGACCTGGTGCGCTTCAGATCGTTGAGCCTCCCGATTCACGGAGTCGTATCGCACCCTCGCACACTGACCGGATGAGGTGCCGATGGTCTGCCTGACGTTGATCTTCTAAAGAAACCGGATTCATGGGCATCATGACTGGCGAAGCCGCCTGTCATGGAATCCCGGCTTGCATCTTGAAAGCGTCGTTTGGCCAAAGCCCAATCTATGACGGAATCGAGGTTGGCCCCGGATTCTTTGTTGTCCTCGTTGCAAAGAACAGAACGGATTGGCCGGGCATTTCCATGGAACGGTTCAACATAAAGCGGACAAGACGCGGTTTTTGAACGACCGGCTTCACTGGTTGTCTGGAGCAGGTCTACTCGAATTGATACCCTGAATGATCCCGTACTGAAGGAATGTCGTTTTATAAGTATGACCGAAAGGCCAGCCGCACAAAACACAGTTCTCAGGATATTGCGTTTGGCGGCCAAGAGCATAAAGAGAGTGTTGCCCCGAGTCAAAGGATGTTCCGGCGGTGGAAGGAACAGGAAATTCTCTCATCGTTTTCTTATTGAAAGAAGGCAGGTTTTTATACTATATGAAACAAGAAACGATTATTATCGGGATTGATTAAGGAAGATTGCATGTCCCTCGGATCTGAAGTTCTGATCATTCTGATTCTGATTATCGCCAACGGTGTCTTCGCCATGTCGGAAATCGCGGTTATTTCTTCGCGAAAGGAAAGACTCCAGCAGTGGATCAAAGAAGGCCATCCGAAAGCCAAAAAGGCAATGGAACTGGCATCGGAACCGAGCCATTTCCTTTCGACTGTTCAGGTTGGCATCACCCTGATCGGGATTTTGGCGGGGGCGTTCGGTGGTGCCACCGTCGCGGAGAAAATCAAACTGAACCTGCTTCAATACCCCGCTTTGACCCCCTATGCGGCGAGCCTGTCCCTGTTTATCGTGGTTTTGCTGATCACCTACTTTTCTCTGATCATCGGGGAACTGGTACCCAAGCGACTGGCTTTGAGCTATCCTGAACGGATTGCTACATTAATCGCCGGTCCCATGTCATTTCTTGCCCGCCTTGCCTCACCTCTGGTCCATTTTCTGAGTCTGTCAACCGAAATCATCCTCCGTCTCCTGAGAATTCATCCACCATCCAGTGTGGCGGTAACGCCTGAAGAAATCAAGGTTCTTATCGATCATGGGACTCGTATGGGCATTTTCGAGGAGGTAGAACAGGATCTGGTGGAAAGCGTCTTTCGTCTGGGGGACCGCAAGGCGAGCGTTCTCATGACACCCCGTGCCGAAATAATCTGGGTGGATGCGGATCTCTCCTTCGGCGATAACTGGTATCGCATCCAGGATAGCGGCCATAGCCAGTTCCCGGTCTGTCAGGGATCCCTGGAAAATATTCTGGGCATCGTGACATTGAAACATCTCATTCTGCCCATGGTGCGCGGGGAATCCCCCGACATGAAGCAAAACCTGATCAAGCCCTTGTTTGTTCACGAGGGCATGACAATACTCAAGGTATTGGAATTATTTAAACAATCCTCGAATCATATCGCCTTGGTCGTCGATGAATATGGAAGCATCCAAGGACTCGTGACCTTGCATGATATCATGGAAGCTATCGTGGGAGTCATGCCTGGTACGGAAGGGGAAAGCTGGGAGACCGCCGTACGCAGAGAAGACGGATCGTGGCTCTTGGACGGGATGCTGCCGGCCGATGAACTAAAGGAGATCTTCAACATTGCGAAACTGCCCGAAGAAGAAAGAGGCGACTACCAGACTTTGGGTGGTTTCGTCATGATGCACATGGGCCGGATTCCCTCACCGGCAGATTATTTCGACTGGGAAGGACTGCGCTTTGAAATCATGGATATGGACGGCCACAGGGTGGACAAGGTTCTGGTGACGCCGGCCCCACGGGGAGATTGAATCTTCTTGTACGCTCCGTGACGAATCTGCCCTCCTCGCTTTTCTCTTTACGTTTTTGGGCCCATGAATTCGGGTCCATACGAGGCCCTATAGAACGGTTTGGAAACGTGGGAATCCAGGCCGTGTATGAGCACATGGACTAAACAGGCGTCCTGCATTTACCCGTTGAGCTGGACGTCCACACGGGAGGGATGATGGACATTAGACTGAAGCGGATTTATGATCCGCCAGCCGACTCGGACGGTGTACGGGTTCTTGTTGATCGCCTCTGGCCACGGGGGATAGCCAAAATCAAAGCAAGGATTGATCATTGGTGCAAAGATGTTGCGCCATCCGGCGAGCTTCGCCGGTGGTTCGGGCACGATCCTGAAAAATGGCAGGAATTCGAAAAGCGATATCGCAGCGAACTGGATAATAACCCGGCCTTATCGGAGCTTCGGGAACTTTCGCGCAAGGGAACCATCACGCTTCTGTATGCCGCAAGAGACCAGTTACATAATGAGGCGGTGGTACTCAAGCATATCCTGGAACGCGACAATTGAGAATCCGCCCGGCCGGGGAAACGCTTCTCAGAAAATCAGGGGCCACACGAAAAAGTTTTCAGCGTGGCCCACTCCCCCCGAGCGTACGGTGTCCCGTACCTGTTGCCACGAAGAACTCTATTTTCACAACCACCGCGCCCATCCATGAGATGGGCGTCATCAGTAAAAAATGGAACAGCCCAAGACGATCTCGATGGTTTGATCATTGCCGCACGAGCTGACCATCCAATCTTTTGGGGACATCGGCAACTCTGCCGAAAAACAGCAAGTTTAACGGTAACGGATAATACAGCATTACGGGGAAAAAATCTATAGAAAAATTTACTGTTTTTCCAACATTTTTTTCTGTCAGCCTGCCCCTGTTCTGTTACCATGTTTCCCGTTTTGTAACGGCAATAGGGCGGAGGGCATTTTATAACGAACTCACGTAAAGACGTTGGGGTATTACCGGTCTCGTTGTATCCCGATAAACGCCGCTGGTTTTATCAAAACAGACTCTGGGGGGCTAAGACTAAAACCATCGTTTTCGCATGAACAGTATTATGCCTACCACTGACAGAAGGAGCGACACAAACAGGATCATCAAAAATGCCCATTGCGCATCCTCAAGACCGTTCGGAACATTCATGCCGTACAAACTCGCAATCAATGTGGGGATCATCAATATAATTGAGATGCACGTGAGTTGTTTCATGATCACGTTCAGGTTATTGGATATAACCGACGCGTATGCGTCCATCATGGCGCTCAGGATGTCGGAATACACATTCGTGGTTTCCTGCGCCTGACGCACCTCGATTTCAGCGTCTTCCAACAGTTCCGGATCGAATGAATCTTTGTATTTTCTGAGATTTTTGACTCTATGCAAAAGAATGTCATTGCCCTTGAGCGAAGTGGTAAAAAACACCAAACTGTTTTCTATCTTCAAGAGCGTTTGCAAGTCCTCATTTCTAATGGATTGCTCAAGTTGTGTTTCGGCAACTTTTATTCGCTGGTCAATCTTCTTTAGGTATTTCAGAAACCAGACGCTGGACGACAGCATGAGTCTTAGCACCAAATCAAAATGGTCGCGTTTGTTTATGTTTTTCCGTTGCGTCATCAGAATAAAGTCGGGCAGGACCTCCGTCTGATAGAAGCAAATCGACACAAAAACATCGTCTCTGAAAATAATACCCAGTGGAACGGTGGAGTATGGAATGCTTGAATTGATGTTTTTGTAGGGCAATCGAAGAATAATAAAAAACCAGCCCTCATCGTATTCAATGCGCGGACGCTCATCAACGTCCTCAATATCGTTGTAGAACGCCTCAGGTATGCCAAGTTCGTCAATTAAATAACGTTTTTCCTCTTCGGCAGGCATTTCCACTCTAACCCAACAGTTGGGCTCCCATTGCGGGCATGAAACGATTCCCTTGCCATTCTTCCAGAAGGTTTTCATATAGCAGCCTCGAAAAAATTCTGCACAATAGAGGTTTTCTCTATTGTATTTCCGTTTGTATTTACCTGTGCGATATAAGATCAGACAGCCCCATGACGCCTGTACCGATAAAAAAACGGCAGTCAGGCTTCTCTTCAGATAAGATCTTTTTTAACCGGAAAACATTTCTTGAGAAAGGGGAAGATATAACCGCCGAAAGGACCATAGCATAAAAACGATTGACAATGCCACAGTCATTATCCTTGCATGGTACCGAAAATTTGAATTGATGACCCCGTTCAAGGCAAATTCATTGCCGAAATACTGTTTTCCCGGAAAGACACCCGTGGTGCCTGTGGGGTAAAAATACCTACTGACGGCTGCTCCATGCAGACAGCAGGCGGCGTGCTAGCAAGTGATTCTTTGGTCTTAAGGGCGATCAGGCGGTTCATGTGTACAGTTTGTTCAGCACCCAAGCCATGTTTCGGCCCAGGTTTTTCATGGTCAGCATCCCCTCTTCATCTTTCAGGACATCCCCTTTCTCCCGACCGACACCCATATTCCAGTAGCTGGAACCGGGAACAACCATCTGGCTGATGAAGAAGAGATGATTGATCGTATCAAAAGCATGGATGCTACCCGCACGACGGGCGGCAACGATGGCAGCGCCCACTTTCAGACGGAACATATCCCCGTTGCTCTTGGCGACTATACCCGCCCGATCAATAAGGGCCTTCATCTCGCTCGAAACGTCCGCGAAATAGGTGGGGGAGCCGAGAATGATGCCCTGCGCGTTTTCCATTTTTTCGATACAGGCGTTACAGTCATCCTGAACAGCGCAACGACGGTTCTGGTTATCCCGGCATCGATAACATGCCATGCATCCATGCAGTTTTTTCCCAGAAAGATCGATCAGTTCGGTATCGATTCCTTCCCTTTCCAATTCCGAAAAGACCCGACGAATCAACATGCTGGTGTTGCCGTCCTTCCGGGCGCTGCCATTGATGCCGATGACTCTGATCATGGTAACTCCTCCCGCATATTTTTTTGTGTCCACCGGCCCACACGGTTTTCACCGGTCGACTTCCGTAGAATCCGTGTGTAACCCAGACTGAGAATACCATCGAAGCCAGGCTGTGTCAAAGAAAGGACTTCAGGGGGACAACCAACGAAAATGCGAACTATGCCTAAACAATGGCCAAAATATGTTTGGCTACCGTTCGGCGCCGATTCAAAATGACAAAAAACAATAGGCATGATGTAAGTTTTTTGCTATGGGGAGAGCCAGTACAGGAGACGGAGGTTGTACAGAAAATGGAAGGCAAAGCCTTATTGACTGTAGATGGAAAGACTTACGAGCTTCCAATTATTGAAGGAACTGAGGGAGAGCGGGCAATTGATATTTCCCGTCTGTTGAAAGATACGGGACTCATCACCTTGGATCCCGGATTTGTGAATACGGGCAGTTGCCGAAGCGCAATTACCTTCATGGATGGCAAGAAGGGTATCCTGCGTCACCGGGGCATCCCGATCGAACAATTGGCGGAACATTCCAGTTTTGTTGAAACCGCCTACCTATTGATCAACGGTGATTTACCTACACAAGAGGAGCTGAACGATTTTTCGGCTTTATTGAACAAGCACTCCCTGGTCCATGAGGACATGCGAGCCTTCTTTGAAAAGTACCCGGGACGTGCTCACCCTATGGGCATTCTGTCGTCCATGGTCACGGCTATGCGCGCTTTTTATCCGACTTTGAAAGATCGGAGTCAGGAAGAGCAGGCAACAATAACGTTTGCCCGTCTTATTTCAAAACTCCGGACACTGGCGGCCATGTCTTACAAAATTTCCCTGGGTCATAAGCTAACCTATCCATCGCATGAGTTGAGTTACTGCGCGAATTTTCTGCGCATGATGTTCGATTCGCCGGTGCGGCCCTACATTGTAGACGAGGATCTGGTCAAGGCCCTGAATGTTTTCTGGATTTTGCACGCTGACCATGAACAAAACTGCTCAACCTCGGCGATTCGTCTGGTCGGAAGTGCACGGGTCAATCTGTACGCGGCGATTTCCGCAGGGATGAGTGCTCTGTGGGGTCCCCTTCACGGCGGGGCGAATCAGGCGGTAATCGAAATGCTTCAGAAAATTTCGGATAATGGCGGCGACATCATGCCCTATATCAGGCGAGCAAAAGATAAAAACGATGAATTTCGTCTCATGGGTTTTGGTCATAGGGTTTACAAAAACTACGACCCACGCGCCAAAATTATGGAGAAAATCGTTCACAAGGTCCTCACGAAGCTGAATTTGAAGGACCCCCTCCTGGATCTCGCAAAACGTCTGGAGGAAATCGCCTTGAAGGATCCTTATTTTATCGACCATAAACTGTATCCTAATATCGATTTTTACAGTGGTATCATGCTGCGGGCACTGGGAATCCCCATCAACATGTTTACGGTCATGTTCGCCATAGGACGTTTGCCCGGATGGATCAGCCAGTGGAAGGAAAGCATCGATGATCCCGACTGGAAGCTGCATCGCCCCCGCCAGATCTATACGGGCTTGCACCATCGGGACTATATCCCGATTGAACAGCGAAGCGGTCAGGGAACGCGGGGTTGATGCGGGTCGCGCTTTGGAGAGTATGCAAGGACCAGGTAAAAGCGGAGAAAAGAAAGTAAAAATCCAACAGAGGGGGTTCGGCAATGAGAGTTCGGGTTTCAGCTGTGTATGAACAGGGGAGAGAAATCCTTTGCATGAAATATGTGTACGGCGGAAAGGATGTTTACGCGCTGCCCGGCGGGGGCGTCGACAGAGATGTACCCTTCCACGACGCCATCAAGGCTGAATGGAAAGAGGAACTTGGGGTCAAAATGGAATTGGGGGATGTGATCATGCTGGGAGAAGCCCCGGGCGACAAGCGCCGTCCTCAGACCCTCCATGTTGTTTTCTGGTGTACGGAAGTCCATGGTACGCCAAAAATCAGGGCGGACAACACCCGTTCTCTTGACGTCGCCTGGCTGCCGGTGGATAAGCTCAGGGATTGTCCACTGTACCCCGATGTGGGCAAACAGCTTTATGATTTTTTTCAAAGCGAAAACCGGCGATCCATAGTCTTCATCAAAAATTGCATGGAAAGAGGTTACTGGTAAAAAAATCGGACGGAAAAGGATTTCCGGTCAGATCTCAGCATTTCAACGCCGGAAGGCCGATCCTTAGTTGGTTGTCCGGTCGGAATAGGCATCGGGTAAGCGTCTGCGGAAAGACGAATCGATGCCTTTTTTATTGGAAAGCAAGCATGACAGATGGTGAATAATAAACGATTCCTGTTTTGGGGGTGGTATGTCGTCCTGGGAGCCTTTCTCGTTCTGGCTGTCAACTACGGCGTCCGCTACAGCTTCGGCATTTTTCTTAAACCCATGGCGGAAGAATACGGCTGGTCCCGCGCGGTGATTTCACTGGGGGCCTCTTTCAACATGCTCGTGTATTCCGTCTGTTCCATTTTTGTGGGTAAAATGGTGGACCGGATCCCGCCGAGACGCATCATCGTGGCGGGGGCTTTGATGGCCTCCCTCAGCCTCGGCTTCGTGGCGTTTGCCACAACGCCCCTGGCCTTCTACCTAACCTACGGTCTTTTGGCCGGGATCGGCTCAGCCGGGCTGGGGGTGGTGGTGTGCAATTCCTCCGTGGCGAAGTGGTTTCACAAAAGACGGGGAACGGCCGTCGGTCTGGCAACCATGGGAATCAGCGCCGGCACCGTGGCACTGACACCCTTGGCGGGCCATATCGTCAAGATGTACGACTGGAAAACCGGGTTTTTATGCTTTTCCCTGATAACCTTTCTGATCGGCGTGGCCCTGGCCTTCCTGTTTTTTCAAAAAACCGTGCCCGAGGCGTATGGGTGGCATCCCGACGGCGAAAAAAGGGCGCGGGGAGGAACCGAGACGGCATGGGAAGACCTGCCCAGACAACTTTCCCGTCGCGTTGTGCTTTGCGACATTCAGTTCTGGCTGCTGTCGGCATGCCTGAGTCTCTCCTACCTGGCGATCATGTCTGTCTTTGTGCATCAGGTGCCCTACGCCCTCGACCACGGAATTGGAAAAGTGGCGGCGGCTTCATCGCTCGCCACGGTCAGTTTTTCCGCATTTTTTGGCCAGTTTTTCTTTGGTTGGCTGAGTGATCGAATCCGGGATGCGAAATATGCGGCAGTCTTGGGGTTTTTCATGATGACCTGCGGGATGGGTTTTCTTTTAATCGCCCAATCTCTTAGTTTGCTCTATCTTTTCGCGGTGGTGTTCGGATTCGGGTACGGTTGTTTGGCCCCGCTGACACCAATTCTCATTGCGGAACGCTTTGGACGCCACGCTCTGGGAGGGGTGTACGGCCTTGTGACCTTCTTTATCGGATTGGGAGGAAGTATAGGCCCTTTTCTGGCAGGATATATGTACGACCGTTTCGGGGCCTACAGACATGTTTGGCTGTTCAACATCGTTTTGCTTCTGGTTGTGACAACGGCGATTCTTGGCCTGAAAAAAAAGAACCAGTGCATGGTTCCGGACAGTCCGTCTTCTCGATGATGAGAAGGAAAAACCTCCCCTCTCATCCAGAGTCACAAACAACAGAAGACAGCTGGATGTGCTTATAGGTTGCTCCGGATATTTTAATAGTCCAGTGCTATTTTCAACACCTCACGCATATCGTCAACAAAATGGAATGTCAGCCCTTTTCGCACGTTGAGGGGGATGTCATCCAGATCTTTCCTGTTCCATTTCGGCAGAATCAGCGCCGTAATACCCGCCCGATGTGCAGCCAACACCTTTTCTTTGATTCCACCGACGGGAAGGACCACGCCTCTTAGGGTGATTTCTCCCGTCATGGCCAGATTCTTCCTGATCGTCCGATCGGTCAGCAACGAGACGAGAGCCGTAAGCAGGGTAACACCGGCTGATGGCCCGTCTTTTTGAATGGCCCCTGAAGGGATGTGGATATGTATGTCGAGGTCATCAAAAAAATTCGATGCGATACCCAACTCCTCCGCATTGGTCCGAATAAAGCTCAAAGCCGCACTCGCCGATTCCTTCATCACCTCTCCCAGCTGTCCCGTCAAGGCCAGACCTCTTTTGCCGGGCATGGACGTGGCTTCCACAAACAGGATTTCACCCCCGACGGGTGTCCAGGCTAACCCAACGGCAACGCCGGGTTTCGATGCCCGGATCGTTATTTCCGGAATCACCTTGACCGGCCCAAGGTACCGGGCGATGTCCTTGACCGTAATCGTCGTCGAGCCGATCCGGCCTTCGGCGGCAGCGCTGGCCACCCCCCGGCAGATCGAAGCGATTTCTCTTTCCAGGTTGCGGACGCCCGCTTCACGGGTGTACTGGGCAATGATCCGCTGCAAGGCCCTGCGGGTAAAACGGATCTGATCCGATTTGAGCCCGTTGGCATCGATCTGCCGGGGAATCAGGTAACGTTCAGCAATTCTGATTTTTTCCTGCTCCGTGTATCCGAGAAGTTCGATCACTTCCATCCTGTCCCGAAGGGGCGGAGGAATTGTTTCCAGCATATTGGCCGTGGTGATGAACATGACATGGGTCAGATCAAAAGGAACATCCAGGTAATGATCGACAAATGCAACATTCTGTTCCGGATCAAGTACTTCCAGCAACGCCGACGACGGGTCACCGCGAAAATCGCTTCCGACCTTGTCGATTTCATCCAGCATGAACACGGGATTATTCGACTCGGCCCGGCGAATGCTCTGGATGATTCGGCCTGGCAGGGCACCGACATAAGTCCTACGATGACCACGGATTTCTGCTTCGTCACGGACGCCGCCCAAGGCAATTCGAACGAACTTCCGGCCCAGAGCGCGGGCGATGGAGTGACCGAGCGAAGTTTTGCCCGTACCCGGAGGGCCGGCAAAGCAAAGAATGGGGCCCTTGGTGTCGGGTTTCAATTTGCGGACAGCGAGGTATTCAATGATCCGTTTTTTGGCCTTCTCCAACCCGTAATGGTCTTCGTCCAGGACACGTTGAGCCTTCCTGATATCCAGGTTGTCCTCGGTTTTTTCATTCCAGGGCAGCGCGGTGATCCAATCCAGATAGGTGGAGGCGACCGTGTATTCCGCAGAGGACGGATGCATGCGGGAGAGCCTTTCCAGCTCGCGCTCCGCTTCCCGTTTTGCCTCATCCGGCAGATTCTTCTTTTCTATTTTGGCACGATACTCCTCGATTTCGACTTTCGATTCATCCTCCTCGCCCAGTTCCTTGCGAATCGCGTTCAACTGCTGGCGTAGATAGTATTCCCGCTGTGATTTATCCATGTCGTCCTTAACTTGGGACTGGATCTTGTTTCCCAGTTCGAGAATATCGACCTGATGATTGACCAGGCGGGTTACTTCCTCAAGTCGCTTTTTGATATCGAGTGTCTCCAGAATCTGCTGTTTGTCTTCAATCGAGGCATTGATAATAGACGCAACCATGTCGGCCAGAGTCCCTGGTCCGGTAATGGATTTGGCCATGGTTCCAAATTCCTGGGGCAAGAATGGGGATAGTTTAACGACCCGGTCAAATAGACTCACGAGATTGGACATCAGCGCTTCCACCTCGATATCATGCATTTCCAATGTTTCGAGAGGTTCGACCCGTGCCTGAAGATAAGGCGCGCCTTCGATAAATTCCTTGATGCGGAAACGTTCGATACCACGCAGAAGCAACTGGGCCTTGTTATCCGGTGATTTTGCCATCCTGAGAATAACAACGCTTGTGCCAACTAAATAGAAGTCCTCCGGTTGATATTGGGTTTCCATAGGGGGTTTTTTGGAGACAGCCAAACCCATAAAACGATCCTTGGCCATGGCCTCATCAATCAACTGGATGGACTTGTCTCCCAGTACTTCCATGGGAAAGACCATCTTGGGAAAAACGACATTGTCAAATAAGGGCAAAATCGGAAGAATTTCCGGCAGTGACGAAACCGAAAAATCTTCCGATATCTTTTGTTCTGTCATGGAAACCTCCGAAAACCACTTTTTTACAGTAGCGTTTATTTTTGCGTGATCTTTATCTTTTGAGCCCGTTCCGGAGACAACTTGGCCGCCCAGATTTTTAGCAGTCCCTCATGGTAAGTCGCCCGGACCGTATTTTTATCCACCGCACAGGGTAACAATAGAATCCTCTCAAAGGAACCATAGGATATTTCCGCCAGATGATAACGGGGGTG
>Ga0172382_10007613_pt1 | contig 15335 bp, 15 predicted proteins | sample Leawel138RmetaG_FD_122245 | JGI IMG/M metagenome (GOLD analysis project Ga0172382, IMG submission 122245) | Leachate microbial communities from a municipal landfill in Southern Ontario, Canada - Leachate well 138R metaG | ecosystem: Engineered > Solid waste > Landfill > Unclassified | place...
AACCCGCTAGATCCCGCCACCCAGCGAGTTAGCCACTTCAGCCCGCTAAACTTAGCGGAATGAACCCGCTATATCCCGCCGCCCAGCAAGTTAGCCACTTCAACCCGCTAAAGTTAGCCAATTTAACCCGCTAGATCCCGCCACCCAGCGAGTTAGCCACTTCAGCCCGCTAAACTTAGCGGCTTCAACCCGCTAACTCCCGCCTCCCGGCAAGTTAGCAGCTTCAACCCGCTAAACCCCGCCTCCCGGCGCCTGGCCAGGCTGCCCGAACCGTGCTCGTAGGGTGTCCACGAAGCCTCGGTGGGCCTTCTTCGATATCGGCCGAAGCGGTGACCGGTCGTACTTCCAGGCAGCGTAAAACACCCACACGAGCAGCCCCACCGTGAACGACACGTTTTGCCAGCCGTTGAGTTTCCACTGCCCCTCCCATAGCAAGTTGCCCACCTCGCGGCTGAACGGTCCGAAATAGTAAATGGGCCAGAGGTCGTCGATGGTATCCGTGCGGCCGCGGGAGCCTACAAAATCGCACAGACAATGGAGATGCGCCACCAGCATCGACCACCAGAACACCTTACCTTTCTTCACCGCCTTCCAGGCCAGCAGGGCTGAAAGGACCGTAATCCCCGCCAGTCCGTGAAACAAGAAATGGTGGTAGTCGGCATACAGCGTCGTTTCAGGCCCCCCCAGGGCGGGACTGGCGAAATCGCAGACCACACCCAGACTGTCGAGATCAGGGAGGATCCCGGCGCAGGCCACCAGCATCTTGTCCCGATCGTCCTCCAGGACCGTATCGGCTATCACCCAGCTAGCCAGAAAGTGCGTAATCGGACTCATTCTCTCTTTACCCCCTCCAATCCAGAAACCATTCCTTGCCACGCCTACTTAAATAGACCCCAATCGAATTCACTTGTAATACGTGCTGCAAGGAATCAACAGGGTCTGACGACGGCCAGCCTCCCAGCTTCAGGCCTTCCTGGTTGGGAAAGCGCTCAAAAAACTCTACTTCCACCCGGCCTCGAGGGGGATAGTCCTCCACCAGAACGGGCGGGCCGAGGCGGACGGCAGGGGTCGCTCCGGCAAGCTCGGGAGCTTCCAGGCGCTGCAGAACGGAAAGGGTCGAATAGGTCCTCAGAGACCAACCCTGTTTGCCCTCGGGAGCTACAAAAAGGCTCAGCAGCCGCACGTCTTCGCTACCCGGCGGGCGGTAGACCAACTCGCTCAAGTTCAGTTGCAGCAGCGGGACCATCGGCTGCCCCTCCCAGTCCGGCCAGCCCTCCCCTTGCGCGGCCACCGTCACCCCACCAAAGTACGAGCCTGGCTCATCGGCGAGTTCTTCCACCGCCGGTTCAAACAAAACTGCCGGGCGCATCAATTCCTCACGAAGCTTCTCCACCTCCCGCTTCTTCTTCACCTCCCGGTCAGCGGCCTTGCGGGAGGAACTTCCGGGATCAATGAATGATATAGCAACCTGCGACGAATTCTTTTCATACTTTTTCTCTTGCTGCTCGCCGGATGTGGGAGATCTCCCACCGATCCGAACAAGACCGAGCTTACCTTCTGGACCATCAGCCTCTCCCCCAGCTACGATCAGTACATCCACGGTCTCATGGCCGAATACGAGGCGCAAAACCCCCACGTAAAGCTCAACTGGGTCGACCTGCCTCAATCCGCTTCTCGGCAGAAGTTGATGGCCGGTATCGCCGCCGGCGCGCCTCCGGATCTGGTCAATACCAGCACCGATTTCGCTCTCATTCTGGCTCAATACGGAGCCATCACCGAACTCTCCGAGCATCTGACCCAGGAGCAGATCGAGCGTTACTTCCCCAACCTATGGAGCGCCACCGAGTATGAGAACGGGGTCTATGCGTTTCCCTGGTACGTGACCACCAAGGTGATCATGTACAACAAGCAGATCCTGGCCAACGCCGGGCTCGACCCCGACTCTCCCCCCGGGACCCTCGAAGAGCTCGACCGCCAGGCCCGTCAGATCAGCAAAAACACCGAAGCAGTGGGCTTGATGCCCGATATCCGCATTTGGAACGACTGGGCCATGGAGGGCGCGCCCGCGGTGGACTTCAGCAGCCTCACCCCGCTCTTCACCGATCCCGAGGCGGTGGCAGTCCTGGAGCGCTATCACCAGCTCTACCAGGATGGGGTCATGCCTCCCGAGACCCTGACCGAAGGCTATCGGGGTGCCCTCGATCGCTACAAAGCCGGAAGCCTGGCTTTTCTGGAAGCCGGTCCGCAGTTTCTCCTGCGTATCAAGGCCGATGCTCCTTCCATCTATCAGGTCACCGGCATCGCTCCCATGCCCCGCACCAGGACCAACACCTTGCCTGCCGCCACCATGAACTTCGTCATTCCTCGCTCCTCCAAGCATCGAGAGGAAGCCGTCAAGCTAGGCCTGTTTCTCACCTCACCCCCGGCGCAACTGGAGTTCTGCAAACTGGTGCCCATCCTCCCTTCCACCATCGAGAGCGCCGAGGATCCGTTCTTTCAATCCGGAGGGGAGGATGAGCTGCAATCCGAAGCGGTGCGCATCTCCCTCTCCCAGCTTCCTCGGGCTCGGGACTTCAATCTGGGACTGCCTCGGCAAAAGGACCTCATGCGAAGCCTGCAAAACGCCGTGGAGCAGGCCGTTCGAGGAGAGAAACCCACAGCTCAAGCTCTCTCGGAAGCCTCTGAAGATTGGGAAAAAACGCTCGCCCCTTTCAGGAGTACCATCGAATGACCATCCAACAACTCACCCGCCAGGTCGTGGACTTTCGCGAACGCAGGGACTGGGCACAGTACCACCACCCCAAAGAGTTGGCATCAGCCCTTTCCATCGAGGTCTCGGAAATCATGGAACTGTTCCGCTTCAAGACCGCCGAAGAGGTCAAAGAGATGATGCAACAACCCGAATTTCGAGACCGGGTGGGGGCGGAGCTTGCCGACTCGCTGTTTCTGCTCTTACTGCTAGCCCATGAAAGTGGCATTGATCTGAAATGCGCCTTCCAGCAGAAGCTGGAAGTCCTGGAGCAACGCTACCCCGAAGAGCAAGCCCGGGGGCGAAACGACAAGTGGACCGCGTATAACAAACAATGAAGCGCAATCCGTGGATAGCCTGGGTTTTTCTAGGCCCAGCTCTGGTGATTTTAGGGGTCTTTACCTTTTATCCCATCTTCTGCGGAATAGCCCTTGCCTTCACCGAGTTCTCCCTGCTCCGCCACACCGCCGAGGGCCAGTTGGTCCCGCCCCGATTCGCCGGCTTCGGAAACTTCTGGAGGCTCTGGGTGGACCCATACTTCTGGAAAGCGCTGATCAACTCGCTGCTCTATCTGGCGGTGGTCCCGGTCATCCAACTGGCTTCCATCGCCCTGGCGGTCCTGGTAGACAAGCCGTTTCGGGGACGAAACTTCTTTCGTACCGCCTTCTACATCCCGGTCATAACCTCGGTGGTGGTCATCGGTATCACCTGGCGCTGGGTCTTTCGCTCCGACGGACTGGCCAACTTCCTTCTGGGCCTGGTCGGCATTCCGCCCATCCAATTTCTCACCAGTCCGGACACAGCCTTGCTCTCCATCATGTTCGTGACCCTCTGGCAGGGCCTCGGTTACTACATGATTTTGTATCTGGCCGGGCTGCAAACCATCCCGGTGGAACTCGAGGAGGCCGCCGTATTAGACGGGGCCGGACCTCGAGAAGTCTTTTGGCACATCACCATCCCCATGCTCAAACCCACCGTGGCTCTCTGCTCCATCATCAGTTGCATTTCAGCTCTCAAGGTGTTTGGAGAGATCTTCGTGATGACGCCCCAGGGGGGGCCCAACCAGAGCACACTCACCATGGTCTATTACATCTACCTCAAGGCGTTCGAGGATTTCGACATCGGCTACTCCGCCGCCATCGCCCTGGTACTGGCCGGCGTGGTGGGCGTGATCAGTTGGATCAACGTGCGGTACTTCAAGGACGGCGGTCTCAACAGTTATGGCTAACGCTTTGCGCTGGTTCGTCTTGTGCGCCGTGGCCACGCTTTGCTTGGGGCCTTTTCTGTTCTTGCTCTCCACTTCGTTGGAGGGGGACGACGTCTTCCGTTTAGAGACCTTGGCCGACCTGCTCCCCAACCAGTTCGACACCTCCGCCTATCGGGAAGTGTTTGTAAAACTGCCCGATCTCAAATACTTCTTCTTGAACACGGCGTTCCTCTGCTTTTTCGGGGTCCTGCTGGAGCTTTGCTTTGCCACCTTGGCCGCCTATCCGCTGGCCCGCATGAACTTTGCCGGGAAGGGCTGGATCATGGCGGCGCTGCTGGCCACCATGATGCTGCCCAGCCAGGCCAACATCATCGTGAACTTCGTCACCATCCGGCAGATCGGTCTGTACGACACCCTCACTGCGGTCTTACTGCCTTCGGCGGTGAGTGTCTTCGGGATATTCTTGATGCGCCAGGCTTTTCTGGTGGTGCCCAAGGACCTGGAAGACGCCGCGCGCATGGATGGCGCCGGAGAGTGGTACATCTTCCGGCACGTTATGGTTCCCCTCACTCGACCTGCCCTAGGCACCCTGGCGCTTTTTTCTTTCGTGGCCCACTGGAACAGCTTCATGTGGCCTCTGGTGATCCTGCAGGAGCGCAGTAACTACCCGCTCAGCGTAGGACTGGCCTACATGGCCAACACCTTCGACAGCAATTTTCGACTGGTCGCGGCCGGCTCGGTGATGGCGATGATCCCGATTTTGGTGCTATTTCTGGTGCTCCAGAAGCAGTTTATTAAGGGCATCACCGCGGGAGCCGTCAAGTAAAAATCTAGGTCAACCGGCCCTAACCGTCGGTAGCCAGAGCCGGCATCTCCGTACCCAGACCCGCCGCCACGGCTCTCAATTCTTGGATCTCCATGTCCACCACCCGATCGTCAGCGGTAGCCAAAGCGGAGAGATAACGCATAATGGTTGCCTTGTCTTCGTCCGTCAACAAGCCCTTCATGGTCGAGGCCAGTTGTCGAGCCGCCGGAAGTTCGTCAATTCCGTCTAGCAACGTTTCGAAAATCAGAGTAGAAAAACCGGGAAGCATCTCTTCTCCCAGGGCATTCGCCACTTTCTTTTCTTGCTCATCGATCACACCGTCCGCGGCGACCAAAGAAGCGGCAAGCGCCGCTGCCACGGTGGGTAAATCTGCGTGCAAATCCATTAATTTCATCCTCCGGAGTCTCTGCTATAGCTCAAGATGTTAGTGGCAATAGGGATTCGGACCTTTCGAACAATAGTTCGTACTCCAGCGTGTTTTCGAGTCACTTCCTTTATAGCTCCTAGGGTAAGCGCTTGGGAAGCTGCTCGGCGTAAACCCACTTATTGAAGAACGCCTTGAGGTCTTTGCCGGTGCTCTCCTCGCAAGTCGCGACGAAGTCGGTGATCTCTGCCGATTGCCCGGCGTAGTCGCTGAGAAAGGTCTTCAGGACCTTCTTGAAGTCTTCATCTCCCAACTCTTTGCGCAGGGCATGCACTCCTCCGGCCATCAGGTTATAGGCATCACCCGAGTACATCTTTTGAGTTTCCGGGTCGCCGGGGATGTAGCCCGAGACGCGGGCGCGTGCTCGCTCGTAACGGGTAGCCATATGTCGATCGAGATCCACTCCGAAGTCGTGGGCGGCGTAGGCTGCTCCAAAGTAGGTGGCAAACGCCTCTTTCATCCAGATATCTCTCCAGCGACCGATGCTGACCGAGTCGCCGAACCACTGGTGAGCAGTCTCGTGGGCCACTACTTCGGTGGGGAAATGAATGACCGGACCATCCAGGTCGACCCGCTCGGATTCCATGGTGCGCTGGGTGTAGACGTTTCGGGTCTGGGCCTCGAAGGCGCCGCCGAAGAGCTTTTTGAAGTTGTGATTGCCCAGCACCTCAAACGGATAGTCACCCAGAAACGACTCCAGGAAGTCGAGGATCTCGGGAGTCTTGGAGAGGGTGTCCTTGGCACTTTGGTTGGAGTCGATAGGGACGCTGTTCTCGATCGGAACGCCTCGACTAGAGACCTGAGTCCAGCTTTCGAAATCTTCTGATTTAAAGGCGTTGAGGGCGACCACGTAAGGGGCCATGGGGTCTTTGGGGCTGAAGTCCAGTTGGCGGGCGCTTCCGCCCTCGATCTGCTTCTCCGACTTGGGAAGTCCGCTGGCGTGGGCCTCATAGCCGAGGGGCACACCGATCTCGAAATCGAAGGTGGCTTTGTCGCTGGGGTGGTCGTTGCAGGGAAACCATCCCCTGGTGGAGCGAGGCTCGGAGATGGTGACAAGAGCGCCTTCCACGAAACGCATTCCGAAGGGCAAGTCGAAAACGAAGGACTCTTTCACTTCGTGGGGAGCGCCCTGGTAAAGTACATCTACCTCGAACTCCTCTCCATCTCTGATCGGCTTCTTCGGAGTGACCTTCAGTTCGTTCTTCTCCTGCTTGTAGGTTGCCGCTTCGCCGTTCACTTCCACGGCCACATAGGGAAAAGGTAAGAAATCGAGGGAAAAGCTATCGAGACCCTGGGTAGCTTCGGCTTTCATGCTGGAGAGACCCAGAATGGTTTCAGTCTCAAAGTCCGGTGCTACTCTGACGGTGTAGTGTTTGGCGTCGTAACCGCCGTTGCCGATCTCTTGAATGATGTCGTTGTAGCTGTCGCCCGGAGTTCGAGCGGCTGGTTTGGAGAGGTCGAGAGTCTTGGGTAGCTCGGGGGAGTCTAGAACATCGGCGAGATCGTCGACTTCGGAGAGGAGAGACTCCGCGCCCTTCGTGATGCGAAAGATCTCTCGCCCTTGAATGCTGCCGTCTTTCCCTCTGTTGGCAGTGGCCCGATCCTCCCAGACGGCCAGATCCACTCCACGGTCGATGAGTTTGGGGAGTTCTTCAACGCTGGTGTGAGCCCAACGGTCGTCCTGACGCTTTACGATAAATCGATCGGCGGACCGGCTGGGAAGCTTCAGGCCGGCTTCCTCGGTGCGAGGAACCATCCGGTTTTTCAAGGCTCTTTGAATGTTCAAGTGAGAGGTCTCTTTTCTTTGCTGCTCTTAACCTCTCACACGATCATTAAAAGAAGCTCAAAACGGAGTGTCTGTCGGTCAAAGTATCATCACAAGAGACATGTTGGTGCTCGGCAAATCTATCCTGGGATAAAAAACAGCCCCCGGATCAACGCTTCGAAGCGGAACCGAGGGCTATATGACTCACTATGCTTACTCACTCATATCAGGGCGGCTAGTTTGCAGACCATTGACCCACGTTCCGTGGGTACCTTGCCGCAGCTGATAATCAGACTATACGGCCACCTGGTGAACCCAGGCTGGACTTCCGAGCACCAGATGTAACGAGTTTGTTAACCTTGCCAGGCAACCGATAAACGGTCGTAACCAATTGTGCGGGAATCGCCCCTTCATCGCAAGGAATGGATAAAAGCACCTCAGCATCCAGGTGGCGAAGATGGAATGGGGAGGCTACCAGATCCACTCCACTAAGTTTCCCGAGGCGCACTCCCGGCCCGGAACGCATACCTAGATTCGGCCGCGCGCCTTCTCCTACTGCCACGTGCTCGGTGACAATCAGATATCGGTAAGGCTGTCGTTCGTGCAACTGCGCGACAAAACGACCGATCTCGGCATTTCCTAAGTGCTGAAGCACCTGGCGAACGAAGCAGACATCGGCCTTAGGGAGTTCGTCCACGGAGAGGTCCAACTGGCGAAACTCGACCTTGGTGTCCTGATACTTACGCCGATTCCTATTGAGAATAGTTTCAGAAATGTCGCAGGCTAGATAGGAACCTGCCAGGTCCTGGAGCTTATTGCCTACGTTAAAATCGCCGCAACCAAGGTCCACCACGCTCGGGTTCTCTTGCTCGGTGAGGAAGGCCCGCAGGGTAGCGACATAAGGAGCAACCAGCGTACCCTCGTGCGATCCATAACCAGAAGTTGGTTTGCCCTCTGCATCCCGGCCCCAGGCACCCTGAGTGTACACCTTTTCAAAAACATCCTTGAGGCTGAGCCCGCGGAATCCGGTCCTCCACCTTATATCGGACATTATTCGTCGCAAGAACTCGATAGAAAGGACCGCTCCTAAAAACGATCTCAGACTGAAGGTCCGCCCGGAGCGAGGAGGCACTCGCTTATGACTATCGTTATTACTCATGCTCTATGGCGCTACTACTTCTCTAACCTTCGGCACACTTTCCTCCAACACTCGTTCGGGCATAATGCACTCATAGAAGAAACAACTTTAGAGATTCAGGGTTTATAAGAGCATAAACCCAAGGGGCCCGGCCAAACACAACCCCTCCCCAACCCCAAATGGCCGGGCTCCTTTCTTTTTTGCGACGCCCCGCTGCCCCCATGTAAACCCACAATCTAGCGGACCTTGAGTTCGCTGACCAGGATCAGTTCACAGGCGCCGTTTCCGCTGTCGGTGCGAGAGAGGGAACTCTTCCAGTGCCAACCGTCGGGGGCGTCTACCCGCACGAGATAGCCCTTTATGGTCACGATATCTTCTCTGCGGACCTTTTTTAGGCGATCATCCATGGCTTCGTCCACCCCGATCATGTGCATGTTGGCGGTGTGCTGCAGCATCATCGTACCGTCCACGGTGGGGTCGCTCCATTCGCAGCGATAGTAACGGTTGAGCTTATAGAAATGACACTTCTGTAGTTCCAGAGTGTCGGAGGCCGGACCCCAGGCCACGGTAAAGTCCATGGGAGACAGATCGGCCTCGCGCCCTGTCCGATAGCGCTCGGCGATGATGACCCGCACTTCCATATCCCACTCGGCCAGCGCGGTGATCAGATAGCCGTTCCGGCTCCATTGGACTTTATCGTCCACCGTTCGTTGTACGGGCGCCCGGGGCGCCTGCTCTCGCCCCGGAGGAAAGCGGTAGGTGTGGTTCTCTTTGTAATACCAGTAACCTAACAGCAGCAAGGCAAGAAAACCGAGGAAGGCAAAGATCTTAAAAGCGAGCGCATTGTTGTTTGTGTTGGAAACCCCGGCCACCCCACTCTTTTCGCTGTGTGTCCGTTCATTCCCACCGGAGCAAAAAAGGAATCCGTGCCGTAGCCCCAAAGGAAAAGGTATGGAGAGTAGGATGTTCCAGCATATTCAGGCCCAAACAGCCCCTGCTGTATCCCTGCCCTTCCCCACCACGGAAGTGGGGGAACTCGATTAGCGTCGGTACACATGGCCGGAGTGGTAAAGGCGTGCCGGCGCCAGGGATTACCGCTACAGCTGGTCCGAGCCCGCATTTTGTTCTGATTTGCAAAGCGCTACTAAACTTAGGGTTATTCGCACTTCTGCTGGGCTGCTCGGGCTGCGTGAGGGCCAGTGACGAGAGCACACTCGAAAAGATTTTACGCACCGGTGTGGCTCGCGTTGGCTACGCCAATGAAGCGCCCTACGCCTACATGGATAGCGACCAGCGGCGGCTGACCGGCGAAGCACCCGAGATCGCCAGGATCATCCTCAAGCGCATGGGGGTTCAGCGGGTGGAGGGGGTGCTCCTGACCGAATTCGGCACCCTGATCCCAGGCTTGAAAGCTCGCCGCTTTGATCTCATCGCTGCCGGCATGTACATCACTCCTCCCCGGGCCCGGCAGGTGGCCTTCTCTAACCCTACTTATGCGATCGGTGAAGCTCTGATTGTGGCCAGAGACAATCCTCTCCAATTGCACAGCTACACCGACGTAGTAGAAAATCCGGAGGCTCGACTGGGGGTGGCGGCGGGCGCCATCCAGCGCCGCTACGCCAAGGAGTTGGGAGTGCCGGACAGCCGCCTGGTGGTCTTCCCCGATGCCCCCAGCGCCCTGGCTGGAGTGGGGGCGGGCCGAGTGGATGCTTATGCTGCCACTAGCCTCACCGCAGGCGATCTCCTGCGACGAACCTCTTCTGTTGCCGTGGAACTCGCCGAACCCTTTGAAAACCCGGTGATCAACGGCAAACCGGCGGTGGGCTACGGAGCCTTCGCCTTTCACAAGGACGACCACGACCTGGTGGCGACCTTCAATCATCATCTGGCAGAATTCATCGGAACTCCCGAGCACCTGGAGTTGATAGAATCCTTCGGATTCTCCGAGGCCACCCTGCCTGGCGACGTGACCGCCGCGGAACTGTCCCGGGAGGTTTCACCTTGAGTTTGGCTGAGTTCATGGGACCGCTGCTGACGGGGGCGCTGATCACCATCCAACTGACCGTGATGGCAGCTCTGTTCGGCGGGATCCTGGCCATTCTAGCGGGAGTAGCCAAGATGTATGGAAACGCAGCGGTACGCGCCTTCGCCTCGGTGTACGTGGAGGTCTTTCGAGGGACCTCGGCACTGGTGCAACTCTTCTGGTTCTTCTTCGCCCTGCCCCTGATCGGGATCCAACTGACCGCCATGGCGGCGGGAGTGGTGGTGCTGGCTCTCAATCTCGGAGCCTACGGCGCCGAAGTGGTTCGGGGGGCCGTGAAGGCCGTGCCCAAGGGCCAGTGGGAGGCCTGTCTGGCCCTCAACATGACGCGGGTTCAAGCCCTCCGTCACGTGGTGCTTCCCCAGGCCCTGGTGGCCATGCTTCCCCCCGCTAGCAACCTGGTGATCGAACTCCTCAAAAACACCGCTCTGGTCTCCCTGATCACCATCCCCGAGATCACCTTTCAGGCCCAGACGCTGCGAGCAGCCACTCTCCAAACCACCGCCATCTTCAGCCTGGTCCTCTTGATCTATTTTCTGATCGCCATGGTACTGGTCTACGGTTTTCGTCGCCTGGAAGCCAACCTCAGCCAGGGGCTCCACCTGGGGAGGGCACACTGATGGAAGAACAAGCCGTGTCTAACCTGGCCTTCGCCTGGGAGATCCTCCCCTTCTTGTTGCAGGGGCTCCAGGTCACGGTGCTGGCCACCGTGTTGGGATTTGCCCTGGCGCTGGTTCTGGGTCTTCTGATCGCGGTGGCCAGGCGCTCTTCGGTGCGCTTGTTGTCGTACCCCACCGCCTTCGTGGTGGAGTTTCTCCGCAGCACTCCCCTGCTGGTGCAACTCTATTTTTTATTCTACGTCCTACCCAACCTGGGGGTGAGCATGTCACCTCTGGTTACCGGCGTGCTGGGGCTGGGGCTTCATTACGCCGCCTATACCTCGGAGGTCTACCGGGGCGGAATCGACGCCGTACCTCGGGGGCAGTGGGAAGCCGCGGTGGCTCTCAACCTGAACTCCATGCAAACCTTTCGCTTCATCATCCTGCCGCAGGCCATCCCACCCATCATCCCCGCCCTAGGCAATCGGCTGGTCTCCATGTTCAAAGACACCCCGCTCCTCTCGGCCATCACCGTGGTGGAACTGCTGCAGGCGGCCAAGCTGATCGGGGCCGACACCTTTCTTTACCTGGTGCCCCTGACTCTGGTAGGAATTCTATTCCTGGTGCTGAGCCTGGTGGCGGCCTGGGGAGTACGCCTACTGGAGACCCGAATGACCCTGAGACGAGCCTGACCAAAGCAAAGGAGAACAACCACCATGCCCCCCCTCATTCAGATGAAGAAGGTCAACAAGAAGTTTGGAACGCTGCACGTTCTGCGCGACCTGGACCTGGAGATCGAGGCCGGCCAGAAGGTCACCATCATCGGACCCAGCGGTTCCGGAAAGTCCACCGTACTGCGCATCCTGATGACTTTGGAGCACCCCACCACCGGCAGCGTGTTGATCGATGGAGAGCCTCTCTTTGGACAGGACGGTGAGGGACACAGCATCCCGTTGCCGACTCCAGAACTGCGGCGCGTTCGAGGTCGCATCTCCATGGTGTTTCAGCACTTCAACCTGTTTCCCCATCTGACCGTCCTGCAGAACGTAACCCTGGGACCGATTCAGGTCCGAGGAGTAGCCACAGCAGCCGCTGAAGAGAGAGGCCGGGAGCTTCTGGATATGGTGGGGTTGGGGGGCAAGACCGAAGCCTGGCCGGCCCAACTCTCGGGCGGGCAGAAGCAGCGTGTGGGGATTGCCCGGGCCCTGGCCATGGAGCCCGACATCATGCTCTTCGACGAGGTGACCTCGGCCCTGGACCCGGAGTTGGTCGGCGAGGTGCTCAATGTACTCCGGCGCCTGGCCCACGAGACCGACATGACCATGCTCTTCGTGACCCATGAGATGGGTTTCGCCCGGGAGATCTCCGACACCATCGTGTTTTTTGACAAGGGCAATGTCTTAGAACAAGCAGCACCCGAAGCGCTCTTTACCGAACCCAGAGAAGAGCGCACCCGTCAGTTCCTGGAAGCCGTACTTTCGCATTAGAAAAGCACCCCCACCACAAAACAGTGGGGGTGCCTTTCTGTTAGGCCCGAGCCGGTTCTAGAGCGTACATGGTGAGCCTATCACCGAGGCGGTCCACTTTCACAGTGGAGTCAGGCAGGATCTCTCCTCCGATGATCTTCTCAGAGAGTGGTTCCAACACGTACTCTCGAAACGCCCGCTTCAGCGGTCGAGCCCCGAAAGCCGGGTCGTAGCCCACCTCGGCCAGGAAGTCCTTGGCCTCGTTGGAGAGCTCTATCTTCAAGCCCCGGGTCTCCAGCAGAGACTTGAACTTGTCCAGTTGTATCTCCACGATATCCTTGATCGCGCTCTGGTCCAGCCGGTTGAAGATGAGCTGGGCGTCGATACGGTTCAAGAACTCAGGACGGAAGTGGTTTCGCAGAGAGTCCTGCACGGCCGACTTCACTCGCTCCGGGTCGGTCTCGTTCAAGATGTAGTCCGAGCCCACGTTGGAGGTCATGATGATGATGGTGTTGCGAAAGTCCACCGTGCGGCCCTGACCATCAGTCAGGCGCCCGTCGTCCATCACCTGCAAGAGCACGTTGAAGACGTCGGTGTGAGCCTTCTCGACCTCGTCCAGTAGGACCACCGAGTAGGGGCGTCGCCGCACCGCTTCGGTGAGCTGGCCGCCTTCGTCGTAACCCACGTAGCCGGGAGGGGCCCCGATGAGCCGGCTGACGGCGTGCTTTTCCATATATTCACTCATATCCATGCGCACGATATTGGTCTCGTCGTCGAACAAGAACTCGGCCAACGCCTTGGCAAGCTCGGTCTTTCCGACCCCGGTGGGTCCCAGAAAGAGGAAGGAGCCGATGGGGCGGTTGGGGTCCTGCAGCCCGGCCCGAGCCAGGCGGATCGCCTTGGAGACCCGACTCAGTGCCTCGTCCTGCCCAACCACCCGCAACTTGAGGCGCTCCTCCATCTTCAGCAAGCGATCGCTCTCGGCTTCCAGCATCTTCTCCACCGGGATCCCCGTCCACTTGGAAATGATGCGGGCGATATCGTGACTTGTCACTGCTTCGGTCAAGAAGCTCTCACCGTCTTTGGCCACCTCTTCCAACCGCTCTTGGAGCTCTTTGAGCTCCTTATGGGCAGCCGGAAGCTTGCCGTAGGTGATCTCCGCGGTCTTCTGCAATTCGCCGCGCATTTGCGCTTGCTCGGCTTCAGTCTTGAGAGCATCGATGCTCTCTTTGATCTGCTTGGACCGCCCCAGAAGATCGCGCTCCATCTGCCATTTGGCCTTGAGAGCCTCGAGTTCTTCCTTCTTCTCGGAGATCTCCACCTTGAGGTCTTCCAGGCGCTTTTTGGCCGCCGGTGTCTCCTCGATGTTCAAGGCCTGCTCCTCGATCTGAAGGCGGGTCAACTCGCGTTGGGCTCGGTCGACCACCGCGGGCACACTCTCGATTTCCATCTTGAGACGAGAAGCAGCTTCATCCACCAGGTCGATGGCCTTGTCTGGCAAGAAGCGGTCGGCGATGTAGCGACTGCTCAACTGAGCCGCCGAGACGATAGCGCCGTCCTCGATTCGGATACCGTGGTGCACCTCGTACTTCTCCTTGATGCCCCGCAGGATAGCGATGGTATCCTCCACGCTGGGCTCACCGATGAAGACCGGCTGAAAACGTCGCTCCAGGGCCTTGTCTTTTTCGATGTGCTTGCGATACTCGTCGAGAGTGGTGGCGCCGATGCAGCGCAGTTGGCCTCGAGCCAGCGCCGGTTTTAGCATGTTGGCCGCGTCTTGCGCCCCTTCGGCGGCACCCGCTCCCACCAGGGTATGAAGCTCGTCGATGAAGAGAATGGTCTCTCCGGCCGAGTCCTGAATCTCCTTCAGCACCGCCTTCAAACGCTCCTCAAACTCCCCGCGAAACTTGGCTCCGGCCACCAGCGCCCCCAGATCCAGCGAAAGCACTCGCTTTTTCTTGAGGCTCTCGGGCACGTCTTCGGCTGCAATCCGGGCGGCAATGCCCTCCACGATGGCGGTCTTACCCACTCCGGGCTCACCGATCAAGACAGGGTTGTTCTTGGTACGACGGGAGAGCACTTGCATGGCGCGGCGGATCTCCTCGTCACGGCCGATCACCGGGTCCAGCTTGCCTTCCCGGGCCAGTTTGGTCATATCCATGGTGAAGCGCTCCAGGGCCTGATAGGTGGATTCGGGGTCCTGTCCGGTGACCCGCTGCCCTCCCCGAATCTCGGCCAACGCCTGCAACACCCGGCCCTCATCCAGAGAGTAGTTCTGCATGAGTTCACGAGCTTTGTTCTTACTGCGTAATAACCCGAGCAGCAAGTGTTCCACCGACACGTAGTCGTCGGTCATTTGCTTCTGGGCTTTGAAAGACTCGTCGAGAATCGCCTTGAGTTCGCGCCCGTAATACTGCTCCCCACCCTCCACCTTAGGAGCCGAGCGCAGTTGGTTGTCCAGCCGCGCGGCAAACGGACCGACCGGAAAATCCGCGCGCTCGAGCAGCGGCTTGACCAGTCCGTCTTCCTGCTCCAGCAACGCTTTCATGAGGTGGAGAGAGTTGATCTCCTGGTGCGAAAACTGTCGAGCGAAACTCTCCGACCCGGCCAGCGCGGCACGGGAGCGGGTTGTCAACTTTTGTAGATCCATTTTAGCTTTCTCCTTCTGCCATAACAGCCCACGGGCTGCCTTGGCTTGTATTCTTACCTCTCATAGTAGTCGGCAAGCCGTGGAACGCCGATTGAGGAGAGTTTGAGTTTTGTTATAGAAGGCGGAGGGGAGTGGCGGGGCGGGGATTGTGCTCGGCGGGGGCGCCGCATGCGGCGGGCTAGGTGCCTCAACGGGTGCGGCGGGGCTTTAGGCAGCCCGAGGGCGCCGCATGCGGCGGGCTAGGTGCCTCAACGGGTGCGGCGGGGCTTTAGGCAGCCCGAGGGCGCCGCATACGGCGGACTGGGGGCGCCACAACGGCATGTGGCAGCGCGGGGGCGCCGCATACGGCAGGCTGGGGGCGCCTCAACGGGTGCGGCGGGGCTTGAGGCAGCGCGGGGGCGCCGGATGCGGCAGGCTGGGGGCGCCGCAACGCGTGCGGCGGGGGGGGGGGCGAGGCCGCCGGGTGGCCC
>Ga0172382_10007614_pt1 | contig 15332 bp, 20 predicted proteins | sample Leawel138RmetaG_FD_122245 | JGI IMG/M metagenome (GOLD analysis project Ga0172382, IMG submission 122245) | Leachate microbial communities from a municipal landfill in Southern Ontario, Canada - Leachate well 138R metaG | ecosystem: Engineered > Solid waste > Landfill > Unclassified | place...
CATTTCCTGGTGTTCGGCGACGACTCGCGCGACTGGTCGCGTTATCTCTGATCCATGAGCGGTGCGCCGTTCGACGCCGCGCACACCGGGCAATCAGGGTCGCGACGAAGTCTCAGTGTCCGAATCTCGAGCGTCTTGCCGTCGACGATCAGCAGGCGGCCGCATAGCGTGGTGCCGACGCCGGTCAGTATCTTGATGACCTCGAGCGCCTGAATGCTGCCGACGATGCCGACTATGGGCGCGAGCACACCGTTCTCGGCGCAGGTCTGTTCGGCATCCATGCCCTCGCGGTATAGGCAACGATAACAGGGACTGTCCGCCAAATCGGGACGGAATACCGCCACCTGACCCTCCATGCGGATCGCCGCCCCCGAAACCAGCGGTCTGCGGGCCGCCACGCAGGCGGCATTGATGGCGAAACGTGTGTCGAAGTTGTCGCACGCGTCGACCACGAGATCCGCGGCCTCGACCTGTTCCTGCAGGGCAGGGCCTGCCAGCCGGCTGTTCAGCGCGATCACCTCGACGGCTGGATTCAGAGCCGCGAGGCGCGCCTTGGCCGAATCAACCTTCGCGCGGCCGATGTCGCGCTCACCGTGCAGTATCTGTCGTTGCAGATTCGAAAGGTCGACTTGATCGGAATCGGCGATCGTGAGCGTGCCGACGCCCGCTGCAGCGAGGTACAGCGCGACCGGGGAGCCGAGCCCGCCGGCGCCGACGATCAGCACACGCGCAGCGAGCAGGCGCTCCTGCGCCTCGATGCCGAAGTCCGGCAGCAGGATCTGTCGGCTGTAACGCAGTAGTAGATTGTCGTCCATCGATTCGTCGAATGTTGTCCGCGCGGGATGCAGCGCTTGCGAATTCAGGGCTCGGTGACGCGAGGGCCGCCCGATTGCTCCGGGCTTGCGAGTGTAGTGGGTCACGAAGTGTGAGTGTATACGACCGGCTCGCAGCGGTCCCTGAACCCAAGATGGCGTTCCAAATCGGTTCCGGAACAGAGCGAACGCCAATCGGGTTGCGCCGCTGCCGGGAAGATCGTCCTCCGTCAACGCCCCTTCGTGATCGCGCCGAGCATGCCACGGAGGATCCGCCGCCCCAACGAACCGCCCAGGGTGCGGGCCAGACTTTTGGCAAAGGTCTCACCCACGCCCTGGCGCTGTCGGCCTGGGCGACGGGCCGAAGGCGCCGCTGCGACCTCAGGACGGGTCGCGGCAGTCCGTAGCGCACGGGCCTCCAGACGCTCGTGGGCCGATTCACGATCAATGGTCTGGTCGTACTTCCCGCGTAAAGGGCTGCGTTGCATGATTTCGTTGCGCTCTGCCGCGGAGGCCGGCCCGATGCGGGAAGCCGGCGGACAGATCAAGGTGCGTTGCACGATCCCGGGTCGACCCTCCGCATCCAACAGTGAGACCAGCGCCTCGCCGACGCCCAGTTCGGTCATCGCGGCCTCGGTGTCGAGTGCCGGGTTGGCGCGCAGCGTCTGTGCCGCGGCGCGTACCGCTTTCTGATCGCGTGGTGTAAAGGCGCGCAATGCATGCTGCACCCGATTGCCGAGTTGGCCCAAAATCTCATCCGGTATGTCGAGCGGGTTCTGGGTTACGAAGTACACCCCCACGCCTTTGGAGCGGATGAGCCGCACCGTCTGTTCGATCTGGCGTAGAAGCGCCTTCGGTGCATCGTCGAACAGCAGGTGCGCCTCGTCGAAGAAGAACACCAGTTTGGGTTTCGGCAGATCGCCGACCTCGGGAAGTTCCTCGAACAATTCCGCGAGCAGCCATAACAGGCAAGTGGCGTAAAGTTTCGGCGTCTGCATGAGCACGTCGGCGGCAAGGATGTTGACGACGCCTCGGCCGGATGCATCCGTCCGTAGTAGATCCTGGAGATCCAGGGCAGGCTCGCCGAAAAACCTGGCCGCACCTTGCTGTTCGAGTGAGAGCAGGCTGCGCTGTATCGCACCGATCGATGCGCCGGTCAGGTGACCGTAGTCCGCTTTGAGCTCTTTGGCGTTGTCGGCCAGGAATACGAGCAGGCTACGCAAGTCGGCCAGATCGAGCAGAAGCAGCCCCTGGTCGTCCGCGAGCTTGAAGGCGATATCGAGAACGCCCTGCTGCGTATCGTTGAGGCCCAGCAGGTCCGCCAGCAACAACGGCCCCATGTCGGAGACCGTCGCGCGAATCGGGTGCCCCTGCTGGCCGAACAGGTCCCAGAATACGGTTGGGCTGGCATGCGGTCGGAAGTCCGCCATGCCGACGCGCTCTGCGCGTTCCAGCAGCTTGGGTTTGCGCTCGCCGGCCTGGCTGAGTCCCGACAGATCTCCCTTGACGTCCGCCACGAACACGGGCACGCCAACTCGGGAAAAGCCTTCGGCCAGCACCTGCAGGGTGACGGTCTTGCCGGTGCCGGTCGCACCGGCGATCAGGCCGTGGCGATTCGCCATGGGTGGAAGCAGGTGGAGTGGCGATTCGCCTTTGCCAACCAGAATAGCCGGACCCGATTGCATGCGCTCAATTCCTTGTTGTCGTTCGGACAGGGCCTGTGGTTCGGCCCACCGGTCGAGTCCGAGCCGCGTTCATCAGCGAGGCACACTAGTGTGCGGTCGAGGCGGTCGCCGTCAAAATGTGACGGAGTACGGTAATCGAAGCGATGGAGGCCGCCGCATGTCTCTAGTCGTGACCTTGATCGCACAGTCCTGGCGCGGCCTGCCGACACTTTCGGATATCCGCATCGCCAAAGGACCCACTATGCACGATGAATCGACCGTCGAACAACCGATGCCCGCTGGCGCGCGGCTGCAGGCCCTGATCGCGGCCCGGTTACTTCCGGTCCGGCCGGCATTGCTACTGGGCCTGGGTGTCGCTCTCGCCCTCCTGGGCTATACATTGCCGCTACTGTTCCCTGCCGCCACGCTCGTATTGCTGTTCAAGCTTGGTTCCGCGCTGCAGGAGGCCGGCCTATCGGCCCTCGCCGGCGCTTGGCCGGATATAGTTTTCTTGGTGCTGTCCGCAACCTTGAGCGTTTCGCTGTGGCGCTTGCGTGTCGGGGTGCCAGAGGGGGAGCCGGTGCTGCAGCAGCAGACGCCTGAACTGTTCGCGCTCGTCGACGAAATGCGTGCGACCTTCAAGGCACCCGCGATTACCGACGTGCATCTGTCCGAGTATGCCCAGCTGCGCGTTTATCGCGTCCCGCGCAACGGTTACCCGTTTCTGTTCCGGCAGGTCCTGGTCGCCGGCATGCCGACCCTGCAATGCCTGACCCTAGAGCAGTTCAAATGCCTGTTGGCGTCCTGCCTCGGTGAACTGTCGGCCGTGCGCTCCGATGTCGCTGGCTGGATCAGACAACTGGCCGGCACTTGGGCGCAATACCGCACCGCCGTTGCAGGCGGGCGGTCACCGGCCGCGTTGTTGTACCGCGGCTTTACGGCGTGGTACGTGCCGCTGCTGACGTTGTTGGCGCAACGCCTCGACGTGGGGCATCGGCTGCGCCGTGATTACTATGCACTGGAGATCGCTGCCGACGATCTCGTGGTCGACATGATCGCCGGGGAAGTCGTCATGGCGCGCTTCCTTAGCGAGCACTACTGGCCCACGGTTTACCGCACGGCCGAGCATTCGGCCACTCCGAGTTTCAAGGTGTTTCGCAATCTGGAAGCGGTTTTTCAGCGGCGTGTCGACAACGACGTCGTCCAGCTGTGGATTCGCGAGGCATTCGTCGGCAAATGGCGCAGCGATGATCAGGATCCCGGCTTGAAGGCGCGTCTGCGCGAAATCGGCCACGGCGACATCGCCTATCGGCGACCCACGGGCCCGAGCGCGGCGCATCGGCTGCTCGGCGCCGGTCATCAGTGGATTGTCGATCGCTGCGACGCGCGTTGGGCGGAAGAACATCGCGAAGAATGGAAGCGGCGGCATGAAAAATTCCAGAGGCAGTATGAACGTCTGGAGACGTTGCGGAAGGTCATGGCCAAGCACGGGTTGCGGGGCGAGGAGGCGATGAGTTACGCGGCCCTGGTCAAGCGTTATGGGACTGCCGAAGACGCGCGCGAGGCCTACGAAAGTATTCTGGCCATCAATCCGGACGATGCGCGGATCGCGTTCGGTGTCGGCAAGTTCTTCCTGGCGAGCAAGGAGCCCCGGGGTGTCGAGGTGCTCGAGCGCGCGATGGCGCTGGATAAACGTTATGTGGATCCCGCATGCCGCTTGATCTCGGCGTTCGTTGCCACGCAGCGTGCAGGAGAGGCTTGCGGAAAGCCGGTCGCGCGGGCCTAGGGCCGCGGCCCGACAGGATGCGGTACCGCCTGAAGTTTCTGCCAGAGCGCGGGATCAGGCATCCCGCTCTATCTTGCTAAGCACCTGACTGGGCTGGTCGCCGCGCCGATAGTATCGGAACTGCTCATGCATGTCGGCGAACGCGGCATCGCGCTCCGCTTCGCTCTCATACCAGCGTGTCCACTCCCAGTCTTCCCCGAGCAGGTGTGCGGCGCGCATCGGATCGCCGGGCGGGAGCCGGCCCCTGATACCGTATCGCTTCATTGAGTTGCTACCTCTTGGTTCTTCGCGGGGCTGCATAATAGCCGCCGTGGCCTTGGCTTGGCGAACGCCGCCGGTATCCCCATCGGTCAGGAACGCCACTGTGGCGGCGACTACCCCGGGGTCACGCAGGAGGCGCTGGTGCCCCAGGCCGTCGACGAATAGCAGCTGTGAGGCCGGCCAGGCACGATGCAACCGCTCGGCGTGATCGCTCGGGACCTCCCGGTCGCTGCGGTCGTGGACGATGAGCCCGGGAAGATTCTGACCCGCGAGTATCGTCTCCGTCGCCAGGCGGGCGAAGATGTCCATGCCGAACTTCCGTTCGACCCTTCGGCGCATATCGGCCAACACGACCGCGGGAATCTGTAACGTCGCGGCAAATCGGTCCAGAAGGAATTCGGCGTCCGCCGGCGCCGCGATGGAAACCAACCGAGGCAGTGCAAGGCCTTGGCGCAAGGCCCAGGCGCTTGCCGGCACCCCGAACGAGTGCGCGACGGCCCCGACCAGCGGGCCACTTGCGTCCGCCACAATTCGTATCGCCTCCGCATAGTCGAGGATGTTGGTGCTGCTTCCCGGGCTTCGGCCATGCGCGGGTGCATCAAAGGTCACGGCGCGCAGGCCCGCCTGCGTCAGCGACGTGGCGAATGCGCCTAACTGCGTCCCGCGACCGTTCCAGCCATGAACCAACAGTACTGCCGGGGCGGCGGCCGCGCCCCACTGGTAACGGGTCAGATGCCGATTACGCCAATCCAGCCGGTCGATGCGCGCCTCGGCCAGCCACTGCGTCTCGCGCTTGGGTTCCGGATGCCGGTGCGTGGAAAACCACAAACGATAGGCCAAGCGTCCGGCCGTACCGCGCAGATGCGGCCCGATGTAGCGGAACCCCAGACGCGTCAACCGCAGCGACAGTGAGGCCGCGCGACGCGCCGGGGGGCGTGCGGTGTGGGCGGTCCGGTCCGGAGTTGTGTCCCTGGTCACAGCAATTGTTAAAGGCGGTTTTGCCGACCGCCGCTAATTTTCGTATTGCCGCGCAGTGTACCGGCAACAGACCCGTTCCATCCTTCTATTTGATGTAGGGGGGCATATGAACCCATTCAGACGCAGTAACGCCTTCGCCCGGGATATGAGCAAGGCGGCGGTCAAGGGGCGTGGCGCGGAAAGCGCGTTGCGGCAGGCGCTGGCGCGACGCCGACTCGAGGAACGCCGCGAGGCGCAAGTGTTGAAGCAGCAGTTGTTCGACGTGTTTGCGGAGGATCCGCAGGCCTGAATCCAGTATGGCCGACCGCCTTGGACAGGCGGTCGGCATAGGTTCCCATCAGAGTTCCGAGACTGTAAAGCTCATTGGTTCATCGACGACGGCCCAATCCGATCAGGCCCAATAGTCCCGAGCCGAGCAACCAAGCCGCGGCGGGTACCGGCACGGGCTCGATCGGAGGTGTCGACTTGGCGGTGATCGTCGCAAACAGCCCCGATGCCAGCTTCTCGTTTTCCGGCACGGTGAGGCTATCGGTGAAACTTTTGCCTCCGTCCGTGGAAAGGCCCAGAAAATCCAAGCTGTAAAGCTGTCCAGCATAACTGAAGCTGTACGGACCCTGATCGTAGACCAGTGTCAAATGGTCTGCATTGCCTTTCTTCTGCTTGTCGTGCGTGTTGTCGATCGTCACGCCGAACACGAAGTCGCCGATCGCGCCTTCCGTGGTATGGAACGACAGCGATAAATCCAGCGCGCTGACATTGGTCCTGCGGTGACCCGGGGTGCCGTTCAGAAACGAGAAATAGCCGACCTGGAAGGCGGTGCCGACGGGCAAGCTCGCAAAGGTCGGCTTGTGCATGCTGCCGAGCCCGTCGAAAATCAGCCGGCTGGTCAAATCGCACTGATGGCAACCGACGTCGCCCCACAGCAGCACCGCATCGGTCACTTCGTCGTTGTTCTGCAGCCACTGACTGGTCTTGGGGCCTGCGACAATATTCTGAAAGCTGCCGAAGGCCGCAAGCTCGATGCCTGCGGCATGCGCCGTTCCCTGCCCGCCGAGCAGCGCGGCGGCGCACGCCGTGATGGCGGCGTAGATCCGCTTGGTATTCATAGTTATCCCCCAATCCCGCGTTTTCGTTGTCGTGCCGGCCCTGCCCATCCCTGCAGGCGGTGGCATCCTTGTCGTCCCGGGGCTGGCATATTAGCAAAATTGTATGTGTCAGAAATGATCACCTTGTGTGCCGCTTCGACCATTTCGCTCGCTTTAGGCTCGTGCCGAAGCGAGGGGTCGCCGAAGGAAAATCAATTAAAGTGTTAAAATACACTATGTTAAGATGTTTCTGAAAGCGTCGGGGGCGGCCGCGTCGGCCGTGCCCGAACACCCTTATATGGCGAGTGCGGCGCGCGCGGAGCAGGTCTCTATCCACCGATTTTCCTGTAAGCAATTGGAGCGACAGTCGCAGGCGCCGGCTTTAGCGGGGGTCCCGGTGTCGGGGATGCTATCTTTAGCGCCCCCGAACGACCTGAAAGGAATACCGCGTGATAGAACGACTTGCAGACTGGTTTGGCAGGCTGATGAACGTGCTGCAGCGGCTATGGCGCCGTCTGCGGCAGCTGTACCACCCGGCCACGCTGAGGGAGCGCGGTTGGTGGTGGAGTGCCGGATTGATCATGGCGACCTTGGTGGTGCTGCTCGGCGCGCTCGGGGCGTACTGGAGCGCTGAGCCGGAGCGGTTCGACGTACGCCGGGTGGCCCTGGACCGCATCGGCCAGGAACAGGGGCAACTGGTCACCGGTTATACCTTTGTCAGCGCGCTGATGCAGGTCGGTGAAGTGTTGCTGGAGAAGCGCGGCGGCTATCTCTCCAACGATCTCATGCCGCCCGGGGTCTGGCTCGACAACATCCCGAATTGGGAGTTCGGCGCCCTCGTCATGCTTCGGGATGGCGCGGCCGGGCTGCGCAATCACATCTCACGCTCGCAGTCCCAATCGACCGAAGACGCGGATCTGGCACGGGCGGAGCCGCAGTTCAACTTTCAGAATGACTCGTGGATTCTGCCGGCAACCGAGGGTGAGTATCGCGCGGGCATCGATGCGTTGGCCCGCTATGCGATGCGCCTCGCCGACCGCAGCGATCAGAATGCGCAGTTCTACGCCCGCGCCGATAACCTCGTGCAGTATCTGCAGATCGTCGAGAAGCGGCTTGGCAGTCTGTCGCAACGGCTGAGCGCCAGTGTCGGCCAGGTACGTGTGAACACCGATCTATCGGGAGACACGGCGGCACGGCAGGCGACGCCGGGTGGCGGCGTGGTGGTGGTAACAACGCCTTGGCGGGAACTGGACGATGTGTTTTACGAGGCGCGCGGTGCGACCTGGGCGCTGCTGCACATACTCAATGCCGTGGAGCAGGATTTCGACGAAGTCCTGAAGCGTAAGAACGCGGTGATATCGCTACGCCAAGTCATTCGCGAGCTGGAGGCCACGCAGCAAGCGACAACGAGCCCGGTGATCCTCAACGGCAGCGGCTTCGGATTGTTCGCCAACTACTCGCTCACGATGGCCAACTATATCGCCCGCGCAAACGCCGCAGTGATCGACCTGCGCGACCTGCTCCAGCGCGGCTAGCCTCGAGGCCCCTCAGCGTGGCAACCAAAAAATCAACACCAGGCAGGCCAGTGCCAGCAGAGCTACGAATATGCGGAACCGGCGCAACCGCTCCTGGGGCCGCTGGTGCGCGGGGGCGTCGCAGTGCGGACAGCGGTCGACGTTGGTCGCGTAGCGCTCTCCACAATAGAGACACGTCGTTTGTGTGGTTTGATCTTCAGTCATTCGTCGTCCCGAGTCCCGGATCAATCGTGCGCTAGCTGCCATGCCTGTCCTGATTCCGTGCGAGTCGCCTACAATAGCGCGCATCGTATGCCGCAACGAGCCCTTTTATGAAGAATGACAACCTGGTGGTCGTGCTGGACGGCGTATCGCAGCTCGAATATCGGCGCAGCGCGCCGCTGGACGAAGCGCAGTCGCGTTACCTGGGGCGTATGGACGCGCGTATGGACCAAGGCATCGTGCTGAGCGGCATGCAGATCACTGCGCCGGACGCCTTGCAGCGGGCGCAGTTCATCGCTATGCAGCTATTGCAGGCCGTACAGGCCGGCGAGGAACCGGTCGCGGCGGCAATGCTCGCCTACCTAGCCAACCGCATGCCCGATATGAAACAGGTACGCGCGACGACGCGTGGCGAGGCGCTGTCCTTCGATCTGGTTTTCGATCGTGCCTATGCCAAAGAGGTTAAAGTCGAATTCGTGAAACCGGGTATGGTTTAGTTTCAATGGCCGATTGCCTGAGGATCTATCTCAACGGTGTCGAGGCGTATAGCTTCGACAAGCGCGACGGGCTGGCGCGGATGCAGTTTGCCTATGTGCAGCGCATGGATGCGGACATGGACCGGGGGATTGACCTCAACGGCGAGCGCGTCCTCAGTCCCGTTCAGACGCAGCGCAACCAGTTCGTAATCGGTCGGCTACTGAATGCCGTCACGATCAACGACAGCCGCGACATCGCCATGCTGTGCCGTTACCTGGCACAGCATGCCCCCGGACTGGATGCGATTTCGGGTGGAAGAGGCCGGCGACGAATACCGGGTCGGACTCGTCCCTTGCGGCGCGGTGTAAGCCGCGGCTGAAATCAACGCACCTTGCAGGTCTTGATGCCAAACGGCAGGTAGGCCGGACACCAGCCGATCAGCGCAGTGAACAACGGCACGACGCCGATCCAGCCCCATGGGGTTTGCGGACCGACGAAGACCAAGCTGATCAGGCCCAATCCTATGAGGGCGCGAAGGACGCGGTCGATGCCGCCGACATTCTGGTGCATGGTATTGTGCTCCTGTTGAGATCCGAGCCTTCAGCATGCGCGGAACGCACGGATCTTTCAGTGACCCGGTCACTCTCGACCAGAACGGCTGAGTTGCTCCAGCGCGACTGGATCCAGCAGCTCCACGCTGCCGCGACCCAAGCGGACCCAGCCCTGGTCTTCAAAGCGCTTCAGATGCCGTGATACCACTTCGCGGGCCGAGCCGAGCTCAATTGCCAGCGCCTGATGTGTAAGTCGCACTGGGTTGGTTTGCGCGGCGAGCTTGAGCAGGCTGCCGGCCAATCGGCCGTCGATCGGTCCGAACGCGACCTGCTCCATGCGCAGGATCACGCCAGCGAGGCGGTCTCCCAGGTTGCCGAACACCAGGCGCCGAAACCCGGGCGAGCTGTCGAGACCCCGGTCGAAATCCCCTGCCGACAACGCGAGCGCCGTGACCGCGGTCTCCGTTACGCCCTCGGCGGGATACGAGGTCCGGCCCAACAGGCAGGAGGTGGTCAGGACGCAGGATTCGCCTGCGCCGACATGGTAAAGAACCACCTCACGACCGCCGGCAGTCAAGAGTTGCACCCGGACCCGGCCGGCCGCCACCAGCAGATAGTTGCGGCAAGGCGCTCCGGGCGCGAATACCGGCGTCTTGGCGGGTAGCTCGAGACGTTGCCCGCAGCCGAGTAGTGCGTCGAGTCCGGCATCGACGGTCAGATTCGGGAACAGGGAACGCCAGTTGGGAAACCGGTGCATCGTGCGTGGCGACCTGGGTGGCAGGGGAAGGCTACAATCACAACAACTTATCGACCGACGCGCAAGGGAGAATGGCTTGAATCCCAGAATGCTCTTTATCGGGTTGCTGGCGCTGCTGATTGGCGGTTGTGCGGCATTGCGCCAGCAACTGGAACCGCCGGTCCTCACCTTGGCGGGAATCCAGTTACGTGAAGCGACCTTGTTCGAGCAGCGGTATCGATTGCGACTGCGACTGCAGAACCCCAATGACACGGCACTACCGATCTCCGGGGTACATTGCCGTCTGTTCATCAATGAACGCGAATTCGCGCAAGGCGTCAGTCCCGCGGCCGTCGAGGTGCCGCGTTTCGGCGAGGCGGTGCTCGAGGTCGACGTGGTGAGCGATCTCCGGCGGGTATTGGAGCAATTGCGCGACGCCCAGGGCCGGCAGGCCGGAAGCGTCGATTACCGCCTGACGGGCAAGGTGGCGCTGGAAGGACGGCCGGTCACGCTGCCCTTCGAGTATCGCGGCCGATTCGATCTCGGCGCGCTGCCGTAACGGTCATGGCGGCCCGGTCGCCGGTGCGGGTAGCCCTGTTGTCCGATACCCACGGCACATTGGACGCCCGCATCGCCGCGGAAGTCGCGGCGTGCGACTATGCCGTGCACGCTGGCGATGTCGGTAATGCCGGCGTGCTCGCGGCGCTGCAACCGCGTCGGGACCTGGTGGCGGTACGCGGCAACAACGATACCGCGACCAAATGGCCCGCAGAGGACGAAGACGTGCTGGTTGCGCTGCCAACGACCGGCTGTCTGACATTGCCGGGCGGAACCTTGGCGGTGGTGCACGGGCATCGTGCGGGCAGCGTCGACCGACGTCATTCACGCCTGCGGCAGCAGTTCCCGGACGCGCGCGCCATCGTGTACGGACACAGTCATCGTCTGATATGCGATCAAGACGCCTTGCCCTGGGTGCTCAACCCCGGTGCGGCAGGTCGCATGCGCACCTTCGGCGGTCCTTCCTGTCTGATCCTTCTGGCGGCAGCGCGCGGCTGGCGGATCGAGGTGCGGCGTTTTCCGCCTGTGCACGCAGATACGCCAGTATCCGCCGGCTAAGCGGTCGCCAGCTGACGTGCCATGGCGTCCAGAGTATCGGCGGACGCCATGACTTTCTGGGTCGACTCCCGGGCGCGGGCAAGATCGAGTCCCAGCGCTTCCAGAATCGCCCCGGGCGGGTCGCCGTCCGCACCTTCGCCGATGCTATGCGCGCGCAGCAGATGGTCGACGCACAGCATCAATCGGGCGTAGCCCTCCTGATCGCCGCGGTAGTCTTCGTTGTGGTGCTCGCGACAGCTCACCACCACGGACTCCGGCAGGTTCCAGGCCGCCATCAGGCGGGCACCGGTCTCGCTGTGCTCGATGCCGAGGACGCGCCGTTCGATGGCTGAGACCGGAATCTGGGGATTGGCCGCGACCACGCGGTTGAGCAGAAAGAATTCCGCGCGGAACAGTTGGCCGGTCAGCAGATAGCCGAAATTATGCAGCAACCCGGAGAGATAGGCCGGCCCGGGCTTGATACCGGAACCCGGGTCTACCGTAGTGGCCAGCAAGTGCGCGAGGGCGGCGCTGTAGGCAGCCTGTTTCCAGAAGGCCTGGAGGCCGAGCGGGCCATCGGCAGGATTACGAAAGGTTCGGCTGGCAGCGAGACCCAGTGCGATATTGAGCGTCGTATCCAGGCCGAGCACGCGCTCTATCGCCTGCGGAAGCGTATCGACTCTACCCCTTTGTTCGAACAAGGCTGCCCTGGCATAGCGGATGATCTGCGCGCTGAAGTGCGCGTCGGCCTCAATCAACCCGGTCAAATCCCGGCTGGTCGCGTCGGCGTCCTGATACAGGCGCAATAAGCGATGCGTCATTTCCGACAAGCCGGGCAGGCGCTCGATCTTTTCGAGACTCTGGCGGATGTCCTCGAGTGGTCGCAGATCGGTCAGGGGATGTTGCCGGCCGAATTCCCCCGGCAACATGAAGTCACGCGCGTCGCGGCTTTCCAGGGTACTCAACGGCCGTGCGATGGTGGCATGCTGGCTGTTGCGGTGGAGGGCCTGAAAATCTCCGCTTTGCAGACGCACCAGGCAATTGTGGAAACCGGCCTCGAAGTGGATCTGACCGCTGCTCGCGAGCTGCGAGTCGACCACGGCCTGCAGACCATAAGGCTCCGCCAGCGGCGGCACCGATCCGGGTTCGCAGTCCGTGAATATTGCCGCGCGCTGTTCGGGGCCCGCCGGCTTGCAATTGCGGCCACAGCATTCGCGCAGGGCGCGGAAATCGATCAGGTAGGTTGCCGGCAGTATCGCAAGGAACACGCCCTTTTCATCTTCCAGCAGGACCGCGCGGGCCAGGTGTTGCGGATCGATATGGGTCGCCGCCGCCGCTTCGGGAAGGGTCTCGGTCGGTGTGTGCGGGATCAATGCGTAGGCCGTACGCTGTTGCTCCAGATAGGCCTGTACGCGCGCTGCCAGCTGCATAGCCCCCCCTTGGGTATTTTTGTTTGCGCCGACGGTTGCTGTCCGCCTTATTTGCACCGCAACAGACTGGCCTCGATTCCGCGCAACTGCAAGCGTTTCGCGAGGCGGCGTGCTACAGCTCGAACTCCGCCCACACCGGACAGTGGTCGGACGGTCGCTCCATGGCCCGTATATCATAAGCGATGCCGGCATCCCGGCAGCCTTTCAGCAGCGGCGCCGTGACCAGGATATGGTCGATGCGCAGGCCACGTTTGGGTTCCGCCTCGAAGCCGCGACTGCGGTAATCGAACCAGCTGAACAGGTCGGCGCGCTCGGCATGCACGGCGCGGTAACTGTCGCTCAGACCCCAGGCGCTGAGCCGCTCGTACCAGGCGCGCTCTTCGGGGAGAAAGCTGCACTTGCCGGTTTTCAGCCAGCGCTTTGCGTTGTCCGGGCCGATGCCGATATCGCAATCGAGCGGCGCAACGTTCATATCGCCCATGATGATCAGATGATCCTGCGGTTCATGCTCCTGTTCCAGCCAGGCGAGCAGTTCCGCATAAAACTTCTGCTTGGCCGGAAATTTGGTCGGGTGAGCGCGGCTCTCGCCTTGCGGGAAGTAGCCATTGATGACGGTCAGGGTGCCCTGTGCGAGCGGGTATCTGGCGGTTATAAGCCGACGCTGCGCATCCTCGGTATCCCCGGGCAGGCCCTTCATGACTTCGGACGGCGCCGTACGCGACAGCAGGGCGACTCCGTAATGACCCTTCTGACCATGATAGTGCGCGCGATATCCCAGCTCCTCGATCGCACGGCGCGGAAATTCGTCGTCGTGGACCTTGGTCTCCTGGATGCCGATGATGTCGGGCTGATAGCGGTCGACCAGGTGCTGCAGCTGGTGGGGGCGGGCGCGAATGCCGTTGGTGTTGAAAGAGACGAGCTTCATGCGATCGAGTCCTTGCCAATAGCTCCAGGCATTTTACCGGAGACGGCTGCGGAAGGCGCCTGTTCCCGTCCAAGCGTGCTCGAGTAAACTGCGCCCGAGCCCACAGTTTTGAGAATGCGATGCATGACCCGACCGCAGCCGATATCCTCCTGGAGCGCCTGCTGCAATTGGCCGAGCGACTCCAAACCGAGAACGCCGCGTTCATCGACCGACCCGATCAAGAGCAGCTCTGGTACAACCGCGGCTATGCCAACGGCATGTTGATCGCGTTGCAGGAGCTCGGATACGGCGGGCAACTGGCCGGACGTGTTCAGGCCGATCGGGCGGATCTTCTCGAAGGCTATGAGGCGCTCGCCTGGGGCCGCGCCTATCGTCACGGTGAAGAGATGGGCAGCCGGGAAGCGCGCGAGGTCCTGGCGCCGCGGCGTGCCGATTGATGTCGCGCGACGGTGACATCCGCCGGACTTACGGCCGGATCAACCACTGTCACTTCAAGGTTCCGCGCATCTGTTCGCGGACCTATAATGCCGGCTCGTTCGCGCCGGCTGCCAACTGCCGCGCATAAACCAACGCGGAGGTTTTCCTTATGTTGCAGCCCGGTCAAACGGCACCGGATTTCGACCTTCCCGATTCCGATATGCGCAAGTTCAGCTTGTCGGCCCAGGCCGGCCAGCGGCATGTCGTGCTGTATTTCTATCCCAAGGACGATACATCGGGCTGCACGCTGGAGGCGATCGAATTCACGCAGCTCGCGGACGAATTCGAGCGCGCCGATTGCATCGTGCTTGGCGTCAGCCGTGACGATTGCAGTAGCCATGCGGCCTTTCGCGACAAGCATGGATTGGCGGTTCAGTTGCTGGCGGACGTGGACGGCGAAGTCTGCGAACAATACGGCGTCTGGCAGGAGAAGGAGAAAGACGGCGTCAAAAGATTCGGCGTACAGCGATCGACCTTCGTGATCGATCGCGAGGGTGTCATTCGCCACGCGCTGTATGGTGTAACCGCGAAAGGACACGCGGCGGCAGTCCTGGAACTGGTACGCGCGCTGAATTGAAGTTGGCGACGCCGCGCACGCGCTATCGGGCCGAGATCTCCGCGGGAACGCTGCATCCGGACGTCGCGCAGAACCGCGCGGTTGATTTGCTGCAACAGCTCTACGACTTCCCGTCCGTTCCGGCCTCCTCGGCCAGCGGGGTGGTGGCGGACTCGGACGCGGACCGCGAGCAGGTTGGCGGAAACGGCCGGCCATCGGTGTCTCGCAAAGCCGCACCGATGGCCGGGATGATCGGGCGCCGGCGAGCACGACGCCAGCGGGGAGGTGTCCGCTTTATACGCAACCGGTGGGTTTCGGCAGCCCACCCCATTTGCATATGACCTTCATGGGGCCTTTCTTGAATACGTCGTACAAGTGCTTGCTGTCTACACCCATTGATTTGGCGAATTTACGGATCGGCGGCACCACGCCATCCTCGTCATACATACGCCGCGCCTCCTGGATGAGATTCATGATCTCGTCGTTAATCTCCATGCCATCCGTATGGGCAAGTTCGCGCGCGACCTCTTCGGACCAGTCGTCGCGATTGACCAGAAAGCCTTCGCCGTCGATTGGAACAGACATTTGTGCACTCATGACAGGTACCTCATAGATTCTTTAGTTGGAAACTTCGGAGCGTGTGCGCGTACCCGCTGGCCGGAAACGCGAAGTGGCGCAAGTGTAGCAGTGTGATCTCATGTCGGCGACAGCATCCGTCGATTACATAAAGAACGTAAGCGTATTCGCGCCGCCAGTCCTGTGA
>Ga0172382_10007615_pt1 | contig 15330 bp, 13 predicted proteins | sample Leawel138RmetaG_FD_122245 | JGI IMG/M metagenome (GOLD analysis project Ga0172382, IMG submission 122245) | Leachate microbial communities from a municipal landfill in Southern Ontario, Canada - Leachate well 138R metaG | ecosystem: Engineered > Solid waste > Landfill > Unclassified | place...
CATTATTATTCTTTTTCACTAAAAGTCCGGCGAAAGACGCTGATTCTTCACCTAATCCCCTTGATATAACTAATCTTTTAAAGCTATCCCAGCTGTTTTGTGAAAATCCAAGTCCAAACTTTTTTATTGTTTCAAGGCTCAAACCTCTACTATATAGGTATTGCATTGCCTCAGTGTTTACATGCAAATTCTTATAAAAAAATCTAGCAGCCTCTTTATTTATTCTTAACAAATTCTGCTTTTTCTTAGCTTTTTCCAAGTCTTCTTTACTTACATCATCCCCTATTTCAATTCCTGCCTTTTCAGCCAGAAATCTCAGTGACTCAGGATAAGTCATCTTTTCAATCTTCTGAATAAAAGTGCTTACATTTCCGCCTTCACTGCAGCCAAAACAGTAAAAAAGCTGCTTGTCTTGAGAAACACTAAAAGAAGGGGTTTTTTCGGAGTGAAAAGGACATAATCCTATATGATTCTTTCCCCTTTTTTTTAAATTCATATATTGAGATATTATATCTACAATATCATTCTTCTCAATTATCTCAGAAATCAACTCTTCTGAAAAAAACATAGCTTATACCACCTTTTCCCAAATCATATTATACTGCTAATCAGTTTTTTCAAAGAGCTCAAAAATTGTTCATCATCCTTTGCAGTTCTTTTTCTTGGACCCTTTATACGTCCACCACTGCGCAAAGATTTCAAGTTCTCATGCCTTTTACCCAATAAATCATCAATAATATTGTTATCAAATAATTTTCCATCAAAGGAAATAGCATAGGATCCTTTGGATAACACCACAGCAGCAAGTCCATAATCTCCTGTTACCACTATATCTCCTTTTACTGCTTTATTGATTATTGCCAAATCTGCAGATTGAGATACATTATCTACATATATAGGATTTATTCCATTTCTTTCATAATAGTTTGTATAATGACTTAAGCTGCAGATAAATATAACCTCGCTATTATATTCTTTAGCTAGCTTCAAAATGATATCTTTAACTGGGCATGCATCAGCATCTATCAATATTTTCATAATCCTCCTATTTAGGACACTGAATTTATACATATTCGATATAAAAATTAAATATCCTTCAAATGCTAGAAATAATACATTATATCTGCCATGATATTGGTAAAAAAATCGATTTATATTTGTTTAATGCATACCTATCTGTCATACCAGCAATATAATCGCAGCTTAATCTATGAATATTCTCATTAGGAAGCTTCATCCATAAATCTTTTGAAATTTTATCTGGGTTTTCAATAAAAAAGTCATAAAGCTGTTTGATAATGTATTGAACTTTTACTTCTTCAACTTTTGCCTTAGAACCAATATATACATGGTCGTACAAATATTTTCTCAACTCTTTTGTAGCTCTATCCACATCTTCGCTCATTTTTACAAAAGGCTTATCCAAGCTTTTAGTGATTATATCGGTAATCATAGAATTTATTCTATCTTTGTGACTATAACCCAAAACTTTGAGACATTGAACCGGTATATCTGCTGTATCCAAAATATTGGCTCTTAAAGCATCATCAATATCATGATTTATATACGCAATCCTATCCGAGAATTTCACAATCGACCCTTCTAATGTGCTTGGTAAGTTACTGCCGGTATGATTAAGAATTCCATCTCTTACTTCCCAGGTAAGATTCAGTCCTTTATTGTCTTCCAAAATATCAACAACTCTTAAGCTTTGCTCGTTATGCTTGAAACCCGACGGGTGAATACCATCTAGCACTGTTTCTCCTGCATGTCCAAAGGGTGTATGCCCAAGATCATGTCCTAAAGCAATAGCCTCAGTCAAATCTTCATTAAGCCTTAAAGCTCTTGCAATCGTCCTAGCAATTTGAGAGACCTCAAGAGTATGAGTTAACCTTGTCCTATAATGATCACCTTCCGGTGATATGAAAACCTGAGTTTTATGTTTAAGCCTTCTGAAAGCTTTGGAATGAATTATTCTGTCTCTGTCTCTCTGAAAATCAGTTCTTATATCGCATTTATTTTCATGTAACTCTCTTCCTTTACTATTTGCACTAAACATTGCGTGGGGTGAAAGGATTAACTTTTCAATTTCTTCAGTTCTTTGCCTGATATTCATACAAACAACTCCTAAAAACAAACATACTATTATATACTACAAAAATGTGTGTTTTCCTTTATATTTAGTAAAAATAATAGCCATCGAATATTAATATTCGATGGCTATTATTTGATTTATTTACATTTCTACTATTAAAGCTGTTCCCATTCCCCCGCCTATGCAAAGAGTTGCAAGACCAAACTTAGAATTCCTTCTTTTCATTTCGTAAAGAAGAGTGGTAAGTATCCTTGCTCCACTTGCCCCTACGGGGTGTCCTAGAGCAATAGCTCCACCGTTTACATTAGTTATGCTCATATCAAGACTTAATTCTTTTGCCACCGCTAATGATTGGGCTGCAAAAGCTTCATTGGCTTCAATAAGATCCATATCCTCCAATTTCATATCAGCCCTCTTTAAAGCTGACAAAGTTGCAGGAACGGGACCAATACCCATTATGCTGGGATCAACACCTGCGGATGCATAGCTTACGACTCTAGCCAATGGTTTAATTCCTAATTCATCTGCTTTTTCTTTTGACATAACAATTATAGCAGCGGCTCCATCATTTATACCAGAAGCATTACCTGCTGTAACCGTTCCATCTTTTTTGAAAGCTGGTCTGAGCTTTCCTAAAGCCTCAGCAGTTACACCAGCCCTTGGAAATTCATCGGTATCAACTATAACATCACCCTTTTTGGATGGTATTACCACTGGAACAATTTCTTCTTTAAATCTGCCTTCTTTTATTGCTGCTTCCGCTCTGTTCTGACTTGTTGCAGAAAATTGATCTTGTTGTTCTCTTGTTATGCCATATTTTTCCGCCAAATTTTCAGCAGTTACTCCCATATGATAATTATTAAATATATCTGTCAGTGCATCGTAAACCATAGAGTCTACAATTTCACCATTGCCCATTCTGTAACCTGTTCTAGCATTTTTAAGGAGATATGGGGCAGCACTCATATTTTCTGTTCCGCCGGCTACAACTATATCCGATTCTCCTGATATAATTGCTTGTACTGCAAGCTGAACGGATCTTAAACCTGAACCGCAAATCATATTTATTGTCATAGCTGGTTTCTCCACGGGGATTCCCGCCTTAACAGATACTTGTCTAGCTACGCCTTGCCCAAGCCCTGCTTGAAGAATGCAGCCTAATATTGTTTGATCAACCATTTCAGGCTTTATTCCAGCCCTATTCAATGCTTCCTTTACAGCGATAACGCCCAAATCAACAGCAGATACACCAGACAAGCTTCCATTGAAACTCCCTATAGGGGTTCTAGCAGCCGCAGCAATTACTACTTCTCTCATTCTACCTACCTCCCGATTATTTGTTATTCATAAACTTATTTATGCAAAAATTATGCCACAAAACGTGTTGATACATTCTCTATACAATAAAAGCATAACAAAGTTTAGCAATAGTGTAAACAAGGAGCTTAACCAATGGTCGTTAATTATTTAACATTTGCTTATTGTTTGCTGAACATGCAAAATATTCATAAGAAGATTAAACATCGCCAAATAATTGGCGATGTTTAAAATCCATTCCTTATTTTTCCTTTACAGCCGCTTGGGCTGCTGCTAATCGAGCAATTGGCACCCTGTAGGGAGAACAAGAAACATAATCAAGCCCTATTTCATGGCAGAATTCAATCGAGGTAGGTTCTCCTCCATGTTCACCGCAAATTCCTAATTTTATGTTAGGCCTCTCTTTTCTTCCCAGTTCAACGGCCATCTTCATAAGTTTTCCTACGCCTTTTCTATCTATTGCTTGGAAGGGATCTATTTCAAATATTTTCTTATCAATATATTCTTTAATAAATTTTCCTGCATCATCTCTAGAAAAACCATAGGTCATCTGAGTCAAATCATTTGTGCCGAATGAAAAGAACTCTGCATCCACTGCTATTTCATCAGCTACCAAAGTTGCTCTAGGAACTTCTATCATTGTTCCATACATATACTTTAATTCAATGCCCGATTCTGAAATAAGCTTATCTGCAAGCTTTACCACAATATTCTTAATAAATGTCAGTTCTTTTACCTCTCCTACTAAGGGTATCATTATCTCAGGTTTAACATCTATACCTTTGTCTTTTTTAACTTGAATAGCTGCTTCAATAATTGCCCTTGTCTGCATTTCTGCTATTTCCGGATAAGTTATTGCCAATCTGCATCCCCTATGTCCAAGCATTGGATTAAATTCTTTTAATTCTTCAACCCTAGATTTTAATTTATCATAATTAATCTTCATTTCTCTTGACAGATTCATAATATCTTCTCCGTTATGCGGTAGGAATTCATGAAGAGGTGGATCCAGTAATCTTATGGTTACCGGTCTGTCTCCCATAGCCTCATATATTCCAACAAAATCTTCCCTTTGCATCGGGAGTATTTTTTCTAGTGCCGCTTTCCTTTGATTAATATCTTCAGCAATAATCATTTCTCTTACAGCAGGAATTCTTGCTTCATCAAAAAACATATGTTCAGTCCTGCATAATCCGATGCCTTCTGCTCCAAATTTTACAGCCTGGATAGCATCTTTAGGTGAATCTGCATTTGTCCTTACCCTAAGTCTTCTTATTTCATCAGCCCACTCCATTAATTGTCCAAAGTGTCCGCTTAATTCAGGTTCATGTCTATCTATTATACCTTCATAAACATTTCCGGTGCTTCCATCTATAGAGATATAGTCGCTCTCATTGTAAATCTTTCCATTTACAATAAATTTCTTTTCTTCTTCATAAACCTTTATAGATTCACAACCTGCTACACAACATTTACCCATACCTCTTGCTACTACTGCAGCATGGGATGTCATTCCACCTCTCGCTGTAAGTATGCCTCGAGCTTCAAGCATTCCTTCAATATCTTCAGGAGAAGTTTCTTGTCTCACAAGAATAACTTTTTCACCATTTTTTGATGCTTCCACAGCAGCTTCTGCAGTGAAATAAATTCTTCCAGTAGCCGCACCTGGAGAGGCAGGAAGTCCTTTCGCAATTGGCATTGCTCTTTTTAATGCATTTGAATCAAAGGTGGGATGAAGCAATTGATCAAGCTGTGAAGGCTCTATCCTCATTAATGCCTCTTCCTTTGTTATTTTTTCTTCTTGAACTAACTCAACTGCAACACGAATAGCAGAAAAAGCTGTTCTCTTACCATTTCGTGTTTGAAGTATATAGAGCTTGCCTTTTTCAATTGTAAACTCTATATCTTGCATATCCTTATAATGATTTTCTAAAAGGTCTGCAACCTGAACAAACTGTTTATAAATCTCAGGCATAACTTCATTAAGCTTCTCAATGCTTTGAGGTGTTCTAATACCTGCAACTACGTCTTCTCCCTGGGCATTTATTAAAAATTCACCATATAATTTTCTTTCTCCTGTTGCTGGGTTCCTAGTAAACGCAACTCCTGTGCCGGAGTCGTCACCCATATTTCCAAAAACCATGGATTGAACATTTACAGCAGTGCCTAAATTATCAGGTATATTATTTATTCTTCTATAAATATTTGCTCTTTCATTATTCCAAGACCTAAACACTGCCTTAACAGCAAGAATTAATTGTTCTTTTGGATCTTCGGGGAAATCACTCTTTATTTCATTTTTATATAATGTTTTGAATCTGCTTACAACTTCCTTCAAAGCATCTGCATCTAAATCAGTATCGTAATTAGCTTTTCTATTCTCTTTAATGGATTCAAATATATTATCAAATTTATATTTATCAATACTCATGACTACATCACTAAACATTTGTATAAACCTTCTGTAACTATCGTAGGCAAATCTTTCATTTCCTGTGTTCTTATGTATGGCTTTAACTGTTTCTTCATTGAGACCCAGGTTCAATATGGTGTCCATCATGCCAGGCATAGAAAATTTAGCGCCAGATCTAACAGACACCAGCAATGGATTATCTTTATCTCCAAATTTTTTATTTATCTTTTTCTCTAATTCAGACAATTTTTCAAAAATTTCGTCTAGTAATTCAGACCAAATTTCTTGTCCCTTTTCATAATACATATTGCATGCTTTTGTGCTTATAGTAAAACCAAGGGGTACAGGCAACCCAATATTAGCCATTTCAGCAAGGTTTGCTCCTTTGCCCCCTAGCAAGTCCTTCATCGCAGCTTTACCCTCACTAAAGCTGTAAACCAATTTATTCATTAATTTTCCTCCTTCATTATTCTTAAAATAATACTGGCTGTTTCCTCAATAGCTTTGTAAGTTACATCAATAGTAGGGCAACCTACTTTTTTCATGATTTTTTCTGCATAATCCAATTCTTGGAGGATTCGATCCATATTTGCATAGTTTGCTTCAAAGCTTAAGCCTAGAGCTTTAAGCCTTTCCTGCCTTATAGCATTCAATTTATTTGGGCTTGAAGTAAGGCCAAATACCTTCTTAGGAGAAATTTCAAAAATTTCTTTTGGCGGCTCTACTTCAGGTACTAAAGGTATGTTTGCCACTTTCATATTCTTATTTGCTAGGTACATGCTCAATGGAGTTTTAGAAGTTCTAGATACTCCCAAAATTACTATGTCTGCTTTTTTTATCCCCCGTGGGTCTTTACCATCATCATATTTTACAGCAAATTCAATAGCCTCTACCTTTTTAAAGTATTCCTCATCCAATTGTCTATTAACACCTGGTGTATATGTAGGTTTAGTCTTTGTTATATGAGAGATGGCCTCAATCACCGGTCCCATAATATCTACATAAAAAACGCCTTGATCCTTTGCTTCCTTTTCTAAGTATTCTTTTAGCTCAGGTATTACCATGGTGTATACAATAATGCTCTTATGGGTTTTAGCTTCCTGTATTATTTCTCTAATTGTCTCTTTTTCACTTACATAAGGAATTCTCCTTATTTCACTGACAATGCTTCCATACTGAGCGGCCGCAGCCCTCGCTACCTGTTCTGCTGTCTCTCCAATAGAATCTGATACTACGTAAATTATTGATTTTTCGTCTACCATTATAATCCTCCTAACTCATCATCGCATAAATCATACAAAAGTCTTGTTATATTTGTTTTTGATACCTTTCCTGTAATCTTATAGCCCGTTTTCCCATTTTCAAGGCATACTGATTCTACGACTGGAACACTGTCGATTTCATGGAGTATTATTTTCCCTGCTACATCATAGGCACTATCCTCATCTTTTACACATGCTATGTTTGGCATTCTAGTCATTATAATTCCTATAGGCACCTTATGTATATCTGTATTTCCTAAGGCAATCTTCAAAAAATCCTTTCTTGATACAACTCCAGTTAATATACCTCCATTATGAATATAAATCGTTCCTACATCTTCCAAGAATAATGTTACTATTGCATCATAAACCATAGTATCCTCAGAAACTACAACAGGGCTTGACTTTATATCCCCTACTTTTATGTTTCTTATAAAGTCGGAAATCATGTTATTTACAGAACGACCAGTATACAAATATCCGACCTTAGGCCTAGCTTCTAAAAAACCCGCCATAGCAAGAACAGTAAGATCCGGTCTCAGGGCTGCCCTAGTCATGTTAAGTTTATCCGCAATATGTTTACTGGTTATTGGTTGGTGTTTTTTTACTAATTCAATTATTTGTTGTTGTCTGTTAGTGAATTCTATAGAGTTCACCCTCTTCCATCAGGTTATTTTTATTATTTATGTTCATTGTGCTATACTATTTAACATTTATACAACACATATAAGTATATATTATCATAAAAAAAACCTGTTTTGCAACATTGAAATCAATATAGTTGTATTAAATAGAAATGCACCCGCAATGCGGGCGCATTTCTATTTATTCACTACTATTAAGGATAAATCAGCGAATCTAGTCATCATGTTTTCTATGGTTTTGAGCATTGCCAATCTATTCTTTCTTATTTCTTCATCATCAACCATAACCATAGTATTATCAAAGAAATTATCTATAGGTGTCTTCATAAGCATGAGAGCCTTTAGTGCATTATTGTAATCCTTCGTATCCATAGCTTCCCCAAACATTTTGCTTACATCATTATATGATTCAAAAAGTACTTTTTCAGAATCATCAGCCATCAGCTCCGCATTAAACGATGAGTCTTCTGCCTTTGAAGCCAAATTGCTCACTCTGTTAAAAGATAAGGCTATGCTTAAAAACTCTTCCTGACTCTTCCACTTAGACAACTCCTTTACTCTAATAAAAGCATCATATATATCGGTCAATCCTACCTTCAATATTGAGTCTATGACATCATAGTCATAATTCCTATCTAACAAAACATTTTTTAACCTTTGCTTAAAAAATTCATTTATATCATCTATTATCTTTGATAATCCGCCCTTAACTACTCCTATATTATAAAAAGGTGCAATTGCATTTTTAATAAGGTTTCTGAGATTTATATGAAGCTCTTTATCAATAATAATGTTTATTATGCTTATAGCTTGCCTTCTTAAGGCATATGGATCTTGAGAGCCTGTAGGCTGTATACCGATAGAAAAACAACCGCTTATTGTGTCGATTCTATCAGAAATGCTGAGAACAGAACCAATAATCGAAGCCGGCAACTCACCGCCTGCATTTCTTGGCATATAATGCTCTTTTATTGCATTTGCAACCTCTATTGCTTCACCCTGAACGAGAGCATATTCTCTTCCCATTATTCCTTGAAGTTCATCAAACTCTTTTACCATATTTGTAACCAAATCAGCTTTTGCTAAATATGCTGCTCTATCCAATTGGATTTTGCTATTTTTATCTAAATCCAATACTTCTGCCAAATAGGCTGCATTTCCCATTATATTTTTAGTCTTATCATAAATAGTCCCAAGGGTTTCTTGAAAAACTACATTCTTTAATTTTTCTACAAAAGTATCCAAAGAAGTCTTTTTATCTTCTTCATAGAAAAACTTTGCATCTGCCAGCCTTGCCCTAAGCACTTTCTCATTGCCCTGTCGAACAGTATCGATGTATCTATCATCGCCATTTCTGACAGCAATAAATTTGTTTAATAAATTTCCTTCTTTGTTTTCAACGGGAAAATATCTTTGGTGCTCTTTCATGGGAGTTATTATAGCCTCTTTGGGAAGTTTCAAAAATTCTTCTTCAAAGCTTCCAATCAATGCTGTCGGGTATTCAACTAAATATAATATCTCTTCTAAAAGCTCTTCATCCTCAATTAGTGCCCCATTTATCTCTTTCGCAATTTTCTCGCATTGCCTTTTGATAATTTCTCTTCTTTCATCTTGGTCTACTATAACATATTCCTGCCTTAACCTATCGAAATAATCCTCTGCCCTATTTATCTCTATATTGCCTTCTGATAAAACGCGATGGCCTCTTGTGAAGTTACTGCATGGTATTTTGTCTTTATCAAATTCAATCAATTCCTCACCGAAAATTGGCATAAGCCAACGGACAGGTCTTACAAATTTGAAGGTTTTATTGCCCCATTTCATTGACTTGGGAAAACTAATGGAAGTTAAAATTTCTGGGAGCAATGTTGCCAATACTTCTTTAGTAGCCATACCTAGGACATATTTTTTGCCATAAACATATTCTGTCCCAGACAATTCTTTTATATATATGTCTTTCAAATCAAGCCCATTGCCTTTTGCGAAGCCTAACAAAGCCTTTGTTGGATTATTTGAATCATCATATGCTGCTTTTTTAGAAGGACCCTTTAGCACCGTCTCCAGATCTTCCTGCTTTTCACACATGGCTTTTACGTATATGACAAGCCTTCTTGGGGTTCCATAAGTATTAAGAGACTCAAAGTTAATTCTGTTTTCCAAAAATACCTTATTCGCAATTTCTCTTAGTTGTTCTAAGGTTCTATTCATAAACTTTGCCGGAATTTCTTCAGTCCCTATCTCAAAGATTAAATCTCTGCTCACTTTATATTCCTCCTTGTACCTGTTTATCATTATTCATTACTTTATTTTTAAGAGGGTAACCCATTTCTTCTCTTTGCTTCAAATATCCCTGTGCTATCATTCTCGCAAGGTTCCTAACTCTAGATATAAAACCGGTTCTTTCTGTTACGCTTATTGCTCCTCTTGCATCTAATACATTAAACATATGTGAGCATTTAAGAACATAATCATAAGCCGGAAGCACCAAGCCTTCTTCAATTACCCTTTTTGCTTCTCCTTCGTAAGAATCAAAGAGTTTAAACAACAAATCAGTATCTGCTAATTCAAAGCTATATTTTGAATGCTCTACCTCCGCCATTTTAAAGATATCACCATATGTAATTCCATTTACCCATTCAATGTCAAATACATTATCTTTTTCTTGTATATACATGGCGATTCTCTCTAAGCCATAGGTTAATTCGGCAGATTCCAATTCGCAATCAAAACCGCCTATCTGTTGAAAATATGTAAATTGAGTGATTTCCATGCCATCCAGCCATACTTCCCAACCCAATCCCCATGCTCCAAGAGTTGGTGCTTCCCAGTTATCCTCTACAAACCTTATATCATGTTTCTTAGGTTCTACTCCTAAAGCCATGAGGCTCCCTAGGTATAAATCCTGAATATTATCTGGAGAAGGTTTTAGTATTACTTGAAATTGGTGATGCTGGTATACTCTATTTGGATTTTCTCCATACCTTGCATCAGCAGGTCTCCTTGAAGGCTCTACATAAGCGACTCTCCATGGTTCAGGACCCAGTGCTTTAAGAAAGGTATACGGGCTCATTGTGCCTGCTCCCTTTTCAACATCGTAGGGTTGAGCAATGATACAATCCTGTTTAGCCCAATAGTTTTGTAGTGTGAGAATTATCTCTTGAAATGTCATATTAATTCCTCCTAACAATCTTATTTATACAAAAATAAAACCTTTCATCCCTGCAAGGGACGAAAGGTTTTCTTCCGCGGTTCCACCCTTATTGGCCGACCTAAGCCGCCCTCTTGTTAAACTGGCTCAAGAGTGCCTTCGCTATAAAATGAATGCTGATTTTCACCAACTATCAGCTCGCTATAATTCGTATTAAAGCTACTATTCTCCATCACAGCCAATAAAATAATTCTTGTAATATACACTAACAAAATCAAACCTTTTTGTCAATAGAATTTAAGGCATATCCGTATCAATTTTAGAGCAGCAATCGTCAACTACATTGTTGCTGCTCATATTTTGTGTGGTATTCTTTACCTCCTCTGCAAAGTCTCTGACTTTGTCTGCCGCATTTCCCACTGCATTATTGATAACATTATTTACATTTACTGTTCCTTTATTTTGCCTTTCAACCTCAATGGTGCATTTAGTCATCAAAGCTACCGCAGTTCCGATAGCAGTTATTTGCGGCATAACTACTGCGCTTATGGCACCTGCTGTTACAGGTATGTCTAATATAACACCGTTGTCCTTCTTTATCCTTATCCTATTTACGTTACCTGACTTAACTAGAGTTTTCAGTTTGTCCATTGCTTCATTGCCTTTTACAGACATTGTTTCTGTCCACTTTTTGTCCCCTGATTCTTCAATGTTAATTAAAGCATCAACCACATTGCCATTGGCAAATGTTAGAGCCTCCCGGGCTTCCTTATATGAAACGCCGGTTCTGTCTCTTATAATGTCGATTTTATCCAGCGTGATATCCACTCTGCATTCTCCTTTCGTTGGCTAAATTAATCATTCTCCCTCGAGATTTTTAATACTATTGATAAAGTCCATGGATTTAAATCTTTTGTCCAAATATCTTTGAACAAAAGCATCTATGATCTTATCAATCTCTATAAAAATAGTATTATCAATTTTTATTGTATTTAGTCTCGAAATAGATGTAGACAACAAAAGGGCAAATGTTTCCAAAACATTTGCGCTTATCTTTACTGCAGCGGTATCATAAGCTGAACATTTATTGCATAATGCTCCTCCCAAATTAATACTAAACTTATATAAACTATCCTCATTGCCACAATTAACACATTTTGAAATGCATGGTTTAAAACCACTTAGATCCATAAGCTTTATTTGATAAGCACAAGATAAAATGCCTATAGGTACTTCATTACGAGATAAATAATATAAGGCATTAGACAAAAGCAGAAATAGCCTCTCGCTTGATAGATCCTCGTCTGTCACTGTATCCGCCAATTCAGTAAAATATACTGCGTAAGAAAGCTTTAATAAATCATTTCTAATGTTGTAAAAGCTTTCTCTCAACTCTCCTGTGCTTACATGATAAAAATTAGTCCCTTTATATAAAATTAGTTCGCTAAAAGCAAAAAGCTCACTGCTTGGCAAAAGACTACTTTTTGATCGTCTGCAGCCCTTGGAAATTGCTTTTATTTTGCCTTTGCTTCTAGTTAAAATAGTCAATATTCTATCTGCCTCATTTATATCCGTATACTTCAAAACCAAACCTTGAGTTCTAACAATAGCCATAATACACCTCTAATTGTATCCTAAAGCTTTCAAAGCCGATAAACTATCCCTCCAGTCTCTTTTAACCTTTACCCAAAGCTGTAGGTTTACCTTGCAATTCAACAAATTTTCTATATCAACTCTTGATTTGCTTCCAATAGCTTTCAGCATAGCTCCTCCTTTGCCAATAATTATTCTCCTATGAGATTCTTTCTCACAATATATCGTTGCCTCAATATCAACTATCTCTTTTCCTTCTCTCTCCTTCATAGACATTACTTCAACTGCAGTTCCATGAGGAATTTCTTCTCTTGTCAGCAGCAATATTTTTTCTCGTATATACTCAGCTACAATAAATCTTTCAGGAACATCTGTAATCATATCCTGTGGAAAGTACATAGGTCCTTCCGGTAGAAATCTAACAATCTCATTTATCAAATCATCTGTATTATTTCCCATTTTAGCAGATATGGGCACTATGCTGTCAAAAATACTTTCGTATAATGTTATCTTAGCCAACACACCTTCAAGTTCTTTTTTTGATATCTTGTCTATTTTATTTAATGCAAGTATTTTCCTTGTCTTAACGGTTTTAACAGTTTCAAAGATATATATATCCCCACTTCCAATTTGAGCAGAGCAATCAACAAGAACCACAGTCACATCCACCCCTTTTAGGGACTGAACTGCAGAGCTTACCATGTACTCCCCAAGTTTATGCTTTGGCTTATGTATTCCGGGGGTGTCTAAAAAAACAATCTGATGATTTTGTTGGGTCAGTATACATCTAATAGTATTCCTGGTAGTTTGGGGCTTGTCGGATATAATATTTAACCTTTCGCCCATAAAAGTATTTATAAGCGTAGATTTCCCCACATTAGGCCTGCCAATAATAGATACAAAACCTGACTTAAAACTGCTATCCACTTCAGCTCCTCCTCCCATTTCAAAAATAATGTTAAAAATCAGTAAACGCGTGAGGCAGTAAATCACTTAACTTATACTCAGAAATTTTCTTTTCGTCTGTAAAAATAAGCTTTAAATCCAATCCAAACTCAGACATAAATTGTCTGCATATTCCACAAGGATATGTAACATCCTCACTGCTGCTAACAATTGCAATAGCTTCAAATTCTTTCTCTCCTTCTGAAATTGCTTTGGTAAAAGCTACTCTCTCTGCGCATATTGTAGCGCCATAAGAAGCATTTTCAACATTGCATCCAGTATATATCTTACCGGATTTCCCTAAAAGGGCAGCCCCCACTTTAAAATTTGAATATTTCACGTAAGCCATTTCTCTTGCTTCTTTTGCTTTGTCAATCAAAATATCATAGCTCATCTAATCACTCCCCGAACCCAATTTTTACATACTCAGGTACTATTTGAATCCAAGTTACACCTTTATTGATAATAATCTCTTCGCCATTCATATTTTTATATATAGTTTTCCCATTGCGACTTGTTTTGCTCCATTCAATCTCAATGAGTTTTCCGCCTGTAATCAAATATCCTCTATTCTTGGTAATATTACTAACTTCCAATCTTCCTACCTTGTCTATTACTTTCAGTCCTACTTTCTCAATTATTATATTGGTTGTCTTGACATCTTCTTTAGTTTCTTTATCCTTCATATTATCACCGTTTATCTTGCGATAATATACTTTTTCCTGTTCATTATAAACATATGAGACCTTATAGTTTTTATCATAGTTGATAACAATATTTTGTCCATTTCCTCCATCCGGCACAACGAAATCATTATTAAATCTGAAATATTGGGGAGCTGTCTTATTCTCCAGCTTTTTGCTTGATGATACTTCTCTCATGAGCCTTGTATTGGTATATAGGTTGTGAGGCATTTTTCTATCTGTTGATCGCCAAAAAACCGGAGTGCCAACCAAATCATTAAAGGCATCGATTCTTAAATCTTTGATATCCTTTAGCGCTTGAGGGCTACCTCCGCAATGAACATAAATAGAGCCATACTCAAGAGCTTTATCTATAAAATATGGTCTTGCACTCCTTACAGGTCCAATCTTTTCTGACGCTCCATGATGATAAATCGCCATATATCTTGTGATATTGCCTTCTACAGGCATCTCGTAAACAATATCTGCGGCGCTCAAGCCAGATTGAGGTCTGGCGCTTACCTCATTATCTATCATTACTGCAATAGGTCTATATTTTGTTTCTGTTTCATCTTCTACTCCAATTCCAGTAAGGGAACAAATGAACTTATTTTCTTGTATTGGTTCTTCTTCTGACTTAGGCTCCTCCACAGTGCTTGTTTCAATTGTTTCATCCGATGCTGGCAACTGGGACTCAGTCGTACAGGCAGATAGCAACATTGCTACTATTCCGATAATTACAAAGAGAGCCTTCCACGATGATTTCATACTAACCCTTCTTCCATATTAGTTTTATTAATTTTTACTAATTTATTATTCTATCCTTTATCTATTAATGTTCAATATCCCCAATATGGTATCTTGCTTTTGAAACATTATCCTTTCATCTTCTTTTTCTTCATGATCGTATCCCAAAAGATGAAGCATGCCATGAACTAGTAGAAAAGCTATTTCTCTGTCTTTGCTGTGTCCATATTCCCCGGCTTGTTCAATAGCCCTTTCTACAGATATTACAATATCTCCCAAAGGAAGCTCTTCTTCAATATAGTCATCTAGGTCACTTTCAAAACCTTCATTATCTTCCTCAAATTCTAGCATTGAAAAAGAAAGAACGTCTGTAGGAGCATCAATATTTCTATACTCTTTATTTAAATCCTGCATCTCTTGGTTATCAACAAATGATATGCTAATTTCGAAATTATCATCCCAATCCTCATAATCCAAAACAGC
>Ga0172382_10007617_pt1 | contig 15329 bp, 8 predicted proteins | sample Leawel138RmetaG_FD_122245 | JGI IMG/M metagenome (GOLD analysis project Ga0172382, IMG submission 122245) | Leachate microbial communities from a municipal landfill in Southern Ontario, Canada - Leachate well 138R metaG | ecosystem: Engineered > Solid waste > Landfill > Unclassified | place...
ATATAACAACAAAATGATAATTATGGCCCGTTCGTCTAGTGGTTAGGACACCAGGTTTTCATCCTGGCAACAGGGGTTCGATTCCCCTACGGGCTACTGTAAGCACAATTTAGCCTTTTTGACAACTCTTGAAAGGGAGAATGTAGCGTAATTACAACCTTTTTTCGGTATACAGATAAGTTCGAGGTTGTGGTTTTTAGCAATTCCCGTTTTTCGACCTCAGATCCGTGAACGTAGCTTAAATAAAGGGATTTTAGCAGTTCGAGTTTTTTTACGGCCTCATCAGATTTTATCCCTTTATTACTCTCAATCTCTCTTAAATTTTCTTCAATATCTTTCATTTCAAAAAGTATTGATTCCTTTCTTCGGTTGAAAGAATCCTTGTCGATGTCGCCGTCGATCAGAGCGTCGGTTAAATTATCCAGTTTGGTTTTTAGTTTGTCGTGTTTTAACTTCAGACTTTTCTTGACGTCTTTTATTTCATCCTCTTTTTCTTGAATCTTTACTTTGATCACTTCGTTTATTTCCTCAACATCCTCCTTGCTGAATTTGAGAGGCTTGAGCTTTTTTTTCAATAATCTTTCGATTTTATCCTGGCGGACGATTGTTCCTTTACAAGTTTTCGAATGGCAACGGTAATAGACGAATTGTTTTTGCTTTTCTCCGATCATGGCATAGCCGCACGTTGCGCATTTAAAGAGCCTGCGGAAAGGAAAGCAATGTTTACCGGATCCTTTAATGTTTTTTCCGGCCAAGACATCCTGAACCTTGTCGAATAGCCTTTTGGAAATAATTGGCTTGTGGATTCCTTTGAATATTTCATTGGTCCGGTTTATCCGGATAATGCCAATGTAAAAAGGATTGTGAAGGATAGTGGCGATCCCGTTTCGGGAGAGTTTCCCGTGGTTGAAACTTTTTAATCCTTTTTTGGTGAGGATTTCCTTTATCTCGTCCAATGAATGTCTACCTGTGGCATATAGTTGAAAGGCCAACTTGATGTAAGGGGCTTTCTGCGGATCTGGCTTCTTGGGCTTTCCGGATCCCATGTTTAAATAACCGATGGGGGCGGGCAGGGGATACAAACCTTGCTTCAATCTTCCATACACACCTTTTTTTGTTTCATCGCGCAAGTTGCGGATATAGTCGGCGGCGATTACCGCTTGAATGTCAGCGGACAGCCGGCCACCCCTGGCATGGAGATCGATGCTTTCATAGGCAAAATGCACGTCCACCCCGCTATCCAGGAGCTCCCCAAGCTCCGCCCAATCCTTTAAGTTCCTGGCGCTTCGGTCGATCTTGTGGATGATGACGCCGGAGGCATCCTTGTTTCTGAGCCTTTCAAGCATAGTTGAAAAGATCGGCCTTCCTCGCTTGGCGGCTGTTTCTTTTTCTTCGAACCATTCAACGATATCTAAATTATTGGCCCGGGCATGGGTTAAAATGGCCGATTTCTGTTCCTGAAGCGATACGCCCTGGCCCTGGCGGATGGTGGATACGCGGATATATCCGAAAACATCTTTCATATTTTTTTGTTATAATTACCCCTTCCTTCCTATTTTAAAACCCATTGAAATTATTGTCAAAATCGTCGCTTTTTTCCTTTTTTTTGTCCAGCCGCTCGGAAATATTTAAGCAAATTCTAACATAATCTCGGAACCTTTCTTCGGCGTCTAAAAGCTCTTTCCCTTTAAGATGGGGGCAGCGGCGGCGAATGAAGGGGATTTCTTTGCTGAAGTCGATTTTATTCTTTTTCATGCCCTTCATTTTACAGAAGGAGAGAAAAATCAGGAGGCCGGGAATTATTCAATTTGTCAAATTGCCCAGCCTCGCGGACTTCGGTGAGAAGCCATAAGATGAAGGCATGGAAAAAATAGGGAAAATTATTAAAAAGCAGAGATCGCCCAGCATTCCGATTACCTCATTTGTCGATCAGGATAAAATTCTTTTTGAGCTTCTTTATGATCACGACAAGCACCAAACCAGGCTGGCTTGCTGGAATAGGGACAAGTGGGAGATTAAATCGTCATTTCTGCTTGAATCCGGCCAAAGGATCGTGCCTTATGCGCCGGAAAATCCTCTGCTTAATCAGAAGATAATATTGTTTCCCGATGATCCTTGGGAGTATGGGGAAGAGGAAAGGCTTATCGGTGAAATTCGATCCTTTATTCACCGCTACGTCGATGTTTCGGAAATTTTTGAGCTTATCTCCACTTATTATGTCCTTCTCAGTTGGGTCTATGATACCTTCAACGAGATTCCATATCTTCGGCTCAGAGGGGATTATGGCAGCGGGAAAACCCGATTTCTTCAGACAGTCGGAAGCATCTGTTTTAAGCCGATATTCGCTTCCGGCGCTTCGACCGTGGCCCCGCTCTTCCATATTTTAAACCAGGTGGGCGGGACGCTCATCCTGGATGAAGGCGATTTCCGTTTCAGCGATGAAAAGGCCGATATTGCCAAAATATTAAACAACGGAAACGCCAAGGGTTTTCCGGTATTGCGTTGCGAGAAAATCAATCAACGGGAGTTTGCTCCGAAAGCCTATAATGTCTTTAGCCCCAAGATTGTGGCTTCGCGAAACGATTATGATGACCTGGCTTTGGAAAGCCGCTTCATATCCGAAGATATGGGATTTAAAAGGATCAGAAACGATATTCCTTTGACCCTTCCCTCGTCCTTTTCGGCTGAGGCCCTGGCGCTTAGAAACAAGCTATTGCTGTGGCGCTTTAAAAATTATGGCCAGGCGCGCAAGGCAGAAGCCTATGTCGACCGCAAGCTTGAGCAGCGGATCAATCAGATCATTGTTCCGCTTTTAACATTGATGCCGGACGCCCGGGAGCGAAAGGAGGTTTTAAAATTCGCCAGGATAAAGAATGAACAGATCCGCTCTGATCGGGGATTTCAGGTGGAGGCGGATTTGCTTTCAGTCATCAAAGAAATTTCCGCCCAATCCAAAAAGGATGTTTCAATTTCTGAGATCACCCAAGCCTTTATTGAAAAGCATGGCAGCGCCTATGACCGGCAAATATCGCCCAAATGGATCGGCTCAATGGTGAGGAAAAAACTTCGCCTTTCAACCCGTAAAAAGAACGGCATCTATATTTTAAACGAAGGCCAAGTGGCCAAACTCAAAAGGTTATACCAGAAATACAATATATAGTTTATGAATTGGGGAGAGAAAAACAGAGAGCGGGAAGAATAACATTTGAATTTGACTGGATAATTTATAAGAGGTAAACTTACCTTGTTTAATACTGCAGGCAGGAAATTGTCCCGAAGGTCCGAACAGTAAACTGATTAGCGGAAAGAGGCTTTTCAGTCGCTTTATTCTTTCTGTCTCTGGCTGAAAAATACGCCTGGTTTTTCAACCTCATAATTAACCAATTTAATTGGAAAAATATGGCAATACCGGATTATCAAACCTTGATGCTTCCTCTTTTAAAAAGTATCTCTGATCGGCAAGAGCACAAAATGAGAGATATTATTGAGCTATTGTCGAATGAATTTAATTTGACCGAAGAGGAGAGGAAGGAATTGCTTCCTTCCGGCCAACAGCCGATTATTGACAACCGTATTGGATGGGCAAGGACATATCTTTTTAAAGCCGGTCTACTTACAGCTCCCAAAAGGGGATATATCAAAATTTCTGATAAGGGACTAGAAACATTAAAGAAAAAACCGACCAAGATCGATATCCAGTTTCTTGAAAAATTTCCGGATTTTATTGAGTTTCGAAATTTAAGAAGAGCTGCTTCCAAGGAAACGGTCAAGGCCAAGGATGAGGTCGAGGATGTCACGCCGGATGAATTGATGGAAAGCGGTTTCAATTCAATAAACGCGAATTTAGCGCAAGAATTATTGGAAAAGTTAAGGGGTATTGATCCCTATTTTTTTGAAAAAGTTGTCGGGGAATTGCTGTCCGCCATGGGCTACGGAAGATTTGAGGTAACGGCCGGATCCGGAGATGGTGGAGTAGACGGCATCGTGTATCAAGACAAATTGGGATTAGATAAGATATTTTTTCAAGCCAAGAGATATGGCGAAGGAAATAATGTCATGGCCAGAGATGTAAGGGATTTCGTGGGAACATTGGATCTGCAGGGGGTGAACAAGGGCATATTTATCACCACGTCCAAATTCCCCAAGGATACGAATGAGATTCTAAAAAAGACTCCGAAAAATATAATTTTGATAGACGGCCATCAATTCGCAAAATTGATGGTGGAGCATGATGTAGGAGTGAGCACCCAAAAGGTATATAAAATCAAAAAGATTGATTCAGACTTCTTTCCTGAAGGATAAATTGGTTTTAAATTTAACATTCTTTAATTGATTTGTGATAATTCATATGGATTACAAAATTATTAAAAAATATCTAGATGAGCAAAAAATCAAAGTTGTTGAGACTTATGATTTTGAACATAAAAAAGTAAAATATTCAGGAAAAATAAAGGGATGGAAGATTGATAAGTATAGAGGAGATGAAGAAGTCGTTCGTTCTTTTATACTTGCTAAACTTGTAAATGAGCTGGGGTATAGACCTGAAAATATCGAGATTGAAAAGGAATATGATATTGGAAGGCCGAAAGTAAACAAGCCGAGAATTGATGTAATTGTTCGTGACGATGATGGAAATGCTTTTCTATATATAGAACTTAAGAGTCCACAAGATTATGAAAAGGACAAAGATGAAGTAATTGAAAAACAGCTTTTTAATCTTGCTTCGCAAGAGAAAGGGCAGGGAAAAAATGTAAAATATCTTGTTCTCTATACTTTCGAGATTAACGAGAGAATAATTAAAGATAAATGCATCTTAATTGATTATGAGAAATTTGCTTCTTTCGATGCCTGGAGAGAAGTAAGAGATTTTGCTGACGAGCTGCCTGAAAGGTATGGGAAAGCTCAGAAAGAACCTTATATAAAGAGTGGTGAAAAAGATTTAGAAACAAATTTTACTCATGAGCAGTTGGATGGTTTGAGGAAAAATTTGCATAATGTACTTTGGGGCGGTGGAGGAACTGACGATAATGATATTTTTTCCTCTTTGGTGAACATTATTTTGGCCAAGATTCAGGATGAAAGCGAAAAGAAAAAAGGTCAAAAATATGATTTTCAAATATTTTCATTTAAAGATGGTGAGAGCTTTGAATCGAACGAGCAGTTGTTTGAAAGGATTAATGAACTGTATAGAAGGGCTCTAAAACAGAGATTGAACATTACTAATAATGCGAAGCTCAAGAAATCATATGTAGTTGATGAGAATAAATTTTCGTTAAATAAACTCAAATATGCCGTATCAGAACTGGAAAGATTCAGTTTTGTAGATGGGAAAAATAGTTTTGATGGCAAAGATATTCTTGGAGATTTTTTTGAAGGGATCATCAGGGAGGGTTTTAAACAAACAAAGGGGCAATTCTTTACTCATATTAACATTGTTAAATTTCTTCTTTGGGGCTTACAACTTGATAAGCTCGCAATTAAGAGAGTTAATAACGATTTAGAAATTCCCTATTTGATTGATCCAAGCGCCGGTAGTGGAACTTTTCTTATTGAATATATGAAATTTATTACTGAAAATTTAAAGAGAAGGTTTAAAGATCAATTAGATGAGACCAGAGATGTTGAAGATAAATTCCATCAGTGGTTCATGCCGAACCATCGAGAAAACAAATGGGCTTCTCATTTTATTTATGGAGTTGAAATTAACTTTAATCTCGGTACTGCCACAAAAGTAAATATGATTTTGCATGGGGATGGTTCAACTAACATCTTTGTTAAAGATGGACTCTTACCATTCAAATTTTATGATAAAGAAACTGCTCCGAATTTTTTAAAACAATATGATCACGATAAAGTTTATTTCGACAAAGAAGTAAACGGTCAATTTGATTGTATCATCACTAATCCACCTTTTAGTGTGGATTTGGACAATGAAACCAAAAAAAATGTCAAAAAAGAATTTATTTTTGGGGAAAAAAAGAACTCTGAAAACCTTTTTGTAGAACGTTGGTATCAGCTTCTTAAACCAAATGGTCGTTTCGGTGTGGTTTTACCTGAAAGTGTATATGATACCGCAGAAAATAAATATATTAGACTGTTTCTATATAGATATTTTAAGGTGAAATCTGTTGTTTCTCTTCCTCAGCTTACCTTTGAACCTTTCACTAGTACCAAAACAAGTCTGCTTTTTGCTCAGAAAAAAACAAAGGACGAAATTGAACAGTGGAATAGGCTTTGGGCAAAATATTCGAATGAATGGAGCAATCTTAAAACCAGATGCGAAAATTTAGAAAAAGTATATTTGATGGGAAAAAATCGTAAAGAATTACCTTCTATTAAAGATTTAACCGAAATGGAAGAGAGAGATATTCTAGTGAAAATGCTTAAGGATTGTATTGAGGAAGATGATAAAAAATTATCGCCTAAAAAAATCGTTGAGAAGTATCAAGGTGAACTTAAGGAGTTATGCAAATACGATCATGATACCAAGGATGTTTTTGGGTTTGTAAACACATGGTGGGTTTTTGGAGAGGTTGCTAAAGAAATTAACTATGACATTTTGATGTTGGAAGTTGAAAACGTTGGCTATAAGAGAACAAAAAGAGGCGAAAAGCCGATGCCGAATGATTTATATCGCGTAAATACTGCGGGTGAAATTTCGGTTGATGATGGGGCAAAAGAAACCGCTTTGGATTATTTAAGAGATGTTCAATGGGATTAAAGAATTTTACAATTTCATTTTCTGATTTAAGCCAAGATTCTTATTTGAGAAATGATGTAAAGTATCATGATTTTTTATATTTCTCTGGTTGGAATTTATTTGATTCCAAAAGCAAAAATTTAATTACCCTGAAGGATGTTTTATTAGACGACTATATACTGTTTAATTATCAGGAAAACGAGGAATATAAAGGGATTCCAACAGGGCAAGATTATATTGACGAGGATGGTGAAATCATTGATTCTCAGCTGGTTAACGCTGAGAATCATCCAGGCAGATTAAAGTATAAAGTTTCAAAAGATAATATTCTTATCTCTAGTTTAAGATTAGCTAAGTCTCCAGCATTATATTTCGAGAATAAGGACTTGTCTGAATATGTATTTTCAAACGGATTCTATATTTTTAAAGTAAAGGAAGGATGGAGTAAAAAATTTATACTTTATATTCTGAGGTCAAAGAGATTAAAGAATATCCTTGATGATCATATTTATAGAGGCATCGGTATTTCTGCATACAAAAAAGAAGATTTTTTCAAAATTAAGATACCTGCAATTCCTAAACATAAACAGGACAAAATTATTGTAGAGTTACGTCCAATAGAAGCAAAAATCCAAAAACTGAAAGGTAGCGTTAAAGATCCGCAGTTGGTTATAAATAAGATTCTCTCTAGAGAGTTTAATTTTGATATAGAAGAAGTTAATAATATCGAAAAAATAAGATATTTTTCAATTTCAAATGATTTTGGATTTCGAAACTCTAATCTACGCTCTAGTGTTCGTTGGAGCAAAATAGAATCTATTCAGAAATTTTTGTATAAAAATAATCCATACATCGAAAAATTAGGTAAATATATAATCTCGACTAAAAACGGTTGGTCGCCTAACTGCAGAGAATCAGATAGCGACTATAGTGTTTTTGGTTTGAATTCGATTTCTAAAGATGGGTATATTAAATACAAGGATCTTAAATATTCAAACCAAGAAAAAAATAATATTTCTGATTATTACGTTAAGGAAAATGATTTATTTGTCAGCCGAGGAAATACTGTAGATTTGGTTGCTTTAGCATCTGTAGTTAAAAAATTACCTGAAGATGTTTATTTTGTTTTCCCGGATTTATTTATAAGAGTTGAGCCAGATCCCGAGCATATTAATAAAGAATATTTAGCACATCTTTTTAATTCCATTATTGGCCGTTTTTATTTCAAATACGCCTCCAAAGGTAAAAATCAGACTATGGTAAAAATATCATCATACGAATTAAATAATTTTTACCTACCAATCCCACCTTTGGGATTACAAAACAAGATTGTAACTGAAATCAGAAAAGAATTAAATAAGCAAGAAGGAATTAGAAAAAAGATAAGAATGGAAAGAAGCAAGATTGATGAAATTATTGAACAAACAGTTCGTCCTTCATAACACTGTTAAGAATGTTAAAATAATAGACTGTGAAAATCAAACAAATTAAAAAGATATCTTCATATAAATCCTTTCGAGATTTCTCATGGGGAAATTTTATAAAAAGTAAAAATTTTCACGATAGTGTGAATATTTTTTATGGTGAGAATGGAAGTGGAAAAAGTTCAATCTGTAATATTTTCAAAAGTGTTTCCCAGGATAAAGACTTTGTAAAATATTTTCCTGATGAGGTCAGCTTGGTTTTTGAAGATGGTGACAAGAAATATACCGTGGATGATGGCTGGGATACTTGTGTTTCAAAAGGAACAATGCTTTTTTTTGACCGTGAATTCGTAGATAAAAATATCCATCTGGGGCACAAAAGGGGAACAAAGGCGCAAGAACACGAACAAGAATCCGGTAAGTTAATTGTTGAGTTTGATAATGAGGCAATTGAACTCAGAAAAGCTCGGAAAGAGGCCAAGGAAGAGAAGGATAAATGGATCAAATTACATGATGAATTCCTAAGGCAAAATAAGGAAATTTTTGAATTCAACTTGTCAGAAGAAGAAAAACTTCTCTATCAGAAATTTAATGATACATCAAAAGACGGCATCGAAAAAATCAAACAAGATCTTTTGAGTCAAAAAAGAGAAGCTGAAAAAGAGTTGGATACTGATAAAGGCAGGCAGAAAAAGGTTCTGGAAATCCAAGATATACGTGAAATGGAAGAAGTAGGATATGAAATTGAGTTGTCAGATTATGATACTTATCAAGCAATTTTTAACTATGATTTAAAGGAGCAGGCAAAAGAGGAAGTGCAGAAAAATTTAGTTGAGAAACTGAAAGAACATAAGTCATTTTTTGAAACAGGTATAGAGATCCGCAAGAAACATCCTGCTGAATGTCCTTTCTGTCAGTCAAGAACCGAAGAAGAAAATATTGAAAAGGTGATTGAAGCCTATGGTGATATCTTTGATGAAACATATTCATTTCAGGTGCAAAAGTTCCAGGTTGATAAACAAGAACTCATAGATGAGTTGGAATCACTTATAACTGAGATATTAGATTTTAATTTGAATTCTATCTTCCTTAAATTAAAGACTATTGAAGAGAAGTTTAAAATTAAAGAAGTTTATTCCGTTGAGGAAGAAACAAAATATAAAAAGCCGAATGTCGTCAAGCTAAAAGAATTAAAAACAAAATTAGCGAGTTTAGAAAAGCCGAACAAGGAAGATCTTCAAGAAATATATCAACTTGCGGAGGCAGAGTTTAAAGAAATAGAGGGATTTTTTTCGGATATATCCGGTCTGGTCGAAAGTAAGAATAAATTAATTAGATTCTTTAAAGAAGAAAATACTGATGAAAAATTACAAAAAAGAATTGAAGAGCAGACTGAGAAAATCGAATCAATCACAAAAGAACTTTCTTTTTTAAATGATAATAAGATTGGAGATCAGAGGAACAAAATTAAGAAAGAACAAGAGAAATATGAAATAATTGAAAATTTAGATAAAGCAAGGCAAACGCATAAAGACGCAAGAAAAAAGTATGAAGATTATTGTGTAGATGATATTTTCACTAAGCCCTTAAGTGGGATGCTAGAGTATTTTAAGAAATTCAATTTTAACTTTACACTAGAGTTAGAGATCGAAAAAAGAAAGACTGGCGCAACGAAAGAGTTTCCTTTTGCTTTCAAGGTAATTGATTCTAAGGGGAATGAGCGGGATTTTAATGAAGGTCTTTCTGAAGGTGAGTTGCAAGTTTTATCCCTTTGTTTCTTTTTTGCTTTTCTTGATATCCAAGCTGATACACAAGATAAAATCCTCGTTTTTGATGACCCGATTACAAGTCTTGATAATAGTAATCTGAGCTGTTTAGTTGATTTAATAGCGGAGGAGCAGGATAAATTTTCACAAACCTTTATTTATTCCCACCACAGAACCTTCTTTAAATTTTTATGTAAAAAATTTAGACATCAAAGTTCTCAGTATAATATTTTAAGGAATAAAGATGAATTTGGGGGTAGTTTTGTTTGTGAAAGCGAAAAGAAAAAATTTCTTAAGAAGCTTAAGAAATTTGAAGAACATCTTCAGCGAATACCACCACAGAGTCTGGATGTGGAGCTAAAGGTTGTCGAGTATGGTCAATATTTAAGATACGAAGTTGAAAGGTTTATAAAGAACGATCTCCTTTATTGGAATACACAGACTTTTGCTAGTGCTATTGATGGAATTAAAAAAAATAAAGCTATTGATGATACCGATCTGGATACAATAAAAAACGTTTACTCTTTTTGCAACTGGACAACCTCACATATCGATGTTGGGGATGATCACGGACTCGAACAGTTAAAAAGAAAAATTGCTGATTTTGTGGCTATTGTAAATTAGTTCTGCTGGCATTAATAAAAGTCCCCAACCTCCCCAAGTCCCTTCATTCTTCCAAATAGTAATAAGTCAGCACCAGCGCCACGGCGTCAAAAATATTCATCCGCTCATCCTCGCTCATCCAGGGCTTGCGCTTGGGCGGGATGCGGGGTTCAAATTCCGGAAGCCACTGGCAGATTTTCCTGGCGATATCATATTTAGTCCGCACGTCAAACATTAAAAAGACTTCCTGGATCCGGGCGCGGGAATATTTTTTGACGGCAATTCCTTGGAGCTTGGCGTAGCTTTCGATCTGGTCGATGAGCTTTCCGATTCTTTCGCATCGGCGCGATCCCCGGGCGTGGTAATCTTCCAGGACGATGACTTCCGGAAGGTAAAAGAGAATGAGCTTTTTTATTTTGTTAAAACAGCGCCTATTTTTCTGAAAGCGGATCTCAGCCGTTCCCCAATCCAGCGATTTATTGGGGCCTTCAAACAGGGCATAGCCAAAGCCCCGCGGGGCGGGGTCAATGGCTAATACCAATTTGTGCAACTCCTCCTTGTTGACACTTTTCATTCCTCTTGGCGCGCACATAGCGCTTGCCTGAAGAAATACCTTTTAAAAATTTGATTCTCTGAAGAACCAGGGGCGTTTCCTTTTGCTTTTTAAGCTGCTGGCCAAGAACTTGCGCGCGATTTAGAACGGCATTTTCAATGTCAAGAAGGAGCCTGGGAGCCAGATCGTCCGGCCGGACTTCAAAGATCACGCAGTATCCCAAGAGAATGGATGCTCTGGGGATCTTGTGGCGCTTCTCGATCCTGGAAATGGAACTGCTCGATTCCATGGAAAGCAGAAAAGCGATATCTTTCTGAGTAAGTCCCGACTTGAGGCGATATGTCCGCAGGTAGGTTTTTAACTTCCGAGACATAGATGCCGTGTTGTTAATGAATTAAAAAGGGTGGCCACCCTTGGCTACTACTTTACATTGGCGCGGGATAATTCAAAAGAAGGGGTATTTTGCCGGTATATCATTTTGAGGCAAAAAGATACCAACAAGACCTATAATTAGTTCAAGTTTCAATTTGTAATGGTAGAAAAGTACTGTTATTATATTCAGAAAGTATTGGTTTTATAGTTTTTGAGTAGGTGACTAAAATGATTAAACCGGATTGGGACATCTTTAAGGTTAAGTTTAGCGGCAGTGCTCAGGATAATTTTGAGTGGTTTTGTTATTTGCTATTTTGCCGAGAAGTCAAAAAAGATAAGGGCATTTTCCGCTACAAGAACCAATCTGCGATAGAGACAGAGCCGGTTAAAAAGAACGGGGAAGTGATCGGTTGGCAAGCAAAGTTCTATGATGTTTCGCTTTCTAGTAAAAAAGGTGAATTGATTGATCATATTCAAAGAGTAAAAGATGATTATCCGGAAATTACTAAATTGATTTTTTATTTAAACAAAGACTGGGGGCAAACTAATAAGGGTAAGGCTCCTCGGGGACTGATAGAAGTTGAAGAAAAAGCAAGGAAGCTTGGCATTAAACTTGATTGGAGAATGGCAAGCTTTTTTGAATCAGAATTTGTTGCTATAGAAAATGAAGATATTTCTAAACATTTTTTCCGATTGGATAATAGCATTTTTGATATTATTAAGGAACAGCAAAAACATTCAGAAAACATTTTGTATGAAATAGGAACAAGCACGAAATTCCGAAATCAAAACATCGAAATTGACAGAGAATATATTTTAAATGAGCTTGAAAATTTATCAGAAAATATTGTCATTTTGAGTGGAGTAGGAGGTACGGGAAAGACTGCTATCATTAAAAAGTTTTTTGAAAAATATAAAAATGAAAAGCCATTTTACATTTTTAAAGCGAAAGAATTTGAAATTAAGCATCTCGACGAACTAATATATAATTTTAATATTAATGAATTTGTAAATGCTCATGTTGAAGATGAAAACAAAATAATAGTAATCGATTCGGCAGAAAAGTTATATGATCTGAAAAATACAGATCCCTTTAAGGAGTTTTTAAGGATACTTATCAAGGCAAAATGGAAAGTAATCTTTACGACAAGAACGGAATATTTAGAAGTTTTAAATACAATTTTTGCTGAGATACATGGGATTGCTCCTTTAAATTTGAAGGTCGAAAAATTGAGCTTAACAGAATTAAGCGCAATTTCCGAAAAATATTGCTTCAATCTCCCAGATGACGAAAAATTAAAAGAGCTTATTAGAATCCCTTTTTATTTAAACGAATATTTAAAATTTTACATTAAAGACAAAGAGGTTGATTATTTCGGTTTTAAAACGCTGTTATGGGATAAAATTATCAAAAAGGATAAGCCAGCACGGGAGCGATGTTTCTTTAAGGTTGCCCTTGAAAGAGCCAATGAGGGCATATTTTTTGTCAATCCTAAATGTGAAGCGGGAATCTTGGATAATGAATTGAGAATGGATGGAATTTTGGGCCATAAATCTCCCCACGGTTATTATATCACTCATGATATATACGAAGAATGGGCATTAGAAAAAATTATTGAGATTGAGTTTTTAAAGCGGGAATCTAGTAGAGATTTTTTTGGCCAAATAGGGCAATCACTTCCCATTCGACGGAGCTTTAGAAATTGGGTTTCAGAGAAGCTATTAATAGAAAACGATTCGATTAAAGATTTTATCGTCGATGTCATAACCGATCAACAGGTAGAGCCATTTTGGAAGGATGAAATTGTCATTTCACTATTGCTTTCAGATTATTCTGAATATTTTTTTGAAGTTTGCAAAGAATTTATTTTAAAAGATAACCAAGTATTTTTAAAAAGGTTAACTTTTTTAATAAGAATTGCGTGTAAAGAAGTTGATTCCGATATTTTCAAAAATATTGGCTTGAAAAAAAGCATTACATTATTTGATTTAAAGTATTTATTGGCCAAACCGAGAGGGAAAGGCTGGAAAAGTCTCATAAAATTCGTTTTCGATAACTTGGAAAATATAGGAATTAATAAAATTTATTTCATATTGCCAGTTATTTACGATTGGAACAGTAAATTTAAAGAAGGTGAGACTACAAGATATGCAAGTCTGATTGCTCTTAAATATTATCAATGGGTTATTCAAGAAAATGTTTATATTTCGCGAGGGGATACTCAAGACCATCTTTTAGCTACTATTTGCCAAGGTGCGGCTGAGATAAAAAATGAATTAGGGCTCGTCTTAGATGAAATTGCAAAGAATAAATGGAAACACCCGAGGGATCCTTATTATGATTTGGCTCAATTTATCCTGTCCGAACTTGCAGGCCTTCCGGTTTCCTCAACTCTTCCTAGTCATGTTTTACGTCTTGCTGATTTGTTTTGGTATGTTGCTGAGCCTGAAAAAAGGAAATATCGTTATTCCGGCGCTGGAGTTGAAAGTTATTTTAATATAGAAGATGATCATACCAAATATTACCCCTCTAGTTCTTATCAAACACCAATCTACTGGCTTTTACAGCAATCTTTAAAAGAAACAATCGACTTTATTGTAGATTTTACAAACAAGGCAGTCGAGAACTATGCCTTGTCTGATCTTCACAAAAATGAAATTGAAAAAGTTGAGTTATTTATCGAAGATGATAAGTCTATTAAGCAATATATAAGTAATAGGATTTGGTGTATTTATAGAGGAACCCAAGACGCCCCTCACATCCTTGAATCTATGCATATGGCATTAGAAAAGTTTTTTCTTGAGCGGGGAGAAGGAACAAGTTCGGAAGCATTGGAAAGTTGGCTTTTGTATCTTCTCAGAAAATCCCGATCCGCTTCAATTTCGGCTTTAGTTGCCAGCATTGTTTCCGCTTTTCACAATAAAACATTTAATGTCGCTAAAGTGCTTTTTAAAACTAAGGAATTTTTCCTCTACGATACAAACAGATTAATATTAGACCAAAATCATAAAAATTCGATTGAAATGTTAAGGCAATCATTTGGGACTAATTATAGAAATAAAATTTATGAAGACGAAAGGCTAAAAGCATGTGATGAAGGGCACAGAAAATTTTCTTTAGAACATCTTCTTTTGAATTATCTCACTTTTAGGTGGGAAGGAATAAGTGAAGAGGAGGCGGAGGAAAGAAGGGAGATCATTTATGGTATTTTGGATAAATATTACCAAGAAATACCGGAGGAATCAAAACAGACAGAGGCGGATAAGACTTGGAGACTGTGCCTGGCCAGGATGGACCGAAGGAAAATGAACTTAACCTTTGAGAAAACTGATGCGGGCCATGTTATTTATTTTAACCCTGAAATAGATCCGGAATTAAGAACGCATAGCGAACAGTCAATTCAAAGAAGTTCTGAGCCCATGAAATATGCTTCTTTAAAATTTTGGGCTGAATTGAAAATGAGAAATGATGATAAGTTTAAGAACTACGAGAAATATGAAAACGATCCTAAACTAGCTTTTAATGAAATAAAAGAGCTCGTCTCAAAATTGGATCAAGAAATTTCGGATTCGTTGGAAGGAAAAAATCTTGATGCTGAAAAATTTATTTTTTTCAATGCCACAATTCCTGCGGTGGTCTGTTCAGCTTTACTTAAATATTACTTCGATATACTAAACGAAGAAGGACAAATCTTTTGCAAAGATATCGTTCTGGATGCAGCTTCAAAACCACTCAGGTCTGAGTATCGCTATCAAATGGGGGATGGGGTACTTGAAGCAATTTCAGTCCTGCCAATCATTTTTGAGAAGTTTCCAGAAGAAAGGGAAAGAATAAAAATTACCTTATTGTTCTCTTTGTTCGAAGAATTTACCGTTGATATGTGGGGCGGCACGAGCTTTAGCGCTTTCCC
>Ga0172382_10007618_pt1 | contig 15329 bp, 15 predicted proteins | sample Leawel138RmetaG_FD_122245 | JGI IMG/M metagenome (GOLD analysis project Ga0172382, IMG submission 122245) | Leachate microbial communities from a municipal landfill in Southern Ontario, Canada - Leachate well 138R metaG | ecosystem: Engineered > Solid waste > Landfill > Unclassified | place...
AGTAATATGCTCAATGCTGGATAACTGTCACCAATAAAAAAAGCCGCGAGCTTTTTATAACTCGCAGCCGGTAAAATACTTGGTTTACTATTTGTTTTTTAGCTTACGCATAAAATCTTTGAAGTCAGCTTTGAGCTCTTCACCTTTTTCTTCCATATTTTCGACGGTTTCGTTTGTCCAAGAAGAAATTTTATCTGACAACTCATTGATTTCGCTGCGTATTTCGTCCATCTTATCATTGAACTTTTTTGCAGCTTCGTCACCTTTATCATCCATATCCTCTTGCATATTTTCCATCTTTTCCTCGAACTCAATCAGACGCTTTTCAAGTTTGTCAACAAATTCCGGGTCATCTTCTGAAAGGTCTTCAATATCTTCTTTGAATTTTTCAAATTCAAGCTCTGCTTTTTCTAAACGGTCATCTGTTTTGTCCTTTGTGTTTGGCTGGCACGAGACTAAAAATGTACCTATTAATGCTAAAATGGTTACTGTAAGTGTGAATTTTGTTTTCATTATTTTCAGTTTATTTTCCATCCACTGTTCAAAAGATAGTGCCAATTCTAAATGGCAAGATGCATTTTTATTGTATTTGTTTATTTTACAAGCATTTGGCGTGCTAAGAATTTTTTTCAAGTATTTTTTCAAATGCTTTAAGATTCTAAAGTATTGTGGAGATATTTACGCGATGTGTAGAAATTATAAGCATTATCTTTGGCAAGTGATCCGGATGTGATTCCGATAATTTGTTAAAGCTGTACTTCAGTTTTAACTATCATATTACGTGTTGGTTATAAGTTTTATGCTATAAAATATTCATCTGAAACGAAGGCTATCAGGCATATCCTTTTATAAGCATCTCAATAAAATCGCTGGAAAGAGGTTTTTCCAGGTATGCCTCAACGAATGGATATTTCATCGCTTTATAGCGGTCGTCTTTTTTGCGGGATGAGGAGCATACATATACTTCTATGACTTCGCTTAATTTTTTTAACTTTTTTTCAACGTATTCCAGGAACTTAAACCCGTTCATTTCAGGCATATACAGATCGAGCAAAATATAATCGGGCAATTCTTCTTCTTTCAGGTTCTCCAAGTATCTAATGCTGTCTTTTGCATTGTTAAAATGGACAAGATATTTAGATAATTTTTTCCTTTCTAAGATGTTACTATAAACATTCACTAAGTCCTCGTCATCATCTATAAATATTACTTTTTTATATTCGTTAATTTCTTCCACCATGCTACTTTTTTTCTATTAATACTCAACTTCTATTCCAAACTTTGATAAGCTCACCAAAATGCTTGTTATTAAAGTTTGATGTCATACAATTTGATTTTATTATACAAAGTTTTTCTGTCAATGTTCAATATCCTGGCAGCGTGTGATTTATTATAGCCAGCCTTGTGAATTGTTTCTATAATAAGCTGTTTTTCTATTTCTGAAGAAGCGTTTTTAAGTTTTGAATTTGATTTTAATTCTGTGCCTGAGTTGGTATCCTCGTGGTCAACTTCTTGCGGAAATACAATTTCAGCAGGAAAACATTTGCTGTCTATCTCATTGCCTTCGGCTAACAAAACAGCTCTTTTAATTACGTTTTTTAGTTCACGCAGATTTCCATACCAAGGATAATTAATTACAATAGAATGGGCTTCTGAGGTGAGTCCGCTAATATTTCTGTTGAGCTGTTGGTTGGCCATTTCAATAAAATGTTCAACAAAAATCTGCAAATCTTCAGCGCGTTCCCGGATTGGAGGCAGGTCAATTTTGAATTCATTGAGCCGGTGATATAGATCCTCTCTAAACTTGTTCTCGTTTACTTGGCTCATCAAATCTTCATTCGAAGCCGCAATAATTCTTATATCAACGGCCTTGGCTTTGTTGTCGCCCAGGCGTGCAACCATCCTTTCCTGAATAGCACGCAGTAGCTTCTGTTGAACATCATGGCTAAGGTTGGCCACCTCGTCCAAAAAAAGTGTTCCACCATCGGCTTTTTGAAATATACCACTTTTGTCAATGATAGCACCTGTAAACGAGCCTTTTACATGGCCAAATAGTTCGCTGTTGGCCAAGTCTTTAGGTATGGCGCCGCAGTCGATAGCCATAAAAGGTTTTCCCTTGCGTAGGCTGTTCTCGTGAATAAAGCGTGCGATATATTCTTTTCCGGTGCCGGTTTCGCCGCTAATAATCACCGACATATCTGTAGGAGCTACTTTCTTGGCCAGGTTTAAAATCTGTTTAATTTCTTTGCTTTTACCAATTATAAATTCACCATTTGTGTAAAAAGTATTTTGATGTGACTTATTGGTATTCTGTCCTTTAGCTTTCAAAAGGTTGTCAATCAATAATAAAATTTCTTCGTGCTGAATAGGTTTGGTAACATAATCAGCGGCACCCATTTTCATCAGTTTCACGGCCATTCTCACTTCAGCGTAGGCCGTCATAATAACCACTGGGAGATGCCTGTTTTCTGCCTTAATTTGTTGAAGCAATTCAAGGCCGGTTATGTCTGGCAGACTATAGTCGCACAGCACCAGATCACAACTGTTGTTTTTTAACCAGTTAATAGCGTCTTTGCCTTTGAACACAGCTTCTGCTATATAATTATTGTTTTGAAGGTGTTTTTTTAGGATATCGCAAAAAAAGGTGTCGTCATCAATAATAAATATCTTCTTCATCTTATTTTGTTTTGGATTTTATATACTTTATAAACGTATTTTAATCGTTTTTAAGACCTTGGTTTTTAGCTGATACTGCTTGTTCAATGGCTTGTAAGATTTCGGATTTCAGGGATGCAAAAAGTCCGGGAATAGGTGCGTAATTTTTGTCACGCAGCGCAGAGTCTTCCATTTGCATCAATCGTTCGGCGATGCTATTAAGCTTAAAAAATTTATAAGCAGTAATGGCTTTATGGGCTTTTTGGCCTACTATTTTCCAGTTATTTTGGTCGATTCCGTTATTGAGGTCAGCTATAAGTTGATTACCATTTGATATAAAGTTATCTATCATTTTATTAAAAAAACCGCTATCTCCTTTAGCAGCGTTTTCAAGGTCAGTGGTATCAAAAAAGTCAATTTGTATTGATTTATGCTCTATTGCTGGTGTTGTGTTATCCACTTTAGCTTTCTGTGAATCTATATTAAGCGTATTACATAGTTTATTATACAGTTCTGTTTCTCTTATTGGCTTGATAATATAGCTGTTGAAGCCGGCTTTGAGATAGCGGGCTGAATCTGATTTGAGGGCATTTGCTGTTAAGGCAATCATAGGTGTGTCATGGTTAATATTTTCTTGCCTCGCGCGAATTTTTTTCACTACTTGTAAGCCTGTTTTGAGTGGCATATTTATATCAAGTAGGGCAAGATCGAAATGCTGTCTTTCTAAAGCTGTGAGTGCTTCTTTCCCATCTTTTACCAATAAAAAGTCAGTTTTCCATTCTTTTAGCATCATCTCGGCTAACATTAAATTGTGCTCATCATCATCAGCCATGAGAATTTTTTTGGCTGTCAGTAATTCATCAGAAAGTGCGTATTTACGTTGTTTTTCCTTGATTTTAAGGCTTGTGGCTTTGCCAAATGGAAGCTGTACGGTAAAAGTGCTTCCTTTACGCAGTGTGCTTTCAACAGCGATGTCTCCTTCGAGCAATTCAACCAGGCGTTTGCAAATTCCAAGACCAAGCCCGGCACCTCCTCTGATCATTTCAGTTCGTTGGTTGCCCTGCTCAAAAATATCGAAAATAAATGGTAAATCTTTTTTGTTGATCCCGATGCCGCTGTCAGAAACTTCAAAGCGAATCAGGATTTCTTTCTTGTTTATTGATACGAGCTTGCAACTGAGTTTGACGTAGCCTTTTTTAGTGTATTTTAGTGCGTTAACCAATAAATTCATCAAAATTTGGCGCAGTCTGAAAGGATCGCTTTTTACATTGACAGGGATGTCATCGTCCAGGTCAAACATAAAAACGAGATTTTTTTCTTGCGCTTGTTTGCGGCATACATTATTGATTTCGAAAAGTAAATCGTGCAGTGAGAAACTGACGTTTTCTATATAAACTTTGTTCATCCCGAGTTTAAAAAGAAATACGATTTCGTTTACAAGGTAAAGAAGGTGATCGGAGGCGCTGGAAATAAGTCTAACGAGATCTCTCTGGGATTTGGTTAAATTGGTTTTTTCGAGTTGCTCGGTAAAACCCATAATTGAATTTAAGGGTGTTCTGATTTCATGGCTCACATTGGCCAAAAAAATTGACTTCGCCTTATTGGCTTTTTGAGCTTGCTCCTTGTTCTTGATGAGGTTTTCTTCAAGAAGTTTATCTTTGGTAATATTTTGTGAGATGATAATTCCGGCAACAGTTTTGTTTTCATGATTTTTTACGGGAGCTGCAAAAAGATAATAAATATCGTTTTTGTAACGCACTTCACCTTCGGTATATGCGCCGTTGAGCGCTTTGTTGTAAAAGGGGAAAAACTTACGTTGACTCTTTTTGTCAACAACATCAAACAGTTTTTTACCAATCATCTCACCATTTGAAGGCCTGTCTGTTCCCTTGCCTCCAACCAAAATATAGGTATATTCGTGATCGAATAAAAACAAGTCCATGCCTGGCAAGTTGTCAAAAATAAATGATTGAAAATCAAATGTTTGTATATTGAAATGATCAATAAAACTATAAAAAAGTATGATTCGGTCATTTTCGATATTACTTGAAAAAATATCAAAGTGTATCAAACATTTGATATGATTAATGATGCCTGTCTTTAGTAAAATTTCTACTTGCGTATTTTTCCGTTCGGCAATGGCTTTGCTTAGTGCGAATTTGAAAGTATCCTGATACGATTTTTCAATGAAATCTGTGAATCTCATTTTTTGAGTACCGTTGAAGGAGTTTTGAAGGTGGTTTTGAAAACCTGTGTTTTTAATGATTTCTGAATTGGAATTTATAATAAGCATTCCATCTTGCCAGCTTGTAGTATTATCTTCAGCTGTGCTTATGAAATCAAGCTTTTTGGGCTTCGCAAAATGAATGCTGTTGCGCATTTCTTTGAGCCAATCGTCAATAAAAATTAATTTGTCTTCCTGGTCTTCTGCCTTTGCGATACAGTCTGTGACTTTCGCAGAAACTGCAGCTAGCTGTACTTTAAGCTCCTCGTTGATGGCCATTGAATGCTATAATATGTGTTAATACATAGTCCAATTACAGCACAAATATATTCCTTTTATAAAATTTTTAGGTTAAAATGAGAATGTTTAAGAAAAAGAAGTTAGCGACATTGCTAATACGTGGAATTAAAACAATCAGAAATGGAATGGGAGTAAATGAAAGTTAAAATAATTTGCCTGGTGCAGTCGGCCTTCATTCTTGTAATAATGAAAGTCAGCTTACTGGTGGTGTCTATCTAAAATGACAAAATCCGCACAAAACTGTCAAGGAATTTTATCTTTACAGTTTTGTGCGGGCAATGAAAGTAGGCAATAATATTTACGCTAAAAAATATAAGATCACTGTCTTATATCTATTTATGCACTTACTTTTTTAAGTTTATCACTGGTCATACTCTTAACTTTTTTTGCAGTTTTATCCGATTTTTTTTTCAACTGTCCTGTAACCAAATTAACTTTTTCAGAAAGCTTGTCAATCTGGTCGTTAATTGAATCAGAGACTTCCTTTGACGATTTTTTAACCGTCTTCGATATTTTTTTTCTCGTTTTCGAACCCTTGTCAGGCGCCATTAAAACTCCGATAAGTGCTCCGGTTGCTGCACCGGCTGCAAATCCTAAAAACGTGTTCATAATTTTATTCATTGTTGTAATATTTTAGATAGATGAGTTTTGTTTTTTCATCTTGTTGCCTTAATCAATTGAAAAAAGTATTCCAATCGCTGTGTTATATAAATATAATTTTCCAAAACATTGTATGACAGATAGATATGCTAAGTATGTCTAAATCCATATTAATCCGTTCTTGCTGAATTTTCTCTACATTTTGTAGAGTTCAACTGTGTAATTCCTTAAAATGCATCAAAATATTTTTTCATTGAATTTTGATTCTTCTCTCAAGCTGCTAATAGGAATAGATGTATATATATTTCTCCATTGTGTGGAATAGAGCATCCACATCTAAAAAGAAATGAGTTTAATGGTTTATGTATATGCTTCTTTTTAAATGCTTTGTAATAAATTGTATATTTGGCATGATAATGCATTCCTATAATGGTATAAATTTTAAAAAAATTAACAGTATGAAAATTTTTGGAGTTATTTTATTGGTGATAGGGCTTATTGGCGGAATTATTTTTGGGATTCAAGCTGTCGGCGACTCGGAGACGTTTACCTTTTTAGGTTTGGAAATTGCAGTGAGCAGTGCTAACTGGACACCTGTTATCGTAAGTGGTGTAGTTGCTTTAATTGGAGCAATTATTTTGATGGTGAAGCCTAAAAACTAAGTTTTAAAGTTTGGTCATAAATCATTTAACACACATTTAATAGGCAATTTGCCACACATATCATGAAGCAGGTTTCAAAAAACCAATCTAGAAAAAAGTATGTTTGGCGGATTGCTCTAATTTTATTTATAGCTATTTTGTTTTTGGTCTTAGCAAGTTCTTTCTTTGCGTCATCTTTGCTTTTAGACAAGATTAATGGATTGAAAATAAACGGAATAGCCCTGAAAGCTGAACGTGCTGAGGTGCACTTGTTGCGTAACCATTTCGTGCTTAGAACTGTTGAAATTACTGATTCAGCAAAAAATACTGTGCTTATTCCAGAGATTAGTCTGGATGGCTTGCACTATTTGCGATTGATCTTTGGCAGCAAAATTGAAGTGAATAAACTTACAATTAGCAGTCCGCAGCTCAAGCTGCAAATGCCTTTCAATTTACCCGCTTCGGATTCTAACTCAAAACCCGGAATAGCTGATTACGAAATGCTATTCAATAATATTGAATTGAAAAACTCAACAATAACTATCAAACAACACAGTGGTTTAGTGCAGTTTACGGGATTTGATATACGCCTACAAAAGCTGAAAAAAAATGTAAAAACTGATAGCGCTCAAAAACAATTTGATTTTGGTGAACTGGAAATTTATGCGGATAATTTTCAATATACTTTTGAGGACAGCCTTTATGTATTTTCGGCCAAACATTTGGCTGTCAATTCTCTTGAAAAACGCGTGAAAATTAATGAGGCATCACTAGTTTCTAACTATTCAAAATATGAAATTGGACATAGAACCGGCGTAGAAACAGATTGGTATAACATTGTCTTTGGTGCTATAAATATGGATGGTTTTGAGCTTGACGCCTTGAAAACCAATCAATCACTACAGCTCTCATTTGTTAACTTTGAAAGGCTTGAAGCCGAAATTTTTCGCGATAAGCGGCTGCCTTTTCCTGACAAACCGGATACTAAATTGCCGATGGATATGATTAATAATCTGCCTTTTAAACTCCATATTGATTCTGCTTTTATCAAAGATGGAATGGTTAAATATGAGGAGCATGTTAAGGACGCTAAAGATGCCGGCGCAATTGAGTTTACGAAACTTCATGCAAGTTTATTCGAGATTAGTAATAATGAAATACTAATTGATGTACCAACCCTAATGAAAATTGATGCACGCTTGATGGGTGGGCCACTACTGGATATAGTATTTGAATTTCCAAACAAGAAGTTTCCAGTTGAACATCATGTTACAGGAAGCTTACAACCGATGGAAATGAGCCTTGTAAACCCGTTTCTGAAAGCCAATCTGGCTGCTGAAATTAAGCATGGACAAATAAATACATTCAGATTCAACTTTCTCTATGACAATGATATAGCGCATGGAAGTTTGCTTATGGAATACAATAATTTAAAAGTGAATTTGATTGATAGGGAAGATAATTCCGTTAAGGGACTGAAAACTTTTCTAATCAATAAAATCGCTTTGCACAGCAGCAACCAAAGATATGAGAATAATTTTCAGGCAGGAAAAATTGATTTTGAACGCGATAAAAAGAAATCTATTTTTAATTATTGGTGGAAATCACTTTTGAGCGGTATTAAATCGGTGATAATAGCAATCTGATATTTTGTGTGTAAAAATTTTCCCATTACACACTTTTATTCCACATCGCAATAGATCAATGAAATTATAAATAGCTGAATATGAATATATAAAAGTGTGATGCTGATCTGGTATGATATTTTAACTATAAAAGCTAAGTGGTACAAATAGCCACATTTAATTTAAACTTGTATAAATACTTAAAAATTAGAATTATGAACAATTTAATTGCAAAAGGAAACTGGAACACAGTAAAAGGTAAATTGAAGCAAAAATATGCCAATTTAACTGATGACGATCTCACTTATATAGAGGGTAAAGAAGACGAATTATTGGGCCGTCTGCAAAAGAAAACCGGACTTGCCAAAGAAGAGCTGAAGAACGAAATCGACAAATTGTAAAACCATGAGATCAATCCTATACATCTTGGCAGTAATTCTAGTGATAGGTTGGCTGCTGGGAATATTTGTCTATTCAGTTGGAGGCTTAATCCACATATTATTAGTGTTGGCCGTTGTTTCAATTCTTATTTCAGTAATTCAAGGACGGCGACAATAGCACTAATGAAACACATCAAAACGCGACTTTTCATTAAGAATTGTCGCGTTTTTTATTGCAATTGTTTTTTTGACTAATTCGAGCTACAATAAAAAGTAAATAGCCTTTGCAAATTATTTAGAATTTTCAAAGGCTATATTTCACTTGTTTCACTTGTCTTTAGGGCGTTAGGCCATGTCTTTCTTTTCCTTTTCAAACATTTTTCGGTATTCGCTGCCAAGTTTTTCTTTTTGACTTTCTGATAGCACCCTACCTGCAACTGTAAATATCTGATATTCTTCTTCATGCAGGTGATGAAAGACCAGTTCTCTCAGGTTTTTAAAATGGGCCAACCAGGCCGATGAGCTCATGTCAGTGTCGTCCAACTTTTCAATTAGTTCGTCAATTTCATGGTGCTCGGCAATACTGTGCCTGGCATTTTCCTGTGATTTGTCGTGCTCAATCATGGGGTTGTAAAGGTTGCGTTCCTCGGCAGCAGCATGGGCTTGCAGTTCAATTTTTAGTTTTTTCCAAACGCTTTTTCGTTCCGCAGATTCGCCTTCAGTTTTTAGCAGATCGTTGGTCAAACTGCGTTGGGTCTTGTGATCTTCTCTTAATTCATCAAAAATATTCATTTTGTTTAAGTTTAAGCTATTGATCAAGCTTTAAATAAAATTTTACTTCATCAATAGGAATGGTTAATAGCGAGGTTAATTGGTAATATTATTTTAAAATTATCCTTCTGTTTTTGTAGATATCTCAAAGGGTACAGCAAAATTGAGCGGTTCGTTCGCGTGCTTATAATACTTTGAAAATTGTCGCGTGATTTCTACTCCGAAATAAAAAATAATGGAAACGTAATATATCCAGACTAGTATAATAACAAAAGAACTGGCAGCACCATACACAGCACCTAATTGGCTTTGACCGATGATAAAGCCAATAATATATTTGCCTATAAAAAACATAATTGCCGCAAAGCCGGCACCAAACCAGGATGCATTCCATCTTACTTTCACATCGGGTAAAAATCTGAATATAATTGCGAAGACAGCTGTAATTATTACCAGCGATAAAATGAAATTGGCGATAATTACAAGTTTTGCAAAATCGGCATGTAAACTGCTCGAAATAAATTCATGTATTATTTGCAGAAAAGCGTCAATAATTAACGATGCCAATACTACAAATCCCAAACTCAAAATCATTCCGAACGAAAACAACCGGTCGCGTAAGAGCTTTAAGATGTTCTGCTTAAGTTTTGATTTTACCTTTACTCTCCAAATATAATTTATGGAGTTCTGCATAATGCCAAAAAGGGTGGTGGCAGAAATTAAAAAAATGACACCACCAATAATGGCCCCAATTATACTGTTTCCGGCAATTTCGTAATTATCAATTGCAGTTTGTAGCAACTCACTGCTATCACTACCAATTAGCCCGTTAAGCTCTGAAAAAAGCTTGGATCGAATGATTTCATCATCCGTAAAAAAACCAAAGACTGATATGATTATAATCAGAATGGGAGCAATGGAAAAAATTGCAAAATAAGCAGTTGTTCCGGCCATACTCACCGGGTCGTTCGTCATAAAATTGGTAGCAGTATGTTTTAAAATTTTCAAACTGTCTTTAGATTTTTGAATTAAAGCATCCTTATTCATTTTAATTTCTTTTTGATTTTATCTAATAAATTAATATTGATGTTATGTTTTTCGGTGCCGCGGTTGCTTATCAGGTATGCATATGGTTCAAAACCAGCCACATTGCGCATAATTACTTTCAGTATAGCTAATATTGGCATCACTATCAACATGCCTGCCACACCCCAAATCATATTGGCAAAAAGCATTCCGATGATAATTGCCAAAGGGTTTATTTTGATAGTGTTGCCAACAATATTTGGTGTAATCAGGTTGTTTTCAAGAAACTGAACAATCGAAAATACCACTACGATCTTTATCAAAATATTTGTTGGATCTGAAGAAGTAAACAAAATAAACATGAATGGAATCAAGCCACCTATGAAGGTACCGATATACGGAATAAGGTTTAAAATGGCAGCCAGACTTCCGAAAATGATAGCATGTTCTACGCCAATTATCAAGAGTCCAATCGAGTTTAGTACGGCCAAAATGGCTACAACAATAAACATACCGCCCAAATACTTAGTGGTTACACTCGAAATCTCTCTTAAAATATGTAGTGCTAAAGACTTGTTTTTTCGCCCCACCAATCTAAAAATAAAATAAGCTGTTTTGGTGCGATAATAAAGCAAAAAGAAGATAAAAACGGGGATTAGTCCAATTTGGAATAATACAGCAGACGTGGCTGTAAATAGATTTTTTAGCACTGATTGAGCGCCCTCTATCAGGTTTTTAGAGGTCTTTTCAACATAATAATGCATTGTTTTGGCATTCACACCTACCTTCTTTTGTAGCATATTTTGCAGGGCATCAGTTTTGGTGTCAAGGGTCTCTTTTATGCTTTCAAAATCCAGCGATGCATTCGATAGTTTTATCGAAAGTATAAGCGTGACACCTCCAATAATAATTGTTGCCATTAACAAAACCAGCAGGATTGACAATCCACGATGAAGCCCACGCCTCTCAATTTTCCATACTAGCGGATATAACAAATAGGTGATAAAGACACTGAGCAAAAAAGGCACTAAAATGCTTTTGGCCAGAATGAAAATGGTTAACACTATGCTGATAATATACAGAAACCAGCCAGTTCTAATTAATCGATCGTTGTTCATATTTGTCATGTATTCTTTTTATTAAAATAGAATAACTGTGCCAATACTTATGAAACTTGCTTTTCGGCATGCTGTGAAGCTGACTTTATGCTGTAATCCCGATTTAATTTTGTGATAATAAGGAAATTTAAATAGCTTATATATCAGATTTATAGGCGATAAAAGCGGAATATAGGCAAATGTACAAGACAGGAACGCTATGAAAAAGCTGTTGACCTGGGTGTCAAAAGACGCGGAAAAATAAAATTCATGAAAATTGTTTTTTATTTTTTTAGTGCTATCATGGCGTGATTAATAGCAGAGCTTGGGGTAATATCTCTACATGAATACGTTCAGTTTGTCCAATAATTTCCCCATCAAAATGAAGCGGCAAATTGTTTTCTGAAGTCTAAATTACTCGGTAATATAGCCTTGTCAATACTTTCAAAATTTAATACGTTTTCACCCAGTTCACTCCATACAGCACAATACGCCTGAGGCAATCAACTTATTACTAAAAAAGGAATAGCGAAAATAAATAGCGGTAGCCTCGATAATTGATTTTTTAGTCGAACAAAAACCAATTTGATTGTAGAAGTTAAGCCTCAATATGTAGATAATGTATTGTGGAAAACAAAGAAATCGGAATAATCCAATTCGATAAAATATAATATAATAAATTGATATTTAAGCTTTTAGTGTTAATGGTACATTGAAAGCTTACCTTAGGCACAGTTGTTTGAGTACTATCATCAACCTAAAAAAATGAATTATGAAATTAAAAATTAAGGTAATTGGTTTGGCATTTGTCTTGCCATTGCTTTTTTCACTAACATTTGTTTCGTGTAATACTTCAAAAACCCTTCGCGGTGGCGCAATTGGAGCTGGTGCTGGTGGAACCATTGGAGGCATTATCGGATCGCAATCAGATAACACCGCCACGGGTGCTATTTTGGGTGCTGTAATTGGTGGTGCAGCTGGCGCAGCTATCGGAAATTATATGGACAAACAAGCACAAGAGATGGAAGCAGACCTTGAGAATGCTAAAATTGAACGTGTAGGCGAAGGAATAAAAATTACGTTTGACTCAGGAATTCTTTTTGGTTTCGATTCTTCAGATCTAAGCTCAGAATCTGAAGTGAATGTGTCAAAAATGGCTGCAATACTGAATAAATATGAAGATACTGAAATTATTATCGAAGGACATACAGATAATAAAGGTTCTGATATTTATAACTTAAAACTGTCAGAAGAGCGTGCAAATGCAGTTGCCAGGCTCTTGAAGATACTTGATGTGGACAATAACCGGATTTCCGAAGTGGGTTATGGCGAAGAAAAGCCCATAGCCAGTAACGAAACTGAAGCAGGTAGAATCCAGAACAGACGCGTGGAAGTGGCGATTTATGCCAATGATAAACTAAAGAAAGCAGCTCAAAAAGGAGGTTTGAGCTCCGAGTAAATCAAATAATAAATATTAATCAAAAACACACAAAATGAAAAAGATAATTTTTTTAGCCCTTTTTACGATTGGTTTTAGCACTCTAATCTTTGCGCAATCGGTGGAAAAAGGAATTAAAGGTGGACTAAATCTGGCAAGCCTTTCGACTGACGGTAGTAATGACAAAAACCTGAAAACTGGTTTACATATTGGGTTTTTCTCTAAATTCCCCATTACTTCTGCGCTGTCTATACAACCCGAACTGTTGTATTCGGCCAAAGGCATTAAAATTAATTATGACGACAGTAATTTTGCCGATGGTGAGTCGAAGTTCAACCTGAATTATATTGATATTCCTGTAAAACTGGTTTTTAATCTTTCGGATGATTTCTCCTTCCATTTGGGACCTTATTTCAGCTTTTTATTGTCAGCCAATGTAAAAACAGATGCTGAAGTGCTTGATTTCTGGGATATTGATTCAGTAGATGATTTAGATACAGATCGGTTTAATACCTTTGATTACGGACTTATTGGCGGTCTAGAATTTGATTTGAAGCCAATAGTTTTAGGGTTTAGTTATAACCTCGGTTTAAATCAAATAGCAAAAGATAACGATTTAGCTTATGATATCATAGGCGACGCAAAAAATAGAGTTATTCAGGTGTTTGTCGGAATTAAATTTTAAACAATTAAAAACTACTTATTATGATACGCTTAATCATTATTTTTCTAGTCATTGCATTAGTTGCAGCCTTATTTGGTTTTGGTGGAATAGCTGCCGGAGCGGCAAGTATTGCTAAAATAATTTTCTTTATATTCTTGGTACTGTTCCTGCTTTCATTGATAGCGGGAGGTGTCAGAGGGTTTAAGTAACAATATATTAATGCTTTAGGCTGTATAAGGATTGGTGATAAATTGATTTCTATGAATTACTTGACTGTAAAACAAAATCAAATTTCAAATCACTCTGTGTGTAGCTTTCAGTAAGAAATAAATTGACAAATCTCTCTATTTTTGTATAGAGGGATTTGTCTTAATATGTTGTAAACAAATAAATTAATCCTGTGAAAAAGAAATATATTGCTACCTATTTTTTATTGTCAAATATCACTAGTGTCCACTTAAAACAAGCTGAGTGACAGTTGGTTACAAATAGGCTCTTTATCATTCTGGGAGTATTTGATTTTAAACAGCTCATTTACAGGGGGTTTATCAAGAAGTGATATTCCTAAAACCTGTAGAATTTCGTAGGTTGATCGCTCTATTTTTAATGATGATCCTACAATAGCAACAAGGCAGTAGGTAATAATTGCTGAAAAGATTTGGATGCGAATAGCATTTTCTGTGTCACCCCAAAAGGATTTTATTTTTAAGTGCTGTTTGATCCACTTGACAAAAAGTTCAATTTGCCAGCGATTTTATACAGGTAGGCTATCTCTTCTGCAGATAATTCAAAGTTGTTTGTCAGAAACATAAATGTTATTTCTGATTCTTTGTCAAAAAACTTTACACGACGTTTTTTTTGTGGATAATATTTTGAGATATAAAAGCCGGTAAGTTTGCTAATTTGATCACACTTTACATCCTTCTCTTTATCGCGTTTAAGACCATACATCCTGCTAAAGCGTAGGTTTGATTTAGCTCTCACAACGGAAAATCCTGAATGTTGAATGACTTTGAAAAGCCTCTGAAAATCAATATAGGCACGATCAAAAATGTAATAGGCTTCTGGTTCATAAACAAGCATGTCCATGGCGTTAACATCATGTATGTTTGCTGTACTAATGTGCACAAAAGCAGGTATTTGAGTAATCGCATCAAATAATGTGCTCACCTTAATTCCTCCTTTGTTTTTCCTGAACTTAGCCCACCAGAAAACATTAAGGCAAAGATCAATGGTGGTTGAGTCGAATGCATATACCTGACCTTTAATTGCAAAATCACTGTTTTGACGTTTTTCTCGGGCTAATGCAATCAGATGATAAGCAAAGGCTTCAAATATTCTACTGTCTCTTTTTCCATTTGCCTTGGCCAGATTGCTTCTAGTGACACTTTTGCCCAAACCTAAATGATACGTTTTACTGGAATGAGCATTACAACAACAAGATCGCGCAAGCTCTCACGGTTAGTAAGTTGGCCAAAAAGCATACATAATAATTGATTTCAACATGAAAAATGTCTGATGTATTTGTTGCCAGCATATTGTTGAACAAAGCGATTAAATACTCTTAGAGGCAAAAACTCTACGGTTTGAGCAAAAACATATTTCCCTTGATTCATGGTTTACTATTTTTCGAGTAAACCTAAGTCATTTCAAATCGTCACCGTGCTAAAAAGCGCTAGAATCTTTTGCTGTCAAGGTTTTCAAATAACGAATAATGTTTTTAAGTGGACACTAGTGATAAGCGCTGTAAAACGATAATTCAGGCACATAAGTAAAAGTAATACAATATATGAGTAATTTTAGACCTAATTATTTGAATCATTACACCAAGCCTTAAAAACACTGAAATATGAAATTTAAACTTAGAATAGCTGGTTTGGCACTTGTGCTACCACTGCTTTTTGCACT
>Ga0172382_10007619_pt1 | contig 15329 bp, 11 predicted proteins | sample Leawel138RmetaG_FD_122245 | JGI IMG/M metagenome (GOLD analysis project Ga0172382, IMG submission 122245) | Leachate microbial communities from a municipal landfill in Southern Ontario, Canada - Leachate well 138R metaG | ecosystem: Engineered > Solid waste > Landfill > Unclassified | place...
CCCGTATAATCTCTACTTTCCTGCTTGCACTGTAATGTTTCCTTTGATTCATCCTGGATCTCCTTCATGTTTCACCTTAATCTTAATTTACCTTTTCTCCATTTCCAAGTGAATCAAAACAGTTTATATCGCTTTTTTGCTTCTTCTAGTCTGCATTCTTCTAAAAATTTTTGCCATTGAATTCCTGATAAATCAATTGCTTTTTTCAAATCTTGTTCAAATAAGCTGATCATACCGTAGAGCCAGATTCTGACCGGAATGCTGTCAAGGTCTGCACGGGTGACAATATGGGTAATATTGCGCTTAACTTTAACAAATATATATTCCTTTTCGCTAAGAATTTCTAAAACCTCCAACAAAGGAGTACTCCCAGTTATGACATCTGAATTGTGAAGCGGCCGCAATTTGTCTTCTTGTTTGTTATAAACCTGCAGGTCTTCATAACGGTCCTCGCGCACCAACTGAACATCATAGTTGTTTTTTTGGCAGATGCTTTTAGCGCTTTCAACATCTTCAGCTTTTGTCCGAACAGCAATATTAAGTACATTGATCTGATTCGTAAAAATGTCCTCTAATACGGAATAGGCGGTATTTGTCATTATGGTTCCTCATTGTTAGTATTTACTATGCAATATCTTCTCTTTTATTAGATCTTCTTTTAGTGGATAAAAGCAAGGTATTTTTCACCTGTAATCACCTGAATTCAAACCATTGATTCAGTTTTTTAACAGCTTTCCATCGGCGTTTGTACTGATAATGGTGAGGGTTTCTTGATTCATGTCATTTCTTGACTAATGTAACGGCTGGTAATATCTATTGGTGGGTTATTTTGATTGTATAATTCTCTGACATTACTAAGGACCTTACCTAAATTTGATTTGTCATCAGCCAGCCCATCAGCAACAAGAAATCTATAATAATTGTCTTGGAGAATACTTTCTTTCTCAAAATAAGATGGAGCATGGCTTTTTATTAAATAAGGTTGAGAAATACCATAATTGTTTAGTTCATAAAATTTATTCTTTAATGTGGTTTCATAAAATTTTATTTTATTTAAAACAAATTTAGCTCCACCACCAACCATAAAAGTTGGAAGCCCCTCCCTCCATTCTTGTGCATTAGGGTAATAATTATTTTTGGTATTAATAATTGTTTCACCAATTTGTTTTCTGTATTCTTTTTCATAATTACAATAAACATCACTATTTATTACATTATGACCAAAATCATTGTATAAATCATAATTCTTATTCCCCTCTGCTAAAGAAAATAATATTTCTTGAAGTCTGTTTCTTTCAATTTCTTCATTTAATAGCTTTACTACCAATTCATGTCCAAATTTATAGCTCCCAATATTGCGAATAGTCGGTACAAATATGGCATAATTAGTATCATATTCCTTATCATCGAATAAATTAAATGTTGCCATATCGACTGTGCCAGCTCCAATATCTACCATATAATACATTTTATTCTTTTCTAATCGTTTTTGTGAAATCTGGCTTTTAATAGATGCAAATAACTCAGGGAAAATAGTAACATAGTCTTTCATACTATTGTCAACATCTATAATTTTCGCTATAATTTTCTTTAAATGTTCAATAATTAAATTAGCATCAATGGAAAAATAATTAATGAACATTTCATTGTGGGAAGATATATTCCAAGCATTTAAAACTACTTTTCTGTATTTATTAATCAAACTATTGTTCTTTATATTTAAACATGGAGCACCAGCATTGATATGCCAATTTATTTTTGTTTTACTGTAAATTGGACTGCTTTCTGTAATTGCTTTTTTTATAAAAAGAAAAGCTATAGCTAAATATGCTGTTAATAGTATATCTGTCGAAAAATCTCCATTTGTAGTTTGAGCGTCATTCATGAAATTGCTTTTTAAATCATATATTACTTTGTTATTCTGACCTTCTTGCTTTAAAGAAAGGATATTATCTGATACAAATAATCTCGTTGGTAATAGAAAAGAATTAGTTTCGAATCCTAATTCACCAAAATTAATTGGGAACGCTAAATTTGTGATGCTATCTCTTATAATTACTTTGCTACACGATGTGCCGAGGTCAAATCCTATATAAAGATCTCTTGACGAACTATAATTTACAATTAATTTTTCGGATTTATCCTCAATTGCATCAAGTTGGCTTTCTTTTAATAAGGGTGGACTTTGTTTTTTCTCTCTAAATATTTTACTAATTATTCGTCCGAATATTCCTTTACCCATTTTTCACCTATTAAAATATTTGAATAATGCCAATACAAACTTTGTTATGAGAAACATCCATGTTTCTTTTTAGAGTAATATTGTGTAACTTCCTTTCGATATTTATTTTAATTTTTTCCTTTTTGGCTTCTGTAGCTTTTGCGAGTGCCATTCTGCCATTCTCTAAATGTTTTAATCTGACGCCTTCTAATTTATTTATCTGATTTTCTAGATGTTTTCTTAGGGAATTTTCTTGAATATCTGCACGGTCATTATTTTCATCTTTTAATCTTTTTTCTGTTAGTTCAAAATCATAAATAAAACGGTCATCTAAATCTTTAATAATATTGACTGCTTTATGCAAGTCCATATTTTCTGGAGTATATTTAATATTCTGTCCTTTAATTGAGGCAGTAATAATTAAACTTTCTATTAATTCTTTTGGAATCGTTTCATACGGAGTTGAATAATTAGCTAACTGTAAGTTAAGTTTCTCCTTTTTTCTTATCCCGTTAAATGTCATTTTATAAATAGAAAACAAATATAAGCCTTGATCTAAGTCATCGAAATCTTTTTTATTGATTGTTATGCCAATAGGCGAATAGTATATTTCTGACTGTTGCTTTATCTTATAATTAATATATTTAATTAGTGGGTGAAATTGATTGATAATTTCAATGTTATTATTATCATCATTGATGGTTTTATTGATAAAACGGCATTTGGTTTTCATTCTATTTGGCAAACAAAGTTTTGTAAAATATTTTTTATCTGCCTTTTCTTCAATAAATAATTTTAAATCTCTTCTTGCTTCTTCAATAAGATTTACATCATATAAAAAATTTTTTTCATCTAGCAGAATAAACTCACTACCCAAATATTGTTTATCAATAAATGCCTTAACAAAATGAAAAATATCCGAACTGTCAATTATTCTGTGATTTGCTTCCATATCATAAAGTTGGTCTTTAATAAAATCACCATGAGCAATTAGGTTATCTGCCTGTTCTTCCAATAATTTACTATCATGGCGAAACTTTTCTATTGCAAGACTGGTTTGTTCAATTTGTTCTGCTTCTTGTTCAGGAGTAAGATTTTTATCAAGTAATTGGGTGGTTAGCTCTTTAATTTTATCACCTAAGATAGATTCAAAATCACCTAAAGATTTTTTAAAAATATCAAGGCGCATATAGAGCCTTTCGTATATACGTTGGTCTATAGTGTTTTCATAAAAAAGATTTTTTATAATAATTTTTTTGCTTTTCTGGCCTATTCGATCAATGCGACCAATTCGCTGTTCAATTTTCATCGGATTCCATGGTAAATCATAATTAATCATACATGATGCAAATTGCAAATCAATACCTTCGCTAGCGACTTCACTTGCCAGTAATATGTTTGGACCATTTGGATCTTGGAAATTATTGATTAGTTCTTCCTGATTTTTCATCCCTCCATAAATCATGACGGATTCAATACCTTCTTCCTTAAGCCGTTTATTCAAATAAGCTAATGTCATTTTGAAAAATGAAAATACTATAATTTTCTCGCCACGATTTCTTTCAATTAATCCCTTTACTGTAACAATAAAGGTTTTAAATTTTGAATCATGATTTATTAGTTCATCAAGATTATATTCATTACTAATGTTTTCCATTATAAATTGTGTTAATGGTCCTATTGCTTTTATTTGATGATTGTTATCGGTGTCATATGAACTTAAAATTTCCTCCCAGTCTTCTTCTATATCTTCAATTTCATAAAAAGAGTCCCTCATCTTTTTCCAGTGGATCAAGGCCGCCGGCATTGAACTGGAAATTTGTTGTTGTGGCATTACTGATAAGAATGCCTGATTCCTGGGATTATCTCCTGCATACTCTCTTACTAATCGAGTTACATGTTCATAAAACTTTAATTCATACTCTGTCGTTTTTACTTGGGGTGAGTGCGGATCTCTTAACACTCTGTTTTCTTGCACTTCCCTTTTTCGTGTTCGTGAAATTACTTTTGACAATAAGTTGATTGATTGAATACTATTTGCCAATTCAACAAGTTTAAACTTATTTTTTAGATCATATGATTCATCAATTTTATCAAGAAGTGTTCTTATTTGCCTGTTATTTTCTATTAGAGGATGAGTAATTGCAGTTTTTAATAAACCAATAATCTCTTTCATTGTAATAATTGGATTATCATTTTTAGGGCTGAAAGCATTAATAACGGAATGTGCTTTAACAAGGGGTTCGTTTGCTTCTAATATTTCAACAAAACTTTCAGGGCGGTTAAACGTATCTTCATCAAGAAGTTCAAGTAATTGAAATAAATCATTATTCTTAAGATGAATAGGTGTTGCAGAAAGAAGTAAGATGTTTTCTGCAAAAGGACGGAGTATTTTCCCTAATTGAGATGTTGTACTATCTGGATTACGCAAGTAATGCGCTTCATCAATAATTAAAAGATCAATAATGGGAGATTCTTCTTCTGCTTTTTCTTCTAGAATACGCGCTAATTTTGTTGCTTCGTCCTGTAATTCATCGTCATCTCTCCAGCCACGCCGGGGTCTTGTGCCCTGTAAACTTGCTATAAACGCAAATTCTTCATGTAAGCCACTTAACTGTTCTTCAAGAGTTTTTTTTATTTCTTTAACTCCAACAATTGCCGGCTTAATACCAAATCGGTTTCGCAATTCTCTTTCCCACTTATTTCTTAAAACGGCGGGACATAAAACCATTAAACGGTTATATTCAAATCGTGCGCGCAATTCAGTCCAAATAAGACCTGCCTCAATGGTCTTACCAAGACCCACTTCATCAGCAATTAATAAACCATTATTAGGTGAATCAAGAAATGATAATACAGGTTTATACTGATATGGTAAAAATTCGATATTGGTTGTTTTCATGCTATAAAGCATGTTGTCTAAATTCCCACTAATTCGAATATATGTCAAATGGTCTCTTAAATTATGTGCATTACCAATTCTCCCCCTACGCAGTAGTTCACGATCATCTAATTCTCTTATTAACTCTAAATACTCTTCTCTAATAACGCGTCTTTCTCCATTAATAAAAACCTTATAAAAAAATGTGTTGCCGCGTCTTTCTATACCAATAACTGCACCTGAATTGTCTGGATTTGCAATTATTCTTACAACATCGCCGATATTGAACATAAATACTCCGTCATTAAGTATTAAAATCAATATTATTTATTATACAAATACCCCTGAAATCCAATAAACGTTTCGCGTATGCCTGCAATATCGCCCAGTTCTTTGCGGGCGTCTGCGATTGCTTTGTATTTTAAGGTGAGCAAGTCGGGAAGTTTTTGATCATCGAGTTCGGTAACGCCGTCGCGTACGTATTGATCGAGTACGAAATAAAGAAATTCGCGTTGCTGGGGATCATAGCTGCTGAGGTAAATCCGGGCACGGTCTGCACGTTCTATGCGCGGGACCATGTCGCGATGCCATGCAATATAGGAGAGCACGTCATATAGATCGCTTTCTTCTCCGTGGATAATTTTTTGCAGGTCTTCCAACTGACTTTCCGTATAACCGTTGTCGGATAGATCCCTGATCAGTTTCTTTCGCGTGTCGGGCATGCTCCAGATACGGCGAAGTTCTTCTTCGTCTTTGAAGAATTTCGGGATATCGCCGAACAGTTTTCTAACAAATTCCGCCGACGAGACCGGTTTGCCGTCCGGACTCCAGAACGATGTTTTTACCATTGAATCAAGCTCGATCACTTTTTGGTCCGATAATTTGACTTTGATCATAAATCGCGGCGCTTTCTCACACACGCAAGGGATATTGCCGCATTCCGGACAAGGCTCGGGTTCGGGTTGAGAACACTCGCAGGGACGTTTACCGCAAACGGGACAAGCGTAAGGCGCCGGTTTGGGTTCAGGAGGATCGAGCGCCGGACCGTCCCATTCGGGGTCATGAAAATGTTTGTGCGCATCGACAAAATCATAGATGGTGAAATAATCTTTGCCTTCAAATAAGCGGGTGCCGCGCCCGATGATCTGTTTAAATTCCACCATTGAATTGATGGGACGTAACAGCACAATATTTCTTACTTCGGGGGCATCAACGCCGGTGCTTAATTTCTGTGATGTCGTCAGGATCGTGGGAATGGTTTTTTCGTTATCCTGGAAATCCCGCAAATGCTGTTCACCGATCAGTCCGTCATTAGCGGTAACGCGATGACAATAATCCGGATTGGTGCTTGTTGCATACTGATTGATCAGATCCCGTACAGCCAAAGCATGAACTTGCATTGCACAAAACACTAATGTTTTGCGATTTTGATTGATCCGGTCCATGAAAAGTTTGACACGATAAGCCTCGCGCTCTCTGATCTCGATAATGCGGTTAAAATCTTTTTCGGTATATTCTTTGCCTTCTTCAATGTCTCCTTCAATGAGCATGTCGTCAGAAGTATAAGTATACGTGTCAATGGTCGTGTGGATCTCTTCCACTTTGAACGGTGTCAGAAAACCGTCATTGATCCCCTCTTTTAATGAGTAGGTGTAGACCGGTTTCCCAAAATAACGATAGGTGTCGATATTGACATCGCGCTTGGGTGTGGCGGTTAAACCAAGCTGAACAGCCGGTGAAAAATATTCCATAATGTCGCGCCAACGGCTTTCGTCATTGGCGCCGCCCCGATGGCATTCATCGATAATGACAAGATCAAAATAATCGCGGGGATACTGGCCGAAAAACGGAGTATCTTCCGGACCGCACATAAAGGTCTGAAAAATGGTAAAAAATACGGATCCGTTCTTGGGCACATGGCCGCGTTTCCGGATATCTCCCGGGCGAATGCGAATTTTTGCATCATCTTCAAAAGCGGAAAAGGCATTAAACGCCTGATCGGCTAAGATATTACGGTCAGCCAAGAACAGAATGCGTGGCCGACGTTGTTTATCCCAGCGGATATTCCACTTGGTCTGGAACAGTTTCCAGGCGATCTGAAAAGCGATCGCAGTTTTGCCCGTACCGGTAGCCAGCGTCAGCAGAATGCGTTTTTGTTTTCTGGCGACCGCTTCGAGGGTTTTTTGTATGGCGACTTCCTGATAGTAGCGCGGCTGCCAGGTACCGCCGCGGTCTTCAAAGGGAATGGTGAAAAAGGCGTCCCGCCAAAACTGTTCTTCTTTTTCTTCGACTGTTTCAATCGGGGGAAAGGTCATTGCCCAGAGCTCGTCCGGCGTGGGGAAACGGTTACTATCGCCCTCTATGCCTTCATCCCGGTCGACCTGATAGATCTGCAGTCCGTTCGTGGCATAGGTAAAGCGTATGTGCAAACGTTCGGCGTAATCTTTAGCTTGTCCCAGTCCCTCGGTATAATATTTATCGCTTGATTTGGCTTCGATCACGGCCAGATTGCGATTCTTATACTGCAGAACATAATCGGCGCTCAGCGGCACCGAACGTCTGCCCTGACCAAGCAAACGCCCCTTGGATATGGGATATTCTCTGCGTATCCGCGATCCTTCGATCACGCCCCAGCCGGCTGTTTTCAAAGCCGGATCAATGAGTTCCGCTCTGGTTTCGCTTTCGTTCATAGTTTTTATTAATTTTCACTGTTTTTTGTTACAATATATTTTTCAATAGCACTTTTATATAACTGTTCACTTTCGTCTTTAAATCTACTTTTATTTTGTTGTAATTCATTAAATTTTTGAAATAACTGCTTGTAAATTATTTGGTGTGCTTTATTTCCTAATAATTCTGTATTATATTCATCCATTTCGAAATCATCTGCAATTGCTTTATCCAATAATACTAACAAATCTTCTTTACCAATATGGTCTAACTCAATCCATTGGTCAGTATTTTTTTGAAAGAATCCTTTTCCATCTTCAATTTTTAAGTATTTCATAAGATTGTTTCCTTTCAATATATGCTATATCACCTGCTTCCAGGCAATTCAACATTATATCATAATTGCTTATTTCTTCGCCATCAATGGTTTTTAATTTTGGGTCTGAAGGATTTCCAGAATAAAGTTTATAGATTGGTATTGAATCCACTATTTCCTTTTTTGTGTATAGGATATAATCTGGCTTTATAGATGCTCCTACAGTATTATTATGTGTTACAATAATAACTGGCATTGTTTTAGAAATTTGTCGAATTTGTTCATTAACTTCATTTTTCAAAAACAAATTATCAAATGAAGATTCGGGCTCATCAATTAAAAGAAAATCATAATGATGTGCATGTTGTATTCTATCAAGCAAATTAAACTCAGAACGTTCACCACCTGAAATTTCCGCACCGTGTTCATTCAATATTTTGTAACTGACATCTACAAAATATTTAAAAAATTCCGTTCCTGGAATTCGTTCCTTTTTCTTTAATTCTTCTAAGAATTCGATAGGCGAATCATATAGTAGAAATGCATCACTAAAAGCAGTTTGTATACCACTTTTATTTTTTAACTCCTGCGCGCCAGTAAATCTTCTTGTTGATGCAACGATTTTAAATCTTCGAACTTCTCTCTGCTCAATTATTTTTTCAGTTTTAATTTGGGTTGCAATTTTCTCAAATTTTCTGAGTTTTTCATTTTCAAGTAGTATAGTGTAAAAATCTATGTCTTCAACGTGTTCAAAAGCTGTGGAGGATTGTAATTCCTTCTGAATATTAGCAACAAGAGAGTTAATCCATCTTTCTTTTAAGTTCTTTTGTTGAACTTCTTCGTATTTTTTCATCAAATCAACAGCTAACTCTTTCAATATTTCATGGGGAATACGATTATCTATGAGAGTTCTATACTGTATGTTTTCAATTAGTAATTGGGTTGCTGTTATTAATTGCTTTAAAGTTTCATCTTTGGTTTCAATAAATTTACTCTCGTTAAATAGCGTGCATTTAGAATATACATCTTTTTTTTCTTCTTCTGCTGCCACTTTTAATAAACCATTTATGTATATTTCTATTCTTTTTTCATTTTTCTTTCTATCAATCTTTACAACATCTTCAACAACTTCCTTAAACTCTTTAAGGAATTGCTCGGAAACACCACATTGCTTAGTCGTAAGTAAATCATCAAATTTCTTTTTGTCTTTTTCTTCATCTGTTTCTAAAAGCTCAAATTGCTTTATATGTTTTACATTTTCATATAATCGAGCAATTTTTTTAAGCGTATAAGTTTTACCTGATGACCTTTCACCCAATATTACATTTAAACCTGTTGAGAGCTTTTGACCATTCTCGAATATTTGAAAAAAACGATGACCATCGCTATGATGCATAAAAACTTTGTTTTTATCCATAAGACAGGTTTTAATTGCCCTAAGAGATGTATCGTCAATATCAATAAAAGTCTGGCGAGGTGAAAAGTCAGTCATTTGTTGAGTGAAACGCAAATCGCTGAATAATACAGGTACCAAACTATTTGTATCGTTTATGCAGTATTGAAATTTTTTGGCACTTGAAACTTCTCCCGATGTTATAAATGGTTTTAATTGTTCAATAATTTCTGGTCTTAAAATCGGGTTTTTATCGTAATGAGGCACCAATAAATATTTGCTTAAATCTGTAAAAATATCCTTTAACTGCTGGACAGAAATATAATCCGACTTGCTTTGAATTAGATTTTCAACTTGATTACATTTATTTTTAAAATCATCAAGTTCAGTGTTTTCAGAAATTAAAAGTAAATGACCCTTTTCAATATCTATTTCAATGCCGGGTAGAACTGTATTTTCAAGTCGTTCGGAAATTTGATTAAATTGTTCAAGGTCAAATAAATTGTGATTAGTAATAGCAATACAATCAATAGACAATTTTTCAACGTATTCCTGTAATTTGGAAATGCTGAAATCATAAACAGAATCACTATAAGGTGATGCTTTTGTATGAATATGTAAGTCTATTTTTTTCATACTTGTTCTGCAAATACTTTAATTTCAGTTTTCAATTCTCCTGCAAATGCCTTTTGCAAGATTGATTTTTTCAATTCATCCAAATCATCTATTTTCTTTTGATAAATAGCTTCCAATTTTTGCGTTTCTGCTCGTAAGGAATCTAATTTATGAACAACAGCTATTTGTTCTTTTAAATCTGATAGGTCGTAAATTTTAAATGCACGAATATCTTTCATATTAATATGCTGAACTGTTGCGCCTGTTGAATGAGACAAAAGAATTTCTTGAACTTCCTTTGAAAGTATTAAGTAAGCTAAGTATTTTGAAACCAGCCTGTCTTTTTTTGGTCTTAAAAGAACTGTTCTCTGACCAAGACAAACTTCAATATTTTCAGGAATAACAGCTATGTTCCCAGCTGGTGCTTCACGAGCCAAAATCAAATCACCTGACTTTGGAACAGCTCTTCTTGTCCATTGAAGATACGTTTCATAAGAAACACGATTTACATTTTCCAAAATCAATTCACCTTTGCCAATATTCGGGGTTCGTATTGAAGGATAACCTATTTCTTGGGTTGGAGCAGTTTTATGTTCACAATCTACAATTAACTCGCATAGGTTATCTAAAGACTCAAACCTTTCACCGTGAACTTTATTTTCAAAAGCTGTTTTCAAATAGCTCTCAAAAAGTTCTTTGGCGTTAAGGAGGTTTTGTTCTGCATTGGCTTTTGCCTTGTCTATGGCAGCAAAGCACTCGTCTAAAATGGAAACAATGTGTTGTTGTTCGGGGCGAGGGGGAATAGGGAATTCAATTTCTTTAAAATCATTTTTTTGTAAATGTTTTATTGTAGCACCTTTAAAATGCTTTTCACCAATTATATTTTCATTGAGTAGTAAAAAATAGAAAAAATATTTTATGTCTGCTGAACTATTAGTCCTTAATGACCAAGTATCCGTGGAATATGATGCCTTTCCGCTATAATAATGAATGTAGAAATTTCCACCAGTAGGTAGATAAATATTATCACCATCAATTATGCTTATGTTTATTGTTTTTATGGTTTTTCCACTAATAAAGAAAGGGAAATCACCTTCAAAATTTCCTTTTGATTTTAATGTAGATTTTCTGTTTTCTACAATTACATCTCTCAACTTTTTTATGTCCCAACTTTGCTTCATAGCAATTCCAAAATTGAGTTTAAGATTTCAGCACTTTCTTCGTCCAATGCTTTCATTTCTTCCAAAATGGTTCGCGGTTGGCGCAGGGCGGTTTCTTCTTGTTTGTTCGGGTTTTTTACACTGAGATCAAATGTTTCTTTATCGAGATCTGCGATGTCCACCATCCAGGATCGTTCCGTTTCCGCCCTTGTCTTCTGCAACTCGACAAATTCCTTCATATCTTCGTCATTCAGTGAGTTCGTTTTCCCCATATTGCGACCGGGATCCAGCTGGTAATACCAGGTTTTGCGTGTGGCTTCCCCTTTCTTGAAGAAAAGTACCACGGTCTTTACGCCGGCACCCAGAAAGGTCCCCTGCGGCATATCCAGAATGCTGTGCAAATCACAAGTCTCAAGCAAATGCTTGCGGAGACTGACCGCGGCATTATCGCCGTTGCTCAAAAAGGTGTTCTTGATCACAATGGCCGCACGACCGCCGGCTTTGAGCGATTTAATGAAATGTTGTAAGAAAAGAAAGGCCGTTTCACCGGTTTTAATGTCAAAATTCTGCTGGACCTCTTTGCGTTCCTTGCCGCCGAAAGGCGGATTTGCCAGGATAATATCATAACGGTCCTTTTCCTGAATATCCCGGATATTTTGCGTCAGCGTGTTGATATGAATGATATTCGGCGCTTCGATCCCGTGCAGGATCATGTTCATCACCCCGATGACGTAGGCTAGATTTGTCTTCTCTTTACCATAAAAAGTCTTCTCTTGCAAGGTTCTTAGATTCGAAGTGGTTTGCTCCATATTCGATTTCATGTATTCAAAGGCTTCACATAAAAAGCCGGCTGAGCCAACAGCCGGATCATAAATCGTTTCTCCCACCTGAGGATCTGTCACGTTGATCATAGCACGAATGAGTGGCCGGGGTGTATAGAACTGCCCGCCATTTCGTCCGGCATTCCCCATTTTTTTAATTTTATCCTCGTAAAGAAAGCTCAATTCATGTTTATCCCTTGATGATCCAAAAGGCAAATCATCAATGGAATCAAGAATCTCTCTTAAATTGTAACCGCTTTGAATCTTATTGCTCAACTCACTGAATATCTCGCCAATTTTGTACTCTATTGTTTTGGGAGTTTCTCGGTGTTCAACTTTAAATGATGCCAGATAAGGAAACAGTTTTAAGTTCACGAATTCTATGAGATCGGGACCGGTTTTGGCTTGATGATGATCCGGTTTTCCATCCTTAGTTTTTGGCATTGCCCACTTAGACCAGCGGAAGGGTTCATCGATAATAAAAGTATAAGGTTCACCTTTTAAAGCTGCAGCGTCGGCTTTTTCTTGCTCCAAGGCATCCAGATACTTTAAAAATAAAATCCAAGAGGTTTGTGCCGTATAATCCAGCTCACCGTCAACACCTGAATCTGTGTATAGAATATTGTCTATGTTTTTGAATGTTTGTTCGAACATAGGTGTCCTAAAATTGTTTATTAATTATCTTCAACTTTAATACCAAATTTATTGTATAAAATTTCTTTGTTTGTTTCGTCTAATCTGCTCCATTTTCATCATCAAAAAAGCGCCAGCCGGCTGCTTTGAGCAGACGGTTGATCTTAATGCGGGATTCGGCTTCTTTGGTTTGCATAATAAATGTTTCTTTTATCAATTAATTTTATCTAATTCTGGTTGAAAAGTCTCAATAAATATTTTCATGTTTTCAATAGCCCAATTTTTTAATTCGTCTGTCATTTGGCCTTCTTTTTTTTCAATATATATTCTTGCCCATTTTTTACCCCAGTCTGGCATACAAATCACTTTTTCATTGGTTTTATTTTCAATAATTTTAATGAAATTTTTCATTTTATTGCAGGTTTGTACATTATATTCCCTGCTTGAATTTTCAAAATGCAGTTCAACACCAAAACTATTTCTTGGCCTGCCGTGAAATGCCCATTCAAAATGAACACCCTTAATTCCTGTTGGTATTCCATAATAAGACCTGGTAGATGATTCCGGATAATTACCCGGTAATATTTGTTCTAAACCCTGTATTAACTGATTGTAGAATTTAAAATTTTCTTCCTGTGTTAATGTTTTATTATGTTTTATGTTATCTTTTTTTTCTGACCTTATAATATAGTCTTCAGCTTCGGGAAGGGGAATTAATATATTGGATTCAAAAGCGACTGAATCTTTTGTCAATTCGTAGGGTGTTAATTTTACACAGGTAATGTCAAGCCCAAATTTGCGCAACCATAACACCGAAGCAGTAACTTCTGGCCGGAATTCTTTTGAAACGATAATAATCCTCGGTTTATCTGATAGTTCTTCAAAATCACTATCTGTAATAAATTTTTTAATTCTACTCTCAACATCTTCTTCATTTATTTTCTTGTTTTTCTTTTTTAAGTATGTATAGTGCAGTTGAATAACATCTTGCAGTGTAAGCGTAGAACAATAAGCGGCATATTTTAAAGCCTGCAAATCAACGTTTTTTCCGCTATCGTCCCTTTTTAATTCAATAACAACCAAATTCCCGCTTTCATCAAGCGCTAAAAGATCCAGTCTTTCATTTGTTTTATCAAATTTATCATATTCCGTCGTAATAATAAGCAAGTCTTCACCAATTATTGCAGGATAATTCTCTACCCATTTTTCCAGGTGCTGGCGTTCTAAAATGTTCTGTGATTTTAAATTTATCTCCTCAGGGATGGTTATTGCTTGTGCTGTTTTCTCATAGGTAAAAATCATGATTCATCCTCTCGCTTTTCTTATACACTTTTTATTAATGGCCTGAAAAACCTATCAAATCGCTCAAGATACTCTTTAAACCATTCAAATTGAATTTCCCACTCGTTTTTATTTTTCATATTTCCTTTAACTGTTAGTATTACCGCCGATTGTATTTTGTCATTCATTCTTAACCATCTTACATCTTCATTAATTTCCTGATGCGATTTGTTTTCGCCAATTTCTTTCAATTTTTCAAAGTTTATTTTAGCGTTATCTCCCAGAATATTTAACCATACGGATATTGTATTGTCTTTTGTACTAACTGAAGCATTTAAGTTATAATCACTTTTCCCAATTGCTAAATTCATCCAGTGTTGTGGTTGCGGCTTTTGAATTCTTATGCGAGAATTTTTCTCTTCCATGTAATTTTTAAACGCCTGCCAATATTCCTGTTGTAATAATTTTGTTTCTGTAAGATTTTGGCTGGATGCAGATTTCCGAACGGATTTCGTCCAATCATTGGGTTTTGCTATTAAATTAAATTTGGGCGCAGCCAGTGAGTATCCAATTTTATAAAGTTCAATTTCAATACCAAAAAAATTGAATTTTTCATCGGTAATATTATTCAGCCAATCTAAGGCGGCTCTGTGTTCTTCGGTAAATTTTCGGGCAATCCAGATAATCGTTACGGCATCAAGTCCCGCAGCATAGGTCATGAGTTGTCCTAAATGCATATGATCAGTTCTTTCAAGTTGGTTTTCAATTAAAACATAATTACTCGTAGCGGTATCAACACAAAGTATATCTGCCCTAAACGGCCCCACATTTTCTTCCTGGCTTTGCACCTCAAGCTCCATATTGATTACATCGCCAAGTAATTCAATATTTTCATCTTCGGCAAGCCAGGGGGTAAATTCAGTATCTTCTTTACTCCATTGTCTGCGAAGATCAATTTTCTCTAATCTTCCGAGTTTCATATTATTACCCCGCAATTTGAATATTGGACGATTTTTTCTTTTAATCAGTGTTTATTGTGACGAAAGTTTCAGCATTCATTATTCCTTTAACAAGATTAAAATTTATAAATAAATAAGAAAAATCACAAGCAATAGTTTTTATCGGCATCTTTAATCCGGCGCTGCGCCAGGAGCGTTTCGTTTATTTCCCGCTTTTGTGCACAAACCGGCAATAAATTTAACATTCAATATTCAAGATTCAAGAAGTGGAGGAATACCGCGGAATAAATGTTGAGGTGTCGAGGTGTCGAGGTGTCGAGTCGTCGAGTTGATTGTCGATGTGTTTTTTTGTCGATTCTTTTCTCCACATCTCCCACAC
>Ga0172382_10007621_pt1 | contig 15321 bp, 12 predicted proteins | sample Leawel138RmetaG_FD_122245 | JGI IMG/M metagenome (GOLD analysis project Ga0172382, IMG submission 122245) | Leachate microbial communities from a municipal landfill in Southern Ontario, Canada - Leachate well 138R metaG | ecosystem: Engineered > Solid waste > Landfill > Unclassified | place...
GGAATGCCCCTTTATATTCTTCAATTAAATATGCGACAAAACGTTCCATCGTTGAAACGATGCCACGATGAATGACGACCGGGCGATAATCATTTTTACCATCTTCACCAACGTAAGTTAAGTCAAAACGTTGTGGGAGTAAGAAATCTAATTGAATGGTTGATAAAGTTTCAGCATTTCCTAACGCAGTTTTAACCTGAACATCAAGTTTTGGACCATAAAAAGCAGCTTCACCAATCGCTTCAAAATATTCGACATCTAATTCATCCATTGCTTCTTTTAACATTTTTTCAGCTTTATTCCACATGTCATCATCTGGAAAATATTTATCAGTATCTTTTGGATCTCGATAGCTTATTCTAAATGCATAATCTGTAATCTTAAAGTCATCATAAACGGCTAAAAGTAACGCCATTGTCCGTTTAAACTCTTCTTTAATTTGATCTGGACGCACAAAGATATGTGCATCATTCAATGTCATTTCTCGAACTCTTTGTAAACCTGATAATGCACCACTCTTTTCATAGCGATGCATCATGCCGAGTTCAGCAATTCTTAATGGCAATTCACGATAACTATGGACATCATTTTTGTAAATGAGCATGTGGTGAGGACAGTTCATGGGTCTAATCACTAACATTTCGCCATCCCCCATGTCCATCGGAGGAAACATTGAATCTTGATAATGATCCCAATGTCCTGAAGTCTTATATAAATCCACATTCGCTAAAATAGGTGTATACACATGAAAATAACCTAAGCTAATTTCTAAATCGGTAATATATCTTTCGATAACTCTTCTGACGGTTGCTCCTTTATGTAGCCAGAAAGGAAGTCCTGCACCCGCTTCTTTTGTCAGCATAAATAAATCTAATTCTTTACCAATTTTACGATGGTCCCTTTGTTTTCTTTCTTCTAAAAGATTTAAATGGGCATCCAAATCTTTTTTATTCAAGAAACTTGTGCCATAAATACGGACAAGCATTTTATGATCCGAATTACCACGCCAATAAGCACCGGCAATATTTAACAATTTAAAATGTTTCAAATATCCAGTATTTTCTAAATGACCACCCCGACAAAGATCTGTAAATTCACCTTGTGAATAAACAGATAAAACATCATCTTTATGTTCTTCGATCAATTCTAACTTGTAAGGATCATCTTTAAATAATCTTTTGATTTCTTGATAATTTAATTCTTTTCTAACGATTGGAAACTTTTCTTCAGCAAGTTTTAGCATCTCTTTTTCGATTTTCTCTAAATCTGCATCCGTAAATTTATCCTCATAGAAATCCACATCATAATAAAAGCCTTCTTCAATCGCTGGTCCAACACCAAAATTCGCTTTTGGATATAGACGTTTGATGGCTTGTGCCATTAAATGCGCAGTACTATGATTAACGACATCTAAAATACGTGGATCTTTGTCCGTTAATAATTCAATCAGTCCATCACTTTTTAGTGGTCTTGATAACTCTACATATTCACCATTAAAGACCGCTGCTAAAGCTTTTTTAGCAAGGCTCAAAGAAATCCCTTCAGCAATTTCTTTTGGTGTAATCCCACTTTCAAATTGTTTTTCACTACCATCTGGAAACTTAATTAAAATCATATAATTCATCCTTTCTTAAATAAAAAAGTCCTTAGAAAAATCTAAGGACGAAATATCGCGGTACCACCTTAGTTCTAGGTTTTCCTAGCACTCAAATCACGGATAACGGCGTGACCCGGATGTTTTTTAATCATCACTCAGAGGGAGTAACTAAAGATCGTTTGCAGCTTTCACCATCCTGCATCGCTAACCAAGTGACTTATCGTCTTATCCTCATCATCGTATTGTCTTTATTATAGCACTTTCTGTATACTTTACAAGTATTTATTAACCTTTATATTGGTCTTGACTGATCTTTATTGGTGTCATTAAATCTTTAATGCGTTGAAGGAGTCTTGCTGCTTTCACACGTGATGTCTCATCACGATTTAAAGTTAAGGCTTCCACTAATTGCATATAATCAAAATTAGATGTCATAAAGACGGGAAGTTTTGCCGATAAACGATATTGTAAAATAGGCACTAATACTTCATCTCTAAACCATGGTGTCATATTTTCACCACCGATATCATCCATCATGAGAACATCGGCTTGTTTTAATTGATTAATGCGTTCTTCTAAATTCCCTTCATTCATCCCTTGGCGAATACTTCTGACAAGATCCGGCATATAGACGAATAAAACCATGATGTTCTTTTCGGCAAGTTCTTGCGCGATCGCACTAATTAAATAGCTTTTTCCTGTACTATATTTCCCGTAAAGATAAAGTCCTTTTTCATAATGGTCTTTTTTATAGTTTTCAACGAAATAATGCGCATGATCATAAGCATTTTGTCTTTCATCATTAAACGTATCAAAAAGAGCAAGACTTGCATCTTGAATATAGATTTCACTATCATAAAACTTCAAATGTCTTTTAATCTTCTCCCGTTTAATTTCTTCAGCCTTTTCTTTCGTCGGCTGATAAATAATTTCGATATAAGGTTCAGTCTTTAAGACAGGTTGATAGCCATCTTTATTGGGTGATTCATCACGATCTAAGAGGTAGCGATACACTTTAAAAAGATCAAGATCAGAAATGTTTAAATGTCTAGTCTCAGGGTCTTTTTTAATAATTTTACGCATCTCTTCAAGAGTTGTCATCATATTATCCCTCCATATTTGCTAAATCTTTAATATAATCATCTAGCCAATCGGGTTCGCTCTTACTTCGAGTTGTCGGTTTCTTCTCCCATTTGGTTTCTAAATCAGTCGCATAATTGATCGCATCTTCAGTCGTTTGAACGCCTTTGTTCAACCAATCATGTAATACTGTTTCTAAATAGTTAATATTGGGTAATACACCATCTTTATTTTTTAAGACGAGCATCAAAATCACATTAATAATCCCTGGCTCAACATGGTTTCTTTCTAAAAGGTTTGTTGCAGTTTGTAAAGCGATGCCTTGTTGATTTGTTTTTGCATATTTTTGAATAATGACTTGTGGAGCAATTTGATCCATCAAGGTTGTTTTAGGTAAATCTTTTTGTGCAATCGATAACATTTGATGTTTGGAATCATAATATTGTTTTGCTTTCAAATTGAGTTGAGAAAAATTGATGTTTTGTTTAGATTTGGTTGCAGTCTCATAAATTTGAACCATATCTGAAACATCAAACTGATACACAAATGCAATTTTTGTAATAATATCTTTAAAACGTTCACTCAAGAGCTGTGTATTTTTAAGTCGTTCCGGAACCCGTTCGACAAAATTTTCATAATTAAATTTGTAATTAATATGGCTACCCCCGTTTTGTTGTCTTCCTTGAAGTGGGTAGTCAATATTGAGTAAGCTACTACTCTTAAATTCATAAAGTGCATCAAAAGATTTCGTGATATTATCATATCCCTCTTTTTCAGGAATATCCATCTTAAACAATGATGTGACAAAATTTAAATTTTTTTCGCCAATTTCACTTTGTAAATAAGCACCAAAAACCGTATCCATTAAAAACTGTTTTGCTGAAAGTGGTGCTTTCATATAATAAATGAAATGATCCTCTTTTTTATAGACTTCAATTAAATTTAAAGCCTCTAACTTTTGTCTAACTTTTAAATATTCAGATTGCCTAATATTGAGTAAATCAAATAACTCATTGTGCGTATATGTATCTCTTTTTGTTTTATTTAAAAGTTGATAAAATGTCGTATAAAGTGCATGGGCATCTAATCCCATTAAAGGTTGATACAAAAGTGCAAGCACTTTAAAATCTTGTGCGGATAAATCCGATGAACTATGGAGTTGAAATAAACTGCTGTTTTTCATGTTTTAATCCTTCTATAAAATGATCAATTTCTAAATAAAGATCACTGATTTCTTTTCGATTATCAAAAATCGTGTGTGCATAAAGTTTTTTATCTTCTAACGGCATTTGACTTTGAATCTTTATTAATGCTTCATCTCTTGTGATCGAATCTCTTTCCATCAGTCTTTTAATTTGTGTCTCTAAATCAACATAAACTAAGACAATATGATCACAATGTTTCATATAATCCGCTTCGATTAAAAGCGGCATGTCAATGACGATGAATGGGAAACGATCCATAATCGCTTTTTGTTTTTCAATTTCATCAAACACGTATGGATGAACGATTTGATTCAGTTCTTTTCTTTTTTCTTGATCATGAAAGATGATGTCACCTAATTTTTTCTTATCGTCATCATTTCGAACTTGAAATCCAAAAACTTTTTCTGCTTTTGTAATCATTTCTTCTTTGTGTTCCCAAAGATTTTTAACGATAAAATCACTATCAATCACAGGAATATGAAGCGATTTTAAATATTTTGTTACCGTCGTTTTCCCACTGGCGATGCCACCGGTTAAACCGATAATATAAGGTTTATTTTTGACAGGTTTCACAGACATAGGTCCCTCTTCCCCCCACGCGTATCTTTTTGATGGTTGTTCCACATATTTGACATGGTTGATTTACTTTAGTATGGACCATCAGTTTTAATTGAAAGAATCCAGTAACACCAAGTGATGCAGTATAGGATCTAATGGTTGATCCACCCAAGTTTACAGCTTCATTTAACACTTTAATGGCTGAATCAATCAATTGATCACTTTCATTCTTTTTGATGGTTATACCTTTTCTTTCAGGATGAATTTTCGCATCAAATAAGGTTTCATCAACATAAATATTGCCTAATCCACTGATGATTCTTTGATCGAGTAAAATCGATTTGATCGCCACATTTTTCTTGTTTATCTTTTGATAAAACCAATCTTTATCAATTGTAAATGGTTCTAATCCACAAGTTGAAAGTGGATATGTATTTAAATAGTCCTTTAAACTTCTTAAATGCATTGTCCCAAATTTTCTAGTATCATGATATCTCAACTCAATATCATTTGATAGATGAAAAATCACATGTTCATGTTTACTCTTCGGTTCTTTTTTATTGATGTAAAACTTACCCTCCATCCGAAGATGAATGATTAACGCATCATGATCTAAGATAAATATTAAATATTTACCGATGCGATCAATTTTTTGGATTTTTTGACCAATTAACTTTGATTTAAAAAGATCTAGGTCTTCATGAATCATTTTTTCATAATAAACATCGATATCTTCAATCACTAAACCAATCAATTGATTCGATAAAATTCGTCTGACCGTTTCTACTTCTGGAAGTTCGGGCATGTTGTCACCTACTTTAAGTCATACCATGTGAGTCCTGTATCGCATGATGTCTCAAGTTCAACATCAAGTTTTACAGCATCTTTCATCATCTTTGGAACAATTTCTTTCATTTCTTCAATTTCGTCTTCATGAACTTCTAAGATGAGTTCATCGTGCACTTGAAGTAAGATTTTTGATTTCTTATGATGTTTTTCTAAGTAACGATATAAATCGATCATCGCTTTTTTCAAAATATCAGCTGCACTTCCTTGAATCGGTGCATTTAATGCTGTACGTTCACCAAAAGCTCTTTGTGTGAACACGGGAGATTTTAATTCTGGAATATAACGTCTGCGCTTCATAATCGTTTCAACATATTCATGTTCTTTCGCAAACTTGACGATATCTTCCATATACGTTTTAATCTCAGGATAGATTTCTAAATAGCGATCAATAAATTCCTGGGCTTTTTTTGGTGTGACATGAATATCTTCCGATAAACTCCATGCTCCAATGCCATAAATAATCCCAAAGTTTACAGCTTTAGCCGCTCTTCTTTGTTCTGATGATACATCTTCTGTGTGAAACACATCTTGTGCAGTCTTGGTGTGAATATCTTCTTTTTGATTAAATGCCTCAATGAGGGCTCTGACATTCGCCATAGAGGCCAAAACTCTAAGTTCAATCTGAGAGTAGTCAGAGCCTAAGAAAAGGTGATGGTCTGAAGGAATAAAGAGTTTTCGTATTTGTCTTCCTTCTTCCGTGCGAATCGGTATATTTTGAAGATTTGGATCAAGTGATGATAATCGACCCGTTGTCGTCAAAGCTTGCATGTAGATCGTATGCACTTTGCCGTCTTCAAATATGTTTTGTTCAAGTCCTTCGATATATGTCGAATATAGTTTTGAAAGTTGTCGATAGTTCATAATCTCTTCGATGATTGGATGCTTACCTAAAAGTTGGTTTAAAACATCGACATTCGTCGAATAACCGGTTTTTGTCTTTTTTCCGTATGGAAGTTCAAGACGCTCGAAAAGTATCTCTCCGAGCTGCTTAGGGCTGCTGATATTAAACGTTTCTCCAGCAAGTTCATAAACCTTTTGTTCAATCGTTTGAAGTCTAGTTTGTAGATCTTTCTTTTGAGTTCTTAGTTCATTTTGATCGACACATAATCCTTGATATTCCATGGTTGCGAGTACTTCTGATAGAGGAATTTCAATATTTTCTAATAAATGGAGTTGTTCTTGATCTTTTAACGTTTCAATTTGTGATTTTCTAAGTTCAAAAATGGCTTTTGCTTTTGATGCAATATGCTTAAAATAAACATCTTCATCAGGTAATCCTTTTTTTGCACCTTTGCCATAGATGATATCATCATATTCTACATCATCATATTGGAATGCGGATACGATGCGTTTAAACTCTTCTTTTCCAAGGTGAGAATTGATTAAATAAGCAGATAATAATAAATCAAATGTCACACCTTTTAAATCATGATTGTGCCAAAGCATATAAACTTTAGCAGCTTTATAATCATAGATCCATTTAGAGATCGTTTCGTCTTTTAAATAATCGGTGAAAATATGAGAATCATATAAATCTTTCGATAAAATATAATGATTCTTTCCATCGGATAAGCCAATACCCCATAATTCTGCTTTATGGTAGTTATAATCAGAAAATTCAAAATGGAGTGCTAAATCGTTTTTCAATATGTTTTTAAGTTTTGATTCATCTTGAATGATGTTATAAGTCCATTGAGATACCGTTTGTACTTGATCCATCTTTTTCACAAATACATGAAGATCTAGTGATTGGAAAAAACTCGCAAGCTCATTTACTTTCGTCTCTTGAATCATGACATCATTTAATGTCACATCAATGGTCGCATCACAATCAATCGTGACTAATTCTTTCGAGAGCTTTGCTAAAGCTTCGTGTTCTAAAATACGTTCTCCCAGTTTCCCTTTAATCTCTTCTTTATGTGCTAAAAGATTTTCTAATGTTTCATATTCTTTTAAAAGCTTAATCGCTGTTTTTTCACCGACACCAGGAATTCCAGGAATATTATCAGAAGGATCTCCCATCAGTGCTTTTAAATCAATCATTTGGTGATGAGAAAGTTCATAAGTCTCCTTTAATGTTTTTGGATCAAATGTATGAACTTCTTTCATACCTTTCTTTAAAAGGTTCACCATGATATGTTCATCAACTAGTTGCAATAAATCCCGGTCTGATGAAAATATTTCAACATGATATCCTTCTTTTTGACCACGTTTTGCCATCGTTCCAATAATATCATCGGCTTCATATCCAGCTTTGCTATATTGTTTAATACCGAGTAAATCAATATATTGATTAATCAAAGGTATTTGCTCGGCTAGTTCTTCAGGCATTTTAGCACGCCCTGCTTTATATTCTTTATAAGCAAGATGTCTTTTCGTAGGCTCTTTTGTATCGAAAGCAACTAAAGCCTCTTTGACATCTTCGGTAATAATCTTTTCGAACATCCCCACAAATGCAAATAATGCGTTTGTATAAACGCCTTTTGTGCTTTGCATGAGGGTAGCCCCAGGGTATGCGGTTGCGTAATATGCGCGAAAAAGAATGGAGTTTCCGTCAATTAAAATCAATTTTTTCATGTCATAGTCTCCTTCAAGTGTATTCTAACATGGTTTATTTCATAAATTTCCCACGACATTTGTGGATAAAAATAAGGGTCACCGAATCCGGAATTGACCCTTGCCTTTCCCTTTGCCTTTCTTTTTAGGGGCTTGAGAAAGCATTTGATTTGGATTTTTCTGTAAACTCTCGAGTTGTTTTTCATCCATATTCATCATTTTTTTCATCATCTTTTTTTGAGTGTCTAAAGCTTGGCGTAATCGATTTAAATCGCTGACACTCATGCCAGCACCTCTCGCAATACGTTCTCTTCTACGGCTGGATTGATCAATCAATTTTGGATCTTTTTTCTCTTCTTCAGTCATCGAAGTAATTAGAACACCCATTTTATCAAATTCACGATCATCGATGTTCGATGCGGCTTGTTTGACATTTTTCATGCCCGGTAAGAAGCCTAAGATTTTACTCATCGACCCCATTTTTTTAATCATTTTAAATTGTTTGAGTAAATCATTATAGTTAAATGTATCACTCATCAATTTTTCCATCATGCCGGTTGCTTCATCTTCATCAATTGATTCTGTAGCTTTTTCAATTAATGTTAAAACATCACCCATCCCAAGAATACGGGATGCCATACGCTCTGGATGAAAGACTTCAAACGCATCCATTTTTTCACCCGTCGATGAAAACTTGATCGGGATTTGTGAAACTTCACGAATTGATAATGCTGCACCACCTCTGGTGTCACCATCCATTTTCGTTAAAATCGCTCCAGTAGCCTCTAATTGGTCGTGAAAACTTTTCGCAATATTCGCTGCATCTTGACCCGTCATCGCATCCACAGTTAATAAGATTTCCTGTGGTTTTGCCAATGCTTTAATATCGATTAACTCTTGCATCATTACTTCATCGATATGAAGACGACCTGCAGTATCAATAATGACGACATCATAATGTTTTTCTTTTGCATAAGCTAATCCATTTTTAACGATGGTTCTTGCATCAATCAAGCCTTCTTCATAGACTTCAATATCAATGCCTTTACCAATCGTTTTTAACTGTTCAATCGCTGCAGGACGATAAACGTCAGCAGCAATAAACATGACTTTTTTCTTTTCAGCTTTACGAATATAAACCCCGAGTTTACCAATCGCTGTCGTTTTCCCAGACCCTTGTAAACCGATTGTCATGAGTGTGGTTAAACCACTCATGTTGTATCTAATACCTTCGGTATCTTCACCCATGACGCGTTTCAACTCTTCATGAACAATTTTAACGACTTGTTGACCAGGATTTAATCCTTTTAAAATCTTTTCGCCAACAGCTTTTTCTTTAATATTTTGAATAAAGGTCTTAACGACCTTAAAGTTAACGTCTGCTTCTAAAAGCGAGAGTCTTACCTCTCGCATCATTTCATCGATATCTGCTTCAGTTAATGCACCACGTCCTGTGATGCGACGCATCGCCATCTGAAGACGTGAACTTAAACTATTTTCTACCATGATTCATCCAACTTTCGTAATTCTTCAACTAAATTTAAATCCTTTGTTTCTTCAATCTTTTTAATCAGTTCTAATCGTTTATTTTTAAGTTCTAAAAGTTTTAATTTCTTTTCGAAATCTATTAAATGTTCTTCTACTTTTTTTAAATGATCAAAAATTGCATTTCGGCTCACTTGATAAAGTTCTGAGATTTCTTGAAGTGAATAATCCTCTTTATAATAATGCTCAAAATAGAGCCTTTGTTTATCGGTTAATAAAGGTTCATATAAATCAAAGAGTTGATTCAAATATTCTTTTTTATCTAAGGTTTCCATGACTCCTCCTTAAAAGAAATCTTTGAATAATCCATAAATATATTGTTCGATATCAAACATCACAAGATCTGTGATCTTTTCACCTAAACCGACATATTTAATCGGTAAGCCGTATAGATGTCTGATGGCTAAAACAATCCCACCTTTTGCAGTTCCATCTAATTTCGTTAAAATAATCCCAGAAACTGCGGTTGCTTCTTTAAAGACTTCGGCTTGACGCATCCCATTTTGACCCGTGGTAGCATCAATTACTAATAACGTTTCTTGAGGTGCACCAGGAACTACTTTTTCAATGACTCGTTTCATTTTCGATAGTTCAGCCATCAAATTGGTTTTCGTTTGTAATCTTCCTGCCGTATCACATAAAACAACCTCATAATTTTCTTTTAAAGCTAAATTTAAGGCATCATAAATGACAGATGACGGATCAGAACCTTCCGCTTTATAAAAAACAAACGTTTCACTTCGTTTTCCCCATTCAACCAGTTGATTAATTGCACCAGCGCGAAACGTATCTCCCGCAACTAACATGACTTTTTTTCCCATGTCTTTATATTGTTTTGCAAGTTTACCAATGGTCGTTGTTTTCCCAACACCATTGACACCAACAAACAAATATACATTGAGTTTATCGTCATCAAATTGAAGTTCAGTATCCACTAATTCATCTTTTAAATAGATTTCAAACATCTTATCGACGATGATTTCGGATAAGTCATTTGGATCTTTAACATTTTTATTTTTCACTTCATTTTTAAGTTGTTCCATAAAATAGATGACCGTATCAATTCCGATATCCGCTTGAATAAATACATCTTCAAGAGCATCGAAAAGGTCATCATCAATTGTTTCACTCTTTGCTAATATAGCTTTTAGTGATGCTAAATTCTCTTTACTTTTATGTAGTCCTAGGGCATATCTTTCATCTTTCGGTTTACGCCCAAATAGTTTTTTAAATAAAACCATCTTTTCACTCCTAATTCTTTGACTATTATACCACATAAAAAAAGAAAACCGAAAGACTATTCTTTCGGTAATGCTTTTACAAATTCAGTGAGTTTATCGTAGTTGAGATGTTCTGTCATTTCGTCTAAATATTCAAGATATAAAATCTTTCTTTTTTCATCTAAAACAAAGACTGAACGCGCTTGTAATCTTAATTCTTTGATATTTGTTCCATATTTATTGGCGAAATCTAATTCACGGTGATCAGATAATGTGATGACATTGTCTAAACCTGCATTCCCACACCAACGGCTTTGAGCAAATGGCAAGTCATTTGAAATTGTTAAGACTGTGACATCTTCTCTGGAAACTAAATCTTGATTCACTCTTCTTGTCTGCATGCTGCACACGGATGTATCTAGCGATGGCACAACGTTTAATACGATATACTTAGTCTTATAATCACTAAGACTCATTTCTTCTAAACCTTGGCTTAAAGCTTTGAAATCTGGTGCGACATCCCCAACTTTTTTTACATCGCCTAATACTGTAATTGGATTTTGTTTAAATGTTTTCATATTATCACTCGCTTTCTATTCTTATTATAACATTGCATGATTTTTGGATCCCTTGATTTGCTTAAAGAGAGAACCTCCCAAAAAAGCGGGAGGTTCTTCCTGTTAGGTTGTGCATGTTTAGTGCACTTATAAAGGGGAAAGTATGAAGTGTTTTCTTAATTTAATCTTACCATGAATTTCTTAAATTAAAACATCATTCGGTTGTTTTTTTCACATATTTACATTTTGGAAATCCACTACATGCGATAAACTCACCATATTTGCTTGTTCTTACGACTAAAGGCTTTCCACATTTTGGACAAAGTTCATCTGTAAGTTTAGGACCAATCTTTTTCATGTGTGTTTGTGCATGAGTTACAAGTGGTATAAAACTCTTATAAAACTGGTCGATCAACACACCACCATTTTTCTTACCTTCAGCAATTTCATCTAAGATGGTTTCCATTTTTGACGTATATTCAACGTTGATAATCTTATGAAAGAATAAATCCAGTTGTTCAGAGGTCAATTTCCCTTGATCGGTTGGTTTAAATCTCTTTTCAACGAGATCTACATAATCTCTTGCTTTTAAAGTTTGAAGAATAGACGCATAGGTTGATGGTCTACCAATTCCTAAAGATTCTAAATCTTTGATTAACGTTGCTTCACTATAACGTGCAGGAGGAGTTGTCACCTTCTCAATTGCATTGATTTCTTTTGCTTCAATCAATTGACCTTCCTTATAATGAGGTAACATTTTATCTTTTTGTTTCTCTTCTAAATAAATGGCTTGGAACCCTTTGAATTTTTCAACTTCACCTTTTGCTAGATATTCGTGTTGATTAGATTCATAAATCACTTTTGTAACATCAAAGATAGCTGGTGCCATGAGGCTTGCAACGGTGCGTTCATAAATTCTTTTATAGAGTCTATATTCATCTTTAGACAAATAAGACTGCATCATCTCAGGTGTTCTATGAATCGATGTTGGTCTAATGGCTTCATGAGCATCTTGCGCATTATCTTTTGTCGTGATACGGTATTTTCCTAAATAAGCTTTACCAAATTCTTTTTCAATAAATGCCTTTGTTTCTTCAATGAAGGGTTCAGCTAAACGATTAGAATCCGTTCTCATATACGTGATTAAACCGATGATTTCACCACCAATTTCAATCCCTTCATAAAGCTTTTGAGCAACCATCATCGTACGACTAGCACTCATATTCAAATTGTTAATCGCATCTTGTTGCAAGGTCGATGTGATGAATGCTGGTTTTGGTGAACGCTTCGATTCTTTAGTTTCAATTTTTGTGATCGTAAATGGATTTTTTGATTCTAAAACAATTTTGTCTGCTTCTTCTTTCGTTAATCTCTTTTTATCTGGAATTTGATAATCGGCTTTGACATGATAGAAACATGCTTCAATTTCATAGTAAGTTTCAGGAATAAACGCGTCAATTTCTTTTTCTAAGTCAACAATCAGTTTTAATGCAACCGATTGAACACGACCTGCGGATTTTGATTTAATTTTCGATTGTAATAATTTAGAAAGTTTAAATCCAATGATACGGTCTAAGATTCTTCTCGTTTCTTGTGAGAATACCAAATGTTGATCAATCGGTCTTGGATGCTTCATCGCTTCTAAGATTGCTGGTTTCGTAATTTCACGAAATACGATACGGTTTGCCTCTTTTGGATCTAGCTTTAAAATCTCCGCTAAATGCCAGCCAATTGCTTCCCCTTCTCTATCTTGGTCGGTTGCAATATAGACTTCTTTATTTTTACTTTTTTGAATTAATTCTTTAACCAGTTGTTGTTTTCCTGGAATAATTTTATAGATGGGTAAATATTCATTTTCTAAATCAACACCTAATCCATCGACACCCGTCGTTGCTAAATCGCGGACGTGACCTTTTGAAGATAAAACAAGCACATCGTCTCCGACGTAACTTCCAATCGTTTTAGCTTTAGATGGTGATTCGACAATAATGAGTTTTTTGCTCATTGTGACACCTCATTTCAACCTTATTATAGTGAGAGTAAAGTGATTGTCAAGAAAAAAGTTTTTGAATCTATCTTATATATATTTAAAGAATATATATGAATTTTTCTTTAACCTATCATATTGTTAAAATCACATAATTACTCTAAATCCAATAAAAAAAGTGAATCATCACTTTCTTTTTAACATCGATTTTACCGGTTCATAAGATTTTCTATGAATCGGGGTTATCCCGTATTTTTCAAGTGCTTCTAGATGTTCTTTGGTTCCATAACCTTTATGATTTTTAAATCCATAGTGTGGAAATAACTTATCCATTTCTACCATATATGCATCTCTTGCTGTTTTAGCAACGATGGATGCACATGCTATGGATATGGATTTTTGATCTCCTTTAATGATACTTTCTGATGGGATGTCAATTTCAATTGGCATTGCATCAATCAATAAGTATTCCGGTTTGACTTTTAAGTTTTTAATCGCTGATATCATTGCTTCTCTGCTTGCACGATAAATATTGATCAAATCGATTTCTTCAACCGATGATATCCCAATCGAAATCGCAAGACTTTGTGCTTTGATTTCTTCTAGTGCACATAACCTTTGTTTTTCTGATAATTTTTTTGAATCATCCACATGAGTGAATACCGCATCCTTTTTCAAAATGACTGCAGCAGCAAACACTGGACCCGCAAGTGGTCCTCTGCCTGCTTCATCAACACCAGCAATATATTTTGCCCCTAATTGATATAAACGATTTTCAATGTCATAGAGTTTCGGGTCGGTCAAATGATAGTCCTCCAAGTTGTTTTCCACGAATATCTGTTAAGATGATCTGATAGACTCGATCATAATCAACTTCAGCACCTTTAAGTAGTGCGCCTCTTAATTTTCCAATTTGATCGAGCATCGATACATAATCCATTGCTTCAGTGATTTGATATCTTTGATAAAGCTTTTTTGGGTAATATGTTTTCAAAAAATCAAGGGCATAATGGCAGACATCATCTTCTGGAAGGATACGATCTTTAATTGCGCCAGTAATCGCTAAATGATATCCTACTTTTGGATCTGTAAACTTTGGCCATAACACTCCAGGTGTATCAAGCATTTCAAACGTATCACCAAGTTTGATCCATTGCTGGGCTTTTGTGACCCCTGGAGTATTTCCGGTTTTGGTTGCTGATGATTTTGAAAGTTGATTGATGAGTGTAGATTTCCCAACATTGGGAATCCCTAAAATCATCGTTCGAAAAGGTCTAATTTTTAAACCTTTACTTTCTTCTTTTTGAATTTTATCTTTTAACACATCACGGGCAAGTTGATGAATTTTATCAACATTTTTCCCGGATTGTGCATCAATCTTTAATGTGTAATAACCCATTCCTTGATATTTTTTTTCAGTTAAAGCAAGGATTTCTCCATCAGCTAAATCCATTTTATTAAAAAGTAGAATGACAGGTTTATGCTGAGTGATTTTCATGATTTCAGGATTCATCGATGCATCGGGTAATCTGCTATCTAATAAAATCATGACGATATCCATGAGTTTGATTTTTTCTCTGATTTCACGGAGCGATTTAAACATGTGCCCAGGAAACCACTGAATTTGTTTTGTCTGACTCATTCTACCCTCCCAAGTGGCCACATCTTATAAATCACTTTTCCAATGATATCCTCTTGATAAACTGGACCAAATAATCTACTATCTTGAGAACCACCTTGATTATCTCCAAAGACAAGATATTGATTCATAGGAACCATACCACCTAATAAATCACTTTCCAAATCTTCTTTTTGGTAAGCTTTTAAATAATAGGTTTCACCATATAAGTTTTGATAGACTTCACCATTAATTAAGATTTGATAAAAGTCACCATAGGATAATTCAAAACTAATTGCATCGCCTGGCATGGCAACAATTCGTTTCACAAAATACGTTTGATCATCAATTTCTCCTAAGACTCGTGGATATTTTTCAGATGTCATTTTAATGACAACGATATCATCTAATTCTGGTTCATATAAATAATGATAAATTAAGATGCGATCACCATCTTGAAATGTTGGCACCTTGGATGTTTGTGAAACATCGGATGGAAGTAAGAAAAACATAAAGATCATGAAAATACTCATCATTGAAATCGATAAA
>Ga0172382_10007622_pt1 | contig 15318 bp, 9 predicted proteins | sample Leawel138RmetaG_FD_122245 | JGI IMG/M metagenome (GOLD analysis project Ga0172382, IMG submission 122245) | Leachate microbial communities from a municipal landfill in Southern Ontario, Canada - Leachate well 138R metaG | ecosystem: Engineered > Solid waste > Landfill > Unclassified | place...
CGACGGAACAGCAGCATGCAGACGCTCCGCATCAATAACATCACACCGCTCGAACTCACCATGCGTGAGGTGCTCGACGGCCTGGACGATCTGGCCAGCGGCTTTGCCTGGCAGAGCACCCCGGGCGTATTCGAGATCATCGCCATCGAGGCGCCCGAGCCGGTACACGGCACGCACGCCGCGGCCTAAGCCGGCTCAGCGATTGGCATCGCCGGCGGCCTCCGGCTGATAGGTCACTTCCAGCACCCGCAGGCGCAACACCTTCCCGCCCGGCCCCGGCCAGTCGATCTCCTGACCCACCGACAGCCCCATCATGGCGGTACCGACCGGCGCCAGGATGGAGATTCGCCCGGCGGTACCATCCGCCTCGGTCGGATAGACCAGGGTCAGCTCGTATTCGCGGCCCTCGTCCACGGCGACACAACGCGCCGTGGAGTGCATGGTGATCACTCCGGCCGGCATCTGCTCCGGCTCCACTACCTCGGCGCGCTCCAGTTCCTGGCGCAGGGCCTCGGCCGCCGGCAGGTGGCGATACTGCGGCCGTTCCAGCAGGCTGTCCAGACGATCGTAATCGCTGCTGGTGATCTTGATTGTGGGCATACTCATTTCATTACTCCTCACTGATTGCATTGCTCGCCGGCCCCAAAACGCACAGGGTCGGTACCTTGCGGTCCGACCCTGTATCCCATGTGGGCCGGCCGGCATTTTGCCAGGCTGCCCGGAACGGTTCCGTACAGCCTAAGGCAGGTTCTCCATCTCTTCTTCACCCTCGTCGTCCTTCTTTACCGGCATCAGGTGCTCGCGCGAAATGCCCAGCCACATAACGATTGGGCTGGCCACCAGCACCGAGGAATAGATGCCGAACAGGATGCCGATGGTCAGCGCGATGGCGAAGTTGTGCAACACCTCGCCACCAAAAAACAACATCGCCAGCACCGCCAGCTGGGTGGAAAAGTGGGTAATGATCGTACGCGACATGGTGCGGGTGATGGCGTTGTCGATCACCTCGGGCACCGAGGCCTTGCGCATGATGCGGAAGTTCTCGCGCACCCGGTCAAATACCACCACCGATTCGTTCACCGAGTAGCCCAGCACCGCCAGCACGCCGGCCAGCACGGTAAGGCTGAACTCCAGCTGGAGCAGTGCGAACACGCCGAGGATGATCACCACGTCATGCATGTTGGCGATGATGGCCGCCACGGCAAAGCGCCATTCAAAGCGCATGGCCAGATAGATCATGATGCCGATGGCCACCACGACCAGGGCCAGACCGCCATTTTCGTACAATTCCTGCCCCACCTGCGGGCCGACGAACTCCACCCGGCGCAGCTCCGCCGAGGCGTCCTGGGCCTTGAGCAGGTCGAACACTTGCGCGCTCAACTGTGCCGTGCTCAGTTCGGGGCGCAACGGCAGACGGATCAGCACATCGCGTGAGGTGCCAAAATTCTGCACCGCCGCCTCGCTCATGTCCTTCTCTTCCAGCACCTGGCGGATACTGGCGAGGTCTGCCGTCTCCGCGTAGCTGACCTCGATCACCGTACCGCCGGTGAAATCCACACCCAGATTCAGGCCGCGAAAGCCCAGTGCCAGCACGGCGATGATGAAGGTGAGAAGGGAGATGGTGGTGGTCACCTTGCCCCAACTCATGAACGGAATGTCGTTCTTGAAACGGAATAGCTCCATGATGCTCTCCTGGCTGCGCCGTCAGATGGACAGCTTGGCGATACGCGCCTTGCGGCCGTACACCAGATTGACGATGCCGCGCGACACCAGCACCGCGCTGAACATCGAGGTCAGAATACCGATGCACAGCACCACGGCAAAACCGCGCACCGGGCCGGAACCGAGCCAGAACAGCGCAAAGCCGGCAATCAGGGTGGTGATGTTGGAGTCCATGATCGTGCCCCAGGCGCGCTCGTAACCGGCATGAATAGCTGCATGCGGCGAGTTGCCGGCACGCAGTTCCTCGCGGATGCGTTCGTTGATCAGCACGTTGGCATCAATCGCCATACCGATGGTCAGCGCGATACCCGCCATGCCCGGCAGCGTCAGGGTCGCCTGCAACAGCGACAGTATCGCTACCATCAGGATCGCGTTGAATGACAGCGCGATGACCGAAATGGTACCGAACACTCGATAGTAGATGATCATGAAAATACCGATGGCCAGGAAGCCATAGATATTGGCAGTAAACCCCTTGGCGATGTTCTCGGCACCCAGGCTGGGGCCAACCGTGCGCTCCTCCACGATCTCCATCGGTGCCGCCAGGGCGCCGGCGCGCAGCAGCAGGGCCAGATTGCGTGCCTCGTCCGGGCTGTCCAGACCGGTGGTCTGGAAGCGCTTGCTGAAGCGGTCGCGGATCACCGCCACGCTGATCACCTCTTCGGTGCGCGAGGTGCTGCGCTGCGGCTGACCGTTCACCATCTTGGTTTCGGTCTTGGTCTCGATGAACACCACTGCCATGCGCTTGCCGACGTTGTCGCGGGTGGTGTTGTCCATGCGCCGCGCGCCCTGGCCATCCAGGGTGACGCTGACCATCGGCCCGCCGCTCTGCGAGTCGATGCCGGAGGCGGCGTCGATGATCTGGTCGCCGGTGATGATCACCTGGCGCTGCAGCAGGATTGGCTGGCCGTTGCGCTCGTAATACAGGCGACTGTTGGGCGGCACGCGGCCGGCCACGGCCTCGGCCACGCTGCGCTCCTCGTCCACCAGGCGGTATTCCAGGGTGGCGGTGGCGCCGAGGATATCCTTGGCACGGGCGGTATCCTGCACGCCGGGCAGCTGCACCACGATGCGCTCTTCACCCTGCTGCTGAATCACCGGCTCGGCCACGCCCAGTTCGTTGACGCGGTTGCGCAGGGTGGTGATGTTCTGCTGCAGGGCGAACTTCTTGATTTCGCGCAGCTCCTGCTCATTGATGCCGCCCTGCAGCAGGAAGACTCCCTCACGATCGAGGCTTTCCAGCAACAGATCGCGGTATTCCTTGCGCAGCAGCGCCTCGGCCTGCTGGCGCTCGGCGGCATCGCGGAAACGCGCCTCGACCCGGCCGTTATTGGTGGCCACGGTGAGATAGCGCACCTTGTTTTCGCGCAGCAGGGTGCGCCAGTCGCTGACATAGCGCTCCAGCGCCTGGGCACCGGCAGCCTCCATGTCGACCTGCATCAGGAAATGCACGCCGCCGCGCAGGTCCAGGCCGAGGTACATGGGGGCCGCCTCCAGCATTTGCAACCAGGCCGGCGTGGCCGGCGCCAGATTCAACGCCACGGAATAATTGCCGCCCAGGGTCTCGCGCACCAGCTCGTAGGCCTTGAGCTGCGGTTCGGTGCCATTGAAGCGCAGCAGCAGGGTGTCGGCGAGCAGTTCGGCACGCTTCAGTTCGATCCCCTGCGCCTGCAGCACCTGTTCCAGACGGTCGAGGGTGCTCGCATCGACCTTGCCGGAGCGGGTCGCCAGCACCTGGACCGAGGGGTCGTCGCCGTACAGGTTGGGCAGGGCGTAGACCACGCCCGCCAACAGGACGAGGGCGATGAGCAGATTCTTCCACAGGGGATATTTGTTCATGGATACAACTCCAAGGGCCCGCCGCGCGGCGGCGGGCCGGGATACTTTTTATTCTTGTGTGGGATTACAGACCGCCCTTGATGGTTCCCTTGGGCAGGACGGAGGCCAGCATCTGGCGCTGCACCTTGACGCGCACGTTGTCGGCCACCTCGACCTCGATGAAGTTGTCGCCCAGATCGGTCACCTTGCCCACCAGGCCGCCGCCGGTCACCACCTCGTCGCCCTTGGCCAGGTTGTCGACCATCTTGGTGTGCTCCTTGGCGCGCTTCTGCTGCGGGCGGATGAGCAAGAAATAGAACACGACGAACAGGATCGCGAAGGGCATCAGGGCGCCCAGCAGGTCCGGCTGCCCTGCGGCGGCGGGGGCGGCTTCGGCCCAGGCGTCGGAAATGAAAAAGCTCATGGCGTTTCCTTTCAATTAGCTGTGGTTGATCGGCAGCACGGGGGACCCGTGAAAGGCCCGCATTATGGCATAGGCGGCACGGCTTGTCCGCGGCGGCCATAGAACTCCGCCACCGCCTGCTCCAGGCTGCCGGACTGGATGGCGGCACGCAGGTCGCGCATCAGGCGCTGGTAGTAATGCAGGTTGTGGATGGTATTGAGGCGGGCGCCGAGGATCTCGCCGCACTTGTCCAGGTGGCGCAGGTAGGCGCGACTGTAATTCTGACAGGTGTAGCAGTCGCAGTCCGGGTCCAGCGGGCGGGTGTCGTGCTGGTACTGGCTGTTGCGGATGCGCACCGCCCCCTCGCTGGTGAACAGGTGGCCGTTGCGGGCATTGCGGGTGGGCAGCACGCAGTCGAACATGTCGACGCCGCGGCGCACCGCCTCGACAATGTCCTCCGGGGTGCCGACGCCCATCAGGTAGCGCGGCCGATCCAACGGCATGTGCGGGGTGAGGGCCTCCAGGGTGTGCAGCATCTCCTCCTTGGGCTCGCCCACCGACAGGCCGCCGATGGCGTAGCCGTCGAAGCCGATCGCCACCAGGCCGGCCAGGGACTCGCGGCGCAGCTGCGGATACATGCCGCCCTGCACGATGCCGAACAGGGCGTTGGGATTGTCGCCGTGGGCCGCCTTGCTGCGCGCCGCCCAGCGCAGCGACAGCTCCATGGAGGTACGCGCCTGCGCCTCCGTCGCCGGATAGGGCGTGCACTCGTCGAAGATCATCACGATATCGGAGCCCAGGGCGCGCTGCACCGCCATCGACTCCTCCGGCCCCATGAACACCTTGCTGCCGTCCACCGGCGAGGCGAAGGTGACGCCCTGCTCGCTGATCTTGCGCATCTCGCCCAGGCTGAACACCTGGAAGCCGCCGGAGTCGGTGAGGATCGGACCGTTCCAGTGCATGAAATCGTGCAGGTCGCCGTGCAGATTGATGATGTCGGTGCCGGGGCGCAGCATCAGGTGGAAGGTGTTGCCGAGGATGATCTCCGCGCCCAGTTCGCGCAGCTCCTCCGGCGTCATGGCCTTCACCGTACCGTAGGTGCCCACCGGCATGAAGGCCGGCGTCTCCACCGTGCCGCGGGCAAAGTGCAACCGGCCGCGGCGGGCCTGCTGGTCGGTGGTGAGGAGTTCGAAGTTCATCGGGCAAGTCTCAAGTTGCAAGTGACGAGTTACAAGTTCTTTTTCTTGCCACTTGTCACTTGCGACTTGCAACTTGTGGCAAAACAAACATCGCGTCGCCGTAGCTGAAGAAGCGGTAGCGCTGCGCCACGGCGTGGCGGTAGGCGGCCATGACATTCGCGTAGCCGGCGAAGGCCGACACCAGCATCAGCAGGGTGGACTCGGGCAGGTGGAAGTTGGTGAGCAGCGCATCCACCACGCGGAACTCATAGCCCGGATAGATGAAGATGTCGGTCTCGCCGGCGAAGGGCTCCAGCACACCGCTGCGCGCCGCGCTCTCCAGGCTGCGCACCACCGTGGTCCCCACCGCCACCACGCGGCCGCCGCGGGCGCGGGTGGCGGCAATGGCGGCGCAGGTCGCGGCGGAGACCTCCAGGTATTCGTGGTGCATCACATGCTCGCGGATGTCGTCCACCCGCACCGGCTGGAAGGTGCCGGCGCCGACGTGCAGGGTGACAAAGGCACGCTCGATGCCCTGTTCCGCGAGGCGGGCCAGCATGGCGGCGTCGAAATGCAGGCCGGCGGTGGGCGCCGCCACCGCCCCCTCGCGGCGGGCATAGACGGTCTGGTAGCGCTCGCCGTCCTGGTCGGCGGCATCACGCTCTATATAAGGTGGCAGCGGCATACGGCCGTACCGCTTGAGCAGGGCCAGCACCGGACCGGGGAAGCGCAGCTCGAACAGGTCGCCGGCGCGGCCCAGCGTTTCCACCTCCACCTCGTTTTCCAGCACCAGCCAGGTTCCCGGCCGGGGCGACTTGCTGGCACGGACATGGGCCAGCACGTGGCGCTCGCCGACGATGCGCTCCACCAGCACCTCCACCTGGCCGCCGCTCTCCTTGCGGCCGAACAGGCGCGCCGGGATCACCCGCGTGTCGTTGAACACCAGCAGGTCGCCGCGGCGCAGCAGGCCGGGCAGGTCGCGGAACAAAAGGTCACGGCGCGTGCCGTCGGCACCGTCGAGCAGCAGCAGCCGGCTGCCGCCACGCTCGGCGGCGGGATGCTGGGCGATCAGCTCCGGAGGGAGGTCGAAATGGAAGTCCTGGCGGCGCATGGGCCGCGCATGTTACCAAATAAACCCTGACACTTCATAAATCGCGCCCATCCTGGCCTGGTCCTTGATTCAACGAGGGATTTCACCCCGCGGGGCCGCGGTGGCCGGCATGACGCGGCGCGTCGCCTCCTCCGGCGCATGGGCCAAATGCCTTGTGGAATCCACTGCCGACCTGGCCACGGCTCGAATTCATGAAATGTTGCGGTCAGGGCCTTTGCCGCCGCGGCCCGCTTTCCCTATAATGCGCCCTCCCCTGCCGGGGTGGCGAAACTGGTAGACGCAGCAGACTCAAAATCTGCCGGGGGCAACCCCGTGTCGGTTCGATTCCGACCCTCGGCACCATCCCGTAATCAGGCCGGCTCATTGCCCCGGTTCCCGGCGGCAGACACCCGCGCCATGAACAGGTAGAGTAGGAATACTTCCTACCCGATATCCAAGGACTGGCCCCGCAATGAGCACTGCGCGACGCCTCTTGCTCCGGCTGCTGCCGCTGGTGGCGCTGTGCCTGAGCACGCCTCTCCGCGCCGACCCGGCCGGACTGCAAGCGGTCACGCTGCAGCTGAAGTGGTATCACCAATTCCAGTTTGCCGGCTATTACGTCGCCCTGGCCCAGGGCTACTACCGTGAGGCCGGCCTCGATGTCACCCTGCGCGAAGGCCACCCGGAGCAGGACCCGGTGGCCGACGTGGTGGCCGGCCGGGCCGACTTCGGTATCGGCGCCTCGGAACTGCTGCTCGCCCATGCCGACGATCAGCCGGTGGTGGCCATCGCATCCGTATTCCAGCACTCGCCGCTGATCCTGCTCGCCAAGCGTCGCCCCGATGTGGAGTCGGTGCATGACCTCATCGGCAAACCCCTGCAGGTGGTCCCCCACGAACACGAGCTGTACGCCTTCATCCAGGCCCTCGGCCTGCGCCCGGCCGACTTCAAGCTGCAGCCGCGCAACGAGCGGCTGGACGACCTGATTGCGGAACGGGTCGCTGCCGTGGCCGCCTATTCCACCGATGAGCCGTTCGAACTGGGGCAGCGGGGTATCGATTTTCTGGCGATCACGCCACGCTCTGCCGGCATCGACTTCTACGGCGACAGCCTGTTCACCAGCCGCCGACTGGCAACGCAGGCCCCGGAGTTGGTCAGTGCCTTCCGCGACGCCAGCCTGCGCGGCTGGGCTCATGCGCTGGCCCACCCCGAGGAAACCGTTGACCTGATCCTGCAGCAGTACAACAGCAGCAAGAGCCGGGAGCATCTGCTGTACGAGGCACGCGCCATGCAGCGACTGATCCTGCCGGATCTGGTGGAGCTGGGTTACATGAATCCGGGGCGCTGGAGGCACATTGCCGACAGTTACGCCAGTCTCGGCATGATGCCGCGCGACTATGACTTCGCTGGCTTTCTGTTCGATGCCAACCCGCAGGTAGACCTGACACTGCTCTACTGGATCACCGGACTGGGCGCCCTGGTCACCCTGCTGGGCGGAGCCATCATCCTGTATATCGTCCGGCTCAACCGCCGCCTCCGCCTCAGCGAGCAACGCTACCGTGTGGTGTACCAGAACGCGCCGATGGCGATCCTGGTGTCGGATGATCGGCAGCGGATCACGGCATGGAACCGGCAGGCGGAACAGATGTTTGGCTGGAGTGCCGACGAGGTGCTGGGGCGTGAGTTCTTCGACTTCATGGTGCCGCCGGACGAGCAGCCGCAGGTGCTCGCCGCCGTGCAACAGGCGATAGGCAACGCACCGGACAGCCAGTCGCTGAACTGGAACCTGACCAAGCCCGGCGCCGCCATCCTGTGTGAATGGATGAATGCCGCGCTGCGCGATGGCGACGGCCGCCTCAGCGGCGTGGTATCACTGGCCATCGATGTCACCGAGCGCAACCGCCTGCAGGAGCAGTTGCGCGCCTCGGAGGAAAACTACCGCACCCTGACCGAAACGGCCCCCTTCCCGGTAGTGGTTACCAGCCTGAGTGACAACACCGTGCTGTACGTCAACCACCGCGCCGAAACGCAGTTCCACATCCGGCGCAGCGAGGCCATCGGACGCAACGCCCCGGACTACTGGGCGGATACGGCGCAACGCCGCATCATGCTGGACCTGCTGCACGCCCAGGGCCAGGTGACCGACTTCGAGGCGCAGCTCAAGGATGATCACGGCAACCTGTTCTGGGTCTATCTCTCCGCCGCGCTCGTTACCTTCGACGGCAAACCGGCGGCCTTCGTCTCCTTCAACGACATCAGCGAGCGCAAGCGCATCGAGCAGGCGCTGCGCGACAGCGAGCGTCACTACCGCCTGCTGGCGGAGAATGCCTTCGACGTCATCTGGACCATGGACCTGCAGGGGCGCTTCACCTACGTCAGTCCGTCGGTGGAACGCCTGCGCGGCTACAGTGTGGAAGAGGTGATGCAGCAGACGGTGGAAGAGGCACTGACACCGGAATCGGCGCAGCGCGCCGCGGCCGGCATGCGCCATGTCCTGGAAGCCGGCGAAGTGCTGCAACACCACTGGGAACTGGAGCAGCCCTGCAAGGACGGCTCCACCGTATGGACCGATGTGATGGTCAGCCTGATGCACGACGCCGACGGCAAGCCGAGCGGCATCCTGGGCATCACCCGCGACATCACCGAGGAGCGGCACGTACGCGAGGCCCTCAACACCCGCAGCGTCGCCATCGAGGCGGCGGCCGAGGCGGTGATCATCACCGACCCGGAAGGCCATATCGAATACGTCAATCCGGCCTTCGGCCAGATGACCGGCTACAGCACGGACGAGGTCATCGGCAAGAAACCGAGCATCCTCAAGAGCGGCCACCAGTTTCCCGCCTTCTATCGGGACCTGTGGGACACCATCACCGCCGGCAAGATCTGGCGCGGCGAAACCATCAATCGCCGCAAGGACGGCAGCGTGTACACCGAGATCATGGCCATCGCGCCGGTGCGCGACAACCAGGGCCGCATCGCCCACTATGTCGCCATCAAGCACGACATCACCAAGCGCAAGGAGCTGGAGGCCCGCCTCGAGCGCCTGGCCCACTTCGACGTGCTCACCAACCTGCCCAACCGCCCGCTGTTCTACGACCGGCTGGAACGCGCCATCGCCAGCGCGCGCCGCAACAGCGAGTCCGTCGGACTGCTGTTCATCGACCTCGACGGCTTCAAGCAGGTCAACGACACCTGCGGCCACGACATGGGCGATCGCCTGCTGCAGGAGGTGGCGCAGCGCCTGCTTGGCAGCGTGCGTGAGTCCGATACCGTGGCACGCATGGGGGGCGATGAATTCACCGTCATCCTGCGCAGCCTCGCCGCCCCCGACAACGCCGAGGCCGTAGCCCGCAAGATCGTCACCGTGCTGAGCGAACCGTTCTTCATCAACCAGCAGGCACTGCACATCGGCGCCAGCATCGGCATCAGTCTCTACCCGTTGCACGCCGACACGCTGGAAAACCTGGTGCACTATGCCGATCAGGCCATGTATGAGGTAAAGCGCGGGGGAAAGAACAGTCACGCGCTCTATGCGCCGCCGGCCGCAGGTTGATACGGCGGCGGCATGGCTCATGCTTGGGTGAGCGCCGGTGAAGGCTCTCCTACCGTTATGCGGAACAAGGCATACAGACTGACGCCGACCGCCCTCAACCAGCCGCATCCAGCGCCAGCCGCCGCCCCTCGCGCAGGAGCAGTTCGACCTCGGCGGCGGGCAGCGGCTTGCTGAACAGGAACCCCTGCACCTGATCGCAGCCGTGGGCCCGCAGGAACTGCAGTTGCGCCATGGTCTCGACACCCTCGGCCAGCACATGCAGATTGAGACTGTGGCCCATGGCGATGATGGTGCCGGCGATGGCCGCATCGTCGGCATCGGTGGTGACGTCGCGCACGAAGGACTGATCGATCTTCAGGGTATCGATGGGGAAGCGCTTCAAGTAGCTGAGCGAGGAATAGCCGGTGCCGAAATCGTCCACCGACAGCGAAATGCCCAGCGCCTTCAGCTGGCGCAGCATGGCCGCGCCGGCCTCGGCATTGCCCATCAGGCTGCCCTCGGTGATCTCCAGTTCCAGCCAGGACGCATCGGCGCCGCTCTCCGCCAGGGCGGCGCGCACCGTCTGCAGCAGATTGCTCTGGCAGAACTGGCGCGGCGACAGGTTGACCGCCACGCGCAAGCGCGTGAAACCAGCCTGCTGCCAACGCGCGATCTGCTGGCAGGCCGCATGCAGCACCCACTCGCCCACCTGCACGATCATGCCGGTCTCTTCCAGCACCGGGATGAACTGCGACGGCATCACCATGCCGAGCTCCGGATGGCGCCAGCGCAGCAGCACCTCGACGCCGATGATACGGCCGTCGCTCAGCGCGTTCTGCGGCTGGAAATACAGCTCGAATTCCTCGCGTTCGAGGGCGCGGCGCAGACTGTTCTCCATCACCAGCCGCTCGAAGGCGGAGGCGTTCATCTCGCTGCGGTAGAACTGGTAGTTGTTACGTCCGGCCTCCTTGGCGTGATACATCGCGGTATCGGCGTACTTGATCATGTCCTCCAGCGACTGGGCATCCTGCGGATAGACGCTGATGCCGGCGCTGGTGGTGACGAACACCTCGTGGCCGAGCAGCTGGAACGGCGCGCCCAGCGCCGCCAGCATCTGTTGCGCGATATGGGCGATCTCCGTCTCATGGGTCAGGTTGGTGAGCATGATGACGAATTCGTCGCCACCGAGACGCGCCACGGTGTCGCATTCGCGCACGCTGCCCTGCAGGCGCCGCGCCGCCTCCTTGAGCAATTCGTCACCAATGAAATGGCCCAGGGTGTCGTTGATGTTCTTGAAGCGATCCAGGTCGATGTACAGCAGCGCCACCATGTGCCGGCTGCGCTTGGCCTCGGCCATGGCCTGCAACAAGCGGCCATGAAACATGGTGCGGTTGGGCAGCTCGGTGAGCGGGTCGTAGTAGGCCAGGTGATAGATGCGCTGTTCCGCCTCCTTCTTTTCGGTGATGTCGCTGAAGATGGCGACGTAGTGGCTGGCCTGCCCCGCGGCATCGGGCAGCAGGTTGATGGACAGCCACTCCGGATACACCTCGCCGTTCTTGCGCCGGTTCCAGATCTCGCCCTGCCACTTGCCCTCGGCGCGCAGCCGCGCCCACATGGTCTGATAGAAGTCCTCGCCGTGGCGCCCCGACTTGAGCACCGCCGGTGTCTGGCCGAGGATTTCCTCCTCCGCATAGCCGGTGATGGCACTGAAGGCGTGATTGACACGCAGGATGTGGCCGCCGGCATCGGTGACCAGGATGCCCTCGACGCTGTTGTCGAATACCTTGGCGGCCAGGCGCATGTTCTCTTCCGTGGCGCGGCGCTCGGTGAGGTCGCGCAGCGCGGCGATGAACAGCGGCTGCTCCTGCTGCGTGGCCTCGGACAGGGCGATCTCCAGCGGAAAGGTGCTGCCGTCGCGGCGCACACCCACCATCTCGCGCGTGCGGCCCAGCGCCTGGCTGTTGTCGCGCGCAGTGAGGTAGCGGTGCACGAAGGCCTCATGCTGGCTGCGGTAGGGCTCCGGCATCAGCAGGGTCACGCTACGGCCGATGATGTCGGCGGCGGCATAACCGAAGATCTGCTCCGCCGCATGGTTGAAGCCGGTGATCAGGCCATTGCCGTCGATGGTGACGATGCCGTCGAGGATGTTCTCCAGCACCGCTTCGTTGCGCCGGCTGCTCTCGCGCAGTGCCGCCTCGTTGCGGCGCCGCGCGGTGACATCACGGAAGAACACCCACAAGCCTTCCGCCGACGGATAGAGATGGGTTTCGAAGAATTTCTGCAGCGGCGGGTAATAGCCCTCGAACTGCTCCTTGTTCTGCTGGCGCAGCGCCTGGGCAAAGCGCTTGTAGAAACTGCTGGCCAGCTCCGGCGCCACGTCCCACAACTCCTGCCCCAGGGCATCCTGGCGCGGCACCTCCAGCAGACGCTCCGCCTCGGCGTTGAAATAGGTAATGTGCCAGTCGCTGTCCACCGCCAGATAGGCGTCGGTGGTGCTCTCCAGCAGGGAGATGATCTGGCGGCTCTTGTCCTGCAACTCCGCCTCGGCACGGCGCCGTTCGGTGGCGTCACGGCCGACGACGACCAACCCCTTGCGGCTGCCGTCATCGTTGTACAGCGGCACCTTGCCGATCTCGAACAGCAGGCTGGGGCCGTCGGGACGCGGAATCACCTCCTCGGTCCACAGCGCCTTGCCGGCCTGCCACACCGCATCGTCGCTGCCGGCGCCGGCCTCCAGCGCATCGCGGTAGAACGGGCTCAGCTGCCCCAGTTCCTGATCGGTGCGGCCGCGATACTCGACCCCTTCCAGTCCGAAGGTGCGCAGCCCGAAGCGGTTGGCCACCAGCCAGCGGCCGGTGCCGTCCTTGAAGCAGACCAAGTCGGGCATGGCATCGAGCAGCGTCTCCAGCCAGTACTGCTGGTTGCGCAGCGCCTCGGTGACGCGGCGTGCCTCGGTGATGTCCTGCACCGTGCCCACCATGCGCAACGGGGTACCGTCGGCGGCGCGGAATACCTCGCCGCGCTGGCGCACCCAGCGCTCCTCGCCGTCGCGGCGCACGATGCGGTGGACGATGTTGAAGGGACGTTGGCAGGTCAGCGCCTGCTCCACCGCCGCGCGCACCTCGGCGCGGTCGGCCTCGTGCACGAAGTGGAGGAAATCCTCGAAGCTGGCTGCCGTGACCTGGGGCGACAGGCCGAACACGCGATAGATCTCGTCCGACCAGTGGACGCGGTCGTTGGCATAATGCCACTCCCAATGGCCGAGGGAGGCGATGCGCTGCGCCTCGGCCAGACGCATCTCGCTCAGACGCAGGGCGCGCTCGCGCTCCATGTCGAGGTGATGGGCCTGGTGCAGGCTGTGCGACATGGCATTGAAGGCGGCCACCGCCTGCGCCAGGGCATCGTTGCCTTCCACCGGCAACTGATAACCATATTCGCCGTCGGCGATGCGCCGCGCCCCCCCCTTGAGGCGGCGCAGATCGCGGAACAGCAGCCCCATCAGGGCGAAGGTAGCCAGCAGACCGCAGGCGATGATCAGCAGCACGCCGGCCAGGCGATGACTGCCGGACCAGCCATGGCCATTGCCCGGCACCAGTGTCACCTCGACCCGCCCCCAGGCGTGGTCACCATCGGCGATGAGGGCATCGGCCCGCAACGGCCCGGCGCGGCCGGCCGGCAGCGGCTCGCCCACCTCGGCCATCAGCTGCTCGCGGCCATAGACGCGCACATGCCCCAGCCAGCGCCCATCCACCAGGCCACGCACCTGACGCTCCACCGCCGCGGTGTCACCGGCCAGCACGCTGGCCCGCAGCACGGCCGCCAGCATGTCGGCGGCCACGATGACATGGGCACGCTGCTGCTGCTCCAGCTCGGCCCGCGCGACCGATTGTTCGCGCCACAGCAGGAATACGGCCATAGCCACCACCACGGCCAGCAGACCGAGGGTGATCTTGTTGCGGAGCAGAAAGTGGGGCGACATGAGAGGAAACCAGGGATCCGGATCGGGGGTCTGGGCGCGAATGAAGATCTGCGCAGGTTAGCATAAACGCAACAACACCCCCCGCCTTTGCGGCAGCGGGGCGCCATTCTCGCCCGGCTTCACCAAATATTCACGTGATTTTGACCGCTGTTTTACATCGCCGAGGCTAGGCTGCGACGGATATTCCTCAACCCGTGGGAGCCCACCATGGCCGTATCCCCACCCCTGTTTCGCCGCCTGAGGTCGCTTCCCGCTCTGTTGCTGGCGCTCATTGCCGTAGTGCTGCCCTTCATACCGTTGCTGTCCCACCGGCTGGACGCCCTGGCCCTGGCCGCACTGCCACTGTCGCTCATCGCCGCACGTATGGAGCGTGGCATGTCCTGACCCATGCAGTATCGCTGGCTGCCTTATGGTAGTATGCAGCATCATTTATCATCCCTTATCACTCCCGGCCCCCCAGGCATAACAGGAGTCCTCATGCGTGCATTGTTGTCCGGCCTGATTGCCCTGCTGTTGTCCCCTGCCGCCCTCGCCAGTGAAGCGGCCACCGCGCTCGACCTGACCGCAACCTGGTTCGGCATCGCCGCCGTCGTGGTCTTCGTGCTGGCCTATGCCCTGGTGGTGACGGAAGAATTCCTCCACCTGCGCAAGTCCAAGCCGGTCCTCGTTGCCGCCGGCATCATCTGGATCCTGGTGGGCGCGGCCTATGCGCTGCACCACGACACCCACACGGCCGGCGCCGCCATCCGCCACAACCTGATGGAATATGCCGAGCTGATGCTGTTCCTGCTGGCGGCGATGACCTACATCAACACCATGGAAGAACGCCAGCTGTTCAGCGCCCTGCGCGCCTGGCTGGTATCGCGCGGCTTTTCCCTGCGCACGGTGTTCTGGATCACCGGTGTGCTGGCCTTCTTCATCTCCCCCATTGCCGACAACCTGACCACCGCCCTGCTGATGGCCGCCGTGGTGATGGCCGTGGGCGCCGGCAATACCCAGTTCATCGTGCTGTCGTGCATCAGCATCGTGGTGGCCGCCAATGCCGGCGGCGCCTTCAGTCCCTTCGGCGACATCACCACGCTGATGGTGTGGCAGAAGGGCATCATCGAATTCAACGAGTTCTTCACCCTGTTCCTGCCCTCCCTGGCCAACTGGCTGATCCCGGCGGCGCTGATGTCCTTCGCCGTGCCGCAGGGCCGGCCGCAGGCGGTGACGGAAGAGATCGAGGTGAAGTACGGCGGCTATGTGGTGGTGCTGCTGTTCATCGCCACCATCGCGCTGGCCGTGTCCATGCACAGCTTCCTGCACCTGCCGCCGGTGCTGGGCATGATGACCGGCCTCGGCGTGCTCAAGCTGTACGGCTACCTGCTGCGCCGTCACGAACTCAAGCACGAGAGCATCCGTGGTCCCGAGGCCCTGGACCTGGGCGAGCTGGCGCCCTACGTGAAGGCGAAGCACAAGCCGTTCGACATTTTCATCAGCATGAAACGCGCCGAGTGGGACACCCTGATGTTCTTCTATGGCGTGGTGCTGTGCGTCGGCGGCCTCGGCACCATGGGTTATCTGGCCCATGCCTCGGAGTGGCTGTATCAGGGC
>Ga0172382_10007625_pt1 | contig 15314 bp, 12 predicted proteins | sample Leawel138RmetaG_FD_122245 | JGI IMG/M metagenome (GOLD analysis project Ga0172382, IMG submission 122245) | Leachate microbial communities from a municipal landfill in Southern Ontario, Canada - Leachate well 138R metaG | ecosystem: Engineered > Solid waste > Landfill > Unclassified | place...
CCGCCAGGCGCGGCTGGATGACGCCGTCCGTACCGAAGTAGACGAGGTTCTCGTACACCTGGTTGGTGATGGAGAACGAGAGGCCGTTGAACGTGCGGTTGGGGTCCAGGGTGACCGGGTTGGCGACCTGCGCCATGGTCAGGCGCTGGGCTCCGGCCGAGGCACCAAGGAGCAGTAGTCCTAGGGCGAGAACTTTCAGTAGCTGGGCGATTCTCCGCATGCTTCCTCCAAGAAAAGTAAGAGACGTAGCGTGCTGTCTTGCGCGCCCCCCGTCAGGACAGCGTCAGCAATCATCACACGGGCACCGCGCAACTCGTGTGTCGTGCTAGCTTCACTCCATGCGTAAGACGGTACAGCTCGACGAGGACACGGCAGCCGCCATTGAGTTCCTTGAGGGGCCCACCACGCGCTAGGCGAGCCGGGAGACATTCGCTACCAAGCACCTACCAGAGCCACGAAGCAGTACCGCGTAGCAGTGAGAGAGTAACAGCGCTGCCAATTGTGAGTGCGGTCCGCCGCCCCTTGAGTTCGTTTGTTGCAGTAGAACCCGAGCCTGTAAACCCGCTAGAAACTAGCGGCACGTCGACCAACCACACCTCACTCGCCCCCTCCACTCTGAGCCAGTAGCGTTCGAACGAGCCGAAGAAGCCGTGCGACGCGATCACGGCGGAAGCGCGCCAAGTGTCAGGCGGAACGTGCGCGCCGGCTTCCGAGAGCACGACATGCTCGGGCCGCACCATCACGGTTCCCGTCTCTCCAGCTTTGGGTGTGCGCTCGTCCGGTAGGCATGCCGTGAGGTCCTGGCCCGCAGCGCTTACGTTCACGTAGCCGTCTCCGACCTCTCGCACGGTCACGCTCAGCAGGTTCGCGAGCCCCACGAACTCCGCTACGAAGCGGTTGGCTGGACCGGCGTACACGCGCTGCGGTGCGGCGACCTGCTGGATGCGCCCCTCGTTCATCACCACTAACTGATCGGAGAGCGAGAGCGCCTCGTCCTGGTCGTGAGTCACGTACAGGGTCGTGATGCCCAGCTGGCGCTGCAGCTCACGCAGCTCGGCGCGCAGCCGCAGCCGCAGCTTGGCGTCGAGGTTCGAGAGCGGCTCGTCCATGAGCAGCACCTCGGGCTCGAGCACCATCACGCGGCCGAGCGCCACGCGCTGCTGCTGTCCGCCGGATAGTTGATGCGGGTAGCGTTCAGCTAGCGCGGTCAGGTCGAGTTGCTCCAGGGCGCGTGCGGCCCGCTCTCTTAGTTCGGCATTAGGCACGCGGTGTCTGCGCAGGCCGTACTCCACGTTCTTCAGCACGCTCATGTGCGGGAAGAGCGCGTAGTCCTGGAACACCATGCCCACGCCCCGCAGGTTAGGTGGCCTGCCCGCCTGGTCCACGCCGCCGATGCTCACCGTGCCCGCGTCCGGTTCCACGAAGCCCGCCACCATGCGCAGCACGGTGGTCTTGCCGCAACCGCTGGGCCCGAGCAGGGTGGTGAAACTGCCCCGCGGCACCTCGAGCGAGAAATCGGTAACCGCCCTGGTGTCGCCGTATACCTTGCCGAGACCCGTGAGCCTCACGTGCGGGGTGCTATTCCGGTCAGGCGCCAGCACGGGTGAACTCCTGGAACGGCTTGAACCTGCGCCCTGTAATCAGGAAGAGGAGAGCTAGCGCAACCATCGTCACGATTATGAGCGCTGCGGCCAGCGCCGCAGCCCGGCCCCAGCTTCCCTGGTCGGCCAGGTTGAGGATGGTGACCGACGCCAGAGGGGTATCGAACGACACTAGGAAGATGACCGTGCTGAGCGTGCCTACCGACTGCACGAAGCAGAACACGAACGCCGCCATAAGCGCTTGTCGCGTTAGCGGCGCCACCACCGTGGCAAAGGCAGTGAGTTTGGAGGCGCCTAGGTTGGCGGCGCTCTCGTCGAGCGAGGTGCGCAGCTGGTCGATCGCGGCCGCGCACACGCGGTAACCGACCGGCAGGTACGACACCGCCATGCCAACGACGATGATGATCCCAGTGCCGGTCAGCCGTAGCGGTCCCTGGCTGAACGCCAGCACGAACGCTACGCCCATGAGCGTGCCGGGGATGGCGGCGGGCAGCAGCGTGGCCAGATCGAGTCCCGTGCGCCCCGGAACCCCGCCGCGCTTGACGAGGAATGCCACCAAGCCCGCCAGCACGGTGCAGAGAACCGAGGCCAGCGCCGCGAAGCGCAGGCTGTTACCCAGGCCGCCTACGTGGCTCAGCACGTAACGAGCGTGCTCGAGGGTGAGGCTGAAGTCGACGCCCCACAAGCGCGTGAGCGCGCCCATGAGGATGACGCCCAGGTTGGCCACCACGAAGAGGGTCACCAGCACGCACAGCGCGAAGAGCGACCAGTGCAGCCACGGCGCCACCGCCGGCGGCGGCAGCGACGACGAGCGGCCACCCACCGTGGCGTAGCGCCCCTGGGTGGCGGACTGGACCCACTGCTGCGTCGCGAAGAGCAGTACGGCCGGCACCAGAAGGATCAGGCCCAACGCCGCGCTGGTGCCGAAGCTAGCCCAGCCCGTGAGCTGCGTGTACACGGCCGTGGCCAGCACCTGGAAGCGGCCCCCGACCAGCATGGGGTTACCGAAGTCGCCCAGCACACCGATGGAGATGAAGAGCGCCGCGGCCAGCAGCGCGGGCGTGACCAGCGGCAGCGTCACGCTGCGGAGCACCTGCCACCTGCCGGCCCCAAGCCCGCGGGCGGCCTGCTCGAGCGACGTGTCCGCGGCCATGAACGCCCCGCGCAGCACCAGGTAAGCCACCGGGAAGAACGAGAGAGTCTGCGCCAGCCACAGGCCGTGCCAGCCGTAGATGCTCGTCTCGAGCCCCAGCAGGTGATAGGTGAACAGGCCGCGCCGACCGAGCAGCAGGATGAACGCCAGGCCCGAGACGAACGGTGGCGTTAGCAGCAGGAACAGCGGCACCGCGCTGAACAGCTGCGCGCCGGGGACCCGGGCGCGGGTGACCGCGAACGCGTACAGGGTGCCCAGCAGCAGCGAGCTCGTGGTACTCAGCACTAGCATGAGCGCGGTGTTGCCAGCAGCGCGCTGCCAGCGCGGGGTGGTGAAAACCTGGCGCCAGTCGGCCACGGTGGGTTCCAGCGCCACCCGCGCTAGCGGCCACACCACGAACACGAGCAGGAACAGCCCAGCCAGCCCGTACGCCAGGAGGAGGCCCGGGTCGTAACGCCACAGGCGCCCTACCCGCTTGAGGCCGGTCGTCAATCAACCACCTGTTGCCATAGCAGCAGCACCTCGTCGCGCTGCTCGCCCGCCAGTTCCGCGTCGTAGTCGATGAGGTCGAACTCGGCGAAGGTGTTGGCGCCCCCCGGCAGAGCGGCCTGGGGGTTGAGGGGCGTGGTGAACGACTGCGCCGAGAACGCTTCCTGCGCCCGGGCGGAGAGCACGAACTCGACGAACAGGCGCGCGTTCTCCGGGTTCGGGCCGCCCGCTATGACGGACACGGAGCCCACCTCCCCGGCGGTGGCGGGGGGCACGATGGTGCTTACGGGGAAGCCGTCGTTACGGTAACGAGCCAGCGCGTGCACGTAGGCCACACCGATGGCGTACTCGCCCGTACCCACCAGCTGAGGCGGTGCGCCGCCGCTGGCGGGGAACTGACCAACCAGGCTCGCCAGGGCCTCCAGGTACTCCCAGCCTGCCTCCCAGCCGAGTCGCTGCAGTTGCGCCTGCACGAACAGGTAAGCGGTGGAAGAGGAGACCGGGTCGGTCATGACGATCTCGCCGTCGAAGGCGGGGTTCAGTAGGTCGTCCCAGGTAGCCGGCAGCTCCTCGTTAGGGAAACGCTGCTCGAAGCGCTCCAGGTTGACGCCGATGCCGAGCGCCGTGAGGTAGAAGCCGGTCCAGTAACCCTCGTCGCTGACGGCGTAAGCGGGCAGGCCAGCGGCGCCTTCGGGATGGAAGACAGCCAGGGCGCCCGTCTCGGCTATGGCTATGTGCTGTGCGCTCGGGCCGCCCAGGAGTACGTCGGCCTGCGGTGCGCCCGCTTCGGCTATCACGCGGCTCACCAGCTCACCGGTCGACGCCCGCAGGTAGTTCACCCGTACGCCCGTTTCGGCCTCGAACATCTCCGCCAGCAGCCGCACGTCATCGTCGTTGATGACGGCGTACACGCGCACCTCGCCCTGCGCCAAGGCGACGCCAGGGAGCAACACTAGGGCTGCAGCGAGGAGTAGTGCGAGCCGAGCCAGGCGTTGCCCAAGGTTTCGGCGTGGGGTGGCGGACGAGGGGGAGTTCATGCCGGCAGTGTATCGCCAAGGCGTGAACCGTACGTCAGGCGCTCTTACGTCGCTCCGAGTGACGCTCGCCTACCCATGCCGGCAGCGTGACCGCTACTGAACGTCGATCCCCAAAGGCGTGTGCTGCCTAGTTCGTGGCCTCGCGCACCTCTACGCGTAACCGGCCGTAGTTGTTGTCCGGGCTGCCGCTAACCCGCCTCAGCACGAGCGCTTTGCCCGTTCCGGTGGCTTGGATCTCGTAACTATGCTCCGCGTTCGGTCCGTCGCCCGCTACGAACTGACCGAAGTCCCAGAAGTTCACCCCGCCGTCTACGCTGATCTGGATACCGGAGCCGCGGAACGGCATGGTCTGCGCGCAGCGGCTCGAGCCGTTCGGTGCGGCGAACACCCACACGGCGTCCATGCCGACCTGGCCGTTCGTCACGGCTGGCGAAGCGTACTGCGGTTCGCTCTCAGGCTCACCGGCACACGTGCCGAGGTTCCACTCGGCTAGGCTCCAAGAACTGTGGGTACCTTCGACCGTTACTAAGTAATCCCCGTTCTGCTCAAGGATCGGCCCCGTGGCGGTCGGCGTACCACTAGCCGAGTGCGTGTCTAGGAAGAACGGTTCCAAGGGGTTTGGTGGTTGCCTGTTGCCGTCCGTCTGGCCGCAGGCGGCGAGTACAAGAACCAGGGCCGTTAGGAGTGAGGACATCCGAGCTTTAGTCATGGAACGACGATAGAGAGTCGGGGCTAAATCGAGATTAAGGGCTGCAAGCTGTCGAGCTCTGGGGCCTCACAACCGTGTAGCAGCGGGCTAGTCTTAACGCAATTGACACGGAGGCACCGCCATGAGCAACGACACTCCCGCACCCGAGAAACCGAAACTGATCGCCGACGAGCTGGTAACCACCGAGCATGAGGTCGTGATAGGTGGGCAGCCGGTTCGTTACCGCGCCACCACCGGCCTGGTCTCGCTTAACCGCGAGAAGAGCGAGAACGACATCTACCAGGGCGTGGGCACCGTCGCGCGGTTGTTCGTGACCGCCTACACGCGATTGGATGTTGAGGATGTGGCTGCTAGGCCCATCACCTTCGCCTACAACGGCGGTCCGGGCTCCTCATCGGTGTGGTTGCACCTGGGAACGTTTGGCCCTCGCCGGGTAGTGATGGGGGAAGAAGGCGAGCCGCTACCGGCTCCCTACCGCCTGGCGGACAACGAGCATTCGCTGCTCGACGTCACGGACCTGGTGTTCATCGACCCCGTTGGTACCGGCTGGAGCCGACCGGCGGAGGGCGAGAAAGCCAAGGTGTTCCACGGTTACCAGCAGGACCTGGAGAGCGTAGGCGACCTGATTCGCGAGTGGCTCGGGCGCGAGGACCGCTGGCTCAGCCCCAAGTACCTAGCTGGCGAGAGTTACGGCACCACCCGCTCGGCCGGCCTGTCCGGTTACCTGCAAGACCGCCACGGCATCTACCTCTCAGGCATCATGCTCATCTCGTCGGTGCTTGACTTCTCCACCGTGCGCTTCAACGTGGGCAACGACCTGCCGCCGCTCTTGTACCTGCCGAGTTACGCGGCCACCGCCTGGTACCACCGGCGCCTCGGCGCAGAGCTTCAGGTCAAGCCGCTGCAGGAGCTTCTGAGCGAGGTGGAGGAGTTCGCCCTAGAGCGTTACAGCCGGGCGCTGCTCAAGGGGGACCGCCTGGAGGCGGACGAGCGCGCCGCCGTGGCGGAGCGGCTGGCGGCCTACACGGGCACCAGCGTGGAGTTCGTGGAGCGCAACAACCTGCGGATCACCCTTCCGCGCTTCGCGAAGGAGCTGCTGCGGACCGAACGCACCACCGTGGGTCGGCTGGACAGCCGTTACAAGGGCGTGGACCGCGACGCCGGCGGTGACTCCTTCGAGTACGACCCCAGTTACTCCGCCATCCAGGAGCCGTACACAGCCGTGTGGAACGCATACGTGCGCACGGAGCTGGGTTTCCGGCATCAGCCCGATATCACTTACGAGATCATCGCTAACCTGTACGAGAACTGGGATTACTCTAAGTTCATGGGTCAGTACGTGAACGTGGCCGACACGCTGCGCAAGGCCATGAGCACCAACCGTCACCTGCGAGTGCACGTGGCTTCCGCCTACTACGACCTGGCCACGCCCTACTTCGCGACCGAGTACACCCTGGCGCACCTGGGTCTCGAGGGCGAGCTGCGCGAGAACATCAGTACCTCCAGCTATGAGTCGGGGCACATGATGTACGTGCGGCTCGAGGATCTGGCTAAGTTGAAAGAGGAGCTGGCGGCGTTCATCTTGAGCTGACCGAGTCGAGACAGGGCGCCAACAGCGTTCGTGGCGCCGCGTTGCTTTAGGTTCAACGCCTGCCGATGCGCCCCAGGTGCGTGTCTTGGAAGCTGGTGGGCTCCTTCAGGCCGTAGCCCACCAGGCGGTCCAAGCCGATGTGCGCCAGCCAGATGATGGCGATCTGGACGCCCAGATCCGCGCCCAGCACGTACGAAACGAGACCGATGATTACTGGGGTCAGGGTGAAGTGCCCCAGGTTGTATGTGGCCGCGCCCACCTTCGGTCCGCGCAAATACCCCAGCATGAACAGGTCGGGCGCGAACAGTAGCAGTAGGAACAGCCACCAGGATCCGCCCAGCACGGCGTAAAGCGTTACCGTCACAGCGAGCAGCGCCAGCCCCTCAAGCCTGAGTAGCGTGACTGTCTTAGTCAAGTGCTCTGCCTCCGCCCCCGTTAGCGTTCAGTAGCACCACCAGTATGCACCCGGACACTATGAGCTGGTACGCCGCGCCCACGCTCACGCTGGCGTGGCGCCGCGCGGCGACCGCATCTGCTGGTTACCTGGGTTCGGCCTGGCCGCGTTCTGGCGGGTTGACGGTGAGGGTGTCGGCCTCGAGGTTCGCGACCAGGCGACCGAGTGTGCTTAGGAGCCCTGCCGCCTCGGCTTCTGTAATGCCGGCGAGTGTTAGCGCATTCACGTTCGCAACGATTGCGCTAGCAGCCTAGCCAAGTATTAGAGTTTCCTGGGCTACACGCCCACTTTCCGTGTTCTGGCCCGTCAGTTAGAAGCGCGTGTTCTTAACGCCGTACATGTCGTCGTCGACGACCTTCATCAGCCGTGTCAGTGCGCTCAAAACTAGCGCTGGAGTGGCGACGCTATCCGGTGTGGGCTCCAGGTAACCCACGCCGATGCTCACTTCCACAGCGCCGGGATGATCGGTTCGCTGCCTGGCGATGGATTCCTTCAGCCGCGGCGCGAGCTCGGCAACGGCGGCCTTGCCGAGTCCTGGAAGGAGCACCACGAACTCGTCGCCTCCCAGCCGGCCAACCAGGTCGTACTGCCTAACCTTGTCCCGGATGCCGTGGGCGATGGCTTTCAACGCTACGTCGCCCGCCTGATGTCCCCACTTGTCGTTTATCGACTTGAAGTCGTCGGCGTCCACCATCAACAAGCTCACGGGTCGGCCGTTCCGGGCGGCGCGCTGCAACTCCTCAATCGCGCGCTCCTCGAAGCCACGCCGGTTGAGGAGCTCCGTGAGCGGATCGCGGCGCGCCTGCACTGCCAGCTCGGCCGTGACGCGACCGCTGAACAGCAGGAAGTAGGCGAACACCGCGCCCAGGGCGATGACCACGCTTAGTGCCACGGATAGGTTGGGAACGACCCGTTGTGTCATGAACGGTGGGGCTTCCCCCTGGACGATCGTGATGATCACGCGGACCAGTAGCAGAGCTGCGGTGGTGCCCAGCCAGTAAGCGGCAGCCCGCCGGCCCGGATTATGGAGGCTGCCGGGGCTCTTGCGGAACAGCCTGACGCTGCTCAGCGCCAGCATGAATCCGAGCGCCACCGACATGACCACGACGCGCACCATGTACGCGTCCACTAAGTACCGTGCCGCCACCGTGGCGAGGATGGCGGGCAGCACCACGGCCAGGTAGATCCGCCGGTTGGACCTCTCGCCGTCCAGCAGCCGGATGCTCTGATACACCAGCGCGATGGCGAGCAAGTAGAAGAAGTTGGCGCCCAGCACCGTGAAGATGTCCGGCACCAGGTCCCCAAACGCGAACAGTAACCAGGAGATCCCGAGCGTGAGGGTCGCTCCGGTCCCCACAAGAGCGCTGCGGCGGATGTCCGCTGGGAGGGTGCGCACCAGCAGCCCTAATGTGATGGTGGTGATGACTAGGAAGCCTGATCCCATGACGAACACCGTGCGTGGGTCAAGAATCATGGCGCGTCTCGCTCCGGGGGTAAGGCGGTCAGCAAGTTCAGCATTCGAAGGACTCGATTATAACGGCGCGTTGGGCGGCGGGACATATGGGAATGGCGCTCACCTTTGCGCAGGGCGCAGTATGTGTGCATGAGAGTAAACGGCAAGGTCATCGTGGTAACCGGCGCTGGCAGCGGCATGGGCCGCGAACTCACTCTCCTCTTGCTCTCCAGGGGCGCTAAGGTAGCTGCCGCCGACCTGAACATGGCCGGACTGCAGGAAACCGCGTCGCTGGCGGGCCAGGGCGCCCAGCTCGAGCTGTTCGAGCTCGACGTTTCCAACCAGGCTGCGGCGGAGGCGCTGCCGCAGAAGGTCATAGACCGCTTCGGCGCCGTGGACGGCGTCATCAACAACGCCGGCATCATCCAGCCGATGATCCCTGTGGCCGACCTCGATTACGGCGTCATACAGAAAGTGCTCAACGTCAATTTCTACGGGGTCCTATACCTCACCAAGGCGTTCCTCCCGCACCTGAAGGCGCGGCCGGAGGCGCACATCGTGAACACCTCCAGCATGGGCGGCTTCCTGCCCGTGCCGGGGCAGACCATCTACGGCGCCTCGAAGGCGGCGGTGAAGCTGTTCACGGAAGGGCTGTGGTCGGAGCTGGCCGACACCAACGTGAAGGTGACCGTGGTGTTCCCCGGCGCTATCCAGACCAACATCGCTACCAACTCCGGCTTGGGCGATTACCAGGAGAAGATGGAGAAGCAGATGAGTGGCGGGTCCGCCAAGGCGCCTCCCATGACGCCTGCGCCGGAGGCCGCTCGCATCATCGTGGACGGCATGGAAGCCGACCACTTCCGCGTGCTGGTGGGGAAGGACGCGCGCTTCTTAGACATGCTCTACCGCCTGGCGCCTAAGCGGGCCGCTGGGTTCATCTACAAGCAGATGCGGTCGATCCTGGCCAAGTAGCACCGCTACGCGCCGACCAATTGACAGCCTTACGCTGTAAACGTAGACTTACGGCGTAAGGCTGTTGCATGAGAGGAGACGCCGAATGACAGCGAGCACTAGCGACAGGCCGGCGCTTGACCTGGCAACGATCGTGTCTACGGCGGTGCGCTTAGCAGATGCCGAGGGCCTCGAGAGGCTCTCTATGCGGCGCCTGGCGCAGGAACTAGGCGTTCAGGCGATGTCGCTCTACCACCACGTTCCCAACAAGGAGAACCTGCTAGACAGAATGGTCGATGCAGTTTACGCAGAAGTCGATAAGCCCGCCGCCCGCGGGCCTTGGCGCGAGGCCATGGCGAGGCGGGCCAGATCCGCACGGGAGGTGCTCAACCGGCACCGCTGGGCCACACCGCTCATGGATTCACGGCGCGAGCCGGGACCCAGCACCCTGGGTCACCACGAGGCGGTACTCGACTGCCTGCGAGTGGGCGGCTTCTCCGTGGCGCTGGCGGCGCACGCCTTCTCGCTCCTGGACGCCTACATCTTCGGGTTCGTGCTCCAGGAGCAAGCGCTCCCCTTCGAGTCCCCAGACGAGGCGCGGGCCGTGGCCACCGCTATCGGCGAGCAGATGGGCGACGCTTATCCGCGCATGACCGAGATGCTCACGCAGCACGTGCTGAAGGGCGATTACGACTATGCGCTCGAGTTCGATTACGGGCTCGAGTTGATTCTAGAAGGGCTCGAGCAGCGCTACAACGCTGCGCTAGACGGTAGCCCCGCGACAATCACAGCTACCAGCACCACGACCACCGGAGGCAAGCGATGAAAGCGATAGTCAGGGAGTCTTACGGCGGGCCCGAGGCCATAGAACTGAAAGAGGTTAGTACGGGAGCTCCGGGCGTTGGCGAGGTGCTCATCGATGTCATGGCCGCCTCGCTTAACGCGGCCGACGTTCATCTGCTGCGGGGCACGCCGTGGCCGGCCCGCCTGGCGTTCGGACTGAGCAAGCCCAAACAGCCGCGGCTGGGGGCGGACGTGGCGGGTCGAATAGCGGCAGTGGGCGCGGGCGTCAGCGAGTTCAGTGTGGGCGACCGCGTCTTTGGCGACCTCAGTGGCGCTGGCTTCGGAGCGTTCGCCGAGCAGGTGGTGGCGCCCGTTAACGCCCTGACAAACGTGCCCGAAGGCGTTAGTTACCAGCACGCTGCCGCAGCCGGTATGGCTGCGGTAACGGCCCTCCAGGCCCTGCGCGGCAAGGTGCCGAAGGTGCAACTCCAACCGGGTGCGCGGGTGCTGGTCACAGGCGCGTCCGGGGGAGTGGGCTCCTTCGGGGTGCAGCTCGCCAAGGCGTACGGGGCACACGTGACGGCCGTTACCAGCACGGCCAAGCTGGCGGCCGTGGCGGGTCTCGGCTCCGACGTGGTCATAGACCGACAGAGCACGGACTTCCGCTCCGGCAACGAGCGTTACGACCTGATCATCGAAGCCGGCGGCTACGGGCCGGTGCGCACCACGCTGAAGCTGCTGAACCCAGGCGGCCGCTACGTGTTCGTGGGAGGCGGCGGCAGTCAGACCACGGCCGCTCTGCTGTTGGGTAAAAGCATGTTGGCCAAACCAGATAGGGCCGACCTTGAGGAGGTCGCAAGGCTGCTAGCCACGGGTGCCGTGAGGCCGCTCGTGGGCGCCAGCTTCGCGCTCGAGCGAGCAGCGGACGCGGTAAGGCTGTTAGAGGGCGGCGGCGCTGTGGGGAAGATAGTCCTCCAGGTCGGAGCGAGCAGCGCCGCAGGCGCCGCGGCCGAAGCTGCCCCTCAGCAGACCTCAGCTATCGCCGTCTAACGCGGCGAGCTGCTTGGCCATGATGGCGGCCACGTGCGCGGCCTCGCCGCCTTGAGCGCCGAGGCCCTGAACCACACCCTCGCGGTCGGCGCGGCTGCGGTTCTGGCTCAGCTTCCACTTGCCAGCCATGGACGCCACTTCAATGCGCACGGCCTTGATGCCCTTCAGCATCGATTCCACGTAGCTGAAGGGTGCGTCAGACACTTTCCAAGGTTCGGGCAACGGCGCTTCGTTCTGATCCGTGAGTTCGTTCAGGTGCCGCATGAGCCACGCGCGGTCCTCCACCGCGTACGCCTGGCCGCGCACTTGCACCACCACGTAGTTCCAGGTGGGCACCGTCTTGCCGTGCTCGCGTTTGGCGGGGTACCAGGAGGGCGTCACGTACGCCTGCGGGCCCTGGAACACGACGAGCACTTCGGCACCGTCGGCCAGGTCGCGCCACTGCGGGTTGGCTATTGCCATGTGGCACTCGAGGACGGCGGGGCTCTCATCGTCGGCGTGCAGCACGAACGGTATTGGGTTCGCGAGCAGGCCCTGACTGCCAGCGCTGATGAGCAACCCTAGCGGCTGCTCGCGGATTAGCTGGTGCATGACCTCGGGCCGGTCCTCGCGGTTCAGAGGCGGTTGGTACATGCGGCATCGTACCGTGAGGCGATGACCGCCCCGGGAACCGAGTGGACGCACTCACTGGCTCCGCCAGGGCGCGAGTGGCTCGCCAAAGCCACGGGCCTTAGGGCTGGTTCGCTGCGGCTGACCGAGATGCGTGGCGCCACCTCCTCTACGCTCTACCTGGTGGAGGGTCCGTCTGGCGCCAGCGGCCAGCGTTTCGTGCTGCGCCTCTTCACCCTGCAAGAGTGGCTGGCCACCGAACCGGACCTAGCCCGGCACGAGGTGGCCGCTCTAACCGCTGCGGCGGGTAGCGGAGTGACCGTGCCGGAGCCGGTGGACTACTTGCCTGGCCCCTCGCCCGAGGAGCCGGACGACCCCGCCGGCTTCGGGGCTCCGGCGGTGCTCATGACCCACCTGCCAGGGCGCGTGGAGCTGACACCAGCAGACGAAGCGCTCTGGGTACGTGCGCTGGCCGAGACGTTGGCCACCGTTCACTCCCACTCCGTTGCGTCGTTCGCCTGGCGTTACCGCAGCTGGGTGGCGGACGAGAACGTGGCGGTTCCTGCCTACGCTGCCAACAGGGCGTTGTGGGAGGGGGCCGTGGACGCTTACCGGCGTTGGCGGCCCGCCGACGCAGCTGAAACGTTCCTTCACCGCGATTACCACGCAATGAACCTACTCTTTGAAGGTAAGGGTAGAGGATTACGCGTCGCAGGCGTGGTGGACTGGGTCAACGCCTGTTTGGGACCAGCCGCGTCGGACGTGTCGCACTGCCGGATCGACCTCCTGAAGATGAAGGGACCCGCCGCCGCCGACCTGTTCCTGCGCGAGTATCGCGCCTTGCGGGGCGGCTTCGCTTACGACCCGGTGTGGGACTTAGAGGCGGTCTTCGACGCGGCGGCGCCGGTGGCCGACGTGCATGCCCCGTGGCGAGAGTTCGGCCTGGCAGGACTGCACGCTGAGACCGTCCAGGAGCGGGTGGAGGAGCACGTCCGGCGCGCTTTGGTGGAGTTGGGCGCGGGCTAACCGGTTGACGCGTGAGCGCCCTTTGCGCCGGATTGACGGCTTTGGGAGGGCAAAGGTTAAGCCCCCTGGTTTAGCGCGGCTTTTAGCTCGCGTCCTGGGGGCTTCGTTGCAGGGATTGCGCCTTCCGAGCTGCGCTCCCTGAACCACTTAAATGGTAAGCGGCGGCCTCACTTCGCGACAGGGGCGTTCGTCCCGGTAGCGCTCGCTTCTCAGGCGGCAGCCGCCTGCCCCTCCCGCAGGTTCTTGGACCCCCGGTACGAGAGCAGGCGCAGCGCGTTCAGCACCACCACGATGGTGCTCGACTCGTGCAGAACCACCGCGATGCCGATGGTGGCCAGGCCCGCGAGTGAGCTGGGTACGAGCAGAGCGATGACGGCTAGTGCGATCACCAGGTTCTGAACGATCATGCGGCGGCTGGCGCGGGAGAGGGCTATGGCGTAGGGGAGGCGCGAGAGGTCGTCGGCCATGAGCGCTATGTCGGCCGTTTCCAGCGCCACGTCGCTGCCTGCGCCACCCATGGCTACGCCAACGTCGGCTGCCGCCAGGGCTGGCGCGTCGTTGATGCCGTCGCCCACCATGACCACGGTGCCGTGCTCCCGCCTGAGCGCCTGCACGGCCGCGGCCTTCTCCTCGGGCAGAAGCTCGGCGCGCACCTCGCCTATGCCTAGCTCGCGTCCTAGCGCCTCGGCCACGCGGCGGTTATCGCCGGAGAGCATGACCACGTGCCGCACTCCTAGCTCCTTGAGGGCCCTAACGGTCGCGGCGGCCTCGGGCCGGGGCTGGTCGCGCACGGCTATCAGGCCTGCAACGTGCGGGGGGCCGCCCTCTTGACCGGCGCCGGTAGCTACGAACATGACGGTCTTGCCGTCGGCCTCCAGGCGCTGCGCCTGCTCGTCGAGGTAAGTGTTCAGCACGGCCCCGACTGACTGCATGAGCTTGCGGTTGCCCACGTGCACACGCGCCCGGCCAACGCTGGCGGAGGCGCCGTGGCCGACGGTCTCCTCGAACGCCGTGACCGCCAGGCTGCCTGCGTGGTTCGCCGCTGCTGGTTCGCGGCTCTCAGCATGCTCCAGCACGGCGGAGGCCAGCGGGTGGCTGCTGCGCGACTCCACGGCGGCGGCCAGCGCCATGAGTTCGTCCTCGCTGTGGCCGCTGGCGGTGATGACGTCGGTGACGCTCGGTCGCCCACGGGTGAGCGTGCCCGTCTTGTCGAACACGACCACCTGGGCCGTGCCGGCGTTCTCGAGGTACACGCCACCCTTGATGAGCACGCCGCTGCGGGCGGCTCGCGCGATGCCGGAGAGCACCGCAGAGGGCGTTGCCAGCGCAAGCGCGCACGGGCTGGCGGCAACCAGCAGCGTCATGGCGCGCATGAAGCTGGTCGAGAACTCGACGCCGAACAGGGGTGGCACCACGATGACCAGGGCGGTGGTAACGAGGATGACCGGGGTGAGGATCCGCTGGAACCTGTCCGTGAAGCGGTGACTTGGCGCCTTGGCGCTCTGCGCGGACTCCACCGCTTTCACTACTCGTGCGAGCGTGGTGTCCTCGGGCCCTTTCGTGGTCACGAGCTCCAGTGCGCCCGCACCGTTGATGGTGCCAGCGAACGCCTCCTGACCGGGCTCCTTCAGTACCGGCACGCTCTCCCCGGTTATGGGCGCCTGGTCCACCATGCTGGCGCCGGCCACCACCTCGCCGTCGGCGGGGATGCGCTCACCGGGCCTGACGATGACGTGTTCACCTATGCCCAGTTCGGCCACGGGCACCTCAACCTCGGTGCCAGCGCGCACCACGCGCGCCACCTTGGGGGTTAGGTCGGCTAGGGCCCGGATGGCGTTGCGCGCCCGGTCCATGGCCAGGCGTTCGAGGGCGTGGCCGAGGCTGAAGAGGAAGAGCAGCAGCGCGCCTTCGGCCCAGGCGCCGATGGCGGCGGCCCCGAGCGCGGCGGTGACCATGAGGATGTCGATGTCGAAGCGGCCCTTGGTGGCCGCCCGTACCGCGTGGTTGGTAGCGTGCCAGCCGCCCGCCACGTAGGCCGTCAGGTAGAAGGGTAGCCACGCCAGCATGGGCTGGCCGGCGCGCTCCAGAACGAAGCCGATGAGCAGCGCCAAGCCGGCCGCGAAGCTGAGGAGCAGGTCGGGCGCCGGGCGGAAGCGTTGGCGGGGTGGGGTCTGGTGCTGGTGGTGCGTGGTGCCTGTGCGCCTCGTACTGGCGCCGTGTTCGTGGGCGGCGCGTGGTTGCGCGAGTGTCGCTGCGGTGCCGGCCGCTACCGTGTCGTCCTGGATCACCTTGTACCCGAGGCTCTCCACCTCTCGCTCGATGCGTTCGCGCCTAACGGCGGTGCGGTCGTAGGAGACGTCCAGCAGTTCGGAGGCGTAACTGGCCACGCTCGAACTGACTCCAGCCAG